>OLQP01000089.1_pt1 | contig 86292 bp, 79 predicted proteins | sample 1643181 | NCBI WGS metagenome assembly OLQP01 (sample SAMEA3136710, study PRJEB25190) | human gut metagenome | biome: human gut; feature: human-associated habitat; material: faeces | place: Austria | collected 2013 | reverse complement strand
ACCAGGAGAGAACGAAGGAAAGCGGAAGCTCATTTACAGAACATCCAAATGCATCTGCAAGTGCCACAGCAACCTGGATCGCACCATAAGCATCATTACACTGACCCATATCCATCAGTCGTGGAAGACCACCAATCTCTCCCAGATCGAGATCATTGAAACGGAATTTTCCACATGCCAGGGTGAGAACGATACTGTCAGAAGGTGTCTGCTTTACAAATTCCGTATAATAGTTTCGACCTGGCTTGGCACCATCACAGCCGGCAACCAGGAAGAAATGGCGGATCGCACCTGATTTTACAGCCTCTACTACAGTACCTGCATGGGACAGGATGGCTGCATGACCAAAACCGGTTGTCACTTTTTTTCCGCCGTTGATACCGGAGAACATACGATCTTCTTTGTAACCGCCCAGCTCCAGTGCTTTTTCAATAAGTGGTGTGAAGTCTTTCTTCTCGTCAATATGGACAGCTCCCGGGAAGGCAACCACTTCTGTTGTAAATACTCTGTCAGCGTAGCTGCTTTTTGGAGGCATCAGACAGTTGGTAGTGTAGAGGATCGGGGCCGGAAGATGGTCAAATTCTTTCTGCTGATTCTGCCATGCAGTTCCGAAATTGCCTTTCAGGTGAGCGTATTTCTTTAAGCATGGATAGGCATGGGCAGGGAGCATTTCACCATGTGTATAGATATTGATTCCTTTTCCCTCAGTCTGTTCAAGTAAAAGCTGCAGATCTTTCAGATCATGTCCGGTTACGACAATAAAAGGCCCTTTTTCTACCGTAAGTGTAACATCAGTTGGCTCTGGTGTTCCATAGGTGTCTGTATTTGCCTTATCAAGAAGTGCCATGCACTTCAGATTGATCTCTCCTGTTTTGAGTACTGTGGAAAGCAGTGCTTCTGTGCTTTCTTCATAACCGATCTTAGATAATGCCTCGCAGAAGAATTGATTCACTTCGGCATCTTCATAATTCAGAACATTTGCATGATAGGCATAGGCAGCCATTCCGCGGATACCAAAGAGAATAAGAGATTTCAAGGAGCGGATATCTTCATTGGCATTCCACAGCTGCTGAAGATCATATTCCTTTGTTCTGCAGTCAGGAGCCAGTCTTTCTTTTTCAGCTCTGACTTTTTGTATCATGTTTTCGATTGCTGCATTGTCAAAACTTACATTTGTAACTGTAGTAAACAGTCCTTCGATTATGATCTGTCCGGTTCTTTTTGAAATAGTTTCCGTGCTGTCGGCAGCTTTAGCCAGACTGATCAACGCACCTGTCAGTTCATCCTGTAATTTCGCTGTATCTGCTTTTTTTCCACAGACACCGGCATTTCCGGTGCAGCCGGTACACCCGACAGTCTGTTCACACTGAAAACAAAACATTTTTTTATCCATTATTGTATTCTCCTTTTATTCTGTGATTTTTTCGAAGGATCTTTCTTATTATTTTATCCTCGACTAGTAGTATTTATCCTTGGTTTCTGTTAGGAGTATAGTATAATAATTACAACGTGTATGTTTGATTTCCAACAGGAGGATTAATTTTGAAAAAATATTTACCCATTCTAAGAACGAGCCCTTTCTTTAAAGGTCTTACTGATAATGAGATATTATCCATACTGCATTGTGTAAATGCAGCAACGATCTCCAGAAAACGGGATTCTTATATTTTCAGAGCCGGAGACTCTACCGAAGTAATGGGACTTGTGGTGGCAGGCTGTGTTCTTGTTATTCAGGAAGACCTGTGGGGACATCGGAATATTCTGTCAAAATGTCATGCGGGAGATTTTTTTGGTGAACCATATGCAGCAAGTCCGGGAGCTGTTCTGAATGTCAGTGTGGTAGCAGACGAAGATTGTGAGATTATTTTATTAAATGTTCAAAGGCTTCTGGTTTCCTGCCCAATAGTATGTGAGCATCATCAGAAGCTGATCCGTAACCTGGTCGGTGTCCTGGCAAATAAGATCCTGATCCTCAACGATAAGATCACACATGTGGGCAAGCGAACGACAAGGGATAAGCTGTTGTCCTATCTGTCGTCGGTATCTATCAGACAGGCATCGTTATCCTTTGATATTCCTTTTGACCGGCAGCAGCTGGCAGATTATCTTTGCATTGACCGTGCGGCAATGTCTTCGGAGATATCAAAGCTGCAAAAAGAAGGACTTATAAAAACAAACAGAAACCATTTTGAGCTGACTGTCTGTAATGATACGGATTCAGGAATAAAAATGTGATATACATTACGGAAAACGATAAACTTTTTCATTATAATACAAAAGGAAAGTGAGACTGCTTAAAGTGATTCTATTGTTATAAGCGTTCACACGATGGTATTATGGTGTATGTATAAAGAATCTATGAAATCAGTTATTGAAAAATAGGAGGAAAAAAATGTTCATCAGAAAAGCAGAAGAAAAAGATATTCCGAGGATCCTGGAATTGTTAGGACAGGTGCTGCAGATCCATGCAGATATAAGGCCTGATATTTTTATTTCGGGCACAACAAAATATACGACAGACGAATTGACAGAGCTTTTGAAAAATGAAGAAAAGCCAGTATATGTTGCAGCGGATGAGGCTGATGTTTGTGTGGGGTATGCATTTTGTCAATTAAAGGAGCAGCCTTTTTCAAACAATATGGTACCGTTTAAATCTCTTTTTATAGATGACCTGTGTGTCGATCAGGAGACACGAGGTCAGCATATTGGGGAAAGTCTGTTTGAATATGTAAAAAAAGAAGCAAAGCAGCTGGGATGCTATGAAGTGACATTGAATGTGTGGGCAGGAAATACTTCAGCAGAAAAATTTTATGAGAAAATGGGAATGCGGACAAAAGAAAGGCAGCTGGAATACATATTATAAGATGTTGAATTGTTCAGGAAAAAAAACAGCCGGCTAAGATACAGACTGAGATGTCTGTACCTTAGCCGGAAAATTTATCACTGTAATGAACATGCATAGCTTCCCAGTCCATAAACAATACATAAAATACTCTTCCGTATTGCTGGCTGTCCACAATCCTTCCGTGATCAAGAACAGAAAGGTAAGTGCCGTCTGCTTTTCGAAGATGAAAGTGGATATAGTCATTGTTATTGCCGGCATCGATCTGTTTCCAGATGCTTGTTTCTATCTGCTGTTGTTCATCTTCCCTGATCAGGTTGTGGAAGCTTTTCCTTGTAAGGCTGAAGAGTTCATCTATATTTTTATATCCGGTCATTTGAAGGAACTCATGGTTTGCATACAGGAGTTCATCATCATCTTTGTCCGCTCTGTATATGATAAATGCACCCGGAAGGTGTTCAGAGATATCCTTGAATGCAAATCCGAGCTGTTTGCGGACTCCTGACCGGAGCCCCTCCCTGTAAGCCATACATCCGTTTTTTCCGTGAAGCTTTATTTCATAAAGTGCTGCATCTGCACAGCGCATAAGCTGTGAACGGCTGGATGCAAAGGTTGGATATTCTGCATATCCGAGAGAAATAAAAAACGGATATTCTTTTCCCTTGCATGAAAATGTCTTTGGAAGCTTGGTAAATTGCAACAGCAGTTCTCCCGCTTCTTTATAGGTATGATCCGGCAGAAGAATGCAGAACTCATCGCCACCGTTTCTTCCCAGTAATGTGTTTTTTGGGAAAAAAGCCTTCATGCTATCTGTAAGACTCTTTAGTGCCCTGTCTCCATAGACATGTCCGTAAATATCATTAATAAACTTAAAGTCATCAATATCAAGGAGTGCGGCCACAAAATGCGTTTTTGGATTTTTAGTGATCATTCTTTCGGCTAATTCATCAAATCCATAGCGGTTGTAAATATCGGTGAGAGAATCTGTGTGTGCCAGTATTTGAAATTTGTTTTTATTTTCTTTCGATACTAACCATACCCGGGTAAGACCTGAGAAAAGTAAAACGACAGTAGTAAACATTCCGCCGACGATTACCAGTAATCTAAGGTCTCTCCATCCGCTTTCAGGAGCTACTTCTAATGTCCAGTTCTCTTCCCCTATCGTAAAACCATAAGAAACAGTATGAGTTAATTGGTCGTCTGACTGATAAACAACTTTATAAGTATCGCTCCAGGGAGCGTCGGTTTTTGAGAGCCTGTATTCATATCCGAAATCCGAAAGTGCACTGATCGCATCTGAAAAAATGTCAGGAACACGCAGGATAACAATGGTAAATCCCCAGAAATATTCCTGGTTGTTTTCATCTTTCAGGTAGACTGGATTGCGGACAGCAATTCCACAGCCGCCCCGTTTTAAATCGAAAGGACCTTGTGTAATGATCACGTGATTGTCTCTTGCGTAACAGGAAATTTTGCTGCAATCTTTATCCTGGAGCAGATCGATCTTACTCGCTTCCGTTCCCTCAGAAGGATAAATATCTGTTACATTACCATCTGGAGCAAGCTGTATGCTTTCAATAACGTCAGACATAATATTTTCCGCAATTGTGTCAAACTGACTGATCTTTCCGTTTTCACTGATCAGGACCTGCTTTAGCGTATCTGTGATCGCAATTCCATTTGTAATCTCATTTTTTATACGTTCGCCGTAGGTTGTTGCATTTAATTGTGCTTTTATGTGTTGTTGTTCAGTTTCATGTGAGTCTATTTTGTATACAATTAAACCAACAAGGCATATGCCCAGTAAAAAAACGATAAGAGGTACAATTGTTTTTTTCTTCACCTGGTTCACCTCGTTTTATTAGTTTCGCAATAAAATATTATATCATAGAAGTGAAAAAATAGAATGATTTTTTGCGTTAAAGTGATATTGTTTTTTTTATGTACAATGGAAATATGACCAGAGGGTGAAATATAGTATACAATTGAGGATTATATTGGAAAGAGTACTGAAAAAACCTCGCGGTTTTGTAGGGTATATGATATACTGTTCTTTATAAGTAAATATCTTATCGGAATTCACGGAGGATCTGACCGATGCTGAATAAAAAAGATTTTTTAAAATATGCATCAAAATTAGCATTTCCGATCATGATCCAAAATCTGATCGGAACATTGGTAAATGTTGCGGATACTGTAATGCTGGGATATGTAAGCCAGACTGCCATGTCAGCTTCATCTCTTGCCAACCAGTACACATTTATTCTTTTCTGTTTGTATTATGGCATGGCTACAGGTACTTCGGTTTTATGTGCCCAGTACTGGGGAAAGGGTGATAAAAAGACAGTAGAAAAGATTCTCGGCCTGGCGGAGCGGATCTCACTGATCGTTTCTCTTGTATTTTTCGTTATCTCCTTTTCCATGCCGACTACGATCATGAAGATTTTTACAAACAGTCCGGATACGATTGCTGCCGGCAGCGAGTATTTGAAGGTGGTCTCATTTTCCTTTATGTTTATGGGCTTCTCTCAGGTTTTCATGAGTGCCCTTCGAAGTGTCGGAAAAATAATGCTGCCTTCTGTTACATACATTGTATCGCTTTGCGTCAATGTATTTTGTAATGCCACCTTTATCTTTGGCCTGTTTGGACTTCCAAAGCTTGGTGTTACCGGTGTTGCCCTTGGTACTGTTATTGCCAGGATCGCAGAGGTATTGATCTGTCTCATCTATTCATTAAACAGCTCCGATGTCAGATTTCGGATAAAATATTTCTGTGCGAAATCCGGTATTCTGTTCAGGGACTTTATGAAAATTGCTTCTCCGGCTGTGATAAATGATGTTGTCTGGAGCTTTGCCAGTTCAGCGTTCGCAGCGATCCTTGGCCACATTGGCGATGATATGGTTGCCGCAAATGCCGTTGCTGTTATGGTGGTAAACATTGGTGCCATCGCCTGTCGCGGTTTTGCCAATGCTACTACCATCATTATCAGCCAGGAGCTTGGTAAAGATCACAAGGACACAGCCAGAGAATATGGGAAACGTATGCTGAGAATAACAATTATCGTAAGTCTCATCGGATGTGCCATTATTCTGGCAGTCCGCCCTATGATACTGGACTTCTACCGGGATAAACTGACAGAGACAGCCATTTATTATCTTGGTATTTTTATAATCATGACAACCTGGCGTCTTGTAGGAGAGGGTATCAATACCTGTCTTATATGCGGATGCTTCAGAGGAGGTGGCGATTCCAGGTTCGGAATGATCGTAGATTCCATATTTATGTGGCTTGTTGCAGTTCCTCTCACCTTCCTTGCAGCATATGTTTTAAAACTGCCGCCTGTCTGGGTATATTTTATAATGACCCTGGATGAGTTCGAAAAAATGCCTGTGGTGTTCATCCACTATTTCAGAAATAAATGGCTTACGAACATTACCAGAGATTTTGACTGATTATGTAACTAAGCAGGAGGTTTTTATAGAAATGAAATACTTTGAGGCAAAAATGTCTTATCCTCAATTTTTAAAATATCTGGTTCCATCAGTGCTGACCATGATCTTTTTATCATTTTATACAACGATAGATGGATTTTTTGTATCACGGTATGCAGGCTCTGACGCGCTTGCAGGAATTAATATTGTTATTCCGATCACCTGTGTTATTTTCGGAACATCTGTCATGCTTGCAACGGGATCAGGTGCCATCATAGGAGAGCGGATGGGACAAAAAAGAGAACAGGAAGCAAATGAGATATTTACTTTTATCACGATCGTGCTGTTCGTACTTTCAGTTGCTTTTACAGCTGTGGGAATCCTTTTTCTGAAACCGATCTGTATTTTTTTAGGAAGCAGTGAGCGCCTGATGGAGCATGTGGTGCCATACGCATTTGTCATATTTTTAGGATCAGTTTCGATGTCATTCAAGCTGTTTTTTGAATATCTTGTGAGGACGGATGGGAGATCGTACATCGGAATGATCATGTCTCTGACAGGTCTGGCTTTTAATATTGTTTTCGACTATATTTTTGTGGCTGTATTCAGACTGGGAACGCTTGGAGCTGCATGGGGAACATTTCTCTCCATTACAGTAAGCATGTTGATTGGCTTTATCTATTTTCTGAAATACAGCCATATAAGGTTTTGCAGACCGAAGACCGACATGAGTGTTCTTCTGAAATCCTGCACCAATGGAAGCAGTGAAATGCTGACGGAGATGTCTACCGGGATCACTACATTTTTATTTAATCTTATTATCATGCAATATTTTGGTGAAGATGGAGTTGCGGCTGTGACGATCATTATGTATATTTACTATTTCTTCATCGCTTTTTATATGGGAATTGCCGTTGCAGCAGCTCCGATCATAAGCTATAATTATGGCTCTGAAAATCATGATAAGATCAGAGAAATAACACGATATAGTTTTATTACGATTGCCATCAGTTCAGTATTGATCCTTACAGTATCTCTTGTATTTGGAAAACAGATCATCCATTTATTCGTCGGGAACGGAAATGTATTTACATTGACATGGGATGGCCTGAAGCTGTTTAGTCCGGTTTTCCTGTTTATTGGTTTAAATGTATTTCTTTCCGGATATTTTACTGCCCTGGGAAAAGGTTTTATTTCGGCATTGATCTCATCAATGCGTTCTTTGATCCTGGTGGCTGTGTTCATATTGATCCTGCCAAAGCTTATAGGGGTTGCAGGCATCTGGATGACGATGCCGCTGGCAGAAGCCGTGACTATTTTCATGGCGGTTTATCTGTATCGAACATACGGAAAAAGTTTCATGCAGGAAAATTCCAGAGCCACGTCTTAATGATATTTTGCAAAACTTTAACAAAAAAGAGGCCGTCAAGTACGACCTCTTTTTTGTTATGGCTTTATCATGTCATGGGAGTATTTATAACTCCTGTGGAGATATTTCCAGGTATTCATAGGATGGCTGGAAATCATTGCTGTCACACTGACGGTAATATTGGGTAAAAATACGTTCTATGATGTCCGGGATATGCGTTTCGTCAGGCTCAAACAGTATGATGAGATACTGCAGGGAGCTGTAGCGTGTACAGATATCCACACGGCGGATATTCTGCCGAATGGCCTGTTCCATATACTCCAGAGCCTGCTCAATGGATTCGATATCAGGAACTGTATCCACAAGTGTTTCGAGGGTGATCATCGCCAGATAACATCTGCACTGGCTGCGTGTGACAAGCTGACTCATGTATTCATACTGGCGTGCGAAATCCCGGTAATTCAGATCAAGAGCACCTACATAGATGCCGCTTTTCTGAAGGGACTCTGCCACAAGCTCCAGATCCTTTCCGGAACCGGATGCCGCAAGAGTGCTGCGGTCGATCTGCTGGTAGAAAAAGAACTGGTTTTTGCCGTTTTGTTTTACGTAATACAGAGCTTTATCTGCTTTGGAATAGCAGTCTTCAAAGGAATCATCGGTGCTGCACAGACACAGGCCTGCGGACAGTGTGGCAAACCGGAGTTCCGGATCATCGGTAGTGATGTTGTGAAATTTCTGGAACAGATCGTCCATCTGCAGAGACAGGGAATCAGGATCTGTGTCCGGAAGGAACATCAGGAATTCATCTCCGCCAAGTCTGCAGGAAATTCCCTGATCTGCCCGTTTCTGAAGCAGCTTTCCAAGACATTTCAGTGCACGGTCGCCGGCTTTGTGGCCATAGATGTCGTTGATCTTTTTCAGGTTGTCCATATCAAGGAATACCAGACATCCATCATGTGTCTGCATAAATTCCGCGGTAAGACGTTCGCCCAGGTTACGCATGGGAAGACCGGTAAGGAAATCATAGCTTTTTGCGTCTTCCTGACTTTTTATGGTGGCCATTATGTCCGAGATGAATTTGCTGACGGTAAGCTGCATATCCGGAAGGTTATAGGTGTCCGGTTCTTCCTGGGAAGGATCCCACTGAGGCAGCTGCTTTTCCTTTAACAGTTTCAGAAAAATGTCTGTGATCTCCGGGTCGAACTGTGTACCACGGTTTTTGCGGAATTCTTCGTAAACAACCTCCGGTGGAAGCGCATTACGGTAGATTCGGCGGGAGTTCATGGCATCGTAGCAGTCGGCAACAGCCACGATCCGGGCATGGATGGGGATTTCTGTTCCGGCCAGCCCGTCCGGATAGCCTTTTCCGTCATAACGCTCATGGTGACTTCTTGCGATTTCTGCCGCATGCGGGATCAGGGTTATATCCTTTAGGATCTCGGCGCCGATGACGGTGTGTTTTTTTATAAGGTTGTATTCATCATCGGTCAGCTGTGCCGGTTTGTTCAGGAACGGATCCGGGATACCGATCTTTCCGATGTCGTGAAGGTGAGTAGCCCGTTTCAGATTCAGGATCTCCTCCGGTGTCCAGCCCAGCTCCTCTGCGATCAGGGCCGCATATTGTGCAACCCGGTAGGAATGACCGCGGGTGTACGCATCCTTTGCCTCAATGGTGGTGGAAAGGGTCTGTATCATCTGCAGAGACATTTTTTCATTCTGTTCCTGGTTTTTGCGGATTTCGCTTTGCTGGCGTTTCAGTTCTATATCCTGGACATTTTTGATGGCTCTTACAATATTGACAAAGAGCAGGATCAGCATGCCGGCGCCCACAAACAGTCCGGACATCAATGTGACAAAGTATACGGAGGTTGCTTCAACGGCAATACACAGGATCGCTGCCAGCAGACCAATGAGCAAAAGCCGGTCGGCCTTGTTTTTTTCGGTGCGTATATATTGGAAAAGGTGTACAAATATTGTGGCAACGGTGATCGCCAGGATTCCGTGGCTTACAGGCATGGTTTCGATATAATCTGCGATACCTGCAGCAGTGAGGATCGTACAGACTGCAAAGTTTATCATTGCGATGCTTCCAAGACAGACATAAAATCTGTGATGCAGCCCTTTCTGGAGACTGTCCGCAAAAAACAGGATCGGGAGCGGACACAAAAGGATCATAACAAAGCACAGAGATCCGAGAGCGGAAGCGTTGGGGACCAGGAACTGACGGAGCTTGGATTCACCCAGCATCCAGACGGCGCCCATAACCATGCACCATCCAAGATATTCCGTGTCAAATCGTGTATGATAGACCAATCCCAGAGCGAAACTGAACAGGATCGTGACGATTCCGGCAAACAGGATAAAAAAAGCAATGTAGGTTTCCAGTCCGTATCTGCTGAAAATATATATCCAGATATCTGCCTTGTTTCCGCAGTAAACAGGATTGACAACTCCGGTGTAATTGGAGGTGTAGGTGGTCAGTTCAATACGGAGCTCTTTGCCGGCATCGGAAGCATAAACCGGGCAGAAAACATAACGGCTGGCGGAGTTTTTGCCCACAAGCCTTGTTTTATGCGTGGAGTAGCTGGTCCTGAGGTTGTCCCCTACATAAAAATCCACATCCTGCAAGGAAGAACGGATGGCAAAGCAGGTATCTGTAAGATCATCGGGAAGCTGGATGGTGAGGACCATCGTGTCACCGACGGGAACCTTGTAGGTGCCCGGAACGGAGATTTCCTGGGTGGTTCCATCCGGTTTCTGCCAGGTAACGGTACCGGAATAGATCACAGAGGCTGCTGAGGTGTCGGAAGAACGTTCATCCGCACCAAAGATCTGCATAAAAATGAACCAGCCAAGGATGGCGAACATCAGAATATAAAAGAAATATCTTTTTCCCTGGTTAAAGGTTTCGGTTTTTTCTTTCATGGCAATATGCCTCCTTGTAATGGGAAAGGAGTGGTTTGTAAATTGAAAAACTCCTTTAGATCGATTATACCAGACCGGAGTGGAAAAATCAGTATAAACAGACTAAGACGGGTAATTTGGTAAGATTTTACCAATTTTTTTATGATTTCGATGGTATTATATAAAGCAGATAGAAAACATATCCGATGCATCTGCGCGCAGGATATGGTACAATGGGTAAATGTGGAGTATGACATGTAAAGCATGATATATGCAGGATAAAGGATCAGAATAAAGAATGAGAGTAAAGCGACAGGAGGAAGGATCATGAGTAAGATCGTAAATATCACATCAAAAGAGGACAAAGATCAGAAGCTGCAGGACATTGCAAATTCACTGGAAGAGCTGAAGGATGTAATGGCTGAAGTGATAGAGGCCTATGAGGAAGAAAATGCGGACAGCCGGAAGATGGACACGCTGACAGAGGCACTGGATGCGCTTGAGGACGCTTATGAGGCCGTTAACGATGTGCTGCTGGAGGAAATTTGATCATGCAGTACAAGGTTCTGAAGATAGAAGAAGACATGGATTTCGGCTGTGAAGAGCGGCAGCCGGGTGAAGCACTTATGTCAGTAGTGCTGATGGAAGATGAAAATAGAAATGAAACAAGTCTGCGACATGATGACGGTCTCCTTTATGAAAGAGATATCAATGAGGGAGATTTTGTTACCATGGACGGGCAGCATCAGCTGTGGAAATTGTAAAACAGAAAGGGACGTACATCATTGGATTTTGTCATGACTGCGTTGTTTGTGGTTATGTTCATTGATCAGTGGGAAGATGCACAAGATCATAAGCCGGCGCTGGTCGGAATTGTATGCTCTGTGATCTGCCTGGTGATCTTTGGAAGCGGGAAGTTTATCCTTCCGTCAATGGCATCGATCGTTTTATGCTTCCTGGGAATGAAGAAGCATGAGGAGAAGAGAAAAAAAGAACGTATACAGAAGTCAGGAGAATATCAGGCATGACAGTTGGGATATAGCCGGACAGGAGAGATACGGAATGACTATGACAATAACACAGCAGATCATAACGGTTGTGGTAGTGGTCCTGGGGACTATGACAACGCGATTTTTGCCGTTTATCATATTCCCGGAAGGAAAGGAACCGCCGGCTGTGATCACCTATCTGGGAAAAGTGCTGCCCTGTGCAGTGATCGGATTGCTGGTGGTATTTTGTCTGAAGGATGTGCCGGAAAGTACGCATTACGGACTGCCGGAGATGATCGCAATGCTGTTCTGTTCATTGTGGTATTACATAAATGGAAGAAGAGTACATTGCTCAGCATAGGAGGGGGAACGGTGTTTTATATGGTGCTGGTGCAGACCATATTTGGTTAGTCAGAAATATGCGAAAAACAGAAAATGAAAAGCTAAGGCAGGATACGATAACCGTATCCTGTTTTTTTGATTGCTGCAGTAATTTATGAAAATGCTGTAGATCAGATAAGCAGGCGCAGGATTGTATGTAAAGGTGCAATAAGCCGTGAAAAGAAGCGAGCGGTCGCGAAAATGAGCGCGTCCGCGAAAGACGCACAGATGTATTCCCTTGTTCCTGGAAAATACAAAGGAAATATGCCGGGATCAGAGGAATCTGTAATTGTAACAGAACAACGATACCCCTTACTTGTCTGTGAATCCGATTGCACAGGTCTAAAAGCCTCAGCGTAGCTGGAGGCAATAAATAGTGTGTGTGGAATGGTGTGTTATGAAAATAACAAAAATGAGTAACTTTTGCTCTCACAATGGAATAAAAAACAACAAGACACTATACGGCTTTATGGCTGTAAATGCATACGTTTCAAAAGTTTATACAGGGAACATGGAATACCATGAAATGTGAATAAATTAACACATAATTTTGAAAAATATACTCAAAATATAACCATACTATATTGACAAAATTAAAAATAAATGATAATCTGTGACCAGAACAAAACGAGAATGACTAAAATTTTTATGAAGTTAAGAATAAAAAGGTAAGCACGAAAGGAGTATCTTAAAATGGCTGAGATCAAAAAAATGGGTTACTGTGTAAACGGTGAGTGGAAAGAGTCAAAGGCAGAGAAATACATGGATGTTACAGATTCCAGTACAGGTGAGGTGATCGCGCAGGTTCCCTGCTGTACACCGGATGAGGTAGAAGAGGCGATCGCTTCCGCACAGGCTGCATTCCCGGAATGGTCCTCACTTTCTCTTGCAAAGAGACAGCAGTATATGTTCAGATGGAGAGATGTTCTTTATGCTCATAAGGAAGAGCTTTCCGTACTTTGTGCAAAAGAACTCGGAAAGAACATCAAAGAGGCAAGAGGAGATGTTCAGAAAGCAATTGAGCCTACAGAAGAGGCATGTGCACTTCCGACAATGATCCAGGGCGATGCTGCAATGCAGGTAACTACAGGATATGATACAGCTACATATCGCAAACCACTTGGAGTAACTGCTGGTATTGTTCCGATGAACTTCCCGGCAATGATCCCATGGGGCTGGATGGTTCCGCTTTCCATTGCATGTGGAAATACAGTAGTACTGAAAGCAAGCTCCCAGACACCACTTACAGCTATGAGGATCATGGAGCTCTTCTATACAGAGGGCGGATTCCCGAAGGGTGTTGTAAACCTTGTGACCTGCAGCCGTGTAGAGGCTGATATTCTTCTTACAGATGAGAGAGTAAAGGCTGTTACATTCGTAGGAACAACAGGTGTTGGTAAACAGGTATATTCCAAAGCAGCAGCTCATGGCAAACGAGTTCAGGCACAGTGTGAGGCAAAGAACCATGCACTTGTACTTGAGGACTGCAACCTTGAGGCTACTGTTAATGCGATCATCAACTCTACATACGGATGCGCAGGTATGAGATGTATGGCTCTTCCGGTTGTATGCGTACAGGATAGTATCGCAGACGAATTTGTTTCACTTCTTAAGAAAAAAGCAGAGGCTATGAAGCTTGGCTGTGCATATGATGAAGATACCGATCTCGGCCCGGTTGTAAATGCAGGCCATAAGGAGAAGATCTGCAACTGGATCCAGAAGGGTATCGATGAGGGTGCGGAGCTTGTACTTGACGGACGTAATGTAGTAGTTCCGGGATATGAGAACGGATTCTTCGTAGGACCGACAATTCTTGATCATGTAACACCTGAGATGACAGTTGGAAACCGTGAGATCTTCGGACCGGTAACCTGTATCAAACGAGTAAAGGATTACGAGGAAGGCATCGCAGTCATGAATGCCAATCCATTTGCAAATGGTTCCTGTATCTTTACACAGAGCGGATATTACAGCCGTAAATTCGCTATGGAGACAGATGGCGGTATGGTAGGAATCAATGTAGGTATCCCGGTTCCGACAGCATACTTCCCATTCTCCGGAAACAAGGATTCCTTCTTCGGTGATCTGCACGTTCTCGGAAAAGACGGCTATCGTTTCTTCACAAGAGCAAAAACAGTTACAACACACTGGTTCGATGAAGCTGCCGGAAAGAGAAAGGTCGGCACATGGGAAGGAAGTACTGAGGCTTAAGAAAGCTTCATAAATAAATTTATGACACGGAAAGGCAGATCGGGTAAGATCTGCCTTTCAGATAAAATCCTCTAATGAAATGAGCATATTCAAAAACGGTGCATCTGCTGGATTTCCGGCAGATGCACCGTTTTTTAGGGCCAATATCCGATTTAATCGATCGTCATAACACGGATGCCGTGCTCCTGGCAGAAGCTGTCGTATTCTTCAGGAAGTGGCTGGTCGGTTACGATGGCGTCAAGCTTTTCCATGGAAGAATAGGTCATAAGCGAGATCCGGCCGAATTTGGAATGATCTGCAAGAAGGATCATGCTGTTGGCATTCTCTGCGATGGCTTTTTTGGTGATGTATTCCTCGGCGCTGGCATTGGTAAGTCCGCTCTTCATGGTTACACCTGTGCAGGCCATAAAAGCCATGGAAATGTTGTAGGTCTGCAGATAATCATTGATATCCGGTCCTGTGAAGGACAGGGTCTTGCGGTTCAGCTTTCCGGGAACGGAAATGATATCCAGGTTCGGATAGGATGCTGCCTTGTTGAAGATAAGCAGGCTGTTGGTCAGGATTGTACAGTGCTTATCTGCAATAAAATCAACCAGGTTCAGGCAGGTTGTACCTGTATCGATATAGATGGTATCGTCTTCTGCCACGAGCTCTGCGGCACGGCGGCAGATTTCTTTCTTTTCGTCAGGAAAACGTCCGCCGCGTTCTTCGTAAGACAGAAGGGGAAGAGTCTGTGGAGTTTCGAGTGCTGCGACACCGCCATATACTTTCATGATACTGCCACGTTTCAGAAGGATATCGACATCTCTTCTGATGGTGTTTTTGGATACGTTGAATTTCTCACATAATGTATCGAGAGAAGCGTTCTTATGCTCCAGCACATATTCTTCGATCATGTCCAGTCGCTGTGATTTCATAGAGGTCTACCTTCTTTCTATTGGTTAAGTCTTGGTTATATTTTATCATAAAAGAAGGTAGAGATAAAGTGCTTTTATAAGAACATACCAAAAATTATTTCCCTTCAAAAATATCTTGACGAAATTCTTATTTGAATGTAATATGAAAACGGTTTTCAAATTCAAATCTGCCATGTAAGGTGCAGTTGATAGAAGAGAGTAGGAAATATAATGGAAGAAAAAATGAAATACAGCACCAGGCAGCAGAAAATAATTCTGGAATGCCTGCAGGAATATGGAGATACATTTTATACCATAGATCAGTTTATGGAGCTCCTTCGTGGAAAAGAGATCCAGATCGGAAGGACAACGGTATACAGAGGACTGGAGCGGCTGCAGAAGGAGGGAGCGGTGCTGAAGGTTCCGTCTGTGGAGGGAGCGCCTGCCCAGTATCGTTTTATACGTGATGAGGAGCGGAAGAATTACGGTAAGCTTGTGTGTCTGGAATGTGGGCATACGATTCCTCTGCAGTGTGGATGTATCGATCATTTTGTGGGACATGTGCTGGATGAACACGGATTTGAGATCGATCAGAGCCGGACGATCTTTTATGGATATTGTGACAGCTGCAGGAGGCTTAAAAAATGAATGTTAACAGAGGGAAGATGACAGCGGCAGCAGTTCTGGCGGTGACGCTTCTTGTTGTGGGCGGTGTGACCGGATATGGTTTGCACAGGGCCGGAACGGTGGGACAGCCATTTGTGGAGGATGGCCGACTGAAGGTGATGGCCAGCTTTTATCCCATGTATGATTTTGCCCGGAAGGTAGGGGGCGACAGAATCCAGGTAAAGGATATGGTTCCGGCGGGAACGGAGCCTCATGACTGGGAGCCGGCGGCAACGGATATCCGGAATCTTGAGGATGCAGATGTGTTTGTCTATAATGGTGCGGATCTGGAGCACTGGGCGGAGGATGTGCTGGATATTCTGGAGAATCAGGATCTGGTTGTGTCTGAGGCATCGGATGGTGTGGAGCTTCTGGATGGAGGACATGATCATGCTCATGGTGATGAAGGAAAAGATCCTCATGTCTGGCTTGATCCTATGCGTGCAAAGCAGGAAATGAAGAATATCAGGGATGCTTTGGTAAAGGCTGATCCTGGGAACGGTGATTATTATGAAGCAAATTATGAGAAATATGCCGGTGAATTTGATGAGCTGGATCAGGAGTTCAGAGATGGTCTGAAAGGTACGAAGAGCCGGGATATCATAGTGGCGCATGAGGCTTTTGGATATCTGTGCAATGCCTATGATCTGAAGCAGCTGGCTATCGAAGGGCTGACACCGGATTCAGAGCCTGATCCTGCCAAGATGCAGGAAGTGATCGAGTATGCGAAAAAATACGACATCCATACCATATTTTTTGAGGAGCTGGCAAGTCCCAAGGTGGCGAAGACAGTGGCGAAGGAAGTGGATGCGGTGACGGCTGTGCTGAATCCGATCGAGGGATTAAGTGAGGAGGATATCGAGGCCGGAGAGGATTATTTTTCTGTGATGAGGAAGAATCTGGAGGCACTCAGGAAGGCATTGAACTGAAGGTGCAGGACAGTAGCTGTAACAAAAAAGGAGAAATTATGGGAATTTTGATAGAAAATCTTTCGTTTCACTATACGGGGACACCTGTGCTGGATCAGGTGAACCTGGAGGTGAAGGATGGCGATTATGCCATCCTTACCGGTGAAAACGGAAGTGGAAAAAGTACATTTCTGAAGCTTCTTCTGGGCGAACTGAAGGCGCAGGAGGGAAGTATCACCGTAAATGGAAAAGATATTTCTGCCACATTCGGAAAAGGAGATCTGGGATATGTTCCACAGAACAGTATCAGCAGAAACCAGAATTTTCCGGCGACTGTGGAAGAGATCATGATGACAGGTGTGTATTCCTCTTCCTGGAAGGCACGTTTCCGGGCAAAAAAAGAGATCCCGCGTTTGAAAGCCGCACTTGCGGAAATGGAAATGGAAGAGTTCTGGAAAAGAAGGATCGGAGATCTTTCCGGAGGACAGCAGCAGAGGGTTATGCTGGCACGTGCACTGGCAGGAAAACCGAAGATCCTGATCCTGGATGAGCCTACCACAGGAATGGATATGGTTTCTGTGAAAACACTTGCAGAAGTTCTGAGGAAGCGGAATGAGGAACAGGGGCTGACGATCCTTATGGTTACTCATGGAAATTCCGGTGAGTTTAAAGGAGCAAACCGGTTCTTTAAAGCGGAAGAGGGGAGGATCGACGAAGTATGAGTATTTTACAGTATGGATTTATGCAGAGGGCTTTTCTGGTGGGAATCCTTCTGGCTGTGATTACGCCCTGCATCGGGATCACCATTGTTCTGAAACGGATGTCCATGATCGGAGATGCGCTTTCCCATTCTTCACTGGCCGGTGTTGTGCTGGGACTGATACTTGGAGTGAATCCGGTAGCCGGTGCAGTAGTGATGTGCATCGTAGCTGCTCTTGGAATTGAGGCTATCCGCAAAAAAATCCCGCGTTATTCGGAGGTGGCGATCTCCATCGTCATGTCTGCCGGGATCGGACTGGCCGGTGTGCTGTCCGGCTTTGTGGAAAACGGTGCCAGTCTGAACAGCTTTTTGTTCGGAAGTATTGTGTCCATCAATGAAGGAGAGCTGGCGCTGGTAGTTGTGATCAGTGTGCTGGTACTGGCAGCAGTGCTGTTTTTTTACAGGGAACTGTTTTATATCGGATTTGATGAAAATGCGGCAAGGATCTCCGGTGTTTCCGTGCGGAATATTAATTTTCTTTTTACTATTCTGACGGCTCTGACAGTTTCCATTGCGTCCCGAACAGTAGGAACCCTGATCGTTTCCTCCATGCTGGTAGTTCCGGTGGCGTGTGGGATGCAGATGGCAAAAAGCTATAAGGGTACACTGATCTGTGCCATTATCGTGGCGGTATGTACCACCATTGCCGGACTGTTTCTTTCCTATTATGCCGGACTGAAACCAGGTGGAATGATCGTTCTTCTTGAGGTTGCGTGGTTTGTAGTTGTGATGACAGTGAAAAGTTTTAACAAATAAAACACATTTTTCCCACAAAGTAAACACAATTAACCCATATACTTTGAAGCATCAAAAGGAAACAGAGAAGAATTTTTTCCCAGGGAGGACTTAACCATGAACAACAACAGAAAATTAAAAATAAAGAAAATGATGAAAAAGGGTGCAACCATCAGCCTGTGTGCAGTACTTGCCGGCGGCATTGGAGTTGGTGCATATGAAGGTATAAATTATTTCTCCGGTGCACAGTCCGTACAGGCGGCAACCGATAGCTCCGAGAATCTGACTCTTATGAAGTCTGATAAAAAATCAAATAAAGACAGCGAAGATACAGAGGCTACAAAATCCTCCGATACAAAGGGCAGTCTGGATGTATCAGATGTTGCTGAGAAGGCAATGCCTTCTGTAGTTGCCATCACAACCAAGTCCGTTCAGGAGGTTCAGGATTATTACAGCATGTTTGGTTCCCAGTATGCGCCGAGCCAGGAGCAGGAAGTTGAAGGAAGCGGTTCCGGTATTATCATCGGAAAAACAGATTCTGAGCTACTGATCGCCACAAACTATCATGTTGTGGATGGTGCCGATACCTTGTCAGTTGCCTTTGCAGATGGTAATGCTTATGAGGCTACGGTAAAGGGCTTTGATGAAAGCGAGGATCTTGCAGTTGTTTCTGTTGCAACGAAGGATGTTTCGGATGATACAATGGATGCAATTTCTGTTGCAAAGATCGGAAGCTCTGATGATCTGAAGATTGGTGAGCAGGTTGTTGCCATCGGTAATGCACTTGGCTATGGCCAGTCCGTTACTACTGGTATTGTCAGTGCTAAGAACCGTAAGACAGATGCATCAGGACAGATCGAGGGTGATTCTACAGATAACAGCAGCAGTATCAACAAGGGCGTGAACCTGATCCAGACAGATGCGGCTATCAATCCCGGTAACAGTGGCGGTGCGCTTCTGAATATGGATGGTGAGGTTGTTGGTATTAACTCTTCCAAGCTTGCTTCTACTGAGGTTGAAGGTATGGGGTATGCCATTGCAATTTCTGATGTTGCGGATTCTCTTGAGAACATGATGAATGCCAAGGCAAGAGATAAAGTGGATAATCATGGTATCCTTGGTATCACAGGCAGTACAGTAAGTACGGAGGCAGTACAGATTTATGGTATCCCGCAGGGTGTATTTGTTTCGAAGGTAACCGAGGGCGGCCCTGCCGATGATGCAGGTATTACCAAGAATATGGTCATTACAGAGTTTGATGGTAAAACGATCACCAGTATCGATCAGCTGGTTGAGCTGCTTCAGTATTATGAGCCGAAGGAAAAGATCGATGTGACGGTTGCAGTTCTGGATGGCAATGAGTATAAGGAGAAGACACTCACTGTAAAACTTGGTAAAGATGACAGTTCCAGCAAGGATAGCAAGGACAGCTCTGAGGATAGCACGTCCCAGGATTCCCAGGATGCAGATATCCCAGATATCCAGGGAGGACAGGATGATTCCGATCAGGGGGATGCAGATGCATTTGCTGATGATGGAGAAGCCAGCCTGTTCAGAGATTTTGAGCAGAATGGCTTGTATGACTGATCAGTCCTAAATTATAGATGGAGAGCATTTTCGAGGTGAAGAACCGCAATCAGTTCATCCCCTCCATGAATCCGCAGGAAAGAAACCAGAAATACAGCGGATGGAAAAACGCAGTAGAAAAAGTTCTCGTATAATAAAACGGGAGCTTCAGGCAGCGGCAATTGCTTGACCCCATGTGTATGTCAGATTATAATAAAATAACAGGCATTTCCGGATGCATTCCAGATGTATCGGAAATGACGGAAAGCCGGTCTTTGCCAGTATCATGTGCAGAGGCCGGCAAAAGTTATATTCAGAGATAAATGATCATCCATTTGCAGTAGCTGTGCAGTGGCATCCGGAGATGATGTATGATTCTTCAGAACAGCTGAAGCTTCTCCGGGCATTTGTGGAGGCAGCAGGGAAGGAGACGGAAGCATGAATATTTGTATCTATGGAGCGTCCAGCGCAGAGCTGAAAAAGATCTATTATGAGAAAACGGAAGAGCTGGGACAGCTGATGGGGAAACGTGGCCACGGCCTTGTTTTCGGAGGTGGAAAAGAGGGGCTGATGGGGGCGGCAGCCCGGGGTGTTGACAGAGAAAAAGGTTATATCCTAGGTATCGCACCGAGATTTTTTGACCAGCCGGGAGTGTTGTATGAGCATTGTACAGAGTTCATTTTTACTGAAAATATGCGTGAGAGGAAGCACCTGCTGGAAAGCCGCTCGGATGCGACTATCGTGGTACCTGGGGGAATTGGTACTTATGAGGAGTTTTTTGAGATTCTGACATTGAAGAGTCTGGGACGGATCGACAGGCCGATCGTTCTTTATAATATTCAGGGATATTACGACAGCATGCAGGCACTCCTGGAATACACAGCAGGGGAAAAATTTATGTCCAGAGATGTTGTGGGTATGTGCCGGTTCATGAAAGACCCGGAGGAGATCCTGGATTATATTGAGAATTACCGGAATTATGGGGGAAGGCTATAAATAAAATACAGTACGGCTAATACAACAGCCCTGTATATAAGATCGTGCGAAGGGGATTTTTACAGGAGAAGATATATTTTATGAGGAAAATAATGTTAAATGGCCAGTGGGAGCTGGCAGAAGCAGGAAATGACAGATTATGTGAGGTACAGGTTCCGGGATCTGTGCTTTCCGGGCTCTATGGTGCCGGGAAGATCGAAGATCCTTTTTACCGGACAAATGAGGATGTGACAAGGGAACTGTTCCGGAAGGATTATGAATTCAGCAGAACATTTGTGGCTGCAGAGGATATCCTGAAAGAAGAAAAAATAATACTGGTCTGTGAGGGGCTGGATACTCTTGCAGATATTTATATCAATGGGCAAAAAGCCGGATCTGCAGATAACATGCATCGTACCTGGAAGCTGGATGTGAAAGAATTTCTTCATTCCGGGGAGAATCAGATCCGGATCGTATTCCGGTCGGTATTCAAGTATATCGAAGCTTATGAGTATGAAGATAATAAAGAGATCCACTATGTTCCCTGCGGTGGAATGAAAGGAAACCAGCTGATCCGGAAGGCTCATTGTATGTTTGGATGGGACTGGGGCCCCCAGACCATTGATGCCGGGATTTTTCGGGATATTTATCTGGAAGCATACAGTCATCCGAGAATTGAGGATGTGAAGATCACACAGGTGCATGGGGATAATGCTGTGGATGTGTGTACAACTGTGGCTGTAAGCGGAGATGCTGTGGATAAGTGTCAGGTGAGGGTGACGATCCAGGAGGATGCAGAGAGCGTCTGTGGACATAGAACAGGTGCTAACGACCGAAAAACGGAAACCCATGTATGCAAAGTGGGGGAGACTGTATCAGCGAATAATAATCCAGCAGTGCTGACATCCTCGATCCACAACCCGAAGCTCTGGTGGCCAAACGGCTACGGCGATCAGCCGTTATATAAAGTTCAGGTGGAACTTCTGGACGAGTATGGCACAGTTCTGGAAACCATAACGAAGCGCATCGGTCTCCGTACCCTTACCATCAGCCAGGAAAAAGATCTCTGGGGAAAAGAGTTCGCGTTCTGTGTCAACGGCGTGAAAATTTTTGCCATGGGGGGAAATTATATTCCGGAGGACTGCATCTATTCCAGGATCACACCGGAGGTCCAGAAGTATCTTCTGGAATCCTGCAAACGTGCCAATTTTAACTGTGTCCGTGTGTGGGGCGGCGGTTATTATCCTTCGGATCATTTCTATGATCTTTGTGATGAGATGGGACTGATCGTATGGCAGGATCTGATGTTCGCATGTAATGTTTATGATCTTACAGAAGAATTTGAAGATAATATCACGAAGGAGATCACGGAAAATGTAAAACGTCTCCGTCATCATGCATCCCTTGGCCTGTGGTGCGGAAACAATGAGATGGAGTCTGCCTGGGATCACTGGCCGGAGGTACAGAGTGAGTCGAAATATCTCCGTGCGGACTACATAAAAATGTTTGAGTATGTGATTCCGAAAGCAGTGAGGGCGGCAGACAGCGAGACCTTTTTCTGGCAGTCTTCCCCAAGCTCCGGAGGCTGCTTTGATGATCCGGACGATGAGAACAGAGGAGACTGTCACTACTGGGATGTATGGCATGGTCAGAAGCCTTTTACAGATTATCAGAAGCATTATTTTCGTTTCTGCTCGGAGTTTGGCTTCCAGTCTTTTCCGTGCCTGAAAACTGTGGAAAGCTTTACGGAAGAGAAAGACAGGAATATTTTTTCCAGGGTGATGGAGAACCACCAGAAAAATCCTGCAGCTAACGGAAAGATCCTGTATTATCTTTCCGAGAATTTCCGTTATCCGGAGAATTTCCGCAAGCTTCTCTATGTGAGCCAGATCCTTCAGGGAATGGCCATGAAGTATGGAGTAGACCACTGGAGACGTCACAGAGGCCGCTGTATGGGTACCCTTTACTGGCAGATCAATGACAACTGGCCGGTGGCATCCTGGGCAAGTATCGACTACTTTGGCCGTTGGAAGGCACTTCATTATATGGCAAAAAAATTCTATGGGCCACAGGCGGTGAGTATGTGCATGGATGGGGATATCATGCAGGTGTATCTGGCAAATGAAAGTATGGACGCACAGTCATATCAGGTTGCCTTTTATGTGAAAAATATGGAATGCGAGATTCTTGAGAAGCTTACCGGAACGGGCACTGTGGGTGTGCAGGAGTCTGCTCCGATCCTGGCGGTGGATGTTTCCGGATGGGAAGACAAGAAGTATGAGATCTTTCTTGAGGCGGAAGTGACACTTGCTGACGGAGATGTGCTCTGTGATGTGGAGACCCTTGTTCCGTATAAATATCTGGAGCTGGATAAACCGGAGATCACTGCCGAGGTGGAGGAGCAAGGTGATGCATTTGTGATCCATTTAAAAAGCAGCTGCTTCAGTCCGTTTACAGCTATTGGATTTACTGATGCGGATGTTACTCTGGAGGATAATTTTTTCCATATGACAGATGGAGAGGAAATGTGTGTCCGGCTTGATAAGAAAGATATCCGAAATGGAGAGATTCTGGATGCAGCGGATCTGACACAGCAGATGGAGATCTTGACGCTGGCATAGAAAGCTTTTAAATAAAAAAGACGCGGCCTTTTATCGGAGGATAAAAAGGTTCGCGTCTTTTTTTATATGATATTAGGGGATCATCATGGGTTTGCGTGTGTTTACATTTGATTACGATATTAGGGATCAGAATTCGTAATTTTTATGTCTTTTGAAGAAATCCTTAGTTTCCTTTACAACCACACCGCTCAGGGCAAGAAGAGCGATCAGGTTCGGGAATGCCATCAGGGCATTGAAGATATCTGCGATGTTCCATACAGCTGCTACAGTCATATATGGTCCGATGAATACGCAGATGATGTACAGCCAGCGGTATGTTGTAACTGCGGCTTTGTTTCTGTTGAACAGGTATTCCAGACATCTTTCACCGTAGTAATCCCATCCAAGGATCGTTGTGAATGCGAAGAATACCAGGCACAGCATCAGTGAGAAGGATGCTACAACCGGCGGGAAAGGAAGTCCTTTCTGGAATGCGGCTGTTGTGATGGCAACACCCTCAAGACCTGTGTTCCATGTTTCTGTAATGACGATGGAAAGACCTGTCATTGTACAGATCACGATAGTATCAATGAATGTACCTGTCATGGATACAAGACCCTGACGTACCGGCTCCTTTGTCTGAGCTGCAGCGGCTGCGATCGGGGCACTACCAAGACCGGACTCATTGGAGAAGATACCGCGGGCGATACCCTTCTGCATAGCTACGACCATGGTTCCCATTGCGCCACCTGCAAGTGCACTTCCTGTGAAAGCAGATTTTACGATAGTTACGATCGCTGTAGGTACTGCAGTGATGTTTGTGATCACGATGATCAGTGCCAGTGCAACATAGAGAACTGCCATAAATGGTACAACGACCTGGGATACCTTTGCGATTCTCTGGATTCCGCCGAGAACGACAAGTCCTACACATACGGTAAGTATCAGACATGCAACTACAGTTGCCCAGGAATATGTATTTCCGAAAAGTGCTACTGTGTGTGCTTTATCCGGGTCAAAGAAATTGGTAACTGCAGATGAGATACCGTTTACCTGTGTAAAGGTTCCGATACCGAAAAGTCCCACACCTGCTCCGAAAAATGCGAAGATCTTGGCAAGCCATCTCCACTGTTTTCCCATACCGTTTTCGATGTAGTAGAAAGGTCCGCCGAGAACGTGGCCTTCTTTGTCAATGGTACGGTACTTGATCGCCAGAAGTCCTTCTGCGTATTTGGTTGCCATTCCGAAGAATGCGGCTACGATCATCCAGAAAAGTGCTCCTGGTCCGCCGGCTGCGATAGCAGTTGCGACACCTACGATATTTCCGGTTCCGATGGTTGCTGAAAGTGCAGTACACAGAGCTCCGAAGCTTGTGACCTCACCATCGCCGCCTTCTTCATTTTTTACCATGAATTTCAATGCCTTTCCGAGGTGCCTTACCTGTAAAAGACCTAACCGAGAGGTTAACAGAATTCCTGTGAACAGGATCAGAATGATCAGCGGAAGTCCCCAAACGACTCCGTCAAACCATGTGATAAAGTTGTTGATTTGTGTAAACATTACTCTTTCCTCCATCCTTTTGCCTGAGAGATTTACAGCATTTTGTGTGCTGCGTACACCTTCGGCGCTCTTCCCTTTTGATTTGAAGAGACTCTCCTGAGTTTTTTTATTTTTGAATGATGCCAGGACCTTTTTGTGTACGGTAGTGGCGGTCATTCGTTCTGTGTAGAAAAACACTGTAACACAGAGTATCACATGAATTGATGGATTTCAATGGTTTTTTAAAAAAAATTGCATTTATTAGAAAAATTAATCGACATATAATCAGGATCTGGTAAATTGTTATTTTTCTATCAGCGGATGTTCTTTGTAATACATGCGGGTGAAATGCAGAAATGTCAGCATATCGCCGCTGATATATTTGCTTTTTTTCCATACCATGCCGATTTTTATGCGGACAGGTGGATTGAGCGGGATACCGGTAACATTGGAAGTGGAAAAGTTATCGGTCATGCTGGAGTAGAGAAAGCAGCCATATTTTCCGGTTTTTACAAATTGTAGGGTGGTGTAGATCTGGCTGCTCCGCATAACGATATTGGGTGTGTGGCCATCCATCTCAAAACGCATTTTCAGGATCTGATTCTGGACGGAGTCAGCATTGAAAAAGATCAGCTGCTCTTTCGCCATATCTTTTGTTGTGACTGATTTTTTTTCTGCCAGCCTGTGGTCGTTGCTCACACAGAAAACCACCTGGTCGTTGGCCAGGACAGTGTTGTGAAATTTATCTATATTATACTGTTCCATATTGACTAAAGCTACATCCAGGGTGTCATCCTGTACCAGATTGCAGGCACGGACAGATCCGTATTCTTCCAGTACTACGGCAATTTCCGGGTGCTTTTCGTGAAACGCTGTAAGCAGCTCCGGAAAAAATACGGTACTCAGCATGGGAGGGATCCCGATGCGAAGAGGGGGCTTTATCCTGGACATGCTGGAGTAATCGGCCTGAAGCTCATTACAATATTGAAGGATATAGGTAGCTTTTTTGTAGAAGGACTCTCCCTCCTGGGTCAGACTCAGCTGATTTCCTTTTCTGGAAAAAAGACTGATCCCGAATTCAATCTCCAGATCGCGGATAGCCATGGAAATGGTGGGCTGGGTCACATATAATTCTTCGGCTGCCTTTGTGATGCTGTGGCAGCGGCTGGCTGTGCAGAAATAGCGTAGTTGATTCAGTGTCATGATAAACCTTCTCTCGATGTATTGTCAGATTAAATTTTTTAGTAAAGTTTTTCATTTCCGTCCGGAAAAGATGTGACAGAGTATTTGGGTGTCTACATAAAAATAGCATAGAAATATAATATTTGCCAGATTCATTTGCTGATACGCTGATTTTATGTTAGTAATATACAAAAATTATCATTAAAAACTGATACTATAAATATTTTTTATGCGGATATATGTTTCATTAATTTGTTTTTTTATATGTACACCGGTTATAATGGAACCATCAAAAGAAACGTGTACGGCCTATACTTTTCAGGAAAAAACCAAATGGAAGGAGAGTACAGAAATGTCTCAGACAACTATCACATTGCTGTTTCTTGTGTTCACCATTATCAGTTTCATCCTTGAAAAAATTCCTCTTGGTCTGACGGCTTCGATCTGTGCGATCGGCCTGACCCTTACAGGAGTTGTGGATGCAACAACAACATTTTCACAGTATGTAAACAGTAACGTAATCCTTTGCGTTGGCATGTTTGTAGTAGGCCAGGCATTGTTCGAAACAGGAATGGCAAATAAGATCGGAGGACTGGTCACGAAATTTGCCAGAACAGAAAAAACACTGATCATTGCGATCATGGTGATCGTAGGTGTAATGTCTGGATTCTTATCCAATACAGGTACTGCAGCAGTGCTGATCCCGGTAGTTTGTGGAATCGCCGATGAGTCCGGTTATTCCAGAAGCCGTCTTCTGATGCCGCTGGTATTTGCCGCAGCACTTGGCGGAAACCTTTCTATTATCGGTGCACCCGGAAACCTGATGGGTGTGAATGCACTTCAGGAGATGGGGCTTTCCACAAGCTTCTTTATGTATGCGCCGGTTGGAGTTCCGATGCTTCTGATCGGAATCCTTTACTTTGTCCTTATCGGATATAAATTCCTTCCGGATGGAAAGAATGCATCCGGTGCAGCTCTTGAAGATCAGCAGGATTTCAGCCATGTACCGAAGTGGAAACAGACTGTTTCCCTGGTAGTACTGATTCTTGTGATCCTTGCAATGATCTTTGAGAAAGAGATCGGCATCAGCATTGAGGTTTCCGCATGTATCGGAGCGATCCTCCTGGTTCTGACAGGAGTTATTTCCGAGAAAGACGCACTGAATTCCATTGACCTGAAGGTTGTATTTCTTTTCGGCGGTTCTCTGACACTTGCAAAAGCATTGGATACAACCGGAGCCGGAGAACTGATCGCAGATAAGATCGTAGGACTTCTTGGAGCAGATCCGAGTCCGATCCTTCTTCTTCTGGTGATTTTTATTGTAACCTGTGTGCTGACAAATTTCATGTCAAATACAGCAACCACAGCACTGATGATTCCAATTGCGGTATCTCTTGCAAACAACCTCGGAGCAGATCCGAGAGCCGTTGTTATCGCAACTGTTATCGCAGGTTCCTGTGCATATGCAACACCGATCGGTATGCCGGCAAACACCATGGTAGTCGGTCTTGGAGGATACAAATTCAAGGACTATGTGAAATCCGGTCTGCCGCTGATCCTGGTATCCTTTGTGATCTGTATGATTCTGTTACCGATCCTGTTTCCGTTCTATCCGTAAGGAGAGAAACTTTTGAGTTACTGTTCACTTTGTGACAGCAACACTTTTAATTAAGTTCATTCCCTCCTGCACTGACCATACAGTGAAGGAGAAATGATAAATGAGCCAAAAAAAGCCATCTTAACCATTAATCAGCCAAAATTAATGATGAAACAACCAACAAAAACCTATGTAACTAAAAAACATTAAACCATCGAACCATATCAGGAGGTAAATCATGACTAAGGAAAATGGAGTTAAAGTATTGACAGACATGGTAGCAGATTTTGTTGCCCATATTGGAAAAAAATTACCGGATGACGTAGTTAATAAACTTGAAGAGCTTGGTTCACAGGAAACAGCTGCACTTCCAAAGGTTCTTTATGAGACAATGACAAAGAACCAGGGTCTTGCTGTAGAGCTGAACCGTCCAAGCTGTCAGGATACAGGTGTTCTTCAGTTCTGGCTGAAATGCGGAACAAATTTCCCGTATATCAATGAGCTGGAAGCACTTCTGAAAGATGCTGTTGTTCAGGCTACTTTTGCAGCACCGTTAAGACATAATTCCGTTGAGACTTTTGATGAGTACAACACAAAGAAAAACGTTGGTAAAGGAACCCCGACTGTATGGTGGGATATTGTTCCGAACAGCGATAAATGTGAGATCTACGCATACATGGCAGGCGGCGGATGTACCCTTCCGGGAAAAGCAATGGTTCTGATGCCAGGTGCAGGATATGAGGGTATTACAGATTTCGTTCTTGATCAGATGACAACCTACGGACTGAATGCGTGTCCTCCACTTCTTGTTGGTGTTGGTGTAGGAACATCTGTAGAGACAGCTGCTCTGAACTCCAAGAAAGCGCTGATGCGTCCGATCGGTTCTCACAACGATAACGCAAACGCAGCAAAAATGGAGAAGCTTCTCGAGGATGGTATCAATGCCATCGGCCTTGGACCGCAGGGTATGGGCGGAAAGTATTCTGTAATGGGTGTTAACATTGAGAATACTGCACGACATCCATCTACCATCGGTGTTGCAGTAAATGTTGGATGCTGGTCCCACCGTCGTGGACATCTGGTTGTAAATCCGGATCTTACAGTAACCTGTGATACTCATTCCACATGGAAATTTAATGCATAATATAAACGGAGGGAAAAATCATGATCGAAATCAGAGGAGATAAAAAAGTTCTTATTACACCTGTAAGCGCAGAAGACCTGGCTGATATCAAAATCGGTGATATTGTATGGCTGGACGGAGATCTGATGACCTGTCGTGACGTTGCTCACCGTCGTCTGGTTGAGTATGGAAGAGAGCTTCCGTATGATATCCGCAACAAAGCTATTTTCCATGCCGGCCCGATCGTTCGCAAGATCGAGGGTACAGAGGATGATTATGAAATGGTTTCTGTAGGACCGACAACCTCTATGCGTATGGAGAAATTTGAGTATGAGTTTACCAAGCTTACTGGTGTCAGAGTGATCGTTGGTAAGGGTGGTATGGGTCCGAACACTGAGCGTGCCTGCAAAGAGTTCGGTGCGATCCACTGTGTTTTCCCGGCCGGCTGTGCAGTTGTAGCTGCTACAGAGGTTGAGAAGATTGCTGAGCATCACTGGGATGAGCTTGGAATGCCTGAGACTTTATGGTGCAACAAGGTTAAAGAATTTGGACCGCTGATCGTATCTATCGATGCACAGGGATGTAACCTGTTTGAGGAGAACAAGGTTGTATTTAATGAGCGTAAAGAGGCTGCCAAGCAGGCAATTTATCCTGAGGTTAAGTTCATTAAATAATATTGGATATTGGAAAAAATTTTTCGGGATATCTGAAATAACGAGGCTCTGCCATGAGAGCTTCGGGATTGACTGGTGATTGTGAAATTGAATTAACAGCGTGATATGAAAAAGAGAGATGTCCTGCAGATCATATAATGTGGTCTGCAGGATGTCTTTTTTTGTTGCTTTTTGTTGTTTCTTGGGGTTTTTGTGTTTTACAGGGGTGAGGGGGTGTGATAGAATATAAGCGTTGCAGCAGGCTGGTCATTAAGGTATTATCTGGTATGGATCTTGCGCAGTGAAGGTGGATCGTGGATATCTGCCTGACAATATTTTCAGAGAGGATGAGGTATGAGGTTTATGGGGGATTTTTTGAAGAACATTAACTGGAAGCATGTTCTGATCATGTGTATCGGAAATGTTTTTGCAGGTATGGGGATTGGAATTTTCAAGCTTGCCGGGCTTGGAACGGATCCGTTCAGTGGAATGAATATGGCGGTTGCGGATATGATTGGTATGGCGTATGGTAATTTCCAGCTGATTATAAATATTGTGCTGCTGATCATTGAGATTGCTTTTGGCAGAAGGTTCCTGGGGATCGGTACGGTTGTGAATGCGGTTTGTCTGGCTTATATTACTACTTTCTTTTATAATATTTATACTGGTGTGTTTGGATTGGAGCTTGTGGCGCTGCCGGTACGTTTGGTGGCACTGTGTGTGGGTGTTGTGATCTGCTGTCTGGGACTGTCGATGTATCAGATGCCGGATGAGGGGGTTGCGCCTTATGATAGTCTTTCGCTGATCATGACAGAGAGATGGCCGAAGATTCCTTATTTCTGGCACAGGATGTCTAATGATGTGCTTTGTGCGCTGATCTGTTATCTGACTGGTGGTGTTGTGGGTATTGGTACACTGGTGACGGCTTTTGGGCTGGGACCGGTGATCCATTTCTTTAATAGGGTTTTTACTGGGAAGCTGCTTGCCTGGGTTGATGGTGAGTGAGTTTGTAGTTGTATGGGTTGAGCTGAACTGGCTGCGGGATGTGGCTGGTTCGGCTTTTTTTGTGAAAAGGGACGCCCGCCAGGCGTGTGCTGCCTGTCACCGGGGCTTCGTCGGGGGCTGGCTTCTAGGCTGCCGGAATTCTGCTAAAACCGCTTCAAAAATTCTCAAACTCGCGTCTGAAGACGCTCAGACAGTGAGAATTTTTGAAGCAACGCAGATTTCCGCCAGTCAAGAATCAGCTCCCCTCCTGCAGAGTCCGGTGACAGGCAGCACACGCCTGGCGGGCTGGCTTTTCAGGGCGGTAGGGGAGGGTGGCTGCTCGGGAGTTGGATGGGCTATCAGCGCTTCGCTGGATAGCTGGTAGGAAAGGCTGAGTTTGCTTGTGGCCGGAGAAAGAGGAATCGGCTCAACGTTACACAATCAATACCGCAGCATCCGTCTGCTCATGATGCGGTTGAGTATTATTGTAAAAAGACCGGCAGAGAGTTCCGTGAGGTTCCAGCTAATAAGGTGATTAGAAATTTCTTTAAGGAAGGAGCGGTTTTTTATTAAAGCAGGAAAGCCCTTGGTTTTACTTACAAAAGGCAATAAGCTGTGGACGGAAACTTAAACCAAGGGTGTTCCCTGTGTAATTGCAAATAAAATATCTTGTAAATCAGAAGTACGGATGATAGCATAAACGTAAATCATAATATTCTGAGCGAAGAGGAGGCTTTTTCATGGATCTGGATTACGTATGCAGTCAGATGATCACCGTTATACACTGCAGCATAACCAGGCTTTCCCAGGAAGGAGAGGTTATGAGAGTATATGGAGATGTTCAGCCTTCTGATCATCCACTGTGTACAGATACTTTTTTTGCAAAAAATCTTGCAGAAAAAGGCAGGAAAAAAGTTCCCTGTATCTGTCATGAGTTTGATAAGGTTGTGTATATCCTGTTGCAGATTCCTGGTTCTGGGGATCTTCTGGTGATCGGGCCGGTATGTCTGGAGAAGAAGACAGGTGTACTGAATGAAAGGGTGAAGAAAGAACATAATATGACGGAGGAAAGTTCCTTCCGGCTGGCTTACTGTGAACTGAAGATTTTGAGCAGTTCTGCACTGATGCTTCATAATGTGTTAAGTGGAGAGCGTTTGTCTCTGGAAGATTTCTGGAAGGAAAATGAGATTGGGGAGCAGGATGTTATGGAACTTAATCAGCAGATTTCCGATGTGATTTTTTCCAGGCAGGAAAATTCGGCGCCGCACAATCCCTATGATCAGGAAGTACGTGAGATGACCAGTATCCGCCAGGGAAATCCGGAAATGCTGAAGGCCAGTCTTGCGGAGACCTATAATGGTGTTCATGGGCGGCTTGCCAGAGATGAGGTCCGTCAGGCAAAAAATATCGCTATTGTGGTGATCACTCTTGCGTCAAGGGCTGCGATAAAAGGAGGTATGCTTCCGGAGGAATCATTTTCTATGGTGGATGCGTATATTTCAGCTATTGAGGGGATGGAAAATCCGGTAAAGATCCAAGCGATGATGCGGCAGGCGGAGTATGATTATGCGGAAAGAGTAAAGCAGATCGCGGAGAAAAAGACGGGAAATATTCTGGTGGAACGTACCAAAAATTATATTTTTCAGCATCTTCATGATGAGATTACCATATCGGAAATTTCAGTAGCGATCGGGGTAAATAATACGTACCTTTCAAGCCTTTTTCATAAAGAAGAAGGGGTGACGATCCAGCAGTATATCAGCAGGGAAAAAATCCGTCTGGCAGAAAATATGCTGAGGTATTCTTCTTATGAAGTAAGGGACATTTCCAACTATCTGTCCTTTTGTTCGCAGAGTTATTTTGGCAGTGTTTTTAAAAAACAGACAGGTCTGAGTCCTGCAAAATACCGGAAAAAATATAAGAAATTCAAGATAAAAGAACCAAAATAAATGATAATGTACAAAAATAAATGATATATTTGCATTAGGGATTCCTGATAGTATATATCCGGAAACGAGAAATACTATACAGGAGGTATGAGATGTTTTTTTCAAAATTCACAAATGCAAATGTATCCGAAAAGATAACGGTTAAAGAGCGCCTGGCTTATGGATGCGGAGATTTTTCCAGCAATATCATGTATTCTGCCATGGCAGCGTTTCTTATGGAAAAGCAAGGATCTGGATCCTGCGGCTTGTGATCCCTTATGCGATTGGTACTGTGCTGCTGTTTTCTGTTCCGGCAGGATGGAGCGAGATGGCGAAATATATTTATATATTCTTCAGTTATAATATTGCATTTACAGTACCTTTTACCGGAATAAATCTTCCATATGCCACATTGACGGCACTGATGACACAGGATCAGTATGAACGCTCTGTTCTCAGTATTTTTCGAATGATCCTGGCAACCTGTGGTACATTGTTTATCAAGACCTGTACATTTCCGGTTGTGAAGTTTTTCGGTGATAATGCACGGGCCTGGACTTATACATTTGTTGTATTTGGCGCATTGGAGATCATCACATTTATGATCACATTCCTCTTTACAAGAGAGCGTGTAAATACCAGTGAAGATAAGAGAATGTCGGTTCCGATTTCTCTGGGATTCAAGGCACTGGTAAAAAACAAATACTGGTTTATGGCAACATTGAATTTGGTGCTAATCTTTATTGCACAGGGAGTTAATGGTTCTTCTGAGGTTTATTATGCAAAAGAAGTGCTTGGAAACGGAAATCTGGTTGGAACATTTTCCGTGGCACTTCAGGTTACGCAGATCGTCTGCATGTTCTTTATTGCAAGTTTTGTAAAGAAATTTGGAAAAAGAAATGTACTGATGACAGGTGCCGCGATCATGATCGTGGGTTACGGTATCATGGGCATAGGTGCGGAAAGTCTTCCGGTTCTGATAGCAGGATGTATGCTGCGTGGTGTTGGTAATGCGGGAATTTCTGCCTGCATGTTTGCAATGGTTACAGATACCATTGAGTATGGTGAATGGAAGACAGGAATCCGTACAGAAGGTCTGATCAATAGTGCAGCAAGTTTTGGACAGAAGATTGGAAATGGTCTTAGCAATGTGGTGATGGGAGCGATTCTTGCAGCAGGTGGATATGTAGGAACTGCGGCAACACAGACAGCAAGTGCAATTTCTGCTATCAAGGTAAGCTACATTTATGTGCCAATCGTCCTTACCGTGGCACAGATCATTGTTCTGGCGTTCTATCATCTTGACAAAGAATATGATACAATTCTGGAGAATCTTAAAAAGCGTCGCATTTCTAAATAATGAAAGGAAACAAATATGAAAGAACTTCTTTTTGGGGCGGCTTATTATGATGAATACATGCCGTATGACAGACTTGATAAAGATATAGAGATGATGAAAAAAGCGGGGATCAATACGGTGCGTATTGCGGAGTCTACATGGAGCACCTGCGAGCCCCAGGATGGGGTGTTTGATTTTTCCCATGTGGAGCGTGTGATGGATGCTATGGAGGAAGCTGGGATCAATGTGATCATCGGAACGCCCACGTATGCAGTTCCTGCGTGGATGGTGAAAGCTCACCCGGATGTGATCGCTACAACGAAAAAAGGCGCAGGGATCTATGGTGCAAGACAGATCATGGACATTACCAATCCGGTATATCTTTTTTATGCGGAGCGTGTGATCCGCAAGCTGATGGAGATCAGTGCCTACAGGAAATGTGTCATAGGTTTCCAGGTGGATAATGAGACCAAGTATTACGGCACAGCAGGTAAGAATGTACAGCTGGCTTTTGTGAAATATTTAAGAGAAAAATTTCATGATGATCTGGATGCCATGAATTATGAATTTGGGCTGGATTACTGGAGCAACCGGATCGATGCGTGGGAGGATTTTCCGGATGTGAGAGGAACCATCAATGGCAGCCTGGGAGCAGAGTTTGAGAAATTTCAGAGGACTCTGGTGGATAGATTCTTAAGCTGGCAGGCCGGGATCGTCAGTGAGTATAAGAGAGAAGATCAGTTTATTACTCACAATATGGATTTTGAGTGGAGAGGTTATTCTTACGGAGTGCAGCCGGATGTGAATCATCTGTATGTTTCGAAGGCTCTGACCATTGCCGGAACCGATATTTATCATCCCTCCCAGGATGAGCTGACCGGTACGGAGATCGCTTTTGGCGGGGATATGATCCGTAGTCTGAAGCATGATAATTATCTGGTGTTGGAGACGGAAGCACAGGGATTTCCATGCTGGACGCCATATAAGGGACAGCTTCGGCTTTGTGCTTACAGCCACCTTGCGTCCGGGGCCAACAGTGTGATGTACTGGCACTGGCATTCTATCCATAATTCATTTGAGACCTACTGGAAGGGGCTTCTCAGCCATGATCTTGCGGAGAATGATACTTACCGGGAGGCTTGCATCATTGGAAAGGAATTTCGGGAAAAAGGCAGTCATCTGGTAAATCTCAAGAAGAAAAATGATGTGGCTGTGATGGTAAGTAATGAGGCTCTGACTGCGCTGAACTGGTTTGGTATCCAGGCGACTTCCGGGGATAATAGAGAGATCCGATACAATGATGTGGTGCGTTGGATCTACGATGCATTGTACCGGATGAATGTGGAGTGTGATTTCATCTGGCCGGAATCCGAGGATCTTTCTCAGTATAAGGCAATTTTTGTACCGGCGCTTTATGCTGCACCTGACAGCACTTTAGAGAGGCTGAATCAGTATGTGAAAGACGGTGGTACGCTGGTTGTCACATTTAAAAGTGGCTTTGCCAATGAAAATGTGAAGGTTCATGCAGATGCACAGCCGCATATCCTTAAAGATGCTCTGGGTATCAGCTATGATCAGTTTACTTTTCCGCACAATGTGAAGCTGTCAGGAAAACTGTATGGTGCGGAAAGTTTGGATGATTTTGCAAGGAGTGCAGATGCAGATATAAATTCTGATGATGCGGATTCGGCAGAGATTGGAGAAGTCAGGGTCTTTATGGAACTTCTCAAACTGGAAGGTGCAGAGGTGCTTGCAGGATATGAACATTACAACTGGAAAGGATATGCTGCAATAACCAGAAACCAGTATGGAAAAGGTATGGCATACTATCTGGGATGCATGACAGATGATGCCACACTTCAGAATGTGATAAAAGCTGCTCTTGGCGATGCAGGGGTAAAGTTATCCGGTTATGAATATCCGGTGATCGTCCGTGAAGGAACGAATGATCTTGGAAAAACTGTTCGGTATTTTCTGAATTATTCTGCAAAGGAGCGGTCTGTTGCGTATAAATACAGTGATGGAGAAGACGTACTTACCGGTGAGACGATCAAAGCGGAGTCACAGCTGATCATTCCTGCGTGGGATGTACGGATCGTTGAAGCCTGAGAGACTTTTCTTTACCTTGACATCTTCCGTGAAAGTATGTACAATAAGAGTATCATAAACTTGTCGTACAGAAATAAATTATGAAACAAGGGGGGGACAAACATGCAGAACATTCTCATTGTAGTAGACATGCAAAATGATTTCATCGACGGTGCGCTTGGCACGAAGGAGGCAGCTGCCATTGTTCCGAAGATGGAGGAGAAGATCCGGGATTTTGAAGGAAAGGTATTTTTCACAAGGGATACCCATGAAACGTATTATCTGGAGACACAGGAAGGGAAAAACCTTCCGGTTCCTCACTGTATCCGGGGCACAGCTGGATGGCAGATCCGGGAAGAGCTGGACGCCTTAAGGAAAACAGAACCCATTGACAAAGAAACCTTCGGCTCCACTGATCTGGCGGGAGAACTGGTTGCACTCAATGAGGATGAAGAAATCGGAAGCATTACTCTTATGGGACTTTGCACAGATATCTGTGTGATCTCCAATGCCCTTCTGATCAAGGCATCCCTTCCAGAAGTGCAGATCTGTGTTGATGCCACATGCTGCGCAGGTGTAACACCGGAGAGTCATGAGAATGCACTGAAAGCCATGGAGGCGTGCCAGATCAGGATCATCCGGTAAATATATCTGACAGAAAACAAATATCTTATTAATAATAAAACTATCCTGAACAAGTTAGAAAGATGAGAAGCTCTGTACTTGTCAGGATAGTTTTATTTTGGGTAAACAGAGAAATTATGCTGTCAACTGTGATCTGTATAAGTATACCCGTTCGGGATTAATATGTTGATTATGCTATAAATGAGCAAATTCGAAAAATTGCACAAAATTATACTGCTAATTTTATAAATGAGTCAAAATCTTCGGATTCCCTGTGCAGAACGTATCTGATAGCGGTCCAGTGCCAGCTTATCCTTACACTGGCGGAAAAATACTTCAACTGACTATCGGCATACGTAATAAGACAGAATCCCGTCCGTTGTTAAAGATACATCGGTACTGAGAAAAGCACGCAATGCTTTGGGATTACCAAATTCACTGAGTTTCTTTTTCATTCCCGATGGATACAGCAAGCGGTTTGTCTTTAAAGCACCTATGGTATGGAACCCTTTCTGTGCAAAGGCATTGATTATTTTTTCAGAAACATACCAGCAGTCACAAAGAAAATAGGACATTACCGGCGGAACAGGCAGTTCCTTTGCGATGTTCTGTACAATATCAATTTTGGAAAGTGATTTGTTGTACATTACAAAAGCATAATTCAGAACAATGCCGTTACAGGAAAGCATAACTGCAACTGCCTGAATAATATTTGCGAGAGGCACCTTCTTTCTTTCGTGAATGTTGTAATGTTTGTTTGGTCACTTTCATTATACAACATAATCGAAGTTAAGGTTTCTTTCTTTTATGCAAAATCACGAACTTACTCAATTATAGTATTATAATTATAAATATTAGAGGATGAAATACAGTTGAAACAATATTGAAGCAACATGCGTGACCGTTGGAATAAGAATGGTGATGCAGTAAAAGCGTGTAGCAGGAAGGCAACAGTGGTTTTATGGATGAATATAAGTGTGAAATTATATATCCGAATCAGGATATTAATTTCCGGATTTCTTTTTTTATTGATGAGGGGTCTGCATGGTCGATTCCCCATTTTCACAACTGGATTGAGATTGTTTATCTTTTGAATGGAACTTTAGATTTTCGAATTGAGAATGAAGAGTATCATCTGACAAAGAATCAGATCATGGTCGTAAAGCCAATGGTAATACATTCGACATGCTGCATTGATGAGAATACGGCAATTCTCCTTCAGATTCCGATTTCTTTTCTGGAAGAATTTGATATAAATATTCAGAATTACGAGTTTAAGATCAATTATGAAAATCTGACTGAGGTTCAGCAGGAACAGATATGGAAAATGTCATTGATTTGTCAGAAAATTTTTATTAGTTATGAACAGAATCGCCCAGGTCGGATTTTTGAGTGCTACAGCCTTGCATTTGACCTGGTGAGCCGTTTGATGAATTATTTCACTGTATCAGCTGTGGGTGGAGAAAATCTGCGAAAAAGCGAAAAAGACCGAGAGCGGATTCAGAACATTTTTACGTATATGGACAATCATTTTTCGGAAGATCTGACATTGGCTGGGGTTGCAGAAAAATTTGGTCTGTCGTCAGTCTATTTTTCAAGATATTTTAAGAAGATGTCTGGTGTAACCTTCCTTAAATATTTGCAGAGAGTACGTCTCAATCGGATTCAGAAGGATTTGCTTTGTACGGACTATACTATCCAGTATATTTTGGATCGAAATGGGTTTCATAATTACAAGCTTTTCTTGAAGCTGTTTAAGGAAGTTTATCACTGTACACCGAAAGAATATCGGTCAAGGAAGTGAAAAATGCCGATGCTGTGGAAAAAATAAAAAACGTCTTCTGTCATTATCGACTATATTTATGTAAAAAAGAGAAAGAAAAAGTATAAAATGACCAAAAATAAAGCTAGAAAACGTCCTGTTGTATGCCGGAGCAAAATGCTAGAATATAGGAACGATAAGCGCTTATGAAATTGGAGATAAAGAAAAGAGAAATATAAAGGGAAAACAGGAGGTTCCAATGAAGCGAATAGGAAAAATATTAGCAGGCCTTGGCATTGTAGGCAGCGTTGTATTTGGAAGTATGACAGTAAACGCAGCGTCTGAAATCGAGATTTTTTCTTCCAAACAGGAAAATATGGATATTATGCAGAAGCTGGTTGACGGCTTTAACAAGAGCCAGGATGAGGTGACGGTTAAATTAAATGCTCCGGCTGATGCAGGAACCGTATTAAAAACGCGTCTGGCAAAGAATGATGTTCCAGATGTTCTTGCATTCAATTATGACCATACAATGAGAGAGCTTCTGCAGGAAGGATTTTTTATGGATCTGAGTGAGGATCCGCTTGCGGATCACTGTTATGATGAATATAAGAATTTTATTAAAGCAGACAATAATGAAGATAATCCGGATGCTCTTTACGCACTTCCGTATGTGGCAAACGCAGGCGGAGTTATTTACAACGTAGATAAGTTTGCCGAACTTGGCGTGGAGATTCCGAAGACGTGGGATGAATTTATGACTGTGATTGAGAAGATTGAGGAAAAAGGAGAAAATCCATTCCTGTTCCCGTTTAAAGACAGTTGGACTGCAATGCACCCATTTATTTATCTTGAGTCTGTTTATCAGCCGGAGAATTTTGAGGCAGACAGAAAAGCCGGAAAAACGACGTATGTGGGAACGCATGAGAAAATCACAGAGATGTTTTTGACACTTTTGGATCATACGTCTACAGATTATATGGGACTGTCCTATGCAGATGCAAATAAAGCATTTGCGAATGGAGAGGCTTATATGATGATTAACGGAAACTGGGTGCTTCCTGAGATTAAGAAAGCAAATCCGGACTGCAATGTATCGATGTTTACAATGCCTGCGTCGAATGATGCAAAGAAAAACGCAATCAGTACGGGCGTTGATTTAATGTTTTCGATTTCAGAGGATTGTAAAGATCCGGAGGGAGCAAAAGCATTTATTGAGTATATGATGCAACCTGAGCAGGCACAGGCTTATATAGATGATCAGGTTGCCCTTTCTGTAATTGATACCGCAACGCAGAAAGATCCGTCAGTCAGCGGGATACAGGACGTAATTAAAAAGGAAAAGGTACATCTGTTTGCTGACATGCAGATTCCAGATGGTATGGATCTGGGTGCGGAAATGAGCGCACTTTGCCTGAATTACTCCAGCGGAATGAGCAAAAAAGAGGCAACGGCAGAGTTCCTTGCAGATATGGATGAAAAATTCGATACAGCAATAATGCAGTAGCAGTTGAAGTAGCCTGTGAGAGGGGAGTATGCAGATTACGTCTGCATGCTCCTTCTTGGTTTGGAGGGCGTTGTAAAGGAATTTTGAACGGTCTGTTTTACTCAAAAAGAGATTTGCAGGCTATTTTACGGACATAAGGAGATATATGTAACTTATTAACTGTTCAGCAAAGTCAGTAAAATCAAGGATTTTTGTTGAACATGCACTAAAAAGAATAGGGAGACTAAAAGTGAAAAAAAGAAAAGCAGAACCAATTCTTTATGTTATTGTGGCAGTAGTGGTCATCCTGTTTTGCCTGTTCAATACGTATCCGTTTCTCAAGGGAATTTTTTACAGTTTTACAAACTGGAAGGGATACGGGAAATGGGAAACGGTGGGATTTCGAAACTACATAAATTTATTCCGAGATAAGGATGTACTTCATGCATATGCATTTACAATTGAATTTGCTGTGATTTGTACAATTGCGGTCAATATTTTAAGTCTGATCCTGGCGTGCGCGCTGAATGCAAAAATCAAGTATAAAAATTTCCTGAAGGCTGTTTATTTTCTTCCCTACATGCTGGGAACGTTGATAGTTGGCTATATTTTTAACTATATTTTCAGTGCTTTGCTTCCGCAGGTCGGTACTGCGCTTGGCATCGAATGGATGAGCAGAAATCTGCTTGGAGGTGTGCATGCAAAATGGGGCATTATTTTTGTTACAATCTGGAGTTCCTGTGCGTTTAACACGCTGATTTACATAGCTGGTCTCCAGTCGATTGATAAAGAAATTTATGAGGCGGCTTCGCTGGATGGGGCGGTTCGGTTTACACGCTTTCGGACAATTACATTTCCGTTGCTCGCTTCTTCGTTTACTGTAAATATGGTTCTGGCGGCAAAAGGATATCTGATGGTATACGATCAGATTATGGCGTTGACAGAAGGCGGACCGGGAAATTTAACAACGTCAATTTCTGTTCTGATTTATAAAAAAGGCTTTAGCGGAGGACAGTTTGCATTGCAGTCCGCAAACGCGGTTGTGTTGTTTCTGATTATTGTACTGATTTCTATGATACAGGTGCGTGCACTGGAGCGAAGGGAGGAAAAAATAGGATGAGAAACAAGAAGCAAAAGGCGGAAAAGAAAAATATGTTGGTTACTGTTCTGTTGCTGATCGGTGCAATCTGCATAATTTTTCTCCCACTGTATCTGACTGTTATTATTGCAATTAAGGATCCGACCGATATGAGACATGTGCTTGCATTGCCTAAAAAGCTTCGCCTTCAGAATTTTGTGGATGCTTGGAACTTGACCTGTTTTCCGAGGCGTTTTCTAAACACAGTATTTATTACGGCAACGAATCTTGTTCTGACTCTTTCGATACATTCATTGGTATCCTACATTCTGACAAGATATCGGAAAAAAAGTCGTTTCTTTAATCTTGTATACTATTATCTTATCAGCGCAATGTTTATTCCGTTCAGTGTACTGATGCTTCCTCTTGCAGTGCAGGCAAACCGTTTTCATATTGATAATATTTATGGAATTGTGTTGCTTTATGTGCTGCTGGGTCTTCCGATGAATATTTTTCTGTACGGAGGAGCGATCCGTGCAACCCCGGAAGCACTTGATGAAGCAGCCAAAATTGACGGTGCGACGGGGCTGCAGACCTTTTTTTATATTATTTTTCCAATTTTGAAGCCGATGACTTCAACCGTTGCAATCCTATCTTTTATGTGGACATGGAATGATTTTATGATGCCATTGATCATGCTCAGCGATACAAGTCAGCAGACGCTACAGCTGGCACAATACGTATTCCACAGCCAGTTTTCGGTGAACTATAATCTTGCGTTTGCGTCTTATCTGATGGTAATTCTTCCATTATTGATTTTGTATTTATTCTGTCAGCGATGGATTATGGACGGTGTTGTGACTGGAAGCGTGAAATAACGGAGGAGAATACAGGTGGAGCAGAAAATTATTTGGTATTCGCGGAAAACGGGAGTGATTACACAGGAGCAAAAAGGGTTGCAGGCAGAGAAGGAGTCAGGGCAGAAAAAACAGGTGGAGATGAATGTAATTGGAGTTTATCCGAATTATGTGCTCCAGGAAATGGATGGCTACGGATGTGCAATGACAGAGTCTGCCGCGTACGTTCTTCAGAATATGAAACCGGAACAGAGAAAAAAGGCGCTGAATGCCTGGTTTGGAAAAGATGGAATCAATGCATCCTTTGTACGGGTGCCGATTGACAGCTGTGATTATGCGTTATCAGAATACCAGGCAGTTGAGGATCCAATTGCCGATCCGGATTTTACGACGTTTTCTATTTCAAGGGATAAAAAATATATCATTCCGGTTTTAAAAGAGATCATGGAAATCAGACAGGGAAAGCTCGAAGTGTTACTGACACCGTGGTCTCCTCCGGCAGCATGGAAAACAGCTCCGGAGATTGTGGAAAATGATGCAGCTGTCTATGGGGGAAGTGCGGAAAAACGGGATTTTACAAAGCCGGGGAGAAGTTTTGGAGGAAGGCTAAGGCCGGAGTATTATGGTGCGTGGGCGCGCTATCTTGTTAAATATATTCGTGCGTATCGTGAGGAAGGGATTCCGGTTACGATGCTTTCCATACAGAACGAGACAAATGCAGCGACGGACTGGGACAGCTGCGTATGGAGCGGAAAGGAAATAAAAATATTTCTCACGCACTACTTATATCCGGAACTGAGCGCGTGCGGACTGCAAAAAGAAATTCAGATTTTTATCTGGGACCATAATAAGGAACGGATGCTTGAGCACCTTGAACAGGTTATGGATGAAAATACATCGGAAATGATCCGTGGATTTGCTTATCACTGGTACAGCGGAGATCATTTTGAGGCATTGTCGCTGGCGGCGCAGAAATACCCGGGGAAAATTCTAATGCATTCAGAAAGTTGCCCGATTCACCTGCCGGAAAAAGCCGTGTTCTATGATGTGCCGGAGAAGGAACGGAGAAAACTGTCGCCTGAGCAGCAGAAATTATTTGAAATTCCGGCAGCAGAGGTCAATTATCAAGATGCGGTAGATTATGCACATGATATTCTGGGAGACCTGAACCATGGAATGAACCGTTGGATCGAATGGAATGCGATTCTGGACTGGAAGGGAGGGCCGCGCCATGTAGGCGGTGGCTTTGGAAGTATTCTGCTTGCAGAGGAAGACGGAAGCTGTAAAATCCTGCCGGCGTACGAATACGTGAAGCTGATTGCGCAGACTGTCAAGCCTGGTGCAAAACGTATCGGGATCAGTTTCTGCGACGACGGGATAGAAGGAACCGCTGTCAAAAATACCGATGGAAGTATTGGAATTGTACTTTTGAATTCGAAGGAAAAGGACAGGAAGATAACCATTCGGATTTGCGGATATCTCATTCCGATACAGTTAGCTGCGCATACATTGAGTTCTGTGAATATGCGGGCAGATATTGTTGAGTAAAGAATAAAGACAAGGGGAGAATCGTGAAGATTCGCCCCTTTTTGGTACGCCTGGCGGCACACGTCGCTAATGGATGCAAGTATGTATAGTATTTGCGAGAGGCACCTTCTTTCTTTCGTGAATGTTGCAATGTTTGTTTGGTCACTTTCATTATACAACATAATCGAAGTTAAGGTGTCTTTCTTTTATGCAAAATCACGAACTTGCTCATTTATGTATTATGAATAGAATTGGTAATTATATAAAAGAAGAAAGAAAAAAAGCTGGCCTTACGCAGGAAGAGTTCGCAATGCGTGCTGGCCTGGGACTTAGATTTATACGAGAACTGGAGCATGGAAAAGAAACTGTGCGTCTGGATAAAGTAAATCAGGCATTGGCAATGTTCGGAAAAGAAACCGTACCGGGAGAAAGGGAGGATTAACAACCATTCTGTTTCCATTTTTTGATGGTCTGATTCCGGAGGGATGGCTTCTTGGAGTAGTCAGTCGAAACTGGAAAATTAATCAGAAGGACAGATTTGGCCTTTTATTGGCGGCCTGCAGAGATTGTATCGGGGATGTTTGTATCAGAGGAGAAATGATATGAAATGTTTATGTTGTAGAAAAATGATCAATCAAAACGCGTCAGAATCAGAGAAACAATGGCAGTGGCACATGCACTTATAAAAATGAATGGAGAGTATGCATATATTACAAAACGGATTGACCGGGAGATAACGGAAATTCAGATATGCATTTGAAAAATTTTTATTGAAAGAGACGGAACCTGGCAGAATCCTGTGAGATACCATCTAATGTAGCAGAACGTATGCCGAAAAAATTACCGATGCGAATATCCACTTGACTGGATCTCTTTACCTTGACATCTTCCGTGAGAGTATGCACAATAAAGGTATCATAAATTTGCCGGACAGAGATAAAATATGAAACAAGAGTAATAAACATGCAGAACATTTTCATCGTAGCAGACATGCCAGATCAGACTTGTCTGTTAAGAAGGATGAAACCGCAGGAAAGGAGAATGCTATGAAAAAGAAGCTTCTGAAAAAATTAATGGTCCTTGCGCTGTCCGCAGTAACTGCCTTCAGTGCGGTACCGGCAGCAACGGTAACAGCAGCAGGTAATCCTTATCCTACAACACAGGATGTGGATCGAGATGGCTTATACGAGATCCCCTGCACACGTTTTGCATGGCAGTGCGTGTATGACAGACAGGGAATCGCATTGCCTTCATGGGGAAATGCGGTAAGCTGGTGGCAAAATGCTATCAATCAGGGCTATGCAGTAGGAAATGAGCCTGTTCCCGGTTCTATTGCTGTATGGAGCGGAGATTATTACGGACATGTTGCTTATGTAACAGCTAATCTTGGAAACAACAGATTTACGGTAGATGAGGGAGGAAGAACGGACAAAGATCAGACATCCTCTCATGGAGTTGCATATGGATATACACTGACCAATGCAGTCGGAGGAAGGCGCCCTTATGATTCCAACAAGGTGTTGCTTGGCTTTATCTATCCGGGCGTTCGTGTACCGGGCAAGCCATATGTGAGCGTGAATCCGGGAAAAGCGAATCAGACCACAACGTTTTCCTGGAATGCAACAAGCTATGCCAGATATTATGATGTATATGTGTATAAAGCAGGAGAATCCAATCCGATGCGAGTTCAGTATGGAGTGAATGGAACAAGCTGGTCCTGCACATTGCCGGCGGGGAATTACAGGGTAGCGGTGGCATCTGTGAATCATGCACAGTATGCATATACATTTTCGGATTCTGTGAATTTCACTGTCCAGGCAGCTCCGGTCACACATACACATAGCTATCAGAGAGTAACAGTAAAGGCAACCACCACTGCCAACGGATATACACAGGAGCAGTGCAGATGCGGAAGTATACAGAATAAACAGATCATCTATTATCCGAAAAAAATACAGCTTTCCAGAACAAGCTATACTTATAATGGAAAAGTAAAAAAGCCAACGGTAAAGGTTACAGACAGCAACAACAGGGTGATCAGTGCAGACAACTATACAGTTACCTATTCTGCCGGAAGAAAATATGTTGGAACTTATCGGGTAACAGTTCGGTTTAAAGGCAATTACTCGGGAACCGTTACAAAAACCTTTAAGATCACCGGAAAAGCTCATAAACACAGCTACAAAAAACAGGTGAAGAAAGCAACTACATCCAGGAACGGATATGTGCAGTATCTTTGCTCCTGCGGTGCAGTGACCGGAAAGAAAACCATCTATTATCCGAAGACAATAAAGCTTTCTGCCACAAGCTATACATATGACGGAAAAGTAAAAACACCGAAGGTAAAAGTAACCGGTGCGAATAAAAAAACCATCAGTTCCGGCAATTACAAGGTGACATATTCCCGTGGAAGAAAAAATGTTGGTACTTATAAGGTAACGGTGAAGTTTAAGGGGAATTACAGCGGAACCGTAACAAAGACCTTTAAGATCAAGGCGAAACCTAAAAACTGGGTTTATGTGGATACGCTTCCAAAGAATATCACTTCCGATAAATATATGATCCAGTATAAACACACCTATCAGAAAACAACCTCCAGCTATGTCAACGATGGTGGTGTTTATGAGTCTGTAAGACCACTGGAGACATCTGCTTCCAGACAACTGGTGGGCTATTATTACTATCATTTCTGCGGACCGAATACCGGACAGAATGTAAACTTCGCACAGACGGGCCCTTATGTACATTTTGACAGTGTAGCAGCCAGTCAGGTAACCGTAGCTGCTTCCGGCGCAGATGGAGATGACCCGAGCATTACCTATTATTTGCTGAACTGGAATGGAAACGGCAGCCGGGTATGGTGCTCCAGCGGAACTACCTGTAACGGCGCCTACGGAAGCCACGGAGCCAGAGGCCAGGCCTGGTACCGCATGAACCAGTACCAGAACAAAAAACTCCAGACTCAGACCACAACCTCCGAAAGTGATTGGACAACCGGTAAAGACAGCACAGCAGTAAAAACCGTTTACCGTTATAAAGCAAAATAGATCATAGATCAGTCATAAATCACAGTCATAAATCAGAAACTCCCTCATGTATCAGAAAAAACGGATATGTGAGGGAGTTTTTTGGGATAAATGTAAAGAAACTTATTTCAAAACGGATCAAAATTTTGCAGTAAGTGACCGACAAAGCTTTACATATATTGTACAATTTATGAAATACAGGAAAAAATGACGGGATATCTGCAGCTTGCACCGAAGGTGGGCGGTGACAATATCGCCTGTGTATCCATGTTCGGCTTCCCGGAGAAGATGAATAAACAGGCTCCGGAGGCAAGAGAAAAGATTGAAAAAGAACTGTTGAAGTAAACTGAATATTCTTGCATAAGCTGTCGCATTAATGTGCTACAGCTTATTTTTTTTGAAAAATACCGATAAAAATGTGGACAAAACCGAAAATAATGGTTAATACATACACATGCCTAAAAATCAAAAAATGAAAATTATACGAAATATATAATATAAACCCGGAATGGATAAAAAATATATAGACATATTTACAAATCGACATCGCGGATATCAATACCGGAAAAAGTGGTGAAATAACGGGAGGAAGAGAATATGCTGAAATTTTTTAAAGGAAAAGATAAAGGAAATTTAATCTATGCACCCTGCAAGGGTAGAGTGGTTCCCCTTGCGGAGGTTCCGGACCCTGTCTTTGCGGATAAGGTACTGGGTGACGGTTTTGCCGTGATCCCGGCAGACGGCAGGATATATGCTCCGGCAGACGGTGAGGTGGCAATGGTATTTGATACGCTTCATGCAGTTACGCTGACAAGCACTCAGGGCGCAGAAATACTGATACATATCGGACTGGATACAGTCACACTTAAGGGCGAACCCTTTAAAGCCCACGTTGCAGCAGGTGACAAGGTTAAAAAGGGTGATCTTCTGATAGAGGCTGATCTGGACAAAATTGAGAAAGCCGGTTTAAACACGATTATCCCGGTTCTGATCTGCAACACAGATGATTACGGAAAGATAAGCCTCCAGAAGGAGGGGGATGTTTCGGCGGATGAAGCCGTCCTCAAGCTTTCATGATTATCTTCATGCAGCTGACAGGCTTATAGCAGCCCGGAGATAGTAGCAATTTTCGGGGTGTTATAACCGGAGTGATCCGGTCAAATATATTTATTTTAAGGGAGGGGAAATATATGAAATTTCTTCAAAAACTGGGAAAAGCGTTAATGCTTCCGGTGGCAGTACTGCCAATCTGATCGGTCTGTTTCTGGTTAAGGCAGGCGGAGCTCTGATCGACAACATGGCAATCCTTTTTGCTATCGGTGTCGGTGTCGGTATGTCAGAAAAGAATGACGGAACCGGCGGAATTGCTGCACTTGCATCCTGGCTGATGCTCACAACACTTCTTTCTACAGGATTTGTTACAACCATCATGCCATCAATCGCTGACAGTGCAACAAAGACTCTTGCGTTTGACAAAATTGCGAATCCTTTTATCGGAATCCTTGCCGGTATCATCGGATCTACATGCTATAACAAATTCAAGAGCACCAAGCTTCCTGACTGGCTGTCATTCTTCAGCGGCAAGCGCTGCGTAGCGATCATCGCAGGAGTGGTTTCCATTATCGTATCTGCTGTATTACTGTTTGTATGGCCATTACTTTTCAGTGCACTTGTAGCATTAGGAAAAGCAATCGCAGGTATGGATGTTGTTGGTGCAGGTATCTATGCATTCCTGAACCGTCTGTTGATCCCTACCGGATTACATCACGCACTGAACAATGTATTCTGGTTTGACACCATCGGACTTGGTGATCTTCAGCACTTCTGGGCAGGTGAAACCTCTGCAGATGTATCCTGGAGCCTTGGAATGTACATGTCCGGATTCTTCCCATGTATGATGTTTGGTATTCCTGGTGCAGCACTTGCAATGGTTAAATGTGCGAAACCTGCAAAGAAAAAAGTTGCCATCGGTCTTGTTGCATCTGCAGCGATCTGTGCATTTATCTGTGGTGTAACTGAGCCGTTCGAGTTTGGATTTATGTTCCTTGCTCCTGGCCTTTATGTAATTTATGCATTACTTTACGGTATCTTCACCATGATCACAGTTGCTCTTGGATTCCGTGCAGGCTTCAGCTTCTCTGCCGGTGCGATGGATTTACTTTTCTCATCCTCACTTCCGGCAGCACAGAAGACATTGCTCATCCTTCCTCTTGGAATTGCAGCATTTATCGTATTCTATGTTGTATTCCTTTTTGCCATCAAGAAATTTGATCTGAAGACTCCGGGAAGAGAAGACGATGACGATCTTGAGGCAGAGAAGAATATCGAACTTGCAAATGATGATTATACTGCTATTGCCGCAAAAATCCTTGAAGGCTGTGGCGGAAAAGAGAACATCACAAGCATTGATAACTGCATCACAAGACTGAGACTTGAGGTTAAGGATATTACAGCTGTAAATGATAAGGTGATCAAATCTGCAGGTGTTGCAGGCGTGATCAAACCTGGAAAAACTTCTGTACAGGTTATCATCGGAACCAAGGTTCAGTTTGTTGCAGATGCATTTTCTGAGCTTTGTAAATAATGGCTTTTTTGGAGTCAGGTATTTGCTAAAATAATTATGGGGCAGCAGCAGAATTGTGAAAACGGTTCTGCTGCTGTTTTTTGTATACCTTATATTGACCGATACTTTCAAAAAGCGTACAATGTTACTTCGATAAAAAGCAATAGGTCAGTGCATTTACGATTGCAATATTTCTACAGGGGGAATGAAGTTAATGAAATCCTGCGTATTTCACAAAAAATATCTTTTAGCCGGTATATATATTATTTTTGTTCTGTTTACCTGCTGTAATTCCCGATTTTATCATACACCGCTGGCAAAAATATGTTCTGTAACAGAAAAACAGACTCTGAGCAGAGAAGGAACCAGAGGCTCAAAAGAATATTACTATACTCAGAAGATTACAGCACGGATATTAAACGGTTCGCATAAAGGGGAAAAAATAACGGTCTCTAATGAATATACATCTTCTCAGATTCAGACTAAGAAATATCATAAAGGAGACACCGTTCTTTTAAGCGGTTCAAAGGAAAGCCCCGGAAAAACGATACGCTCTGTAAAAAGGGATGGGTATCTGGCATTACTGGCAGGAGGATTATTTTTTCTTCTGATCTGCATTACAGGAAAGCAGGGATTTTACACGATCATATCACTGATACTGAATACAGTCATATTTGCGTATGGATTTCAGGCTTTTACAGAAGGGAAAAATATTTTAAATATCTGTAATGTCATCGCAGTTCTTTTTTCACTGACTACATTGATCTGCTTAAATGGAATTCATAGAAAAACATTTTCCTCAGTTCTTTCAACACTGTGTGTTCTGTTTCTGATCATGGCATTGTTTGAATTTTCTATTTATATGTACGGAGATCTGGATTATTCCAATCTGGAATACCTTGGAAGTACAGGCAATTCAGCAGATATATTCTGGGCAGATATTATGCTGACAGGACTTGGTGCAATTATGGATGTGACGGTGACGATCAGCGCAGCAGTAGGAGAGATCGTGCGGAAAAATCCATCGGTTTCTCTGAAAAGGCTGATACATTCCGGTCGTGAAATCGGATATGATATTATGGGAACCATGATAAATGTACTGCTGTTTGTTCTGGCAAGCGGCATGATTCCCATGTTCATACTTAAGATGAATAATGATATGAGCTTTATAACGATCGTGAGATACCACATTCCATATGATATCTGTCGTTTTCTGATAGAAAGTATTGGAATTGTACTGGCAATACCGGTATCTGTTTTTATTGCTTCAGTGATTATGAAAATACCATCACGGAAAAGGGGTGTCAGAGAATGATCATTTTTCTTGCATTGATTTTAATTTTTCTGGTGATCTTGATTGGCGGAGAGCGTGGAGCCATGTCAATTATGACACTGGCGGGGAATATTGTAATTTTATTTTTTTCAATTATGCTGATGTCTGCCGGTTTTCCTGTACTGCTCCTGATATTGGTGGCAGGTGCAGGTGTCTGTTATATTTCTCTGTTTTATCAGAACGGAAATAATCCAAAGACGCGGGCGGCTTTTCTGGCTACACTGCTGGTAATGTTACTTTTGTTTATTCCGATTTATATTATTACATGGAGATCAGGAAGTTACGGGTTAAATGAGCTGCAGATTTCGGAAGACGATTTTATGTATTATTACAGTACGGACCTTCATATTAACATGCTTCATGTAGGAATATTTGTAACTGTTTTCAGTACTCTTGGGGCTGTTATCGATACAGCATTATCTGTAACATCTTCTGTATATGAAGTCTGGACTCATAAAAACGGTCTGACAGCGAAAGAACTTACAGCTTCCGGCTATCAGGTTGGAAAAGAAATTATCGGAACAACGGTAAATACGTTGCTGTTTGCCTATCTTGGAGGAACTATTTTATTATTTTCATACATTCAGACACAGCAATATACCATGGAGATCATTCTTAATTCCCAGTTCCTATTCCAGGATGTTGCAGTCATGCTATCTGGTGCGGTAGCCTGCCTTATTACCGTCCCGGTATCGATTAAATGTATTATTCGACAGATCTCATGAAGCATATCTCCACTGCACTGAATACGGAATCCATGGTCCCGATACAGATGTTCTTTTCTGTATTCAGCAGACGTGGGCTCTTTTTTATGAAAGCAGTTATTATATTTATGTATTTATGGGAGTGTTTTTACAGGCAGTTCCATTTCTGATCCTGGGAGTCCTTCTATCTTCGGCGCTTCAGACATATGTATCGGAAAAATGGATCGTAAAATTACGTGAAATGTGAAGAAAGTGTGAAATTAGCACTCGCCTATTGACAGTGCTAATAATGCGTGTTATAGTACATACAGAACAAAGGAAGAGAGAAAAAAGAAATCTTCCGGAGAAAGTTCTTACAGAATTTGCAGATGTTTTCAGAAACAGTAAACTAAAAACGCCTGCGCAGCACGCAGCGAATATAGATCAGGAGGAATGAGTTATGTTAATGCCAAGTATTTTCGGAGAAGATTTATTTGATGATTTTATGGGATATCCGACAGGCCGTCAGGCAGCTGCCAATGCTTATCCTCAGGTGAAGGATATGATGAAGACAGATATCCTTGATGTAGATGGCAATTATGAACTGGAGATCGATCTTCCGGGATTTAAGAAAGAGGATGTGAAGATCCAGCTGAAGAATGGTTATCTGAACATTCAGGCAACCAGAGAAGAGAAGAAGGACGAGAAGGATGATAAAGGTAAATATGTTCGCAGAGAACGTTATACAGGAACCTGCAACAGAAGCTTTTATGTAGGCTCGAGCATTAAGCATGAAGATATCCATGCGAAATATGAGAACGGAATCCTTCATGTAACCTTCCCGAAGGAAGAAACCAAGAAAGAAGCAGAAGAGAAGAAATTTGTTTCTATTGATTGATCAGCATTTATTGTGAAGCCCCGGTACTGGATTGCAAGCTCCGGGTGATGGAATATAGCATAATAACAATATCCGGAACAACCCAAACGGATATTGCAAATATTAAAGCTCCAAATTGCACATCGCATTTGTTTATATAAATGAATATAACCCCCTTTTTTCCACCCCTCTGCCAATGCCTGGCAGAGGGGTTCTTTACGTTTCAGCCTGAAGTACAGAGGTGAATTTTGATTATTGTTTACTGGTAATATTCCGCGAAGCGTGTTGCTGAGAACGGAGTGAACAGTAACGAATTCTGATTAACTTTACACTCTTTCCTCACTCTGTTATACTTGGAACAGGTAAACAGCGGAAATTCGGCAATACTATAAAATTGGGGAAAGAGTTTTTACAGAGGTGAATATATGGGAGATAAGATCAAGGTTATCATGGACTGTGACCCCGGAATCGATGAAGGGATCGCACTGGCATATGCGGCAGCACATCAGGACGAACTGGAGTTGCTTGCAGTGACGACATCTGCAGGAAGTACTAGGATAGAAAGAGTGACCAAAAATGCACTGGAGCTGGTGGATTTTTACGGACTGAAGGTTCCGGTGGCAGGAGGCCAGGACCGTCCTCTTGTGAAAGCGGCAATTTATGCGGAAGAATTCCACGGAGAGACAGGGCTTGGCCATTGCGTACTGCCGGAAGCAAAATCAGAGGCTGCTTCTGATAATGCAGTGCTTTTTATACGTGACATTCTGAATGCCATTCCGGAGGGCGAGCAGGTAGTAATGATCGAAACTGCACCAATGACTAATCTTGCACTTCTGTTAAAGGTTTTTCCTGAAATAAAGAATAAGATCAGAAAAATCGTATTTACAGGCGGCGCAGCAAAAGGCGGAAACATCACACCGGCAGCGGAATTCAACATCTACGCAGATCCGGAGGCGGCAAAGATCGTATTCGCTTCCGGAATCCCACTGATCATGTGTGGACTGGATGCTACCCTGAAATGTAATCTCACCAGAAACCAGATCATGAAGCTGTGCCAGTCCGGTGATCCGGCAGCCAGAGCCTGTGGAGATATGGCTGGCTACGTACTTGAAAATTTTTCCAAATATCGCTGCGTGGCAAGTATCCATGCTGCTGTACCGTTTATGTATCTCATCCATCCGGAGTTCTTTAAAACAGAAAAAGTATTCCTGGATGTGGATTGTTCAGACGGTGCCGGACGAGGTGCCACATTATGCGATTTCCGCTGGTGGCTACACGAAGAAGACGAAATGAAAGATATGATTCTGACAGATGCAGATACAGAAAGCTTCCAGCAGGAGCTGTTTGAAGCGATTTATTCTGTGTCCGAATGCAAAAATATGAAATAGCCGGACAACGATCCGGAAACAGCTGCATCTATGAAGCAGCTGAGCAGTCAGATAAGAGGACAGAAAACCCATGAACTATATTGTATTTGACCTGGAATGGAACCAGAATCCGGATGGAAGAAGACATCCGGATAGTCGGCTCCCGTTTGAGATCATAGAGATCGGGGCAGTAAAATTAAATGAAAAAAGAGAGATCGTTGATACCTTTCAGTGCCTGATCAAGCCCAAAGTGTACCACTGGATCCACGACAGTATCCATGAAGTGATCCACGTGGATTATCATGAACTGGAAAAAGGCATCCCTTTTCCAAGGGCGATCCGCAGATTTCTGGAATGGTGCGGGGAGGAGTATCGCTTTTTTACCTGGGGAGACCAGGATGTGATGGAACTTCAGCGCAATATGAAATACTATAATCTTTTGAAGCTGATGCCAGGACCGGTGCATTACTATGATGTGCAGAAACTTTTCAGCATAAAATTCGAGGATGGAATATCCAGGCGTTCCCTGGAATATGCTACAGACTACCTGCAGCTTCCCAAAAACCGGGATTTTCACCGGGCACTGGCAGACGCCAGCTATACTGCCAGGATACTTCTGGAGATTGATGAAGCCTGCATGATCCGCCATCCGTCCCTAGATGTATATCAGAATCCAAAATCCAGAGACAGCGAGATCTATATTTCCTATACAGACCATGACAAGTTTGTGTCCAGGGAATTTGTATCAAAGGAGCGTCTGATGAAGGACCGTACCATGGTAAGTACCATGTGTCCCATTTGCAGATGCCCTGCCAAGAGGAAGATCCGCTGGTTCAGTACCAACAATTCCAAGGTATATTACAGCCTTGCCCTTTGCCATGAGCATGGACCTGTTGCCGGAAAGATCCGGATCCGAAAAACCGATGAGGGAAAATATTTCGGGGTGAAGACCCTGAGAGCAGAAGATACAGAAGCGGCGGATGAGATCCGTGAAAAGCACGAATCTCTCCGCCGCAGGAAAATGTTACGAAGTCAGGAGAAGATCTGATACGATGTTTCGTTCGTATTGCATTCCCCATCCGACCATTTGTTTCTTATAATAATATTTGCTTTTCAGACGCAGTGGGCCGACAGCATTCTGAAGAACGGCCTGGCGTTTGTTAAGCTGTGATTTTTTGATACCTTTTGGAAGAGTCACATAAACCTTTGTCTGATAATAAAACGGATAGGTGTTTCCGTTATTCTTAAGGATATATTTGTCACAAGGGAGTACCTTAAACGGGACTGGCTCCATGGACACCTTCATATCCACTTTTTCAAAATTTTCAAAACCATAATTAAAAAGAGAAGCGGTATCGCTGTAAGCATTTGCCGCGGAAGTAGAATTCAGGATCACGGCTACCAGCGTTATATTTCCTCGTTTGCAGTAGGTGACAAGTGTGTTGCCGGATGCATCCGTGTAGCCTGTTTTTCCGCCACGGACGCCTTCATAATAATATTCGCCGTTTTTCATCATCTTGTGATGATTGAGCAGCTGGCGGGCTTCTGCAAATTTATTGGTAGGCGGGATCTCGTAATAACGTTTGGTGCAGTATCGCCGGAAAAGAGGATTCAGCCAGGCGGATTTGGCGATCTTTGCCATGTCGGAGGCTGTGGTGTAATGATTCTCATCCGGAAGACCGTTGGGATTGTTAAAGTGTGTGTTCTTGCAGCCAAAAAGCTTGGCGCGCCAGTTCATGAGTTCTGCGAATTTCTTTACAGAGCCAGAAACTTCTTCCGCAACGGCGACAGACATTTCATTAGCGGACTGGAGCATGACAGCCATCAGGGCCTGATCCCTGGTGAATTTTTCACCGGGAGCAGCATAAATACTGGAATCTCCGGCAGTTACACTGGTGGAAGCTTTTTCAGATACGGTAATGTTTGTCTTAGCGTTCAGATTTTCGCAGGCAAGCAGTGTAGTCAGGATCTTCGTGATGCTGGCAGGGTAGAGCTGTGTGTCCGCATTTTTGGAATAAAGAACGGCTTCTGTATTTACATCCATAAGGACTGCAGCCTGTGCTTCGATGCCGGGACCTTTGGGCCACCCGTCAATGGAATCGGTGTCGGCAGCCTGTGAATAATAGCTGGAGTGAGCAGGCGTGACTGCTGCTGCCTGACCATCAGGAACCGGTGTGGCAGTGACGATAGGATCACCATATTCATCGTATCCATAGGCAGCCGCCGCGCAGGGAGCTGCGCCTGTGAGCAGGATCCCTATGCCGAGAATGCCTGCAAAGATCCGGCGCAAGGATCGTTTTTTCATATTTTTCATAACAAGATACCTTTCAGTGATAAATCCGGGCGAGAAGGTTATTATTCATTTGAGGATCAGTAACCGAAAAAATCTTGCCCGTTTTGTGATGAGGTGCAGTATTTCATTAATTATAGCATTGTATTAATGAAACGCTGTATTTTGGCCCTCAAGATTCTGTAGTAGTATACCACTTTCCTCCCGGAAAAACTACTTGCAGTCTGTGAAAATTCCATTAAGAAGAAGTGAACATACATATAATAAGAAAAATCCATGAAAACACTTGACATATGGATTTTCCCCAACCTATAATAGACAGCGTATATAGAAAAAGCTGTGATGGAGACAGTAGGCCATATGGAAAGCTTGTAGCGAACTGGGGATGGTGGGAGCCCGGGACGAGTAAATATGGCGGAATATCACTCCTGAGCTTCAGTTCCGAAGTTGTCCGGCAGCAGCCGGAAGAATATCTGATATACAGATGATCATTAAGTAAGAACTGACGGATTTCCTCCGTTACAGGGAACATATATCGGCAGATACAAAGAATTGTCCGCCATGAACAGACATGGAACAACAGCCCGCGCCATAACACAGAGCATAAGAACACAGCAGAAGACGCAGGGATCCGGACACAGGCCCGTATAATGTAACAGGTGGTACAGCGAATCAGACTTCGTCCTTTTACAGGATGGGGTCTTTTTTTATAAGTGCCCGAAGCATTGGCACGAACAGGTATCTGTGAAGAAACAATCCGCTGTGGCCTTACAGATGAGGCAGCAGCCAGTAATCAGACACAGGAGGTAAATATTGTGTATCGTAAAGTTGACACGAATCTGAATTTTGTTGACCGTGAAAAAGAAGTCGAGAAATTCTGGAAAGACAACAAGATTTTCGAAAAGAGTATGGACAGCCGTAAAGAGGGCGAGACATACACATTCTATGACGGACCGCCTACCGCAAATGGTAAGCCACATATCGGACACGTTCTGACACGAGTTATCAAGGATATGATCCCGAGATACCGTACAATGAAGGGGTACATGGTTCCGAGAAAAGCAGGATGGGATACTCACGGACTTCCGGTTGAGCTTGAGGTTGAGAAGAAGCTTGGCCTTGACGGCAAGGAGCAGATCGAGGAGTACGGAATGGAGCCGTTCATTCAGCAGTGTAAGGAGAGCGTATGGAAATACAAGGGAATGTGGGAGGATTTCTCATCTACCGTTGGTTTCTGGGCTGACATGGAGCATCCGTATGTAACATACGACAACAATTTCATCGAGTCCGAGTGGTGGGCGCTGAAAGAGATCTGGGAAAAAGGTCTCCTTTATAAAGGCTTTAAGATCGTTCCTTACTGCCCACGCTGTGGAACTCCGCTTTCCGCACAGGAGGTTTCTCAGGGCTACAAGACTGTTAAAGAGCGCTCTGCGATCGTGCGTTTCAAGGTTGTTGGTGAGGACGCATACTTCCTGGCATGGACAACAACACCATGGACACTTCCATCCAACGTTGCACTTTGTGTAAACCCGGATGAGATCTACTGTAAGGTAAAAGCAGCAGACGGCTATACCTACTACATGGCAGAGGCACTTCTGGACAAGGTTCTCGGCAAGCTTGCAAAGGATGATGAGCCTGCATATGAGATCCTTGAGAAATATAAAGGAACAGACCTTGAGCGCAGAGAATATGAGCCGCTTTTTGCATGTACAGGAGAGGCAGCAGCAAAACAGCACAAAAAAGCTCATTTCGTAACCTGTGACAACTACGTTACTATGAGTGATGGTACCGGTATCGTTCATATCGCACCTGCATTTGGTGAGGATGACAGCCGTGTCGGACGTGAGTATGACCTTCCGTTCGTACAGTTCGTAGACGGACAGGGTAACATGACCAAAGAGACACCATACGCAGGTGTATTCGTAAAGAAAGCGGACCCGATGGTCCTCACAGACCTTGATAAAGAGGGCAAGCTTTTTGACGCGCCGAAATTCGAGCATGATTATCCGCACTGCTGGAGATGTGACACACCGCTTATCTACTATGCACGTGAGTCCTGGTTCATCAAGATGACTGCAGTAAAGGATGATCTGATCCGTAACAACAATACTATCAACTGGATTCCGGAGAGCATCGGTAAAGGACGTTTCGGTGACTGGCTTGAGAATGTTCAGGACTGGGGTATTTCCAGAAACCGTTACTGGGGAACACCACTGAATATCTGGCAGTGTGAGTGCGGACATATGGAATCCGTAGGAAGCCGCCAGGATCTCTATGAGAAGAGTGGTGACGAGCGTGCGAAGACCATCGAGCTTCACCGTCCATACATTGATGATATCACCATGAAGTGTCCGGACTGCGGCAAGACTATGCACCGTGTACCGGAGGTAATCGACTGCTGGTTTGATTCTGGAGCAATGCCTTTTGCACAGCATCATTATCCATTTGAGAATAAAGACCTGTTCGAGCAGCAGTTCCCGGCAGACTTCATCTCCGAGGCTGTTGACCAGACAAGAGGATGGTTCTACTCCCTTCTTGCTGAGTCCACACTGCTTTTCAACAAGGCTCCGTATAAGAATGTAATCGTTCTGGGACATGTACAGGATGAGAACGGACAGAAGATGAGTAAGTCCAAGGGAAATGCAGTAGATCCGTTTGATGCACTGAACAAATACGGTGCAGATGCGATCCGCTGGTATTTCTACATCAACAGTGCTCCATGGCTTCCGAACCGTTTCCACGGCAAGGCAGTTGTAGAGGGACAGAGAAAGTTCATGAGCACTCTGTGGAACACCTACGCATTCTTCGTACTGTATGCGAACATTGACAATTTTGATGCGACTAAATATACTTTAAATTACGATAAGCTTCCGGTTATGGATAAATGGCTGCTCAGCAAGCTGAATACCATGGTGAAGACTGTCGATGCGGATCTTGATTCCTACAAGATTCCGGAGGCTGCAAGAGCACTCCAGGAATTTGTTGACGATATGAGTAACTGGTATGTAAGAAGAAGCCGTGAGCGTTTCTGGGCAAAGGGCATGGAGCAGGATAAGATCAATGCTTACATGACACTTTACACAGCACTGGTAACTGTTGCCAAGGCTGCAGCTCCGATGATCCCGTTCATGACTGAGGATATCTACCAGAACCTTGTAAGAAGCATTGATGCAGACGCTCCGGAGAGTATCCATCTCTGCGATTACCCGGAGGTAAACGAAGCATGGATCGACAAGGATCTTGAGGCAAACATGGAAGAGCTTCTTGAGATCGTTGTTCTCGGACGTGCATGCAGAAATACCGCAAACATCAAGAACCGTCAGCCGATCGGAACCATGTATGTAAAAGCTGAGAAAGCTATGGATAAATTCTACACAGATATCATCGCAGATGAGCTTAACGTAAAAGAAGTGAAATTCGCAGATGATGTAGAGTCCTTCATTTCCTACAGCTTCAAGCCGCAGCTTCGTACAGTAGGACCGAAATACGGCAAGCTTCTGAACGGCATCCGTACCGCACTCTCCGAGATCGACGGAACCGCAGCAATGAAAGAGCTGAGAGATAACGGTGTTCTCGTTCTTGACATTGACGGAAACAGAGTCGAGCTTGCAGAGGAAGACTTATTGATCGAAACAGCCCAGAGCGAGGGCTATGTGACAGAGACAGACGGTGAGACATCCGTTGTCCTTGATACAAACCTTACACCCGAACTGATCCAGGAGGGCTTTGTCCGCGAGATCATCAGCAAGGTTCAGACTATGCGTAAAGAGGCTGGTTTCGAAGTCATGGACAAGATCATTGTCTATGCAAAAGATAACGATAAGATCATGGATATCATGAAAGCAAACCAGGATGAGATCAAACGTGAAGTACTGGCAGAAAACATTATTCTGGGAGAAGCAGAGGGTTACACCAAGGAGTGGAACATCAATAAAGAGGCTGTAACACTGGGAGTATCCAAAGTACAGGAGGAAAACTAATGATTGACAAGCAGTTTGAGAAAGAGGAATTCAAAAAAAGTGTAAAAGAAAACGTAAAATTCCTTTATCGAAAAACACTGGAAGAGGCTACACAGGAGCAGATCTTTCAGGCTGTAAGCTACACTGTGAAGGACGTGATCATTGACAACTGGCTCAAGAGCCAGAAGGCGTATGAAAAACAGGATCCGAAGATCGTATATTATATGTCCATGGAGTTCCTTATGGGCCGTGCCCTTGGAAACAACCTGATTAACCTTGGTGCATACGGCGAGGTTAAGGAGGCTCTTGAGGAGCTTGGACTTGACATTAACTGCATCGAAGACCAGGAGCCGGATCCGGCTCTTGGAAACGGTGGACTTGGAAGACTGGCAGCATGCTTCCTGGATTCTCTTGCAACTCTGAACTACTGTGCATACGGATGCGGAATCCGTTACCGTTATGGTATGTTCAAGCAGGAGATCCGTGACGGTTATCAGATAGAGGTACCGGATAACTGGCTGAAGAACGGCTATCCCTTCGAGCTCCGTCGTCCGGAGTATGCAAAAGAAGTTCATTTCGGCGGATACGTACGTGTTGAGTGGGATCCGGTGAAGAACGAGAATAAATTTATCCATGAGGGATATCAGGCAGTAAAGGCTGTTCCTTACGATATGCCGATCACAGGTTATAACAACGATGTTGTAAATACACTTCGTATCTGGGACGCAGAGCCGATCGTAGACTTTAACCTGGACTCCTTCGACAAAGGTGATTACCACAATGCAGTTGAGCAGGAGAATCTTGCACGTACCATCGTTGAGGTACTTTACCCGAATGATAATCATATGGCAGGTAAAGAGCTTCGTCTGAAACAGCAGTACTTCTTTGTATCTGCCAGCCTTCAGGCAGCGATTGCCAAATATAAGAAAACTCATGATGATATCACAAAACTTCATGAGAAGGTTGTATTCCAGATGAACGATACTCATCCGACTGTTGCAGTAGCAGAGCTGATGCGTATCCTCATTGATGAGGAAGGTCTTGGCTGGGATCAGGCATGGGATATCACAACCAAATGCTGTGCATACACCAACCACACCATTATGTCCGAGGCACTTGAGAAATGGCCGATCGAGCTGTTCTCCAGACTGCTTCCGCGTGTATACCAGATCATCGAGGAGATCAACCGTCGTTTCATTCTTGAGATCCAGCAGAAATATCCTGGAAACTTCGAGAAAGTTAAGAAGATGGCGATCATCTATGACGGACAGGTTAAGATGGCTCACCTTGCGATCGTTGCAGGCTACTCTGTAAACGGTGTTGCACGCCTTCATACCGAGATCCTCAAGAATCAGGAGCTGAAGGATTTCTATGAGATGATGCCTGAGAAGTTCAACAACAAAACAAACGGTATCACACAGAGACGTTTCCTTGCTCATGGAAACCCGCTTCTGGCTGACTGGGTAACAGACAAGATCGGACCGGACTGGATCACAGATCTTTCCCAGCTTTCCAAGCTTAAAGTTTACGCAGACGATGAGAAGGCTCTTCAGGAGTTCATGACCATCAAGTTCAAGAACAAAGAGCGTCTTGCAAAATATATCCTGGAGCACAATGGTGTTGAGGTTGACCCGCACTCTATCTTCGATATCCAGGTTAAGAGACTTCATGAGTACAAACGTCAGCTTCTTAACATCCTGCATGTGATCTATCTGTACAACCAGATCAAGGCACATCCGGAGATGGATTTCTATCCAAGAACATTTATCTTTGGTGCAAAAGCTTCCGCAGCTTACGCACGTGCAAAGAAGATCATCAAGCTGATCAACTGTGTGGCAGATGTTGTAAACAATGATGCTTCCATCAACGGTAAGCTGAAGGTTGTATTCATCGAGAACTACCGTGTATCCAACGCTGAGATCATTTTTGCGGCAGCAGATGTTTCCGAGCAGATCTCCACAGCAAGTAAAGAGGCTTCCGGTACAGGTAACATGAAATTCATGCTGAACGGTGCTCCGACACTTGGAACCATGGATGGTGCTAACGTTGAGATCGTACAGGAGGTTGGCGAGGAGAATGCATTTATCTTCGGTATGAGCTCCGACCAGATCATCAACTATGAGAACAACGGCGGTTACGATCCGGACTTCATCTACAACACAGATCCGGAGATCCGTCAGGTACTGATGCAGCTGATCAACGGAACCTTCTCCAGCGATACAGAGATGTTCCGTGACATCTACAATTCACTTCTCGACAAACGCAACATGCCGAGACCTGACCAGTACTTCATCCTTGGCGACTTCCGTTCCTATGCAGAGGCACAGAAGCGTGTTGAGGAAGCATATAAGGATGAGAAACGCTGGGCTAAGATGGCACTTCTCAATACAGCATGCAGCGGTAAGTTCACATCCGACAGAACTATCCAGGAGTATGTAGATGATATCTGGCATCTGGATAAGGTTATTGTGAAAGAGAACTAAGATATAGAAAGTAATCTGCAAAGTATTACCATAAAATAAATTTCCACACAAAAACAGGGCTCGTCGGAAGTGGCGACGGCCCTGTTTTTTGTGTGAAAATTATGCCGGATTGATGACGATCCGGTTCCGCCTGGCCAGTGCAATGGCGATATGGCAGCCTTCCGCGATGGCGCAGGCTTTATCGGCAAAGCTGATGATCCAGGCTTCCCTGTTGCGTGGAAGAGGTCCCAGAGGGAACATATGTGAGAGTATCGCATCCAGCTCTCTGTCTGTGACATCAAAGTGTGCGGCACTGTTGTCTGCGGCAGCCTTCGGGTGATAAAACGCCTGATGCTCACCGGTCGGTGTCTTCGCCCTGAAGTCATAGGGACAGAAATCGTGGAGAAGTCCTGCCCTTGCGGCGGCTTTCTCGTCACATCCCAGCTTCCTGGCAATGAACCAGGAGAGGTAAGAAACATTGATACTGTGCATGAGCCGTGTGGTCCACTGGTGGTGGGTGTACAGGCTCAACTTCAGGAACTCTCTGTTACAGAGGATGTTCTTCACAAGCGCATGATATTCCTGTGAGACCTCATCCGACACCGTGATATCCATCGGCAATCACCTTCTTTCTTTTGTTTATAATTTCATTATGACGATTATGGAGAAAAATGCAATAAAGTTTATATTTTTTTTATAAATTAGTTGAGACAAATTTTTTCAGAATGGAATCTTCTGTTTTTCATCTGTTTTCCATGACCGGAGATATGGTATAGTAATGAACAGAATTGGTGTCAGTGAAAATATTATGAAAAGACGGAGGAGAGAGAACGAATATGAAACCAGAAAAACTGATTGAAGTACTTTCTGTTGCAGAACGATTAAAAGATGCAGTGCGTCATTGCTATACATCCGGAGGCAGGCGGGAGAGTGTTGCGGAGCATTCCTGGAGAATTTCTCTGATGGCATATTTTGTCAGCGACGAGTTTCCGGAGGCAGATCTTCTGAAGATCATGAAAATGTGTCTGATCCATGATATGGGAGAAGCTTTTACCGGGGATATCCCAGCTTTTGAAAAAACAGTAAAAGATTCAGAAAAAGAAGCCGATGTGCTGGGTGAATGGGTGAAAACTCTGCCGGAACCATTTGATAAAGAGATGGCAGAACTGTATCAGGAAATGGAAGCACAGCAGACTCTGGAATCCAGAATCTACAAAGCTTTGGACAAACTGGAAGCGCTGATCCAGCACAATGAATCCGACATCAAAACCTGGATCCCACTGGAATATAACCTGCAGATGACCTACGGAAATGAACAGGTGAAATTCTCAGATTATCTGACGGAGCTTCGGGAGCAGGTAAGAGCAGATAGTGTGCGGAAGATTGAAAAATCTGTACACTAATTTGCACATCTCCATCAGAAACATTAAAAAAGAGGGAACCATTTTACGTGGTTCCCTCTTGTAAAAATTCCGATTTTATGCGGATTTCTTATTTACCAAAGTATCTTTTAAGCAGACCAGCGAATGCTTTTCCGTGTCTAGCCTCGTCCTTAGCCATCTCATGTACTGTGTCATGGATTGCGTCAAGGTCAGCTGCTTTCGCACGTTTTGCAAGGTCGAATTTACCTGCTGTAGCGCCGTTTTCAGCCTCTACACGCATCTGAAGGTTCTTCTCTGTGCTGTCTGTTACAACCTCACCAAGGAGCTCTGCGAATTTAGCTGCATGCTCTGCTTCCTCGTAAGCTGCTTTCTCATAGTACATACCAACTTCCGGATATCCTTCTCTGTGAGCAACTCTAGCCATTGCAAGATACATACCAACCTCAGAGCACTCGCCCTCGAAGTTCGCTCTCAGGTCTGCAAGGATGTCCTCGCTAACGCCTTTAGCTACACCTACAACGTGCTCAGCTGCCCATGAGAGCTCGCCTTCCTGTTTCTGGAATTTAGAAGCTGGTGCTTTACATACTGGACAGGCTTCCGGTGCCTGCTCGCCTTCATAAACATATCCACATACTGTACATACCCATTTAGCCATAGTAATGATCTCCTTTTCTTTTTTGAAATATATTGTTTGTTTTTGTTTCTTCCAAATTAATAATAGTAATTATTACTATTTTATGATACCATGTGATCTTTGTTTTGTCAAGCTTGTTTTTCTTCTTTTTTCAGGCATTCCTTGCAGATCCCATAGAAGCTTGCATCTACGTCAAAGACTTTTCCGTGGATAAATTCTGCAGCTGCTTGTTCAAGAATTCCGTTAAGGCTGTCTGACTGCATATCGATCACCCGGTTGCATCTGGTACACATGAAATGTGAGTGTGGTGCGACCCTTCCATCGTAGCGATCCGCGCTTCCGAAATTGGTCAGCTTCCGGATCTCACCGATGTCACTGAGAAGAGAAAGATTACGGTAGACAGTTCCGAGACTGATGTTCGGGTAGATCTGTCGAAGATTCTCGTATACTGTATCTGCCGTTGGATGATCTGTTCTGGATCTCAGAAATTCCTTGATGGACTCTCGCTGACGGCTGTATTTAAGTGCTGCCATAATGTTTCCTCCTATCAGTAATAGTAATTATTACTGATATTATAATACATGACAGAGGGAGGTTTGTCAAGAGGTTTGGATATGATTATCCTGAAATATTTTCATTTTATGAGTTGGATGTAAATGAGTATTTTTACGCTGCAGGTGTAGGAGATATTTGCAACCCTGCAGAGGACTTACTTGATTCGGTTAAATGGTGAGAACTGGTAGTCGGATGTCTGACAGAGTGTTTGTTATAAGGAATATTGTGCCCTTAATGATAGGATTTTATCAGTAAAAATTCTCGGTGAAAATTTATAAAAATAAGTTGACAGAGACTAACTTTGGTAGTATATTTATAACAGTTAGAGAAATCTAACTAATATGTAAAGGAGAATGCAAATGACTTGTGAAAAATTTGAATCTGTCATGGGTTATCATTGTTCCCCTGTATTAATGGGAATGAAACCGGCGAATCTTGTTTCCTTTTCCAAGGAAAAAATGCCGGAGCTGCCGGAGATCATTTCGGATTATGAGGAGAGTCTTGAACGGGAAGGTATCCGTATGGAGATTATCTGTGGATGCAGGAAGCATTATCTTCTTCTGGTGTACCGGCCGGATATGCTGCAGGAATATCTTAAGCAGGATGAAGCCAGGAAACTTTTGCTTCAGGATGGGTATAATATAGATAGTTCTTTGGATGAGATGATCGCCCGTTTGAAGGAGAGATTTTTTCATAAGACGGAGTTTCCTCATGAGATCGGACTTTTCCTGGGTTATCCCATTGAAGACGTGAAGGGCTTCCGGAAGTTCGGAGGCAGTGGCTGCAAGATGTGTGGTTACTGGAAGGTTTATGATGATGTGGAGCAGGCTCGCAGGATTTTTGACAGCTATGATAAGTGCCGGGAGTTTACTGCGGCGCAGATCCGTGCGGGGTATTCGATTTTGCAGGTTGTTGGTATGAAGCATCTCTGTACATCTCAGATGTGCGTATAATATAAAGTTTAAAAACAGGAGGTTTTTAAGATGAGCAAGGTAGGAATTATTTACTGGTCTTCCACAGGCAACACAGAGGCAATGGCACAGGCTGTTGAGGAAGGTGCAAAAGCAGCTGGTGCGGATGTTGAGATCATGGAAGTTGCAGATGCAGATGTAGATAAAGCTCTCTCTTATGATGTTTTGGCACTTGGTTGTCCGGCTATGGGGGATGAGGAGCTTGAGGAGGGTGAGTTCGAGCCATTCTTCTCTGATCTGGAAGGCAAACTTTCCGGTAAGAAAGTTGCGCTTTTCGGTTCCTATGACTGGGGCGACGGAGAGTGGATGAGAACATGGTGCGGCAGAGCAAAAGACGCAGGCGCAGAGCTTGTTGATGATGAAGGACTCATTGTAAACAACACACCTGATGATGAAGGACTTGCAGCTTGCCGTGAACTTGGCGGAAAACTTGCATAAGATCTATTAGATTTCAAATAAATAAAAACTGAGCAGAGCATTGGATTTTCAAACACAAACACCATCCGGACAGAAGGGATAGATATCTTTTTTGTCCGGGTGGTGTTTTATTTTGAGCGAAAATATCTGCTTATTACTTTGAGAAAATATAGAAGAAATGAATATTAAGACAAAAAATCCTTGTTGATTTTAATATTTACGTGTCCTAAAATAGATAAAAATGAAATAAAGCAGGAAAGTGAGGGATGCCGGATGACGCGGGAGGAAGCGGAACAGTATTTATATTATGCGATGACAATTGGTGAACAGCTTCTTTGCTGCGGAGCAGAGGTTGGACGTGTGGAAGATACCATACGGCGGATCTGCCTGGCATATGGAGCCACCCGGGCAGATGTTTTTTCTATCACATCCAGTATTGTGACGACTATTTATGGAGAGGATTTCGGTATTTGCACCCAGACGCGGCGTGTGCCGGGAATGTCCAATGATCTGGGACGGCTGGATGACCTGAACCAGCTTTCCAGATACATCTGTGAGTATCGGCCGAAGCCGGAGGAGATCCAGAAGGGGCTGGAAAAGATCCGGGATAAACAAGGATATTCTTTTAAAACGCAGATTTTGATCTATGCTGTAATTTCAGGCTCTTTTTCCGTGTTTTTCGGAGGAGATGTCAACGATATGATTGCTTCTGCGCTGATTGGTATCGCCCTGAAGCTGTTTGAGGCTTTTGTAAAAAAGGGCGCATTAAACTCGCTGCTGACAGTGCTTCTTTGCTGCGGAGCCGGCGGAGTACTTTCCAATCTTACAGTTCTGATCGGGCTTGGACATCATGCGGATCTGATCAGTATCGGAAATATCATGCTTCTGATACCGGGAATTGCATTTACCAATTCATTACGCGATATGTTTTCAGGAGATACCATTACAGGTTTGATCCGATGTATGGAGGCGCTTTTGCTGGCACTGGTCGTGGGCCTTGGTTTCACGGTGGCGAATCTGTTGTTTTAACCGAATCAGGGAAGTTCTCTTGAAAGTTACGAAAAGCAATAAGCAGTGAATGAGGAGTTCACATACTGCATCAATTGCGGAGTAGCGAAATGCAGCAGATAATGGGAGTATTTGAGAGTAGTTATGATTTATTCAGGAGGAAAATATGCGGGAAATCATACAGCTGGTCGTATCCTTCACAGGATCCCTCGGCTTTGCGGCATTATTTAATATCCATGGAAAAAAACTCTGGTTTGCGGCATTGGGTGGATGTCTGTCCTGGGCTGTATATCTGGCAGTAGAGTTCATAACGCCAAGTCCGTATGCGTGCGGTTTCTGGTCAACAGTAGCTATTACTTTGTATGCAGAATGTATGGCAAGAATTCATAAAACGCCGGTAACTGTATTTCTGGTTTCTGCGACAATTCCGTTGATTCCGGGAGCAGCACTTTACCGGACAATGAACTGGATGTTGATGAAGGAATGGGCAAAATTCCAGAAAGACGGAATCTATACGATCCTTTTTGCGGTGAGCATGGCAGCAGGAATGACGCTGACGACCATTGCGTTCCGGATGGCGTGGCGGTGGATGTACAGGCAGAGGAGAATGTAATACAGTATCGAAATTCCCCGTTTACAAACCATCGGAAATGTGTTACGATTTTCCCATATGGAAAACTCATGGAAGAAGAGAGTACATGTGTACACCGTACTACAGGGAAATCCCCGGAGGACTTTTTAGATGCAGGCTGTGACGCAGTTGATGTTATAGATCTGCGGCAGAGTGAATGGTAAAGGTTCACTTTATGCAGGAGTTCCGAGACTGAGAGGGATGTGCAGGCGCAGATGGAAGATGGCTTCGGAGAGGCATTGCTGAACCGGTTTAAAGGCGATAAGCGAAGTGCGAATGTCCGATTTAACGGACAGCGGTAGGCAGTGACAGGACCGCCTGTTATAGCGGAAGGGTATAGAGCTTGCTGTACCTGATGAGGTTTTTGCCGCGAGGCAGGAACGAAAAGAAGTGGTAACACGGGTAATAACTCGTCTTCTCATATCATTATGGTATGAGAAGGCGTTTTTTTTATTTTTATATTCATGGAGGAAAGAAAAGATGGAAAAGCAGAGATATTATATCAGCACTGCCATTGCGTACACATCCGGTAAACCGCATATCGGAAATACCTATGAGGTCGTTCTTGCGGATGCGATCGCACGTTTTAAAAGACAGCAGGGTTATGACGTATATTTTCAGACAGGTACTGATGAGCATGGCCAGAAGATCGAGCTGAAGGCTGAGGAGGCTGGTGTTACACCAAAGGAATTCGTAGATAACGTTTCCGGCGAGATCAAACGCATCTGGGATCTGATGAACACATCCTATGATAAATTCATCCGTACAACAGATAAAGACCATGAAGAGCAGGTCAAAAAAATCTTCAAAAAAATGTACGCAAAAGGAGATATCTACAAGGGTCATTATGAAGGAATGTACTGTACACCATGTGAGTCCTTCTTCACAGAGTCCCAGCTTGTAGACGGCAAATGTCCGGACTGCGGACGTCCATGCGTACCTGCCAAGGAAGAGGCATATTTCTTCAAAATGAGTAAATATGCAGATAAGCTTATTGACTACATCAACACACATCCGGATTTCATCCAGCCGGAGTCCCGTAAAAACGAGATGATGAACAACTTCCTTCTTCCGGGACTTCAGGATCTCTGTGTATCCAGAACATCCTTTAAATGGGGAATCCCGGTAGATTTCGATCCGAAGCACGTTGTATATGTATGGCTGGATGCCCTGACAAACTATATCACAGGTATCGGCTATGACTGCGACGGAAACAGCAGCGATAAATTCAACAAATACTGGCCGGCAGATCTTCACCTGATCGGAAAAGATATCATCCGTTTCCATACCATTTACTGGCCGATCTTCCTGATGTCTCTGGATCTTCCGCTTCCGAAACAGGTATTCGGACATCCATGGCTGCTTCAGGGCGATGGAAAAATGAGCAAATCCAAAGGAAATGTAATCTATGCAGATGAGCTGGTTGAGTTCTTCGGTGTAGATGCTGTCCGTTATTTTGTACTCCACGAAATGCCATTTGAGAATGACGGTGTGATTACATGGGAGCTGATGGTTGAGAGACTGAATTCCGACCTTGCAAACACACTTGGAAATCTTGTAAACCGTACAATTTCCATGTCCAACAAATATTTTAACGGAGTCGTTGAGAATAAGAATGTTACTGAGCCGGTTGATGAGGATCTTAAGAGCTTCATCCTTCAGGTTCCGAAGAATGTTTCCGCAAAAATGGACAAGCTTCGTGTGGCAGATGCTATCACAGAGGTATTCTCTCTGTTTAAACGCTGCAACAAATATATCGACGAGACAATGCCATGGGCACTTGCAAAGGATGAGACAAAGCAGGATCGTCTTGCAACAGTTCTCTACAACCTGGTTGAGGGAATCTGCATCGGTGCATCTCTTCTGAAATCCTTTATGCCGCGTACAACAGAGCGTATTCTTGTACAGCTCAACGCAAACGAGAGAACTCTTGAGGAGATGGAGCAGTTTGGTCTTTATCCTTCAGGAAACCGCGTAACCGACAAACCGGAGATCCTTTTTGCGAGACTTGACCTGAAAGAGGTTCTTGAGAAGGTTAAGAAGCTTCATCCGAAGAAAGAAGAGCCGAAGGAAGAGGTAGAAGAGGAGAAAACAGAGAATGTGATCGATATCGAGGCAAAGCCGGAGATCACTTTCGATGATTTTGAGAAGCTGCAGTTCCAGGTTGGTGAGATCATCGCCTGTGAGGAGGTTAAGAAATCCAGAAAACTTCTCTGCTCTCAGGTTAAGATCGGAAGCCAGGTTCGTCAGATCGTATCCGGAATCAAGGCTCATTATTCCGCAGAGGAAATGGTGGGCAAAAAGGTTATGGTCGTTACAAACCTGAAGCCTGCTAAGCTTGCCGGAATCCTCAGCGAGGGTATGATCCTCTGTGCAGAGGATGCAGACGGAAATCTTTCCCTGATGGTACCGGAGAAAGAGATGCCTGCAGGCGCTGAGATCTGCTAAGTATAGACAGATATGGAATTGAATCATTTTGATAAAAACGGCAATGCTGTTATGGTGGATGTGTCCGACAAACCGGTCACTCACCGTACGGCAACAGCCACGGGTTCCATTCAGGTAAGCCCGGAGATCATGGCCGCGGTAAAAAGCGGAAATGTGAAAAAGGGTGATGTACTTGGTGTGGCCCGTGTGGCAGGTATCATGGGTGTGAAGCGTACTTCTGAGCTGATCCCCATGTGTCATCCACTTCCCATCCAGAAGTGTTCTGTGGATTTTGAGACGGATGAGGATGCGGGAGTGATCCGTGTATTCTGCATGGTAAAAACAGAGGGAAAAACAGGCGTGGAGATGGAGGCGCTGACAGGTGTTCAGGTGACGCTTCTTACCATTTATGACATGTGCAAGGCAATTGACAAGCACATGGTCATGTCTGATATCCATCTGGAAGAAAAAACAGGAGGCAAAAGCGGAGATTTTCGTTTTGAGGAAAAATAATGATAGACAGGTGCGGAAGAAATATTGATTATCTCAGGATTTCCGTAACTGACAGATGTAATTTGCGGTGTATTTATTGTATGCCGGAGGAGGGAGTGCAGCATGTGGAGCGCTCCCTCATTTTGCAGGAAGAGGAAATTTTGAGGATCTGCCGGGTGATGGCAGAGCTGGGTATCCGGAAGATCAAGCTGACCGGCGGGGAACCGCTTGTACGGCCGCGGATGCCTCAGCTGGTGGAAAAACTGAAAAATATGCCGGGGATCGAGAAGGTGACTCTGACTACAAATGGTGTGCTTCTGAAAGATCAGATGAGTGATTTTGCCCGGGCGAGGCTGGACGGATTGAATATCAGCCTGGATACGCTGGATGAGGCCTGCAGCAGGAGGATCACGCGGCGGGATGAACTGGGGCGGACGCTGGAAGGGATTTCGGAGGCAATGAAGTATCCGGAGATTTCACTGAAGATCAATTGTGTGCCTCTTGGGATCCAGGAGCAGGATCTTTGCCGGGTGGCGCTTTTGGCCAGGGATCATAGGGTGCATGTGCGGTTTATTGAGATGATGCCCATTGGGATGGGAAAAGAATTTCATGGGGTGTCGGAGGAGGAACTGCTTCGGATCCTTGGGGAAAAGCTTCCGCGGTTTTCGCCGTATGTTGGGGAGCCCCTTGGGAATGGACCGTGTCATTATTATGATGTGGATGGTTTTTCCGGAAAGATCGGGTTTATCAGCGCGGTGAGCCATAAGTTCTGTGGGGAGTGTAACCGGATCCGGCTGACTTCTCAGGGCTTTTTGAAGACCTGTCTGCAGTATGCGGCGGGAAGGGATCTTCGGGAGGTGATCCGCAGTGGTGGTTCGGATGAGGTGCTGAAGGCTATGATCCTGGAGGCTTTGGCGGAGAAACCGGACGGGCATGCTTTTGGCGGAGGTCTGGAGAAACAGAAGGATGATAAGACGGAGAAGCTTTGTATGGCTCAGATCGGAGGTTGAGTGATGAAGAGAGTTGCTGTGATCACTTCTAGTGATAAGGGGTACAGAGGAGAGCGAGAGGATCTTAGTGGTCCTGCTGTGAAGGAGATTATGGAGGCGGCCGGGTATGAGGTTGTTTCTGTGGATGTTTTGCCGGATGACCGTGGGATGCTTGGGAGCCGGATGGCTGAGATCGCAGATCTGGGGCTTGCGGAGCTGATCCTGACTACGGGTGGTACCGGGTTTTCTCAGAGGGATGTGACACCGGAGGCTACGGAGGATGTGATCGAGCGGCGTGTGCCGGGGATTCCGGAGGCGATGCGGGCGTTTAGTCTGACGATCACGAAGCGGGCGATGCTGAGCCGGGCTACGGCCGGGATCCGGAAGGGGACGTTGATCGTTAATCTGCCGGGGAGCCCTAAGGCTGTCAGGGAGTGCCTGGAGGTTATTATTGAGGCGTTGGGGCATGGGATTGAGATTTTGACCGGCGATGCTGGAGAATGCGGACGGTAGTGTGTGGTGTATACTTAGACTAACGAACGGACGCCCAACGGAGGCAGGGCCAGTACGGTGACACGCTGCGCGGCCTGTTCGGCTGCGTCGCTGGTTTGCTGCCATTCGCGCCAACTCGCCTGCGGCTCAAACAGGGCGCTCGGTGGCAGCAGCTATACTCGCCTCTCGACGGCCGCTCCGCTAACGTCACCGTACTGGCCCTGCCTCCGTTGGGCTGGCTGTTGGATGTGGTAGGTTTTATGATTAAAATTCATCTCCAGCGATTCATAATTCCTGAGGCTTGAGAGTTACATGTGGTAGGTTTTGGAAATCAATATTGCTGGTGTGATATAGGAATAAATTTGGTAATGATGTGTGATTAATAGGAGTTTGCTATGGGAAAAGTACTTGCGGTTTGTATCAGTGAGAAGAAGGGGACTCAGAAGAGGAATGTGGGGTCTGCGGTTTTTGTGGAGGACTGGGGGCTTGAGGGGGATGCTCATGCCGGAAAGTGGCATCGGCAGGTGAGTCTTCTTTCCGGTGAAAAGATCGATGCGTTTCGTGCAAAGGGCGCAGAGGTTGAGGATGGTGCTTTTGGTGAGAATCTGGTTGTGGAAGGGATTGATTTTGCAAAGCTTCCGGTTGGCACCAGATTTCGCTGTGGTGAGGTTGTGCTGGAGCTGACTCAGATCGGAAAGGAGTGCCACAATGGCTGTGCTATTTTTCAGAAGATGGGTGAGTGCATCATGCCCCGGGAAGGTGTGTTTACAAGAGTGCTGAAAGGTGGAAAAGTTTCCGTCGGTGACGAGATGACTGTGGATAAAGCTATGATTTTTGATACTCATGCACATTACGATGATGAAGCTTTTGATGAGGATCGTTCTGACATGCTGGATAGCCTGCAGGAGAATGGGATCGGGCATATTGTGGATGTGTGTGCTTCTGTGGGACATTTTGACCGGGTTTATGATCTGGTTGAGAAGTATCCTTTTGTTTATGGCGCAGTGGGTGTTCATCCGGATGATGCGGATAAGGTGGATGCAGCTGTGCTGGATGAGATCCGCAGATATTGCGACATGAAAAAAACGGTAGCCGTAGGTGAGATCGGCCTGGATTATTACTGGCATAAGGAGAAGGAGGAGCATCTTCTCCAGCAGAAGGTATTCCGCCAGCAGATGGACATCGCCCGTGAGAAAAAGCTTCCGTTTATGATCCACAGCCGTGATGCAGCAGAGGATACGCTGAATATTGTGAAAGAATATATGCAGGATGGGATGTATGGTGGAGTTATCCATTGCTTTTCTTATAGCAAAGAAATTGCAAGAGAGTATCTGAATATGGGACTTTATCTTGGAATCGGCGGAGTGGTTACTTTTAAGAATTCTCGGAAGCTGAAGGAAGTGGCAGAGTATGCACCGCTGAATCAGATCCTGCTTGAAACCGACTGCCCTTACATGGCACCTGTGCCGAACCGTGGAAAAAGAAACAGCTCCCTGTATCTGCCAGAGGTTGTGAAGACTATTGCAGAGATTAAGGGAATTAGCTGCGAGGAGGTTGTGGCTGTGACGGAGAGTAATGCGATGAAGGTGTTGGGGTTGGTTAAGTAAATCGCAGAGATATTATGGGACTATGAGTAAGTAGTGAATGCTTGATTGATTTTGGCATATGAAGTGAAGAAGGAGCCATTGCGTGACAGATGAATAAATCAGCTGTTCAGCAACGACTCCTTTTCGAATTAACAAGGAAATCACCCGGCAGGCGTGCCATTCTCCTGCATCTCTCAGAGCTTAAAAGAAAACTCTTGTCAGTACCGGCGGCGCGTGGTTGACACGAAAGTTTACCACCACGGGGAATTCCTTTTGTTATTGTATGATTATTATATCTACTTTAATCTTTTCTGTAAAGGATTTTTTTGTTACGAAGATATTTATTCCATGTTTTAATATCAATTTTTAAAAACGTTATAATAGAATTTTTGTACCCTTTGGGATCTTGAGAGGTTTGTAAACGAAGTATTAATTGAACCGTTAAGTCGTTTTCAGTTATTTGTTTTAAAATAAAAGCGGTATTAGGCTTATTTGCTTCTAAAATGAAATCGGGATCAGACAAAATGTCGGAAAAATAGGAAGAAAAATTTTCGTAATCGTTGGGATGCCTGTTTTTTATATGGTTAATTTGATTATCTGTTATGATAACTTCTTCTGTAGTAATATCTTCAGTTACACATTTGTATATGTTTTTATTTATTTTACCGATTATATGCATGGGAAATCCTCAGTTGTAGATATTAATGAGAGATGAACATATTGTACTATACATGGAATGGAAAGACAATATCTGATGATGAAATAAACTATTTGTAATGTGTATTGAGTAATAAAAAGGTATGAAAGGGAAATGTAAAGTTTTAACTTAAGAAACAAAAATTGATTTTATCCATATGCGAGATTATAATTAGGTTAAAATCTATTATACCAAAACTTTATGTAATGTAAATATATTTCAGCTAGATAAAATTTAAGGAAATAGTAATTATTAAAGAAATAAAAGACATATTGTCTATTAACTATAATGAAAATAGCAAAAGTATTGAATAATATGTTCGGTGGAATTTTTCCAAATGAATCTTAAGGAAATCACAAAAGGGGGTAATTATAGTTTTTCTGAGAAAATTATTCAGTATATGAAAATTATGTCGGAACTGATGGGAAAGAAACTGCTTGTCTTTGTAAATATACGTTCTGACCTGGAAAAAGATCAGATTCAGGAATTGATGAAAAATGCAGTGTATAACGAGATTGCGTTATTATTTATTGAAAATATACAACGAGACTTCTCGAAAGACAAAAAATATTATATAATTGATAAAGATGGTTGTGAAATTTGTTGATTTCCAAAGTTTGAATACTATACGATAAGTGCATATGAGGCACTTCATTTTTGAATTTGAGGTTTGAGAACGATGTAAAACGTATAGTATAAAAAGGTAAGATAAGGATGAAGAATAAAAAAAATATCCGGAAGCGTTTTGTAAGTATAGGGCTTGTTATTGTACTTGCTCTTGTTTGCAATATTACAGAATATACAATAGCATTTGCTGCACCGACAGCTAAGGTTTCCTATAAAATTGAGAAAAAGCAACAAATTAGACGTTGCAAAAAATTGACAGCGCAATATTTATATGAATTACCTCAGATAAAAGGAAACAGTCCTACAATAAGAAAAATAAATAAGTTATTAGTTGCGGATTATAAAGCATCTTTGCAATATAGAAATAGTTTATTCCAGTGTTATAAGGCTTTGAAAAAGTCATCCTATAAAAAGATTTACTATATCAGTAAATGTAGTGTTACATATAATCAAAATGGCTACATAAGCTTTAGATTTGCCTCTGAGTGGTATGCAGGGGGAGTTGGAGAAAGCAGAGAATATGGCTTAACATATCGTCTTAAAGACGGAAAGAAGTTGGCGGTTCAAGATGTTGCGTCTGGAAAGAAAAGTAATGTAAAGAAAAATATAGCAACAGCATATTCGAAAAAACTTTCCGGCCAGGGGTATTCTTATGTTATGAAAATGAAGTATTCAGACTTTCAGTTTTATATTAAACCCGGAAAAAAAGTCGTTATATGTTTTGGTCCATATGGAGCATTGGGAGCACATGGAAAAGTTGTGGTTGAAATAAAAGGCAAATTATAAGGATTGATCAGCTGCAAATTCTGCTTGAACGGTACGCCTATTCTGAAATCGGCGGTACATTCATTCTGATTTAGCGGTATGCGTTTTCTGTTCAGAGCTGACAGCACCAAACAAAAATATCCTGACAGTTACAGAGCTTTCTGGCTCTGCCCCCTACAAAGTCTATGAAAAAATCTTCCCCAGTACTTTCTCATCCCCCATCTCACAAACCCAGCTAAACCCAATCCCCACCAAATACATAAGCAGAAAACAGACCACTGCATAAACATAAGCGTTTGCTCCAACGACAGTATGCTGCAGCAGGGCCATAGGCAGTCTCTGCATAATATACAATCCGAACAGATGCTTTCCGGCGAATTCCAGGAGTGAATTTCCAAGCTGCATTTTCATGGTAAACATCACAACCACCAGTGCGAATACAACAGCGCCGATGGCATACATACAGATCTACTGGCGGGTTTTGTAAACCACGAGGAGCAGGGCCAGGAGTATAAGGGCTGCAAGGATGTAATTCTTTGTGGCCTTTAATTTTACATCAATTTTTTCCTTAAAGAATCCGTACCACATGCCGGCGGGGTAGCAGAGCATGGTGTTGTACCAGTAGTCGGTTTTGTGGAGGGACAGGATGTACATGCTTATCACGGTCAGAACTGTGATGAAAAGCAGAGAGGGTACAGGGTTGTTTTTTAAGATCCGGAATGCGAGCCAGGTGATGAGGTACAGGATCAACATGACAAAAATGTACCAGTTGCTGTTGCTGAGGCTTTCTCAGCCCAGCAGTGCCAGGAGAATTTTTTGCAGGGAAAAGGTTCTTCCCATGAAAGAATAGGCTGTCAGATAAAGCAGTACAGCCAGATCAAAATGCACCAGTGTCCGCAGCACTCGGTGAACTGGGATGCGGCGGACGTAGGGCGTGCCTTTTTTCATGATGGAGACGAAGACACCGTATCCGGAATAAAGCAGGAACAGGGTGACTACCAGTTGGCCGGAGTGGGGGCGCCAGAACTGGAAGATCCGGTCTGTGGGGCCGTTCATCTGGATGTACAGGCAGAAGTGAATCATGAATACCAGCAGCAGAAAAAATCCGCGGATGATGTTGGTCTGTTTCATCGAGATATATTCCGGATTGAATTCCACAGGCCTGGATGGAATGAGCAGCAGAAGGATTGCTGCCAGAATGAAAAAGTTCATAAAATAAATGCTTCTTGAGGTGTTTTCGGAGTGCTGCCCCGTTTGTATACGCAGGTTATACAGAAAAACTTTGAGGACTACAGCGATTTCAGCACTTTAACAAGTCGTGAATTATCCTCCGGCATCATAATACAGAATCGTACAAATTCTCCGTCCAGGCACTGGAAGGAAGAACAGTCACGGATCATCATGCCTTGTCTGATGCAGGCTTCAAATACGTCATAGGAGGTCAGTCCGTTTTTCAGGATCCTGAGCAGGATAAAGTTTGCATAGGCGGGATAGATTTTGTAGGTGTCTGTATCCCTCAGCTCCCGGATCATCCGGTCGCGTTCGGAAAGGATCAGATTTCTGGTTTCTTTAATATAATCTTCATCCTGCAGCATGATCTCTCCTGCAAAGGCACCAAGGCTGTTAAGTGACCATGGTGTCTGTTTTTCGCGCATTTTTGCAAGAAAGTCCATATTTCCGGTGATGCCGTAGCCCAGGCGCATTCCGGGAGCAGCGAAGAATTTGGATACGCCGCGGAGTACCATGAGATTGGTGAATTCCCGTGTCAGCGGAACTGCGGTGATGGCGTTGATATCCGGGGCAAATTCCACATAGGTTTCGTCGATCATCACGAAGATATTTTTTTCTGCACAGAAACCGATAAGTCTGCGAAGCTCTTCCTGGGTGATGGCAGAGGAGGTCGGATTGTTGGGATTGCAGAGGATGAGAAAATCATAGCCCTGCTCCAGCTTTCGGCAGAGATCCGGAATGTCCGGCTCGAAATCATTGCTTTCCTGAAGGTGGTAGTATTCCTGGGTACTTCCGGAGAAGGAAAGCTCTCTGGAGTATTCAGAATAGGTAGGCCCAAGGATCAGAGTATGCTTCGGGGCACGCTCCTGGATCAGAAGGGAGATCAGTTCGCTGGAGCCGTTTCCCGGAAGAATGAAATCAGCGGGAATATTGCAGTAGCTGGAAATCGTATTCCGAAGGGATGTGTATTCTCTGTCCGGGTAGGAGGAAAGGATATCCACGTGTTCTGCAATGGCTCTGCCGGCTTTTGGGGAAAGTCCCAGAGGATTGACATTTGCACCGAATTTGACGATGTTTTCTTTTTTCAGATTGTAGTAGCTGCAGATCTTTTCTATATCACTTCCGTGAAAAATGGGTTTGGTATCCATTTTTGTCACCTCACATTTTTATTTTTTTCGTAAAAAATATATATCCAGTATACACCAGAATCTGCGACAAAAAAAGACGAGATAAAAAGTTTCTATATTTTTTGAACAGGATATTACTGAAAATTGCTTTCTGGAAATGTATGGGAATATTTGATACAATGAGCAGGTAGCGAATGCGGATTGTGAATATCCATGCTGTTTGTCAATGTGAACCGTGAATATCCACATTTTTCCCAGGGCGGGTAAGTTTTCAGGGAGAAACAGCAGGAAAGGAAACAGAAAATATGAATACAGAAGAGAAAAAGATCGCAGTGATCGGAATTGGTGGTGTTGGTGGTTACATAGCCGGGCTGCTGGCGAAGGCGTATCCTCACGTGACGATGGTTGCACGTGGCGCCAGGGCAGAGAGCATCCGGAAAAAAGGCCTGGTGCTCCACAGTGATTATAAAGGTGAGATCGTGGCAAAGCCAGAGCGGGTAGTTCCAATTCAGGATATGGGACAGCAGGATTATATTTTTATCTGTGTAAAAAATTATTCTCTGGCTGAGGTGTGCGAAAGTATCCGGGACATGGTCACGGATGACACAGTGATCATTCCTGTGATGAATGGTGTGGACCCGGGAGAAAACATCCGCCGTCTGGTTGGTAAGGGAACGGTTGTGGATTCGCTGATCTATACGGTGGCTTTTGCCAATGAGGATTTTTCCATTTCCCAGCAGGATACGTTTACGTGGCTTTGTATTGGAATCAAAGATGCGGATGAACGGCAGCAGAAGAAAGTTGCAGAAGTGGCAGGGATCCTGAAAGGTGCGGATATTGACTATAAGGATCAGGGGGATATCGAGGTGGAGATCTGGAGAAAGTATATCCTCAACTGTGCCTTTAATGTGATGACTGCTTTTTATGATAATACCATCGGGGAGCTCCGCAGAGATCCGGTGAAAGCGCAGCAGTATGAGAAGCTTGTATGGGAAGCTGCCAGTGTAGGTCAGGCCAAGGGGGTTGCGCTGACGGATGAGCACATCAATGAGGTGATCCATAAATTCCGCCATGTACATGCAGATAATGCAACTAGCTCCCTGCAGAGAGATTTTCGCATCCGGAGAAAACAGACGGAGCTGGAAACCTTCAGCGGCTATATTGTGAAAGAAGCGAAGAGACTTGGTGTTTCCATTCCGCTTTCCGAAAAAATATATCAGGGACTTATGGAAATGGCAGAAAAATTCTGACCGAAAAGGTGAGTTTTCCTGGTGGAATCCTGTATGCACTGGTACAATGGGGATATAAAAAATCCTGTATCGCAGGCTGAAAGGTTATCTGTGATATCGGAAGGGAGGAAAAGAGATGAAGAAAGTATTTTTGGCTGTTATTGCAGTGATCGTGGTCCTTGCCGGAGGACTTATGCTCAGTTACAACGGGCTTGCCGGAAGTAAAGAAGCTGTGGAAACTGCAGAGGCTGATGTGGATACCATGCTGCAGAGACGTGCAGATCTGATCCCGAATCTCGTCAGCACAGTAAAAAGTTACACGAAGCATGAGACGGGGGTTGTTGACAGGGTTCTGGAGGCGCGGGACCAGCTGATGAATGCAGATACCGTGGAAGAGAAATCTGAGGCAGATCAGCAGATGGACAGTGCACTTTCCGGTCTGAAGGTTGTGGTGGAAAATTATCCGGAACTGAAAAGCAATACTACTTATGTGGGCCTGATGGATGAACTGTCCGGAAGCGAAAACCGGATCTCTGTAGCGAGAAAAGATTATAATGAGGCTGTGAAAGCTTATAACACAAGGCTTGTGAAATTCCCAGGGAATGTATTTGGTTCCATGCTTGGCTTTGAGAAGGCGTTATATTTTGAGGCCGATGATTCAGCAGCAGATACGCCGGATGTAGGGGATATGCTGGCAGAGTGATAAGATCAGACCATTGTTCTGATGAAATGAAAGAACGGATAGAGGGAGAATATCCTATGAAAAAATGGATCGGACGGATGGCTGTGCTGCTGGCTTTTGTATTGACGCTGTCCGGAAGTACGCTGGCAGCTTTCGGGAAGATCCCGTCTGCCACAAAAGAATTCTATGTTAATGATTATGCAGGGGTTTTCAGCGATACCTGGAAGGAAGAGCTTTGCAACGCTGGTGAGCAGCTGTATGAGGATACCACAGCGCAGCTGGTTGTCCTTACCGTGGATACCACCGATGGGGAAGACATCAGTGATTATGCAGTGGAAACCGGCCGCAAATGGGGAATTGGTTCAAAGAAGAAAAATAATGGTGTCCTGATCGTCCTTTCGGTTTCGGACCGTAAAGTCTGGGTATCTGTCGGCTACGGTCTTGAGGGAAAGCTGCCTGATTCAAAGACCGGACGACTTCTGGATGAATATGCAGTTCCTTCCTATAAAGACAATCAGTTTGAAAAAGGTACCGTGGAGCTTTATTATGCACTGCTAAATGAGATCCGTGAGGAATACGGTCTGGAGAAAATAACAGCTCCCAGGTATGAGAAGGTGCAGCAGGATGTGGACGACGATGAGGGAACTGTCTGGGAGATCGCGCTGGGGCTTGTGATGATCGTTTTGCTCATGGTGGGTGCATATCTGCTGTGCGTGATGCTGCCTGTATTTCTTATCGTAACTATGGTTCTGGTTCTGAAGGGCTTGATAATGAAATTGTCGGGAAAGGATACCGCAGACTACTGGAAAAAGAATTTCAGCCGTATGAGTGTACTGCACCGGCTCTTTAATTCCCTGTTTCCGCTGAGCTGGCTCCTGGGAAGAGGGGGAAAAAGCAGCGGCGGAAGTTCCGGTAATGACGATGACAGAGATGATGATTATGACAGCTACGACAGCGGAAGCTCCGGAGACGGAGGAAGCTTCGGCGGTGGCGGTGCAGGCAGGGATTTCTAGTGGTGTCGGCATGAATCGCCGGTTCTCTTGTACAGCACAGGCGGAGCTTTCTAATGCTCTTGACAAAATTTCTCAACTTTGCTACAATGACGAAAATCAATTCCGTGAGGGAGTAATTCGCGTGTAGACGTGGTTTGTCAACATACTGGTGCATGCACCTGGCAAATCTTAAAGAATGAGACTCATGTATATTTTATTTCTGTTACAGAGATAGAGTATACGTGGGTCTTTTTTTATGGCTCCGGAGCGGATGAATATGCAAAGGAGAAGAAAAATGCTGTTATTTATGAAAGTGCTTTTTACCCAGTTTATTGCGGAAATGGGTGACAAAACACAGCTGATGCTGGTGGCAATGACTTCCAGGTTCAAGCTGAAGGATATTTTGCTTGGAACCGGTGTTGCTGTCCTGGTGCTCAACGGACTGGCAGTGCTTGCAGGAGGTATTATCAGTACCGTGGTCCCTACCTGGCTGATCCGTCTGATCGCAGGTGCAGCGTTCCTGTTTTTTGCGGTGACAACGCTGAAGGGTGACGATGATGAGGAAGAGAATGTTAAGGATCGTAAGATCAGATTTGCACCGCTGTCTGTATTCTGCACATTTTTTGTTGCGGAGCTGGGGGATAAGACACAGCTTACCGCAATTACATTTGGTGCCAATGAGGGACTGAGTTCAGCGGTTTTGGTATGGCTTGCCTGTTCACTGGGACTTTTTGCAGCGGATGTGATCGGACTTCTGATCGGATATCTTCTGAAAAGCAAGGCACCGGAGGGAATCCTCAATATAGTTGCATTTGTTATTTTTTCCATCTTTGGAATCCTGACGCTGAGACAGGGATTTGGCCTTCTGCTTGGGGCGGGCTCTTCTATGATCCTTCCGCTTACCGTAGCGGTTACGGTTGTGTTTGTGATCGTCTGTCTTGTGCTTTATAAGCAGGCGAAAAAGAATTAAATTATTATAAGGAGCTTTGCGCAGAATAGGGCTCATACCTGAAAAAGCCTCCGCATACACTGTAAAAAAGCGTCTTCGGGGGCTTGGCAGTGAAGGATTATATTGAAGAACGTGCAGTTGAGATCGCAGGATATATTGTTGAAACAAAGGCTACGGTGCGGCAGGCAGCTAAGAAATTCGGAATCAGTAAGAGTACGGTACATAAGGATTGCGTAGAACGCCTGAAAGTGATCAATCCGGCTCTGGCCATAGAAGTTCGCAAGGTACTGGATGTAAACAAGCAGGAGCGACATATCCGGGGAGGTATCGCTACTAGGGAAAAATATCTCCATGCTCACATGCGGTGAACAGGCGGGCCGGGTTAAATGTTGATCATAAAATATCAGTGTTTATGGAGCCGGGTAAACTAAAATATGAATGTCTGTGTTATTATCCGGCTTGCTCTGGTTGACATACCTGATAAGATGTGCGAAGATTTATCATACGATAGAACAGCAAAATAAAGCACATAGGAAAGAGAGGATTTTATCATGCTGAAACAGTTATCCATCTATGCAGAAAATAAAAAGGGTGTTATGCAGAACATTACCGGTATCCTGAAGGACGAGGATATCAACATTCTGGGCTCTGTGACCAATGACAGCGCAGAGTACGGAATCGTACGAATGGTAGTTTCGGAGCCGGATAAGGCAATGGAGGCTCTGATCGCTGCAGGATATCTCTGCCACGTGATCGAGGTGATCGGAGTGGAGGTTGAGGATAAGACTGGAAATCTGAATGATCTGCTTCTTACACTGAAGGACAGTAATGTGAGCGTGGATTATCTGTACCTCTCCTTTAACCGTGATTCCGGCAAGCCGATCATGGTATTCCATACCGAGGATATCATGGAAGTGAGATCCTGCCTGAAATCCAGAGGCTATACCGTTTTATAAAAACAGGATTTTACCGTGTGGTAGAGGCTTTTATCCGTTTGATAAATATTAAAATATTCTATATTATAAACACGAAATATCAATTTTACAAATGTATATGGCCATGCTATCATATATCCATAATAGTTCTTAACCTGTAAACAGCCACCTCAGGATATGTGAATATCCGTATCATACAGGCCGGGAACTAAAAAACTCATCACATAAAGTTAATAATTACACCCATGAAGAGATCTGTGGATCAGCGTACACAGATTCCTTCAGAAAGAAGCTGTTACGTCGGCGGAGTTTTCTGTGTCTCCAATGATGTGACAGCTTTTTTCTTTTGCTCTGAAAAATTCGCAGTAATTTCACAAAAACATGATACAGTAGGAAAAAACGACGGAAAAGAAATAACAGTATTTCAGAAAATAACAGCCGATAGATAATTCAGCTGTCCAGAACAGAACGGCCTAGAATTACTGCAGACAGACGAGGAAATGAAATGAGACCAATAAGAATACAGAAAGCGGAAAAAAACAAAAAACAGGGAAACAGAGGGTGGATCTATCTCCTGGCGTTTCTGTTTCCGGTGCTGATCTTTACGCTGGGCTTTGCATTGAAGGGTGTTTATCCTTTTGGAGAGAATTCGGCGCTGGTGGTAGATGGAGTCCATCAGTATACAGCCTTTTACAGGGAACTTTCAGAGCAGCTTGGAAAGGGAACGGGCTGGACCTGGTCCGCACATGCCATGGGATATAATTTTTACGGATTGTTTTGCTATTATCTCTGCAGTCCGTTCAGCTTCCTAATACTGCTGTTTATGAAATTCATGTATGTAAACGAGGCTGTCACTGCGGTGATCCTGATCAAGGCAGGGCTTTGCAGCGTATCCATGGCATGGTATTCCGGAAAAAAATATCCGGGCAGAGGAAGTATGGCAGTTTCTCTTGGCTGTATGTACGCACTGTCTGATTTTCTTATAGGCTATTACAACAATGTGATGTGGTTGGACTGTATCATGCTTCTTCCGGTGCTTGCATATCTTATTGAACAGCTGGTGCATACCGGAAAATGGCGAGGGTATTGTCTGGTGCTGGGGTACTGTATTTTAACCAGCTATTATATGGGATTTATGTTATGCACATTTGCTGCTTTTTATTATCTGGCAGAGCTGGCTGCGGCAGAATCCGGTCGGCGGCCGGAGAAAATCCGTTTTTCATTATTGAAATTTGCCGGGGCGTCTGTTGCCGGAGCCGGACTTGCAGGAATCACACTGATCCCCGGAATTGCTGCGGTATCCAGAACTGCAGCGGCGGAAAAGGCAGGCACCGGACTTTCGGGAGTGTACGGAGATATCTGGAAACAGCTGGGCGCACTATTCGAGGATTCCCTGTCCTTTGTAAAATCCGGCGACCAGGGAGATGTGAACCTTTACTGTGGCTGTGCAGTGCTGCTTTTTGCCGGAATTTATTTTCTGAATAAAGAAATCCGCACAGCAGAAAAAATCGTAACAGGTATATTGATCGTTTTGTATTTTGCGGGGATCCATATCACAGCGCTGAATTTGCTTTTTCACGGATTGCATAAACCTGTGGGAATCCCCAATCGTTTTGTGTTCATCCTGATATTTCTGCTGTTGAAAATGTCCTGTGATGCATGGGGAAATGTGGAAAATGAAAGCACAGGAAGAATTTTTGCCGGACTGATCGCTGCAGAGGGCTTCTGTATCGTTGTGGGGATCAAAAGTGGAAATATCTGGGGACTTCTGCTTACAGCAGGGGTTCTTGCAGTATTCTTTCTGGTTATGTGGACGGAACGGTGTATCTGTGGAAAACTGTCCGGTCATGCCTTCTGCTGTGTGGAGATCCGAAAGCTGGGATGTCTGGTGCTGGCAGTGCTGATCCTTGCAGAGACAGGAATTCACGGAATCGTCAGTATTACAGATAATGGAACCGCAAACCGTGATATTTATGTGGAAAGTGAGCAGGAGGTTTGTGGATTACTGGAATCTGCCGGTGTGGATCAGGTGGATTACCGTGCCGCCATCGTAAATCCTCTTGTGAGGAATGAAGAGATGCTGTATCAGCTGAACGGGATATCTATGTATTCCTCTACTAATACAGAGGAAATGTGGGATTTTGTAAAAAACATGGGCTTTGAAAATCTGGAAAATCGTTTTCAGTATGCAGGATCCACGGAAGTGACGGATATGCTTCTGGGAATACGATATCTGTTTTGCAGGAATACAAGAAAGCTTCATACTGTTTATAAAAAAATCGGAGAAAGCCAGTCCTTTGATCTCTATGAGAATTCGAGAGCACTGAAAGCAGGATATATGGTCAGTGATTCCGTACTGGACTATGCAATGGAAGGAACAGATCCACTTGAGGTTCAGAACCGGCTACTTAGCGGTATTGCGGGAAAAAGACTGTACAAAATGCAGACGGTGTCTTCAGAAGCAGTATGGGCCGGGACTGTGGATTTTGATATTTCGCTGAAAGAAGGAGAGCATGGGTATCTTTATATCCCGGGAACAGAGCCGGAAACTGTAACGATCAACGGCCAGGAGCAGAAATCCGATTACTGGAATAATAATTTCCTGGATCTTGGCACTTATGATACGGATACGGTTGTGCATGTAACTGCGGAAACCGGAATGCAGGAAGCGGTTCTGGGAACTTACCGGGAATCGGACCTGGATGAGATCTATGAAATGCTTTCTTCCCGGCAGATGGATCTGAAGAATGGAAAGGGTACCATAGCTGCAGCAAAGGATGGAATGCTCCTTCTCAGCATATTTTATGATCCTGATATGCAGATTTATGTAGATGGGAAAAAGGTCGATGGGAAAAGCATCCAGGGGCTTACCGGTGTAAAGCTTTCGGCCGGGACACATACGGTTACTATGAAATATCGGACTCCGGGGCTGCAGGCGGGAGCAGTTCTTTCTATATTAATAGCAGGAATACTGGGAATACTCTGGTATATCAGCAGAAGAAAAATGGGTATTTCCGGCAGGTTGTGACATCTATGGAGAAAACCGTGTAAAACCCCTGTAAAATCAGCAAAAATTCTTTATAAAACACCTTGACAAGCCCTGTATTTACGGTCTATAATGAGCAAGCGTGCGAATGAAACGTTATATTTTCGCATGCCGTAATTTGTAAATAGCAACCGCAAGGCCCCATGGGAAAGCCCATGGAGAAATAAATCGGGAGGTGAAATGGAATGCCAACATTCAACCAGTTAGTAAGAAAGGGCCGTCAGACAGCTGTTAAAAAATCTACAGCACCGGCTCTGCAGAAAACATACAACTCTTTAAGAAAGAAAGCAGTTGATCAGGCTGCTCCACAGAAACGTGGTGTTTGTACTGCTGTTAAAACAGCTACTCCTAAAAAGCCTAACTCAGCTCTTAGAAAGATCGCCAGAGTTCGTCTTTCCAACGGTATCGAGGTAACAAGTTATATTCCAGGAGAGGGTCACAACCTTCAGGAGCATAGCGTTGTTCTTATCCGTGGAGGAAGAGTTAAGGACTTACCTGGTACAAGATACCATATCATCAGAGGTACTCTTGATACCGCAGGTGTCGCTAACAGAAAACAGGCTCGTTCCAAATACGGAGCTAAGAGACCTAAAGTTAAAAAATAATTTTTGTAGATCAGAAATCTACGCCGTTTCCTGATTGCAGATAATCAGGAGGATTACAAAGATATTATTCATCTAATGTATTACAGCGGAAGACTATAAGGATTTGTACGGTATTCCATATACCCTGTCGGTTGCGGGTTAAATATAGGACCTTACCAGTGCGAACATGCAATAGTTTTACTGCGTGAGTACCGATGATATAATCAATATGATTAAGGAGGGAAGTAACGTGCCACGTAAAGGACATACTCAGAAAAGAGACG
>OLQP01000088.1_pt1 | contig 86461 bp, 70 predicted proteins | sample 1643181 | NCBI WGS metagenome assembly OLQP01 (sample SAMEA3136710, study PRJEB25190) | human gut metagenome | biome: human gut; feature: human-associated habitat; material: faeces | place: Austria | collected 2013 | reverse complement strand
AGGCTTCGCCCGCCCTCCAGAAACGGATTGATACACCAACTTTCGGGACGCTACCGAGGATGCTTGCTTCGTGGGCGCAAATGGCTTCCCATGGCAATTTTGGTGGCGGTTGGCGCGTCGCTTCGGCTTCGTTGCGAAACGCGACCAGGCCTTTTGCCGACGGCGCGTCGGGCGAGCGCGCTTTAAGCGTCCGATTATTGTCATGGGTGCCGTTTTGCGCCCAGCATTTCCGGTCGCGTGGTGCCAAGCAGCTGAGATCGTAGTCTGATCTGCTTGAGTTCCCAATCGTGCGCTCGGGAGCGACATCTCGTTCCCAGCCGTTTCGCCATCGCATGGGCGACCTTGTCCATTTCCGACCTCGTGTGCAGTTGGTCGCTTGAAACGGTGATGACGAGGATGCCCGCGTACGCCAACGCGGTTCTGCGAGCCGAGTCCTTCTCCTGCTCGGCCTCCCCTGCATGGTGCAGCCGGCTGTCGTACTCGACATCGAGTTTCGCGTCGGGCCAGAACAGGTCGCAGCGGCATATTCGGCCCACGTCCCGTCCGCGCGCGTTCTCCGAGATGCGCACAGGGTGGTTCAGCGTTGCCGGGGGAAACCCGTAGCCGCCGAGGCGTCCCGGAAAGCTGCTGAGCATGGAAAGCTGCGATTCTTTGGGCGATTCCGAATTCTGGAGTATGTGCGGAACGGCTTTTCTCGCCGCGCCGACGCCGTTGACATCTTGCGTGCGGGAGAGGAGCGACTGCAGCTTCGGCACGGAGGTCAGGGGGAGCTGGTCGGGTGCCATGTTGCCGTCTGGCAGGGCAGGCAGCCGGTATCGTCCGCAGAACTCGTAGCCCGTTTCGACGAGGTTCGCTAAAGCGGCCGTGCGGGCTTCGAGCAGCAGGCACAGTTCGGGCGAGGCGACGAACACCCCGTCGCCCACGTTGACGAAAGCCGATGAGGGAATCCTTCGGTCGAACACGCTGCAGGTTATGCGTGCAGTGCGCACGCGTGAAAGCGCGTTGGGGACGATAAAGTGCGCGGGGTTCGCGTGTTGCGCGAGCCCGATGCGCTCGAGCCGTTCCAAATCGCCTGCGCTCGGCTTGGCTACGTCAGGCGAATCCGAGCGAAAGCTCCGAGGCTCGCCGCGGCGAGCGAGCAGCGCGCGCGTTTGGGAATGCGAGCGCTTGGCGCGCCAGAACTCCATCGACGAGGTATGTCCGAGAACGATTTCCATGCGTCCAGCGTACCATGGCAAGCCGGGTAATGGAAGAGCAAAAATGATGTTTGATCAGGCGTTATACGTTAGATTCACGTGAGAAGCGCGCTAGATCGGCGCTAGATCCGCGTGGAATTTCCGTTAGATTCGCGCTAGGGCCGTGCGAGGTTTCCGCTAGATCGGCGCGCCGCTCGCCCAGGCGCCTGCATGCCGTCATGCGGGCGATTCGATTGGAGCGCCCCGGTGTTCGTGGGCGCAAAAGGCCACCCATGGCAATTCTGATGGCGATTTTACCGAAGGACGGGCATGCGGGTTGTTCACCACCTGGGGTTTTGCTAGCTGTAGGCGTTGAAGCGTCGAAGAATCGCGCTGGAAATTGTCATGGGTGCCGTTTTGCGCCCACAACGGCGAAGTATGGTCGGCGGGGGTCGCGGAGATGTGCGTTCGCAGCGGGATCGCGGGATCCTGGGGTTGGGATGCGGGATCGCGGGATCCCGCCCGCGCCGCCCGCTCCTTTGCCGGTGACTTCGCCGTGCGATTGTGGGACAATGGGACGTGAACTATTCGAATTCGCGCATGTGAGGTATGAGAGCCATGTCTGCCCAGTTCAAGATCAAAGCGGCCGACCCCGCGTCCGTCGTGCGCCTGGAGCGCGAACTCGGTCTGCCCCGCTTCATCGCAGCGACGCTGGTCGCCCGCGGCATCGACAACCCCGCTGCGGTTCACCGTTTCCTCGCGCCGTCGCTCGAGCGCGACTGGCTGGACCCCTACATCATCCCCGGCCTGTCCGACGTGGCCGATGCCCTGGAAGCCGCCGTCAAGCGCGGCGACCACATCCTCGTGTTCGGCGACTTCGATCTCGACGGCATCTCGGCCACCACCGTGCTCACCCGCGGTTTGCGCGCCCTCGGCGCGCAGGCCACGCCGTTCATCCCGCTGCGCTTCGAAGAGGGCTACGCGCTGTCGCAGGCCGCCATCACGCGCGCGTGCTCGTTCGGCCCCGACTTCATCGTCACGGTGGACTGCGGCATCGCCTGCAAGGCGGAGGCCGCGGCCGTGGTGGAGGCGGGTCTGGGCCTGGCTATCACCGACCACCACGAGCCGGTGGACCTTGTGCCTGAAGGCGTGCCCGTGGCCGATCCGAAGTGCGACGCGAACTGCCCCAGCTCCATCCTGGCGGGCGTGGGCGTGGCCCTGAAGCTGGTGCAGGTGCTGGGCGGCCGTCTGGGCCAGCCGCACCTATGGCGCGACTTCACCGACTTCGCCACGCTGGGCACGGTGGCCGACCTCATGCCCATGCGCGACGAGAACCGCGCCCTCGTGTCCGACGGCATCGCGCGCATGAACGCCGCGCCGCGCCCGTGCATCGCCGCGCTGCTGGCCACCAGCGGCGCGGCCGACAAGCCCGTCAGCGCCACGAACCTCAGCTTCTCCGTCATCCCGCGCCTCAACGCCGCCGGCCGCATGGGCGACGCGCAGCTGGCGCTCGACCTGCTGATGACCGACGACTTCGAGGAGGCGAACCGCCTGGCCACGAAGCTGGAATCGGTGAACGATCAGCGCCGCGCCATCGAAGCCGAGCTGTCCGAGATCGCGAAGGCGCAGGCCGCCGAGATCTACCACGGCCAGCGCGCGCTGGTGGTGTCGGGCGAGAGCTGGCACGAGGGCGTGAAGGGCATCGTGGCAAGCCGCCTGGTGAACACGTACGGCGTGCCCAGCCTGCTGTTCACCATCGACGGCGACGAAGCGCGCGGCAGCGGCCGCAGCGTGGGCCAGGTCAGCCTGTTCTCGGCTGTGGAAAGCGCATCCGACCTGCTCACGCGCTTCGGCGGGCACGATGCGGCCGTGGGCGTCACGCTGCCGGCCGACAAGCTGCCGGAGTTCGAGCGGCGCCTGTGCGCCTACATGGACGCGCTGCCCGAGGGCGCGTTCCATCCGCTCGTGGAAATCGACTCGTGCGTCAGCCTCGATGAGCTGACGCTGGACAACGTGGCGCAACTGGACAAGCTGGCGCCGTTCGGCCAGGAGCATCCCGTGCCCGTGTACCTGGCGCGCGACGTGATGCTGGCGAACTGCCGCGCGGTGGGCGCCGAGAAGAACCACTTCTCGTGCTCGCTGTCCGACGGGCGCGCCACGGTGTCGGGCATCATGTTCCACTGCTCGGACATCGAATCGCTCATGCGCACCGACAGCGTGGTGAACGCCGCGTTCGAGGTGCAGATCGACGAATGGCGCGGCCGCAAGTCGGTGAAGGCCATGCTGCAGTCGCTGGCTCCCGCGCGCACCTGCGGCGCCCTGGAGGCCTGCCTCAACCCCGAGAACCTCAGCTTCGTGGCCGACCTGTACGCCACGAGCGACGCCGAGCTGTGCGCGAACGCGCCGCATCGCCCCGAGGACGTGGAGGCCTACGAGGCGGCCCGCGCGGCGAACCGCGCCTGCTGGGAGCGCAAGGCCGCGGAAGACCCCGCGGCGCTCGAGCAGGCCGTCGTGCGCGCCATCATCGGCGACAAGCCGCTGCACGACGCGCAGCGCGAGATCCTCGCGCATCTGCGCGCCGGGCGCTCCACGCTGGGCATCATGGCCACGGGGCGCGGCAAATCGCTGACCTTCCAGGTGCACGCCGCCACGCGCGCGCTGGCGAACCACGAGGCCAGCCTGTTCGTGTACCCGCTGCGCGCGCTGATCGCCGATCAGGCGTTCCACCTGCGCGAGGCGCTGGACGCGTTCGGTATCGGCGTGATCACGCTGACGGGCGAGAGCACGCCCGACGAGCGCCGCCAGGGCTTCGCGGGCCTGGCCGACGGCACCTACGACATCGTGCTGACCACGCCCGAGTTCCTTGCGTGGCACGCTGACGAGTTCGCGGCCGCGGGCCGCGTGCGCTTCGTCGTGGTGGACGAGGCGCACCATATCGGCCTGGCGAAGGCGGGCCAGCGCGTGGCCTACGCCACCATCGGCGCCGCCATTGCGAAGCTGGCTGGGCCCGGCGGCGAGGCTCCCGCGGTGCTGGCGCTTACGGCCACGGCCGACGACGAGGTGGCGGCCGCCATCAAGCGCGAGCTGCCGGTGGACGCCTGCGTGTACGACCCGGCTTCGCGTCCCAACCTCGAGGTGGACGACCAGCGCAACCTCAAGAACCGCGACGACTACCTGGCGAATCTCATCGCGTCGGGCGGCAAGACGGTCATCTACGTGAACTCGCGCGAGCAGTCGGTTGCCGTGGCGCGCGCTCTGCGCAAGCGGGTGCCCCAGCTGGCGCCGCTCATCGGCTTCTACAACGCGGGCCTCGCACGCGCCGAGCGCAAGCGCATCGAAGAGCTGTTCCGCACCGACGCGCTGTCGGTGCTGGTGGCCACGTCCGCTTTCGGCGAGGGCGTGGACATCCCCAACATCCGCCACGTGGTGCTGTACCACCTGCCGTTCAACGAGATCGAGTTCAACCAGATGAGCGGCCGGGCGGGCCGCGACGGCAAGCCCGCGGGCATCCACCTACTGTTCAACCGCGGCGACTGCTCGCTCAACGAGCGCATCCTGCGCGACATGACGCCCGACCACGACTGCCTGGCCCAGGTGTACCGCCGCCTGCGCAGTCTGCAGCGAGAGATGGGCGAGTGCTTCTTCACCATGGGCAACGCCGATCTGGCCGCGGCGGCCAGCACCGATGCATTCCCTATCAGCCCCGCCTCGGCAGCGTGCGGCGTGGCGGTGTTTCGCGAGCTCGGGCTTATCGAGACGCACACCGCGTTCGGCGCCGACGGCATGGCGCGCTCCATCCACGTGGTGGAGACGCAGGACAAGGTGGAGTTGACGGACAGCGTACGCTACCGTGAAGGTTTGGGGGAGCGCGAGGTGTTCCACGCGTTCCGGGACTGGGCGATGAAGAGCGATTCTGCTACCCTCCATATACGCGTGTCGCGGCCCATTTTGCCGGGTGACGCGGCAGGCGACGCGCGCGAGCGCTAGGGCATAGGGAGGACGACCAAAATGGGCAAGAGCAACCATGAGGAGCTGCTGGGCGGCGCGCCCGAGGCGACGTCGAACAAGCAGACCGTGGAGGACAACCTGCTGGGCCGGCCGCACGTGGCCGAGAAATCGTTCGCGCCCGAAGCCAAGAAGGACGCCCTCGCGCCGAAGACTCCCGAGGAGCGATTCGCCGAGCTGCAGCGCCTGACCTCGGTGTACCTGTCCGAGGACGACGAGGCCATGCTGGCGAAGGCCTTCCGATTCGCAAGCGAGGCGCACGAGGGCCAGTGCCGCAAAAGCGGCGAGCCGTTCGTGGCACATCCCGTGGAGGTGGCCATCATCCTGGCCGACTTGCGCATGGACGTGGAAACGCTGTGTGCAGCGCTGCTGCACGACACCGTGGAGGACACCAGCGTGACGCGCGACCAGGTGGAAGCGGAGTTCAATCCCCAGGTGGCACAGCTGGTGGAGGGCGTGACGAAGATCACGCGCATCGAGGTGGAAAGCCTCACCGACGAGCAGGCCGCCACCATCCGCAAGATGTTCGTAGCCATGAGCAAGGACATCCGCGTCATCGTCATCAAGCTGGCCGACCGCCTGCACAACATGCGCACGCTGGGCGCGCTGCGTGAAGACCGCCGCATCTTCAAGGCGCGCGAGACGCTGGAGATTTACGCGCCCATCGCGCACCGTCTCGGCATCAACAACATCAAGTGGGAGCTCGAGGACCTGTCGTTCTACTATCTGGAACCGAACAAGTTCAAGCAGATCAGCCGCATGGTGACTGAAAGCCGCTCTGAGCGCGAGGGCTATCTCGACCAGATCATCTCCATCTTGCACGACGAGATGGAAAAGGTGAACATCCAGGCGCAGATCATGGGCCGCCCGAAGCACCTCTACTCCATCTACCAGAAGATGACGAAGAAGGGCAAGGGCTTTTCGGAGATATACGACCTCATCGCCGTGCGCGTTATCGTGAAGTCGGTGAAGGACTGCTACTCGGCTCTGGGCGCGGTGCACACGCTGTGGCATCCGATGCCCGGCCGTTTCAAAGATTACATCGCCATGCCGAAGTTCAACATGTACCAGAGCCTGCACACCACGGTCATCGGGCCGGCGGGCCGTCCGCTGGAGGTCCAGATCCGCACCGAAGACATGCACCGGCAAAGCGAGTACGGCGTGGCGGCGCACTGGCGCTACAAGGAGAAGGGCGGCAAGAGCGGCGACGCGCTGGACCAGCAGCTGGCGTGGCTGCGCCAGATGGTGGACTGGCAGGACGAGTCGCAGGATTCGCGCGAGTTCCTGAAGGACCTGAAAGTGGATCTCGCGCCCACCGAGGTGTTCGTGTTCACGCCGAAAGGCGAGGTCATGAGCCTGCGCGCTGGTTCGACGCCGGTCGATTTCGCCTACGCCATCCACACCGAGGTGGGCAACCACTGCGTGGGCGCGAAGGTGAACGGCGCCATCGTGCCGCTGACCTACGAGCTGCAGCTGGGCGACCGCGTGGACATCCTCACGCAGAAAAGCGCCAGCCCTTCGCGCGACTGGCTGGGCATCGTGAAAACGCCCAGCGCGCGCAGCAAGATCCGCTCGTACTTCAGCAAGGTCAGCCGCAGCGACGATTTGCAATTCGGCCGCGACAAGCTGACCCGCGAGATGCGCAAGCACGGTCTGGGCATATCCAGCGCCCAGTCGATGCGCGCCCTCAAGTCGGTGGCCGACCACATGGGCTACAAGGACGCCGACGACATGCTCGTGCACATCGGCACCGGCAAGGAAAGCGCCCAGCACGTGGCGAACCGTCTGCTGAAGATCCTCGTGGACAAGGGCCACGAGGCCGAGACCGCCATGGACTACGTGGCAGGCGACATGTCCACCGGCAAGATGCCGCCGATGCTGACCAGCGTGAAGGCGCCGAAGAAGCACGAGGCGCACACGTCGAACGGCGTGGTGGTGAAGGGCGTGGACGACGTGCTGGTGCGCCTGTCGCGGTGCTGCAACCCGGTGCCGGGCGACGAGATTCTCGGCTTCGTGACGCGCGGCCGCGGCGTGTCGGTGCACCGCGCCGACTGCCCGAACGCTCAGGATCTCAAGCAAACCCCCGAGCGTATCATCGAGGTGGCCTGGGAGAACGATCTGCCGAAGAACACGTCGTTCAAGGTGGAGGTGTTCTTGGACGCGCTCGACCGCATGAACCTGCTGCGCGACGTGGCCATCATCCTGTCGGAGCAAGGGGCGAACGTGCTGTCCAGCTCCACCACGTCGCATCGCGACGGCATGGTGGAGATGCGGTTTTTGTTCCAGGTGTCCGATATCAACCATATCGATATCGTACTGAGCAAACTGCGCGGCATCGAAGGAGTGTTCGACGCGCGCCGCATGGTTCCCAAGGCCGGCGGCGGCAAGAAAAAGACTAGGAGCGACGCATGACCAATAAGGTGAAGGGCACGTGCGTGCCCGTCGAGTACCTCGTGCTCGGCATGCTGGAGAACAACGTGTACATCATTTCCGACGGCAAGGCCACCATCGTGGTGGATCCCACGTGCAAGCCCGACGAGATCATCAAGGCGGCGGGGGGCTCGGTCGACGCCATCATCCTCACGCATCGCCATTCGGACCACGTGGGCGCTGCGAAGGAGCTGCGCGACAAGACCGGCGCCACGGTCATCGCCTCGGCCATCGACGCGCCCATCATTTCGGGCGAGAAGAAGCTGCCGCGCGACGACATGCGCTTCACGCCGTGCCCGGTGGATCATGTAGTGAACGACGGCGACATTCTCAAGATCGGCGACATGCCGTGGAAGGTGATCCTGACGCCGGGTCACACCGAGGGCGGTATCTGCCTGTTCATCGACCCGCGCTTCGGCACGAACCCTGAAGGCGCGCCGGTGCTGATTTCGGGCGACACGCTGTTCTGCGGCTCCATTGGCCGTACGGATTTCCAGGGAGGCGACATGAACGCTATGCGCCGCTCGCTGAAGCGCCTGGCCGTGCTGCCCGACGAGACGGTGGTCCTGCCCGGCCACAACAGCACCACCAAGATCGGCAACGAACGCAAAAGGGTGTTCGCTTACTACGCGTAGGGGGTCGCGGCTTACGCTCAGGAGACGGATTGCGCGCTCCGTGCCCTCAGGATGACCGAGTCTTCCTCCTCATGACCAGCGAAATCGCCAGGCAGGCGAGGGCGAAGGCGCCGAAGGCGGCAAATCCGGGGACGCTCGTGCTGAACAGCAGCGTCGATGCCGACAGCACGAGCGGCGGAAAGAAGCCGCCCAGGCCGCCCATCATGGCCACGATGCCGTTGGCAATCCCGGCTTGCTTCGTGAAGTACGCAGGCACCAACTTGAACACCACGCCGTTGCCGATGCCGCATGCGATGCTGACCAGATAGATGCCCGCCAGGTACACGGGCAGCCCCGGTGCCGTGGCCAGCACCGCGGCGCCTGCGGCGAGGCCTGCGAACACGAGGGCCAGCAGCCGATAACAGTCGAACCGGTCGCCCAGCCAGCCGCCCAGCACGCGGATGGCGGCCGCCGCCACGATAAACACCGAGGTGGCCACGCCTGCCGACACGCCGTCCATCCCGTAGTGCGACGTGAGAAAGTTCGGCAGGTACACGGTCAAGGCTACGAAAGCGCCGAATGTCACGAAGTAGAACAGCGACAGGAACCACAGGCGCGCGTCGCTCCAGACGGCGCGCAGCTGCTCCATGACCGGCGTCTTCACACGCGGTTCGTCGCGATCGCCCAGCACGAAGTTCAGCACGATGAACGCCGCCAGCAGCACGAGGTACAGCTTGACGGCCATGCGCCAACCGAAGGCAACCGCGGCCACGGGCGCCAACCAGGTGGTCAGCGCCGTTCCCATATTGCCGAAGCCGTATACCCCGTTCACGAAGCCGTGGCGCTCCTTCGGGTAGTACTTCGGCAGCGAGGTGACGCCCACCGAGAACACTGCGCCGGCGATGCCCAGAAACGTCCCGCCTATGAGCAATCCCTGATACGTGGTGGCCTCGCTCAAAAACCATACGGGCACCACGAGCACGATGAAGCTGGCCAGGAACACGGCACGAGCGCCGAACAGGTTCGCACAGTAGCCGAAGGGTACGCGCAGCACCGATCCCAACACCACGGGAATGGCGGTGACGAGGGCTATCTGGTCGGGAGGGATATAGACGTCCTGCTTGATGTACGGAAGCAGCGACGACAGGATGACCCACACCATGAATCCGGCGATCAGATCCGCGGTCTGCAAGGGCAGCTGGAAGCGCCTTCTCATTTCGATTTCCTCCCCCCAGGCGTCGTCGAGCCGTGCTTGCGACGCGGCGACGCGGAAACCTCTTCTTGCGTAACGGTTACTTTATCACGTATCGATAGAGCGGGGGTTAACTCCTACCGATTGCAGGGGTTTTACCCGTAGGCGGTGCCGGGGCGTGACTTTACCTGTATTTTGCCGTTTCGCCCGTAATCCAACGTGAAAAGAGAAAAGAGCCCCTTTCGCTTTGTTAGATTTACGTTAAACTGGGGAATGCTGAACCTTTTTGCTGTTGTTGTCGAGAGGGATTTCGTGACCATAGAGTGGGCTTCGTTCATCGCTGGGCTCGCGTCCAACCCGATCCTCGTGGTTGTGACCCTGCTCAACATCGGCGTCATCGTCGTGAATGGGGCGACGGACGCTCCGAACGCGATCGCAACCGTCGTATCGACAAGGGCTATGAAGCCGAAGCCCGCCATCGTCATGGCGGCTGTCTGCAACTTCCTGGGGCTGCTGGTGGTTTCTCTGTTTACCGCCGCCGTCGCACACACCATATTCAATATGGTCGATTTCGGAGGCGACTCCCAGCAGTCGCTCATCGCTCTCATGGCCGCCATGGTGGCCATCATCGTGTGGGGCACCGTGGCCTGGTATTTCGGCATTCCCACCAGCCAAAGCCATTCGCTGATCGCCGGCCTCACGGGCGCGGCCATCGCGCTGCAGGGCAGCTTCGACGCCATCAACGGCGCGGAGTGGATCAAGGTGGTGTACGGCATTCTTTTGTCCACGCTGCTGGGCTTCTTTCTGGGTTGGCTGAACTCCAAGGCGCTTGGACGCGTCTGCCGCAACATGGATCGCAAGAAGACTTCGCGCTTCTTCCGTTGGGCTCAGGTGGCCTCGGGCGCGGGCGTGGCGTTCATGCACGGCGCGCAGGACGGCCAGAAATTCATGAGCATCTTCGTGCTGGCCATCACGTTGGCCACGGGCGTGGGGCAGGCCGATCAAATGATCCTGCCCATCTGGCTCATGTTCTTCTGCGCGCTCAACATGGGGTTGGGCACCGCCGTCGGCGGCGAGCGCATCATAAAAAGCGTCGGCCTGGATATGGTGAAGCTCGAGCCGTTCCAAGGATTCGCCGCCAGCGTGGCAACGTTTTTCTGCCTTATGCTCTCCACCTTCGCCGGCTTGCCGGTTTCCACGACGCACACGAATACGACCGCCATCATGGGCGTGGGCGCAGCGAAGCGGAAAAGCGCGGTGAAGTGGGGAATTGCAATCGATATGGTGAAAACGTGGGTGCTGACGTTTCCGGGGTGCGGTCTGCTCGGATTCGCGTTCGCCCACCTGTTCTTAATGTTCTCGTAAAGGAGGACCCTGTGGGCAAGAGGGACAAGTTCGATTATTTCGATGCGTTCGAGAAACAGACGGAAGTTGCCGTTCAGGAAGCCGAGCTGCTGATCGAGGCCATCGAAAGCTTCACCGAGGCGGAGCATCTCAAAGAGGTCATGGAGCGCGCGCACGAGCTGGAGCACAAGGGCGACGAGATCAACCACGCCATCTTCAAGACGGTTGCTACCGATTTCATCACGCCTATCGAGCGCGAGGACATCATCAACATGTCCCAGTACCTCGACAACATCATCGACTACATCGAAGACGTCATGCAACGCTTCTACATGTACGACGTGCATTTCATCCATCATGATGCGCTGGAGTTCGCGCACCTCATCAAGAAGAGCTGCGTGGCGCTGGACAAGGCCATGGAGGATTTCCGCAATTTCAAGAAGTCCAAGATGTTCAAGCAGCTCATCATCGACGTGAACGATTACGAGGAAGAGGCCGATCAGCTGTACATGACGGTCATTCGCAAACTGCATACGCACGACCGCGAGAACCCCATGCGCGTGCTGGTGTGGTCGCAGATATTCGACCGCATGGAGAAGTGCTGCGACTCGTGCGAGCACGCCGCCGACACGATGAACTCCATCCTGCTGAAGAACGTGTAACCGAAGGAAAGCGTGTCGAAGGGACGGGGGGTTTGACACGCTTTTTCCCGTTTTGCGAGGCGCGGTGTCGCGAGCGTGTCAGATCCCCCGTCCTTTCGACACGCGCTGGACACGGTGGCTTGGTTTTAGCTTCTTGGCTCGAAGGGGTCGCGAGGTTTCTCTTCCTCGCCGCCCATGATGCGGTGGAGCTCCTCGCGGTCCACGATGATGCGGTCGCTGGGGTCGCTGGCTGCGGCGGTGCCGGCCGACGATCTGGCCGCTTGCGAGTCGGATGCGGCAAGCTTGTCGTCCTTGCTGCGCTCGGCCACGTACTCGCCGTTCATGCGCGCCCAGAACGCACGCAGCTTCTCGTAACCGTGCCGCTCCTTGTCGCGCTCCACCTTGCCCTTGGGCGGCCGCACGCGATTCGCCACCGAGCGTACCGGCTTCGATACCGCGCGGGTCACCACGTCGGAGTAGTCGCGCGGCGGCTTCGTGCGCCAGCCGAAGAACAGCGACGCGTAGCGCAGCCCCAGCACCAGCACCACGCAGGACAGCGCGGCGTAGTTGTCCAGGATGTGGTTCTGGCTCATCAACGCGTACACGATGCAGCCCACCAGCGCGGCGCTGCCGTACAGTGCGCCGGCCTGGAACGCCTCGGGCTCGCGGTTCATGCAGATGTCGCGCAGGATGCCGCCGCCCACGGCGGTGATGGTGCCCAGGATGATGGACGGGATGATGTCGAGCCCCGCCGACAGGCTCTTGCTCACGCTGATCACGGCCCACAGCGCTACCGACAGGTTGTCCAGCAAGTCGACGATGGGGTCGAGATAGGTGGCCAGCTTACCGAAGTAGAACACCACCACGCCCGCGATGGCGCAGGCGATGATCAGCGTAGGCTTCTGGAACGCGTAGATACCGTAGTTCTGCAGCAGGATGTCGCGCATGATGCCGCCGGCCAAACCGGTGATAATGGCGATGCACGCCACGCCGAATATATCGTAGCGTGCGCGCACTGCGCTCATGGCGCCGGACAAACCGCCGGTCAGCGCAGCGGCAAGCTCCAGCCAGAAGGGGATGGTGAGGGCGACGTCCAGCATGGGGCGCTTACGCTTCGTCGGCGGGCTGCGGCTGCGCGTCGGCAGCGCCGTCCTCGACCGACACCACGAGCGCCACAACGGGTTCGCCCGAGAAGTCTCGCTCGTTGGTGATGGCGCGCGCTGCTGCGAGATCGAATCCGTCCTCGTCGAATGCGAACAGGTTGTCTTGCGCTTTTCCCAGCGCCTCGCCGAAGAGATCCCAGAAGCTTGCGGTGCTCATGTCTCCCGTGAACGGGTTCTCCCACGTCTCGCGGGCACGGTTGTCGAACTGGCTTTCGGTAAGCGCGACGGGGCGGTGGCTCATCGACTTGTAGAACGAGAAGGGGCGCAGCAGTTCTTCGACGCGCCCGAAGAGGGCGCGCTTGCGGCCGGAGGGCGAGTAGAACACGCGCTGCGCCACGCGGAAGTCCTTGACGGCCGTCTCGAACAGGTCGGCGGGGACGATCTCGCCGTACACGGTGAGGGCGACGTAGGCGTACATCTTCGAGATGACGTGCAGCGTGAAGTTGCTGGCGTTGAGGATTTCGGCGGAGGGGTTGAACGTGGCGATGGTCTCGCCGCGCTTCTCAAACAGAACGAGTTCGTCCAGTTCGCTCTCGATCGTGCCGTGCACTTCGCTTCCGTCGGCGCGCGTCAGGCCTGGAACGCCGGCGTCGCACAACCGGTACTCGTGGAAGTACACGAACGGGTGCATCGTGGAGTCCAGCGTGTAGTGGCAGAGGAAACCCAACGCATAGGCGCGACCTACTTCACGCTCGGCGCTGTTGAGGATGCCGAGGGAGTTTTTGAGCGCGGTTAGAAGCTCGCTGGGCTTTTTATTGTGCATAGTCGAGCCCAGTCGGTTGTGCGCGCGCAACTGCGGACTGAGCACCAGGTAAAACAGAGGGTCGGGGCCTTGGTTGCCCAACAGGAAGGCGTCGGCTTCGTCGCGCGAGCCGCCTATGAAGGTGTACAGGCGGTCGTAGACGTCGCGCCCGAAGAAGTCGTGGGTGATGAGTGCGGGCATGGGGATGACGCTCCGTTCTGACTTGAATTTTACCGGTGACGCTACGCGCTATCATATACAATGAGCGGGGACTTGTTAACCTTCGGTTTCGCACTTGTGAAGAAGGAATCCCAAGTTGACGCAAACGAGACGAGAGGCAAGGCCATGGCAGGCAAGCTGACCAAGCAGGAGAAAAGCTGGATCCTCTACGATGTGGGCAATTCGGCCTTCGTGCTGCTTGCGACGGCGCTGATCCCCGTGTATTTCAAGACGCTGGCCGAACCGGGTTCGTCGGTTGTGGTGGCGTGGGGCTATGCCGAGACGGTGGCGTCGCTTCTGCTGGCGCTGCTCATGCCGGTTCTGGGCAGCCTGGCCGACCTCAAGGGCAACAAGAAGAAGTTCTTCATCGGAACCGTGGGCACGGGCGCCATCGCCTTGGCGGCGCTGGGCATCCCGTCGGCTGCGCTGGCTTTCCTCGTGATCTACGTCGTCGCGTCCATCATGCTGAACGGCTCGATGGTGTTCTACGATGCGTTCCTCGTGGACGCCACCACCGACGAGCGTTACGACGAGGTGTCGTCGCAGGGTTACGCCTGGGGCTATATCGGCTCGTGCGTGCCGTTCATCCTGTGCCTGATCGTGGTGTTGGCAGGGCCCAGCGTGGGCATCCCTATGGACATCGGGATGAAGATCGCGTTTCTGATCACGGCCGTTTGGTGGGTGGCGTTCAGCGTGCCCCTTATCCGCGATGTGCATCAGACGCACTACAAGGAACGTGCTCCTCGCTTGATCCGCGACACGTTCGCCGGCCTCTTCCGCACGCTGAAACGTATTTGGAAGGATCGTCGCCTGCGCTACTTCATGCTAGCGTTCTTTTGCTACATCGACGGCGTGCACACCATTATAAAGATGTCCACAAGCTACGGCACCGACCTCGGCATCGATGCGACGCAGCTGGTTTTGGCGCTGTTGGTGACGCAGTTCGTGGCGTTCCCGTCGGCCATCGCCTACGGGCGTCTGTCCACAAGATTCGGCACGAAGCGCATGCTGCTGGTAGCTATCGGCGCGTACTTCTGCATCACGCTGTTCGCGGCGTTCTTCCTGCGCGAGGCCGCGGAGTTCTGGATGCTGGCCATCTGCGTGGGGTTGTTCCAGGGCGGCATCCAGGCGCTGTCGCGCAGCGAGTTCGGCAAGCTCATTCCGAAGGAGCACGCCAACGAGTACTACGGCTTCTTCGACATCTTCGGCAAGTACGCTGCCGTCATGGGCACGTTCCTGGTCAGCTTCTTCACCCAGCTGTCGGGCAACTCGTCGTTGGGCGTGCTGTCCATCGCCGTGCTGTTCGTGCTGGGCTTCGTGCTGCTGTGGAGGATGCCTGAAAAGCAGGGGTAGAGCGCGCGGCGCGCGGGTTCGCGCAGCATGCGGCGCACGGGACGCCTTGACCGCCGCTTACACTCAGCTTACGTCTTCGTAAGACGAGGGTTCCCGGCAAAGCGCAGGTGTGAGGTCGCGTGGGGAAGCGACGTTTCCGCCCTCTGTCGAAAGGATTCCCGTTCAGGTGCCTCTCGCTCGGGGCGGTTGCGGACTGTGTGCGGAGCTGGGCGCAAAGCGGCACCCATGGCAAAGTTTGCCGTCACGAACTGGCGAATTCTCGAATCAGCGAAGTTGCGACCAGGCATTATGGTGGGTGACGCCCGTGTTTGCGGGTGCGAGCAGCTCGAAAACGCTTGCGAAATTGTCATGGGAAGCATTTTGCGGCCACGTCGGCAGGATGACCTAGCTCCTGGAGGGTCGCCTCTTCGAGATCGAGGCCGGGGGGGGGCTTTTCGGTTCGCACGCGTAATTCTCGTCAAGCGCGGCCGGTCGTCCGAACGCGCTCCTCGCGATGCGGTATCATGCGTACCGTATTGCATCTTCTTGGAAGATCGCTTCTCATGCGCGATAGGACGGAGGGGCTGTTGGTTACCGTTGCGGACATTATCGCATTGCCGGCGTTCAAGAACGTGGAGCTGGTCGCTCCCTGCGAGGGAGCGGAGCGGCGCGAGGTGCGCAACGTGGGCATCCTCGACTGTCCTCCCGACTACAACGAATACAGTGTATACGTGGCGGGCGAACTCATCCTCACGAACCTCGGGTTCGCGTTCGGCAACCCTGGCATGGCCGAGAAGTCGCTGCTGACGATGCTGCGCCGCGACGTGGCCGCCATCGCCGTCAAAACCGTCTACGAGCCTCCCATCAGCGACGCCGTGCGCAAGGAAAGCACGGCGCGCGGGGTGCCGCTTTATCTGTACGACGGCGCTTACCACGAGACGGTGGCGTACCAATCGCTCGATCTGCTGCAGCGCGATCGCGACGAGCTGGACAAGGGCAAGGCCCTCGACGAGCTGCTGACCGCCCACGACGGCGACCGGGTGCGTACGAGGCTGAGCGCGCTCGTGGGCGTGACGGGCTCGAAGCTGCAGTGCTTCGCGTTCGCCCTGCGCGCGGGCGACCCGTGCTCGTTCTACGCCATGCTCGACTCGGTGTCCTCTGGGCTGGGGACGGTGAGGGACGGGTGCGCGATCGTCGAGTCGGCCAGCGTGTGCCGCTACCGCGATCATATCCTGGCGTTCGTATCCTACGGCTCGGCCAGCGATGAGGAGCGGGCGGCCGCCGAGCGCCGCTGCATCGCCGTGACCTCGGTGGAAGGCAGCCTGCACTGCGGCGTGAGCGAGGCGGTGCACCTGTGCGATGGCGACCTGGCTATCCGCCAGGCGCTTGCCGCAGCCGCGAGTGCGCAGCGCCACGGCGAGCAGCTGGCGCGCTGGTCGGGCCTGCATCTGTCGGCATTCGCCAGCGCCGCGCGCTACGACCGCCTGTTCATGAGCGCGAGCGAGCTGTACCGCTCGATGCTGGCCGGCTATGACGACGAGCACGGCACTGAGCTCGTGCGTACGGCTGAGGCGCTGGTGAACTGGCACGGCGACGTGAAGGCTATCGCCGAGGAGCTTCACCAGCATCCGAACACCGTGCGTTACCGCATGCGCAAGATGAAGGCCGTGTTGGGCATTCCCCATGAGGACGACAAGGTGTTCATCAACCTGCTCAGCCTGGTGTTCCTGCCCGAGTTGGGGTGAGGCAAGGGAACGGGTTAACGCCTCATTCAAACGGCGAGGGCACCTTCTGCTTGCTGAGAAGGTTCGCCGCTGCGTACGCTACGAGCCCCGATGCCATGCCTGCGACGATGGGGACTGAGCTTGCTGTTCCCACGACGACGAAGCAGCCCGTCACCGCCACGGTGCTCGCGCCCAGCGCGTACAGCCCCGCTTTCGGGCTGAACCGCTTGAGCACGAAACTGGCCACCAGCGGCACGAACACGCAGCCCGACAGGTACCCGTAGCAGATGTCGATCCCCACCAGCACATCGTTGATCCACAGCGAGCACACCATCACCACCACGCCGATGAGCAGGGCGAACAGACGCGTGATGGTCACTTCCTTGAGGTGCGCCGTGCCCTGGGCCGCTCCTTTGCGGACGAACCGCAGGTACAGGTCGTTGTACAGGATGGTGGACGACGCCAGGATGGTGCCGCTCGACACCGACATCGTGGCCGCCATCGCCGCCGCCAAGATCAGCCCGCGCACCCCGACCGGCAAGAACGTGGACACGCCCACCACGAACGCGTTCTGAGGGTTGTCCAGGTGGGGCAGCAGCACGAACACGCTCATGCCGATGACGACGGTGGCCAGCGCGTAGAATACGCTGTACACGCCCGCGCAGACGGTGCCCGTTTTCGACACCTTCTCGTTCTTCGCGGTGAAGATGCGCTGCCAGATGTCCTGGCCGATGATGAGCCCCGGCACGTACAGCACGAGGTAGGCGAAGCTCTTGTCGAAGCCCATGCTGCCCACCGACAGGTACGCCTCGGGCACCTTGCTGACGAGCGCGTCCCAGCCGCCCGCCGCCGAGATGCAGAAGATGGGGGCCAGGATGAGGATGCCCACCGTTTTCACCACGAACTGCACGATGTCGGTCATGGTGACCGACCACATGCCTCCCACGAACGTGTACAGGATGACGATGCCGCCTCCTACCAGCATGGACAGCGTGGCGTCGATGCCCGTCACGCCGTTGATGATGGTGCCGATGGAGATGACCTGCACCACGCTCAGCGTGAGCGTGTAGATGAGCGTGAGCGCCGAGCTGAACACGCGGGCGATGGGGCCGTAGCTGCTCTCCACCACCTCGTTCACGCTGAGAGCGCGCAGCTTCGAAAGCTTGCTGGTAACCAGGAAGCCGGCCGCGACGAGCCCCAGTCCGATGCTCAGGTTGAGCCAGATGCCGCCGAGCCCGAACTCGTAGCCCAGCTGGGCGCTGCCGATAGTGGAGCCGCCGCCCAGCGTGAGCGCGGCCATGCAGCCGAAGAACAGGGGAAACGACAGCCGCCTGCCGGCCACGAGGTAATCTTCCTTCGTTTTCGCGAACCGCGCCGCGATGAAGCCGATGGCCACGATGACGATGAAGTACAACGCGATGATGACGTAGTCGATAGGCGATAGAACCATCTGCGACCCCCGCTCCGTTGGAAGAACCCGCTTGCGCGCTTTCATCCTAGATTCCTGTTGCCCTGTGTCCCTTGTTCGGTCGGACAAAGCGCGCGGCTCGGGTTTTGTCCGACTGTCCAGAGGGGCTCCCTCTCGCCGCTGCGTATGATGCTTCTCGTAACCTGGCCTGCCAGGAGGGGTCGCACCATCGGGCGCGGCGTCCGTCGGGGATTAGGGCGCAAGAGCATCCATCGAAAGGAGCTTCACATGACCGAGTCGGTATTCCAGGGACGCAGCCTCCTCTCCACGAGGGACTACACGAAAGACGAGCTGATGTACCTCATCGGGTTCGCCGAACATCTCAAAGACCTGAAGAAGTGGGGCGTCGAGCATCGCTACCTCGCAGGCAAGAACATCGCGCTCTTGTTCGAGAAGACGTCCACCCGCACCCGCGCCGCGTTCACCACCGCGTGCATCGACCTGGGCGCGCACCCCGAGTATCTGGGCAAGAACGACATCCAGCTGGGCAAGAAGGAGACGGTGCGCGACACCGCGCTGGTGCTGGGCAGCATGTTCGACGGCATCGAGTTCCGCGGCTTCAAGCAGGAGCACGTCGAGGATCTGGCGAAGTACAGCGGCGTGCCGGTGTGGAACGGCCTCACCGACAAGGAGCATCCCACCCAGATGCTGGCCGACTTCATGACCATGAAGGAGAACTTCGGCACGCTGGAGGGCCTCACGCTGGCCTACTGCGGCCAGGGACGCAACAACGTGCAGAACTCCCTCATGATCACCAGCGCCATCCTGAGCGTGAACTACGTGAACGCCACGCCGGCCGAACTCGAGCCCGACCCGGCCATCGTCGAGGTGGCGCGGGCCTTCGCCGCCGAGAGCGGCGCTACCATCACGGTGACGAACGACCCGGTGGAGGCCGTTGCGAACGCCGACGCCATCTACACGAACGTGTGGGCGGCCATGGGCGAGGAGTCCCAGTTCGCCGAGCGCGTGAAGCTCATGTCGCCCTACCAGGTGAACGCCGAGCTGCTGTCGCACGTGAAGAACCCGGACTACATCTTCCTGCACTGCCTGCCGGCCTTCCATAATGCGGAGACCGAGTACGCCGCCGATATGGCCGAGCGCTTCGGCGTGAAGGAGATGGAAGTTACCGACGAGGTGTTCTATTCCGACCACGGCCGCCAGTTCCAGCAGGCTGAGAACCGCATGCACACCATCAAGGCCATCATGGCGGCCACCCTGGGCGATCTGTACATCCCCTGCGTCTAAACACGCTTCCCGGTACGCCGTGCGGCTCTGCGCAGGGTCGCACGGCAGGCTCTGTCTGCGAGGATGCCGCTTCTGCGGCACCCTTGGGCAGCTGCGCCCCGCTGTGCCGGAAGCGTCGAGGAGAGGAGCATCCATGTCAGACAACGAGCCCGAGAAGGGCAAGAAGAAATTCAAGATGCCGAACACCTACGTCATCCTGTTCGGGGTCATCTGCTTCATCGCCGTGCTCAGCTGGTTCGTGCCGGGCGGCGCGTACGAGCTGAACGCCAACGGCGACGCTATTTCGGGGACGTACCACATCGTGGAGTCCAACCCGCAAGGGTTGTGGGACGTGTTCATGGCGCCCATCACGGGCATGCTGGGTTCGGGCGCCATCAGCGGCGCCATCGCCATCTCGCTGACCATCTTGCTGTTCGGCAGCTTCCTCGAGATGATGGAGGAAACCGGTGCGGTGAAGACGGCGCTCAAGCGCATCACCATGAAGAACCAGAACAATATGCACCTGCTTATCGCCATCCTTGTATGCCTCATGTCGTTCCTCGGCACCTTGGAGGGTGCCTACGAGGAAGGAATCGTGTACTTCCTCATGTTCGTGCCGGTGATCCTGGCGCTGGGGCTGGACACCGTGGTGGCCATCATGATCGTGGTGCTGGGCACGCAGGCCGGCTGCCTGGCCTCGACGGTGAACCCGTTCGCCACGGGTATCGCGTCGGGTATCGCGGGCATCTCGGCCGGCGACGGCATGGGCATGCGCGTGCTGATGCTGGTGGTGTTCACGGGACTCGTCATCTTCATCATCAACCGCTACGCCGACAAGGTGAAGGCTCATCCCGAGAAGTCGGTCCAGTTCTTCCGTCGCAAGCTCGATCTTATCGAGTTCCCGGTTTCGGCTGACGAGAACTTGGAGCTGTCCGGCCGTCAGAAGGGCGTGCTGGCCATCTTCGTCCTCACGTTCGCCATCATGGTGGTGGGGTGCGTGCCGTGGACTTCCATCAACCCTGATTGGACGTTCTTCGAGCAGTTCGTGTCGTGGATCGGCGTCACGCCGGTGCTGCGCGAGGTGCTGGGCAGCGACATCACGCCGTTCGGTTCGTGGTACTTCCCCGAGATCGCCATGCTCGTGATGGTGATGACGTTGCTCGCGGGCATCGTCATGCGCTACAAGGCCGATAAGATCATCGACACGCTGATCAAGGGCGCTGCCGGGCTCGTGTCCACCGCGTTCGTCGTGCCGCTGGCGCGAGGCATCCAAGTGGTGATGGACGGCGGGCAGATCACGCCCACTATCTTGCACATGTGCGAGAGCACGCTGTCGGCCCTGCCTCCCGTCGCGTTCGTGATTGTGGCGCTGATCTGCTACTTCCTCATCGCGTGCCTCATTCCCTCGTCGACGGGGCTGGCGGCCGCGACCATGGGCATCATGGCGGCGCTGTCGCAGTTCGCCGGCGTGGACGTGGCCATCATGGTGACCATCTACTGCATGGCGCTGGGTCTGGCCAAGATGATCTCGCCTACGTCCATCGTGGTGATGACCTGTACTTCGGCTGCCCACATGAGCTACGGCGACTGGGTGAAGCGCGCCGCACCCATCGTGGGCTTCCTGTTCCTGGTGTGCTGCGTGTTCCTCACCGTGGCCGTGATGCTGTAACCCTCCGCGCTGCCCCCGGGGCGCCCCGCGCGCCCCGGTTTCTCAAACTGCTTCCCAAACAACCTGTCAAACGAAAGGAGCCTATCATGGCTGAAGAAGAGAAGGTCTACGTGTCCAACGCAACGAACCCGCTGAAGAAAGTGATGATGTGCTCGCCGCGGTACTACCAGTTCAACGGCATCAACGTGATCACCGCCGAGTGGATGAAGAAGGGCGACCAGGAAAAGAACGACGTCATGGTTGCCGAGTGGCAGATGCTGGTGGATGCGTTCAAAGACAACGGTATCGAAGTGGTCGAAGTGGAGGCGCGCCCCGAGTTCGAGGTGATGACGTTCGCCCGCGACTACGGTTGCATGATCAAGGAAGGCGCCGTGATCGGCCACTTCCGCCACCCGGTCCGTCAGGTGGAGGCCGTGGCGTACGAGGAGAAGCTGAAGGAGATGGGCGTTCCCATCGTGGCGCGCGTGAACGCGGGCTGCATGGAAGGCGGCGACTTCTGGATGATCGACGAGCACACGCTGGCGTTCGGCCAGGTGGATCGTACCGACCAAGCCGGCGTGGACAACCTGCGCGACCAGCTGCAGAAGTTCGGCTACACCGTGGTGGGCGTGCCGTGCCCGCCGGACAACCTGCATCTCGATATGATCTTCAACATCGTGGCCCCGCAGGTGGCGCTGGCTTGCATCGACCAGCTGCCCTACAACTTCCTGCAAATGCTGAAGCGTCGCAATTTCGAGCTGATCCCCGTGGCCAGCGAAGATATGTACAAGCACGGCTGCAACGTGCAGTGCATCGGCAACGGCAAAGTGGTGGCAATCGAGAAGAACAAGCACATCAACGACAAGATGCGCGCGCTGGGCTTGGACGTGATCGACGTGCCGCTCGACCAGATCCTGCATGCGGGCGGCGGTCCTCACTGCCTGACCCAGCCCATCGAGCGTCCGTAACTTCGTCGAGACGAAAGAAGGGTTGCCATGAAGGTTCTCATCTGCGATCACGCCGATTGCATGATGCCCGACCACGCGCTGGAGATCGAAACCCTGCGCGCGGGCCTGGGCGAGGACGTGGAGGTCGAGGTTCTCGAGTACGAGGACGATAAGCGTGATGAATTCTACGAGCATGTGGCCGATGCCGATGCGTTGCTGACGGCGTTCGTCACGGTGGATGCCGAGGCTATGGATCGCGCGCCGAAGCTCAAGGTGGTTTCGCTGAACTCTACCGGGTTCGACCAGGTTGACCTGGACGAGGCCACGAAGCGGGGCATCGGGGTCTGCCCGGTGGGCGAGTACTGCACGTGGGACGTGGCCGAGAGCGCCATCGCGTACATGGGCGCGCTCAACAAGCACTTCAAGTTCTACCAGAGGGAGATCGACGAGCGGCACAAGTGGGATTACGCCGCGGCACCCCAGTGGCCGCGTCTGGAGGATCAGGTGCTGGGCATCGTCGGGTTCGGCAAGATCGGCAAATGCACGGCCGAGAAGGCGATGGGCCTCGTGAAGCGCGTGATAGCCTGCGATCCGCACGCTGACGACGCTGCGTTCGCCGAACGGGGAGTGACGCGCGTGAGCAAGGAAGAGCTGCTGACCCATGCCGACATCATCGTGAACCACATGTGCTTGACCGATGACAACGTGCGCTTTTTCGACGAGGCGGCGTTCGACTTGATGGCGCGACGTCCTATCTTCATCAACCTGGGCCGCGGCCTGTGCGTTGATGAGGAAGCGCTTGTGGACGCGCTCGATGCGGGCAAGCTCCGTGCGTTCGGCGCGGACGTGCTGTACGACGAGACTCCGGATCTGGCTTCGAACAAGCTGGTAGGACGCGACAACGTCATCATCACGCCCCATTCTGCGTTTTACTCGACCACGGCTATCGAAGATCTAGAGCGTTTGAGCTGCGAGAACATCGTCCATTTCCTGAAAGGCGAGAAGGAGAAGGTATTCAAGCTGGTCAACGAGGTGTAGGGCGAAACGGGGGGAGGGCCGTCGCAAGTACGGCCCTCCCTCGCTGCGCGCGTTCTGGGCGCAAACGGCCCCCTGTGACAAAGTTCGCCATGGCGAACCGCCGATTTTCCGAAGCGGAAAATCGCCACCAGGCATTATGCCGAACGTCATCCGGGTCGGTCGGCGCGAGCGGCATGAAAACGCCTCGGGAATTGTCATGGGTGCGCTTTCGCGTCCATTTTTCTCGCGAGTCGGGTTGGATGCTTCGTGTCGAACGGCAGGATGCGCCAAGTGGCGCAGGACGGCGACTCGTCGTATCATGTCCGTGACAGGTTTCGGAAGGAGCTCCTCGTGATCACGGTTGCGGACATACTTGCGTTGCCGGCGTTCGAGCAGGTGCAGCCGCTGGTGCTGTGCGAAGGAGCCGAGTCGCGAGAAGTCCACAACGTGGGCATCCTCGATTGCGCTCCCGATAAGGACGGCGGCTACGAATCGTACATTCCCGGCGAGTTCATCGTGACGAACCTGGGGTTCGCGCACGACGATCCGGAATTGTCCGAGCGATCGCTTCTGGTTCTGATAGCGCGCGGCGTTTCGGGTATTGCGCTGAAGAAAGCGTATCGCCCCATCGTCAGCGACCGCGTGCGGGCTGCCAGCGAGGCGGCGGGCGTGCCAATGTACTTGTACGACGGCGGCTACCACGAAGTGGTGGCATATCAGGCGCTCGATCTGATTCGGCGCGACAGCGAGCAATCCGATAAGGGACGCATCATGGACGGCTTGCTTTCTGGGCACGATCCGCATGCTGCCCGTGCGGCGTTGTACGAGCTGGCGGGGGCGACCGGATCGACCGTCCAATGCATAGCGGCGTCCCCGAAAGCGGACGACGAATGCTCCCTATACGCCATGCTCGACGCGATGACCGTCGTGTTGGCCGAGTTCAAGCGCGATTGGGACGATGTGGTGGAGGCGGTGTTCGCCTTCCGCTACCATGGCGCGTTGCTTGCGCTGGTGTCGTACGCGCAGCCTCCTGCCGGCGTGCGAACTCGCTCCGAAAGCGACCTGACGATGCGCCTTTTGGCTGCGGGCCAGGTGCATCTGGGAGTGGGCGAGGAGACGCCGCTTTCCGACGGCGACATGAGCGTGCGCGAGGCGCTTGCCGCGTTGAAGACGGCGCAGGTTGAGGGCGATCGCGTGGTGTGCTGGGCCGATCTGCATCACGATGCGTTTCGTGCGGCCGCCAACGAGGGGCGCTTGTTCTGGCGCACGGCCGCGCTGCACAGGGCCTTGCTGGAAGAGCACGACGATCTTCACGGCACCGAGCTTGCCGCGACTGCCGAGGCGGTCGCGCGCGCCTACGGCGACCTGCGTCTGGCGGCCGAGGCGTTGCATCAGCATCCGAACACCGTTCGCTACCGCCTGCGCAAAGCTAAGGACGTGCTCGGCATGCCCGATTCCCCCGATCGCGAGTTCGCGTTCCTGCTGGGCCTCGTGTATCTGGACTACACGAACCCCTTGCTGCAGCCGTAAGGGCAGGGGGCGGCGGCTCGCTACGCGGCGCTCGATGCTTTCTCGGCCAGTCCGCCTGCAATAATATGATTTAAATCATCATGGACAAAAAGCACCACTTTTCAGTAGTTTTCGACGCGTAATGGGAGCGAGCAGGAAAGAGAGGTCGAAGAAACCCCAGGTGATGAAAGGCTATTCCAAAATGAGAATAAAGAAAAACGGCATATTTTGTCCATGATGGTTTTGGTAATGAATCAAGTCGCAGCGCGCCGCTGTCTCACGAGGCAACGGAGGCGCTTTGAAGCCGTCGGGACGCTTGTTTGTACGATCGGCCAAAACCGACCGGCGAGGTTCTCCATTCGTCCAAAAGCCATCTTTCCTTGGTGCAGTACGCTGGATGCATCGAAAAGGAAAGGAGCATCTTATGTTTGGAAAACTGAACGAGCAGGCTGCGTCCGCCCTGCTGTCTTTGGAGCCCGGCGACCTGTCGTATTGCCTTAAGCTGGCGAAGCGCTTCGAGCACATGGGCATCGAGAGCGATCAGGCGAGCAATGCGTTGTGCACGCTCGTCGAGAGCGGCGAGCTGGAGACGATCTACCAGGCGGGGTAAGCGTATGCAGAGCAACGTCGAAGCTGTCTTCGGTTCGGGACGTCGCCCGCATGATCTGCTCGGTTTCGAGCGCATCATGCGGGCGACTGCTCGTTCTCTTCGTTTTCCCCATGTAAAAAGCTCCTGTTAACGGGCTTTCTATAGGCGACGATGCGACCGTTTGGTATAGTGGACAGCCGATTGGGTTCAACATGACGAGAAAGAGCACCATGTCGCTAATCGTATGCAAATTCGGGGGCACGTCCGTCGCTTCGCCTGAGCGCATCCAGATGGTCGCGAAGAAGCTCATTGCGAAGAAGCAGGCCGGGCACCAGGTGGTCGCCGTCGTGTCCGCCATGGGCAAAACCACCGACGAGCTCGTGGGCCTTGCGGCCTCGCTCAACGACAATCCTCCCGCGCGCGAGATGGACCGTCTGCTGTCCACGGGCGAGCAGGTGTCCATGACGCTGCTGGCCATGGCCATCGAAGCGCGCGGCTACAAGGCCATGAGCTTCACGGGCCGCCAGGCCGGCATCGAAACGGACGGCACGCACGCCAAGGCCAAGATCGTGAAGGTGCACAACGAGCGCATCATGGAGGCTCTGAACAGGGGCGTTATCGCGGTAGTGGCCGGGTTCCAGGGCATCGACGCCAACGGCGACATCACCACGCTTGGTCGCGGCGGCTCCGACACCACGGCGGTGGCGGTGGCGCACGGCCTGGACGCCGACGTGTGCGAGATCTACTCCGACGTGGACGGCGTGTACACGGCCGACCCGCGCGTGTGCCCGCGCGCCAAGAAGCTCGACGTCATCTCCTACGACGACATGCTTGAGCTGTCCAGCTCCGGTGCCGGCGTGTTGCAGATGCGCGCCGTGGAGTTCGCGCGCAAGTACCAGGTGGTCATTCATTCCCGTTCGGCGTTCTCCGACGCCGAAGGCACCTATATCAAGGAGGAAACCGACATGATGGAGGAAGCCGTCATCACCGGCATTGCCCACGATACGTCCGAGGTGAAGTTCACCATCCGCGGCGTGCCCGACATGACGGGCGTGGCCGCGAAGGTGTTCTCGGCGCTGGCCGGCAACGCGGTGAGCGTGGACATGATCATCCAGAACATCTCGGAAGCCGGCATCACCGATATCAGCTTCACGTGCCCCGGTGCCGATCTGGCGCGCGCGAAAGAGACGATCGAGCGCATTCTGCCCGACATCAGCGCTCGCGATTACGACGTGGACGAGGACATCGCGAAGGTGAGCCTCGTGGGCACGGGCATGAAGTCGTCTCCCGGCGTGGCGGCGCGCGCGTTCTCGACGCTGGGCGAGAACCAGATCAACATCCTGGCCATCTCCACGTCGCCCATCCGCCTGTCGGTCGTGGTGGACGGCGCGCAAGCTGCGGCGGCGGTGCGCTGCCTGCACAAGGCGTTCGACCTCGACTCCGACAGCGTGTTCGAGGAAACCCAGCTCAGCGCGGAGGAAATCGCTGCAAAGATGAACAAGGGAAGATAGAAGCTTTGCCATGCATGTGTTTCGCTGGCGATACGCATGTTAGAATGTGTGCGAGTCAGAGGATGTAAGTCCTGAGCGTCAGGCGGCACCTACTTCTTGAGGAAGGAGGTGACTCGCTTGGATGCTATCGTGATAATCCTCAAGCTCGCAGCTTCGGCTGTTGGGCTGGCGGCCGCGATTGTCGGCTTGCTTCGGGAGGCGGTGGCGTTCGCCAAGGCGCTTTGGGCGCACCAGAAAGAAGATGACCGCTAGCAGCAACTAGCGGTCACAAACCTTAACGGTGTCGCCTGCTCTTCACCTCAGGCCATCCGCTGACTTCTTCATTATATACTAGCGGCAGTTGGTTGCGCAAACGCGTGAGCGAGGCTTGTCGATAGGGTGCATAAGCGGGGAAAGGGAGTTGCTATGACATGGACGAAAGAGATTCCGGCTCATCCGGTGGTGGCTGTGGCGGGGGCCACGGGCGCGGTAGGCGCTGAGTTCTTGCAGGTGCTGCACGACGTCGATTTCCCGGCGGCCGAGGTGCGTGCGCTGGCGTCGGCTCGCTCGGCGGGCAAGAAGCTGCCGTTTTTGGGGTGCGGCCAGGTTCCGGCAGGCGAGCTCACGGTGCAGGAGATGACGCCGGAGTCGTTCGAAGGCGTGGATATCGCGCTGTTCTCGTGCGGTGCCGGCGTGTCGAAGGAGATGCGCGAGGCCGTGGCCGCGGCCGGCGCCGTGATGATCGACAACTCCAGCGCGTTCCGCATGGACGAGGACGTGCCGTTGGTGGTGCCCGAGGTGAACCCCGGCGACGTGGCTTGGCATAACGGCGTGATCGCGAACCCGAACTGCTCCACCATCCAGATGGTGGTGGCGTTGAAGCCCCTGTACGATCTGTCGCGCATCAAGCGCGTGGTGGTGTCCACGTATCAGGCGGCCAGCGGCGGCGGCGCCCCGGCTATGGCCGAGCTGTACGACCAGACGAAAGAGTTCCTCGACGGCAAGTCCGACGACGAGCTCACGGTGAGCGCGTTCCAGCATCGCATCGCGTTCAACTGCATCCCGCATATCGACAAGTTCCTCGAGGACGACTCCACCAAGGAAGAATGGAAGATGGTCGTCGAGACGAAGAAAATAATGGGAGACCAGGACATTCGCGTGGCCGCTACGTGCGTGCGCGTGCCCGTGCTACGCTGCCATGCTGAGGCCGTTTACGTGGAGTTCCAGGACGAGGTGGGCGTCGAGGCCGCGCGCGCGGCGCTCGAGGCGTTCCCGGGCATCGTGGTCATGGACGACTGCGCCACGAACACGTATCCCATGCCGGGTCTGCTGGCCGGCACGAACGAGACGTACGTCGGTCGTCTGCGCCGAGACGACACGGTTGATCACGGCTTGGCCATGTGGGTGGTCGCTGACCAGATCCGCAAGGGCGCGGCCCTCAACGCCGTGCAGATCGCCCAGCTGCTGCTGCCGTAAGGCGCAGCGGGCATCGTGCTTGTTCCGGCGGCCGCCTTCGGGCGGCCGCCGTGCGTTGGGAAACGTTTGCTTCCGAGGGAGGCGACGCCCAGCGGAGCGAAGTCCTCGACTTGTGTGCGCTTCTGCCACGAAAATCGACGATTTCTCCCATGTCCTTGAGTTATGTGCACCCGGAAAACGCCCGATTTGGTTAAGGCGAGGTTCGATAAAAACGCGACCAGGCATGATGCCGAAACGTATGCGGTCTTTCGTCCAAACGCGGCGCGATTTGCATGGCAGAGGTGCGCATAAGTCGGGGACATGGGAGAAAACAGCCGGTTTGATTGCAGAAAACTGATAACTCGCTTATAGCCGAAAACGAGGCAATGGATTCGCATTAGCGCACCCTTGCGTCTATAATCTTCAGATCGTAGGTGTTGGAAACCAATTCTTGGGGAATTCTATGTGGCTCATGCTTGCCTTGGCGGTGGTCGTATGCGTTGCGGTGCTGTATGTGCCGGGGTACTTGTTCGCCCGCTCGCTGTTCGTCTCTCGTTTCGCTTCCGTCGCGATTGCGCCGATGATCTCGATTTTCTTCCTGGCGGTGCTGGGTATCGTCCTGTTCGAGGTCGGCGTGACGTGTTCGGGCCCCGTATTGCTGGCGATCGCCGTCGCGATCGGCGCGATTGCCTTGCTGGTGAGCAAGGGCATCGCTCGGGCGAAAGCCCCGAACGCCTCTCGTGAACTGATCGCCATCGACGACGTGAAGGGCGCGTGGAAGGCGGCGGCTCTCTACGTCGCGGTGGCGTTCGCGGTCGTGTTCGTCGTGTTCCTGTTGGCCATCGACGGTCCGGAATCGTTTTCGAGGAACGATGACACCACCGTGCACCTCGCGATTGTGCGAGGATTCCTGGACACGGGCACGTTCTCCACGTTGCATGCGAGCTCGTACCTCGATCAGGGCGTCACCAGCTCGTTCTATCCTTCGGCTTGGCATGTGGTCACGGCGGTCGTGGCGTCTTTCTTCGGCAATGCCGTGACGCTTGCCGCAAACGCTTCCATCATCGCGCTGACGGCGGTGGTGTTTCCCCTGGGCATGTGCCTGCTGTTCCTGAAGCTGTTCGGCGAAGGCAAGCGGGTCGTATGGGCGGGCTCGCTGTTCGTTGTAGCGTTCTGCGGGTTCCCGTGGGGGTTCGTCGTGTACGGCCAGCTGCTTTCGAACATGGTGTCCTTCATGCTGATCCCGCTGGCGTTCGTCGTGCTTGTCGGGGCGATCGAAGCGAAGGGACTCTCGGGCAAGGTCAGACTCGCGTTCCTCGTTGCCATGGGTCTGGGATCCATGGCCTTTTCCCAGCCGAACGGCGCGTTCACCTTCGGAATCTGGGCGGTGCTCTACTGCATGGGCCGGATACTGGTGCCGCCTTGCGACGACGCGCCGCGCATCGCCTCGAAGCGCATCGCGGCAGCCGCAGCGCTTTTCGCGGTGGCATGCGCGGGCTGGGCCATGCTGTATTTCGCCCCGTTCTTGCAGAACGTGGTTCAGTACACGTGGAAAGCCACGCTTTCACCTCTCGAGGCGATCGGCGGTGGCCTGCTGTTCATGTTCACGACGCGCGAGGGCGTGCAGCCTTTCTTGAGCGTCGCGGTGCTGGCGGGCGTCATCTACACGTGCAGGAACAGGCGGTACTTGTGGATGACGGTCGCTTACGCGTTCGCCTTCGTCGTGTACGTTATCGACGTGTCGACCGACGGCGTGGTGAAGCAGGTGCTGTCGGGGTTCTGGTACACCGACTACTACCGAACGGGCGCGATGACGGCGCTTTTCGCCATCCCGCTTGCTTCCTTGGGTTTCGTCCAACTGGTCGATATCGTCAGGTCGTGGTGCGCGAAGGCTCTGCGCGTGCAGGCGGATCATCCGAAGTGCAGGTACCTGCCGGTGGGCATCCTCGTCGCGCTGATGCTCATGTGCCAGTTCTTCCCCTTTCATGCGAAGCTGATGGGTAAAACCGACATCGGCGCGGGTCTGGTGAAAATCCATCGCGAGGTGTCGATGCGGTATTCATGGGATCGCGGGCTGACGGGGGAGGAAGACGCGTTCGTGAAGAAGGCGATGGAGCTGATTGGGGAGGGTGCTCTCGTCATCAACGTGCCGAGCGACGGTAGCTGCTGGAGCTACGGGGTGGAGGGCATCAACACCTATTTCAGGCGCTCGTCCGACAACGGAAGGGGCGGTGCCGAGGAAAGCAAGATCCTTCGTACGCAGCTGCGCGATATCAGCACGTCCGAAGAGGTGCAGCGGCTCGTGAACGACCTCGACGCGCGCTACGTGCTGATGCTCGACGTGCAGGGAAGCGACCATCGCACCACGACGACCATCCGATACAAAGAGGAGAATTGGCGCGGCATCGAAACCATCGACGAGCAGACACCGGGCTTCAAGCTGCTTCTCAGCGAAGACGACATGCGGCTCTACGAGATCGTGGGGTAGCGCTCGCGATCCTTTCCTGCGCCAAGCGGGAAACGGCGAGACCCTCCGTTTCCATCGGTGCAGACGCGCTTGCTATATACTGTGCCCATGAAGAAAATCAGACTTGATACGCTGTTGGTGGAGCAGGGATACTTCGCGGATGCCGACGCGGCGCTGCGCGCGGTGCTGGCGCACGAGGTGAAGGTGGGCGACGTGTACGCCACCAGCGCCGCCGTGCGCGTGGCGCCGGATGCCGAGGTGGTGGTGAAGAACCGCAAGCGGTTCGTGTCGCGCGGCGGCCATAAGCTGCAAGGGGCGCTCGATGCGTTCGGACAGGACGTGCGCGGTTTGCGGTGCCTGGACATCGGCTCGTCCACCGGCGGTTTCAGCGACTGCCTGCTGCAGGCGGGCGCGGCCAGCGTGGCGTGCGTCGACGTGAACTACGGGCAGTTGGCATGGAAGCTGCGGCAGGATCCGCGCGTGAGCGTGTTCGAGCGCGTGAACATCAAGCTGGCCGATCCAGTGGAATTGGGCGCTCCCTTCGACGTGCTGGTGGCCGACCTCAGCTTCATCGGCCTCGCGGCGCTCGCGCCCGTGTTCGCGCGCCTCTCGCAGTCGGGCACGGTGTTCATAGGGCTGGTGAAGCCTCAGTTCGAGTCGCGACCCGACGAGACGGAGCACGGCGTGGTGCGCGACGAGGCCGTGCGGCGGCGCACGGTGGACGAGGTGCGCGCGGCGTTGGCGGATGCCGGGTTCGACGCGACGGGCGTCGTGGAGTCGCCCATCACAGGGCCCGAGGGCAACGTGGAGTACCTGGTGCGCGCCGTGTTCGAAGGGTCTCGCGATGACGGGGACCGTGGCGAAGGGGGGCGTTCATGAGCGTGATCGGCAACATACTGTGGTTCATCTTCGCGGGGTTCTGGCAGGGCGTGAGCTGGTGCCTCGTCGGCCTTGTGTGGTGCGTCACCATCGTGGGCATCCCCGTGGGTACGCAGTGCTTCAAGATGGCGGGGCTCGCGTTCTTCCCGTTCGGCAAGGAAGTCGAATACGGCGGGGGCGCGGGGTCGGCCATCCTCAACGTGCTGTGGTTCGTGTTCGGCGGCGTGTTCCTGGCGCTCGAGGCGCTGCTCAACGGCGTGCTGCTGTGCATCACCGTCATCGGCATCCCCTTCGGCCTGCAATGCTTCAAGCAGGCGAAGCTTGCCCTGCTGCCCTTCGGCGCCGTGGTGAGAGGGAAGTAGGGGGCGCGAGAGGCTTATGCTTGCCGTTCGAACAGCACGAGCAACTCCTCTTTGTTACCGGTCTGCGTTTTCTGGTAGATATGCCTCAGGTGCGTCTTCACGGTGTTCTTCGAGATGAATAGCGCGTCGGCTACGTAATCCAAACGATGACCCGTTACCCACAGCTCAAGTATCTCGCGTTCGCGTGCCGTTAGCCCGGCTGTTTCGACGATTCGGTCGAGGCGGCGCTGCAGCACGTCTTGCGCATCGACCACCACTTCCTTGGGCTGGTCGCTCGTGGCGAAGAAGTACATGCTGGGAATCAGTATCAGCAGAGCGAGTATCGAAAGTGCGGCCGGGTCAAGCGGCGCAGCCATGCCGATGCCGGTGCCAACCGCTCGTCCGGCTTCCGAGGCGATCAGCCCTAAACCGCAAATCAAGAACGGGCTGATGCGTGTCTTTTGCGCGATATCGAGCAAGACGAACCAGAGCGCGATAGACACGCATTGCTGCACGGCCAGGATGATGCAGTGCTGGGCGATCTTGAGCGGGGCCGAAGCAGATCCCGAATCTGCGCCGATTAGCAGTCCCGACAGCGCGTAGCAGACGGCCATGATCGCCACGAATGCGACGAGCGCCTTCTGGAAGTCGCCCTGTCGCTTCGATGCCAACAGCAAGAGGATGAGCGCGGCCGCCAGCGCATTGCCGCCGATGATGGACCACCATGAGATGAAGCCGCCCGTTTCTGCCGATCCTGGCAGAATGGCGCTTGCGGCCATGGCGAAGAACACGCCGGCGAGCAGTTTCCACGACGGCTGCATCGTTCGCAGGTTCCATGAAAGCGCTTCGTACGTCGGGATAGACGGCGACTGCCGCAACACGGCGATGAGCAATATCGATCCTAGCGGCAGCAGCTTCATGGACGCGAACGACCATGCAGGCGGCAGCACTTGGACGAGCGCGAGCACGGCCACGGCCAACGCGAGCGAGCCTGCGGTGCGGCTGATGACAGTGCGCATCGGCAGCTGGGCGTAGGCTTCGCTCCATGCGAGGTCGATAATGGGTAGCACGAGAGCCGAAAGCAGCAGGTCGACGGTCAGGAATTCCTGCGGCAGCACGCCGACGACAGTCAATGGGTAGCCCAGTCCGCCCACGATCTCGACGATCATGGCGGCCACGATGAAGCCGGAATGCAGTCGTACGGGCGAGAGCCGTTTCCAAAGCAGGGTGGTAAGACAAGCCGAGCAGGCCAAAGCGCAGAAGAACGCGAAGCGCGTGCCCAATAGCGCCCCTTCGTCGGTGAAGCCCCCTCCCAAAGACGGCGTGGGCGAGAGGACGAGCAGCAACGTGGCCAGGTAGAGTCCCCTGCCGATGTACAGCCACGATGTCGCGGCCTTGGGTTCGCGCGTCAAACGCCCTCCTCTGTCGTCCCCTGCGATCGCTTCTCATTATAGGGAAAAACGCAGCGAAAGCCAGGTGCTGCACAAGGCTTGGACTCAAAGGAGCTGAGGGAGACGAGGAGGCTGGCTTGCCCTAAAACGCGCGCGGCCCGCAAGGGGCCGCGCGTCGGCTGGGATGCCAAGGGAGGGAGGGCGGCACCCCAGCCGCAAGGAGGAGGGTGGGCGATGGGTCCGATTACGCTTTCTTCTGCTCGACGTCCTCAGGCGCGGTAGTGGCCAGGCGCTTGCCCAGCAACATGCCCTCGGTCATGCACAAGCCCAGGCTCATGCCGCTGATGGGCGTGCAGTAGTTCACGATGTAGCGGTTGCCGGAGTTGTTGCCGGCAGAATACAGGCCGGGGATGGGGAACAGGTCGGAATCCAGCACGCAGCCGTTGAAGTCGGTGTCCAGGCCGGCGGTTTGGCACAGGCCTACGTAGATGTCCTCGGCGTTGCCGGTGACCGCGTAGAACGGCGGCGTGACGAGCGGCTTCATGATGCGCGCGTCCATGGCGAAGTCTTCATCGAGGCCCGCTTCGGCGTACTGGTTCCACTTTTCGAACTCGGACAGGGCGTTGGCCTTCTGCTCCTCGTTGTAGCAGCCGATCTTGTCGAGCAGCTCCTCGAAGGTGTTGGCGCAGTACACGCCCTCTTTGCTGGGCTCGGACGAGTTCGGGTCGAGCGCGGCCATCTGCTCTTGCAGCGGGTCGATGCCGTGGAACGTCACCTTCGACGTGAGGTTGACGGCGCCGTGCGCCGGCGGCATGCAGGCGATGGTGTCGAGGTAGTTTGCGTCGGCCACCGAGATGATGGCGCCTTTCGGCTGGCGGCTGGACTGGTAGCCCGAGCCTTCGGTTCCGCCCGAGCATTCGTTGCAGAAGCGCAGGCCGCGTTGGTTGAGCAACATGAAGCCGGGGCCCCAGGGCGCAGATTCCCACGGGCCGGACTGTCCCGTGTTCATGCCCGTACGCGGTCCGGCTTCGACGTGTCCGCCCGCCCAGACGCCCAGCTTGATGCCCGCGCCGTCCTTCACGCCCATGCCGCCGGACGTGGCCAGCTCGATGTTGCCGTAGTTCTCGGCCAAGTGGCGATACTCGTCGTTGATGTCGCGGATCATGTCGACGTTCGCCTGGAAGTCGCCGGCGGTCAGCACCACGCCGCGCGTGCCCGTGTAGCGTACGTAGCTGTCGTCGTCCTGCTTGCGCGCCACCACGGCCACCACGCGCCCGGAATCGTCCTTCTCCAAATACTCGGCGTAGGTGTTGAAATTCCAGGTTGCGCCTTCTTCGATGGCCTTCTCGCGATGATGGGTCATCACGACCGTACCCCATTCCCAATCGGCGCCGCCTCCGGTAACGGGCCTGTGCACGATGGTGGACTTGTAGAACTGATAACCCGACGGGTCCATGACCATGCGGTCGTCGGATTCGGCCGAGTAGAGGTTCACGCGATCGGTGTTGCTGTAGAAGTCGGGATCGACTTCGTTGATTTCCGAAATGCTCCAATCCATGATCTGGCCGGAGTAATCCACGAAGTTGCGGATGAGGCGCTGGTTGCTGCGGTTGGCGTTGCGCACGAGCCAACCCGTCATGAACTCGGCCTTGTCGATGCGATCGGCCCCGCGTTCGAGCGCCCATTCGCTGTTGGCGATGGCCACCTCGCCGCCGATGTAGAAGAAGCTGTCTTCGGGCTGGGCTTCTACCACGCATACGCTTGCGCCGTTCATAGCCGCCGAACGTGCCGTCCAGGTGCCGGCTTGGCCGCCGCCTACCACGACGACGTCGAAGGTGCCGCCGTCGGTGATCTTCGCATCGTCCACCGGCTCGGGCGGCGTGCGCCAATCGGCGGCTGCTTGGCTTTGCCAGCGATGCTCGGGCTTCGTGCTGCCGTCTGCCGCGTCGGCTTCGGCGGCGGCTGACTTCGGGCTGCACCCGGCCAACGCGCCTGCTGCGGCAAGGCCGGTCACGGCCGCACCCGTGAGAAAGTTGCGACGAGAGATGCCGCGCTTTGCTTTGGTTTCTTTGTTCTCCATGTGCGTAGTCCTTTCGTTCCCCATCTTGGCCCTCCTGTGCGCCGCGGTGGCGCCGCCAAGGTTCGCCAAAGATGATGCCCAACGGATGGGCATCGCGCGTCATTCCCCAGAGGTGAATTCGCCAGCGATCTGCAAAAAAGAAAAATCACCCCTCAGGAATGACGGATTTCTGGCCGAGTCTTGATTCGAATCGGTTGGCGCTGAGTATTGTGTGTTATACTAATGTTGTACGTACAACATAGGAGGTGCAGCATGGCCGATGCGATGGTGACGGCGCGCATGTCGCAGGAGAAGAAAGAGGCGGGCAACCGCATGCTGGAGCAGCTGGGCACGAACGCCTCGCAAGCGGTGAACCGCCTGTACGACTACGTGCTGGAGAAGAAAGAGCTGCCGTTCCCTGAACAACAGGGTAGGCGGAAGTACACGCAGGAGGAAATCGCACAGGCGATTGCCTGGGTGGACAGCATTCCTCGAAAGGATCGCTTCTCGAATATGTCCGACCATGAAATCAGGCAAGAGCGCTTGATAGCCCGTGGACTTGCGACGAGGGGGGATTTTTCATGAGGTTGATGCTGGATTCGAGCATCGTGATCGACTACCTCAAAACACGGGACCCTTTCTATGCTGGCGCACGAAAACTGATACTGCTCGGATTTCTTGCAGAGCATGAGCTCTGGTTCAGTTCCGCACAGGCAAATGATGTTTTCTATACGCTCACCGGCGGGGGCAAGCCCTCTCTCGCGGTCCAATTGAAGCGTGACTTGAAGGAGCTTCGACGAGGCGTGCGCATATGCGGTGTCAATGAAGTTGAATTCGACACTGCACTCGATTCCTCATGGGTGGATCTTGAGGATGCATGCGTGTACCAATGCGCGCTCAAGCTGAAAGCCGACGCCATCATCACGCGCAATCAGAAGGACTTCGAGAAATCGTCCATCAAGGTGTTCGACTGCGACGAGCTGTTCGCCTACTTGGCCGAGGAAAAAGGCCTCACCTACGAGGAGATACCGTGGTAGACATTTACGCGTGATACACTGGTGCCAAGCACCAAGCGCTTGGTAAAGGAGATGCAGTATGGGCATGGCAGCTTTGGCAGAACCGCTGGCAATAAAGATTTCCAGCAAACGGCAGATCACCATCCCGGCGAAAGCGTACGAGGAGGCGGGGTTCAAAGACTACGCGCTCTGCACGTGGTCCGACAAAGGCATGTTTTTGCAGCCGCTCGACGTCGAAGACGAAGACGTGACGATCGACATCCTTCGCTATCTGATCAACGAAGGCTACGAAGGAGAAGACCTGATCGCGCAGTACAAAGCCATGAAGAAGAAGGTCGTCTCCGTCAAGGACAAGCTCGACGAGGCCGAGCGCGATATCGCCGAGGGCCGGGTAGGATCGGCTCGGGAGATGCAAAATAGGATGCGGGAAAAATATGGGTTATACGGTCAATAAGTCGCTGCGTTTCGAGTGCGACTATGACGACATACTTGCGTATCTTGTAGACGATTTGAAATCGCCCCGATCAGCCCTGGCATTGATCAATGAAATGGATAGGGTCATCGATTTTTTGGAAACCACCCCATTTGCGAATTCCGTTTCAACAAAACCAACTTTGGCCAAGAACGAGTATCGAGAAATGACAGTTAAGAGTTATGTCGTGGTGTATAGAGTTCAAGAGTCGATCGTGCATCTTGTCCGCATGTTTCACCAAACCCAACGCTACGAGCGCTTCGTGATGGAGTGGGAGCGATAGCAAAAGCGGCCCCGTAGGGCCGCTTTCGGAAACGCGCTGGTTGATTGCCGCGCTAGTTCTTCAGCGAGTTCAACGGCGCGGGCATGCGGCCGCCGCGGTGGGCGAACGTGGTGCCGGCGAACTGGTTCACGGGCATGACCGGGGCGTAGCCCAGCAGGCCTCCGAAGTCCAGCTGGTCGCCCACCGTTTTGCCGATGGCGGGGATGAGGCGCACGGCGGTGGTTTTGGAGTTGATCATGCCGATGGCGCACTCGTCGGCGATGATGCCGAAGATGGTCTCGACGGACGTGTCGCCGGGAACCGCGATCATGTCGAGGCCCACGGAGCACACGCAGGTCATGGCCTCCAGCTTCTCCAGCGACAACGCGCCGTCCTCGGCCGCGCGAATCATGCCGGCGTCCTCGGACACGGGAATGAACGCGCCGGACAGGCCGCCGACGGACGACGAAGCCATGACGCCGCCCTTCTTCACGGCGTCGTTCAGCATGGCGAGCGCCGCCGTGGTGCCCGGTCCGCCGCACTGGCCCACGCCGATGGCCTCGAGGATTTCGGCCACCGAGTCGCCCTCGGCCGGAGTGGGGGCCAACGACAGGTCGAGAATGCCCTGCTGCACGCCCAGGCGCTTGGACGCTTCGCGCGCCATGAGCTCGCCGGCGCGGGTGATTTTGAACGCCGTGGCCTTGATGGCCTCGGCAACCGACGTGATGTCGGCGTCCTTCGGCAGGTCGGCCAGCACGGCACGCACCACGCCGGGGCCGGACACGCCCACGTTCACCACTTCGTCGGCCTCGCCCGAGCCGTGGAACGCGCCGGCCATGAAGGGGTTGTCCTCCACGGCGTTGCAGAACACGACCAGCTTGCCCGCGCCGATGCACTGGCGGTCGGCCGTGGCCTCGGCGGTGGCCTTTATGATGCCGGCCATCTTCAGCACGGCGTCCATGTTGATGCCCGCGCGCGTGGAGCCCACGTTCACCGACGAGCACACGTTGTCGGTGACGGACAGCGCGTGCGGGATGGAGTCCATCAGCTTGTGGTCGGCTTTCGAGGCGCCTTTGTGCACGAGCGCGCTGAAGCCGCCCACGAAGTCGACGCCCACTTCCTTGCCCGCCTTGTCCATGGCCACGGCGATGGGGGTGAGGTCGGCGGCGTTCGTGGCGGCGCAGATCTCGGCGATGGGAGTGACCGAGATGCGCTTGTTCACGATGGGGATGCCGAACTCGCGCTCCAGCTGCTCGGCCGTGGGCACGAGACGCTCGGCGGCGGCGGTCATGCGGTCGTACACCTTGCGCGCCATGACGTCTATATCGGCGTCCGTGCAACCTCGCAGGTTCAACCCCAGCGTGATCGTGCGGATGTCGAGGTGCTGCTTGCTCACCATGGCAAGCGTCTCGGCGATTTCAGCAGGCGTGATCTGCATGATGCCCCGTCTTTCTCTCAAATGATGGTTCGCGATGCGTATCGAACCAGCATAGCAAACCGCGCGCACGCCAACGGCGTGTTTCACTCGTTTCCGGCGTTTCTTCTCACGAGCATGGCTCAAGGCTCAAACCATGCATGAACAAATGTTTCACGTGAAACAACAACATTCGGCATGGCGGTGTGAGGAGGTCCGCGTAGTGCGCAATAGACGTGCGCGCAGATACTGGTTCGCGTGCATCTTTTTCGTCTGCCGTCACGCGCCCTGACGCTAGCCGATTCTCTTCTCGTCCACTTCCACGTGCTTGATCAGCTCGTTTAAAGAATCAATCGAATGCACGTCGAGCTTGGTGTACAGGCGCTGGATGTGCGATCGCACGGTGTTGATGGACAGATGCTTCTCTTCTTTGATCTCCGATGCGCGTCGTCCTTGCGCCAAAAGCAAGAGGGTTTCGCTTTCCCGGGCGGTTAGGCGGAATTGCTGGGACAGGGCCTCGCATTTCAACGCGAGAACTGCGTCGTTGTACTGTTTCGGCGTGAGTTTCTTGCGCAGGCCCCATATCTTGCGTATTCGATCGTCAGAACCCACCCAGAACGTGGCTATCGTGAGAAGCAGCGTGATGACGACCGCGAACGATACTTGCGTTTCCATAGCGCTGAACGGAACCGCCTCGATGTAGAAGAAGGACGCCCAGGCGATTCCCAACGCCATGCCGAGGCTTTTGAGCAGCAAGCCTTTTGCCACGATGAGGCGCGGGTCGACGAACGTGCGCTTCATGAGCGTGATGCAGCCGATGGCGAACACGGCATCGTAGAGAAGCTCGCCCGACTCCATGACGGTCAGCGCGATGTCGCTGATGGGAACGAGGGGGATCAGCTGGACGCCGATTACGGTGAGCGGGAACACCGTCGATCTCATTTTCGACCAGATTTCGTAGTTCGCGTGCGGTGTGAGAAACAGGACCGCCAGCATCGATGCGGCAACGATGGCGGCGAAGAACGTAGGCAGGTTGATATTGTACGGGCTGGCGGCGATGGCGCCGCCCAGGGTGTGCAGGATGCCGAAGGTGAGTCCGTAGACGACCAGGTGCACGAAAAGCGGCTGCGGCGTCGCCACGTGGATTTCTCGGTGCTCGATTTGGGCGCGAAGCCTTGCAGGGTCGATGGTTTTCGCGCAGAGGGCGTACGCTGCGGCCAGCACGAGCCCGTAGCCAACCCCCATCGCGACCAAAGGCACCCCGTTCAGGGAAAAAGAGAATAGAAGGCTTGCCACCCCGTATCCCGTAAGGCAGCATAGCGCCGTGACGACGGCGGTTCTCATGTCCAACTGGTTGATGAGCAGGCCGAACGCGGTGAGGTTTACAACTACGCAAGCCGAGACGGCGGCGTGCAGAATGCATGCCAAGGCGCTCAGCTCGTATCGAGGCAGCACGATCCAGTACAGGGCGTGCAAGGCCAGTTCAAGGCAGAACAGCACTCGAAGACCGCTTCCGCACAACAGGAGTTCTCGCCCGGTTCGCAGCGCGACGAGGACGGCAACGCAGCCCGCCATGATGCCGACGGGGCGCATGAAACAGGACAGGTAGGCGTAGAACGGGTCGGACCCCGAGGGCGTGAACGGAGGAGCCAGGTAGAACCTGCTTGCTTCGTGGAAGGAGTCCCACCAAATCCAATACAGCACCACGGCAAGCACGACCAAAGCGGTCGTTCGCCGCGACGCGCTGGGCGATTCGCTTTGCTTGTTCATAGATTTCCCCTGCGTCGTTGCGTTCCGACTGGATGAAGTGTATCGCGGATCGTTCGAAAAGGGTTCATCAAAAGATGATGAACCCTTGATTTCACGTGCGCTTATCCTGTCGTGAGGGCGCGTTGGGCTTCTGTCGGAACCGGCGCAGGGTATCCCGCAAAAAGAAGAAATGCATCAACCTTTGATGGTTACTCGAAGACGCTTTCCTCGTATGGTGCTCGCGTAAGGGCTGGTGCGCGCGAATCGTCGGGCTGTGTGCGGAAGGTCGAGCGGCCGGCAAGAAACGAGGAAAGGAGTTGAGGGGCATGAGAGGAGCAGATGAAGCGCGGGGTTCTATCGCGGTCGACGGTTGTCGGCGTGCTTGGAGCATTCGAAAGGCGCTCATCGTGTCGATGACGATCGCTTTGTGCGTCGTCGGCATTTTGGCTGGTTGCCAGCCGAAGGCGCCGAGCGGATCGACGCAGGAGGGCGCTTCTTCGGAGCAGCAGAACGTTTCGGAGGGGTCGAGCGGGTCGTCGATGCCGGGCGACTTCAAGGTGGCCGATGCGGGCGTGTGGTCCGACACGCAGTACGCTCAATCCATGAATGCGGGCAATCGAGGCTGCAACGCCTGCCACGCTGATCTGTTCAGCGTGTTGCCTACGGGCGAGGTGGGGTCGCACGAGGTGTACAAAAAGGCGGGATTCGGGCGCGTGTACACGTACAACGATTGCGTAACGTGCCATGTTGGATCCGGGACCGACGGCGCGGCTACGGGCGGCGCCGGAATGTTCATGGCTACGACTATCCATGGCTATCATTACGGCAACCAGGAGTTTTTGGCGAAGGGCAACTGCTTCAGCTGCCATGAAGCCGATGCAGCCACGGGCGAGTTGGGTATGTGGGACACGCTGAAATACAGCAAGTACATCGGGCTGGGAACGTCCGCCCCCGGTACCGAGACGTGGATCGGCGGTCGCGGTTTCAAGACCGGCACCGTGACGGGCGGCGTGGTCGAGGCTGACGTGGCCCTCAAGAACGTGAAGACGGATCAGAACCCGTCGAGTCCCGACGATCTGTACGGCGCCACGAACATGGATTTCCCCGAGATCGACGAGAAGAACTATACCGTGACCGTCAAAGGCGTCGTCAACGAGCGTACGTTCACGCTTGACGAACTGCGCGCCTTGCCCCAAGCCACGACCACGTTCACGGAGATCTGCGGCACCAACGGCGCCAACGGAGGCTTCTTCGTGTCCAACATCGAGGCAACGGGCGTGCGCGTGAGCACGCTCATCGAAGAATGCGGCGGTTTGCTGGAGAACACGACGAGTTTCGGAGCTGCCGGTTACGACGGTTGGGCCGGTCCGTTCACGCCCAATCCCACGCCTTTCTCTATGGATCTGCTCGACGAGGACGCCATGGTGGCTTTGCAGTACTGGGGCGAGGACATCGACCAGTTCGACGGCGGCCCTGCGCTGTTCGTCGTTCCCGGATCCATAGCATTCACCAACAGCAAGTGGGTTGAAAGCATCTCGTTCTTCCAGGGTGACAGCGAAGGCGCTATACGAAGCGTTGTCGATTGGGGTATGTACACGAATACGGCGGGTTGGTTCTCGCCTTCCGTCGACGGCAAGACCTTCAAGGTGGGCGAAACCGTCAAGCTGGAGGGCTATGCGTTCTCTCTGCCCGAAGCAGGCAGGAACAGCATCGAGTCCATCGAGATCAGCGCCGATTATGGTGACACCTGGACCACGATCGAGGTGCCTGCGGACTACGACGGGAACCAGTGGACGCGCTTCGCTGCCGACTGGGTTCCCCAGAAGGCCGGAACCTACTGTCTGACGGCGCATTGCAACGGCTCGTCCGATGCGGGTCCCGCCAACGATGGCAAAGTCTTGATCACCGTGACCGAATAAGGACAGGAGGATGACCATGAAAGCATCGACTGCGAAAGCGTCGGGCGCCGTGTTCGGCGCGATTGCGCTTGCGGGAATGGGCGTTGCGAGCGTGACCCCCTATGCGGGAGACGCCGTGGCTGCTCCCGTCGCCGACGAGGCGGCTTCTCCGTTGCTTGCTCGCCAGGCGGCGGCGAGCGCCGGTGTGCAGAGCGTTTCGAACGTGGAAGGTTCGTTCAGCTACGACCAGGGCTCTTTGAGCTCCACAAGCTACATCGCGGAGGTGTTCAACAAGGCCGCCGCATCCCTGTGCGCGTCTTTGCCGGACTACGGCATCGTGCAAGGGTCTCCGCGTGTCACCGTGGACGGCGACGTGGACAATGCGTTTGAGGCGACGGTTGACGAGATGGCCGAAGGCAAGGGCGCGAAAACGCTCGTTATGGCATGCGCCTGCGCTTCGAACGTTCCCGGTGGTGGCGCTATCGCGAACGCGGAGGTGTCCGGCGTGTCGCTTGAGGCCATCGCTCAGATGGCGGGAGCGTAGCCGATCATGAAGTGCAACGCGGTCACGTTCACGGCATCGGACGGCGCAAGCGTGACCTTGCCGCTCGATTTCCTGATAGAGAAAGGCGCTGTTGTTGCCAACAAGGTGAACGGCGAGGATCTTCTGTCGGTGATGGGGGCGGCGAACCAATTGTGGATACCGGGTTTGCCGGCGAAGTACTTCGTGCGCGACATCGTGGGCATTCGTTTCACGCAGGAAGAGGAGATTCCGGTGATCGCGAGCTTCGTCGACGACGGGCGCGATTTCGTGAACAGGCCGAACGTTTCAGTCAAGGCCGAGTATACAGGGCGTGTGGGCGTGCCGATCGTGTTCGAAGGATGGGCCGACGACTACGATCGCCGCATTGCGGCGGTGCAGTTCTCGCTAGACGACGGCGCCACGTGGACGGAGTATCCTACCGACGGCGCGGATGCGGTGAGATGGGTGTATTGGAGATTCGAGTACCTTCCGGAAAAGGAAGGGTCGTACACCATCAAGGTGCGCTCTGTGAACGACGAGGGCGATGCGTCTCCGGTGGCCGCAACGCATTCGTTCGAGGTTCTTCCTTCATTCTAGAGGAGCCGGTTGGGTGATGATTGGGGCTGCGGCGTTTGCTGCGGCCCCAAGCTCTCTCGCGAAGCGGTTTTCCGGATGCGTTGCGCTTCGGGCTTGCGGAGTGCTTTGTTTAAGGGATCGCGACGCTAGGGGCGGGTGGCGGCGGAGCCGATGGTCACCTCGCCGTAGGGGAGCTCGCGGCGGGATTTGTCGGGCAACTCGATGACCAGCTTGAAGTCGGGCGTGAGATCGACGGCGCGGGCTCGTACGCGCGAAGCTCCCTGACGTACGACCAGCGGCTGCCCCAGCAGGAAGCAACGGCGGCGGTATTCGTCGTACAGCGCCGGATCCTCCATGCGTCGGTAGACGTCCCAGAAGCGTGCGAGGATGGCCGCAGCCAGCTCGCATCGGATCGCGCCCGTATGATCGCCGAGCACGGCGCCTGCAACGTCGGCGATATCGTGAGGAAATCCGTCGGTCGGCGGCTTCACGTTCACGCCGATGCCCAGAACGGCGTGCTCGAAGCGTCCCGACTCCATGTCCACCACGCCCTCGGTGAGGATGCCCGCCACCTTCCGGCCGTCGCAATAGATGTCGTTTACCCACTTGATGAGTGACTCTGCGCCCGTCACCTGCTCGATAGCCTGCGCGCACGCCACGGCTGCGGCGCATGTGATGAATTGGCCGCGGTCGGCGGCCAACGTGGGGCGCAGCACGATGCTGAGGTACAAGCCGGTGGCGGCAGGAGAGAAGAACGTCTTTCCAGGCCGTCCTTTGCCGGCGATCTGCTCCTCGGCGACGACGACGGTGCCTTCGGCCGCGCCTTCGAGCGCGCGGCGGCGCGCTTCGGCGTTCGTGGAGTCCACGCGTTTGCGCACGGTGACGGCGAAAGCGCGGTTGTCCGGCAGGAACCGCTCGATACCTTGGGGCGACAACAAGTCGTTTTCTTGCGAGAGCGCGTACCCCCTGTTCGTGACCGCATCGATGGCATATCCTTCGGCACGCAGCGCCTCGACGGCTTTCCATACTGCGTTGCGGCTCACGCCGATGGCCTTGGCCATGGCGGCGCCCGATACGTGGCGCTCGCGGTTGTCCTCCAGCAAGCGCAGCAGTTGTTCCTTGGTACCCATGGGATCAATGATAGGGAGGGGCGAGGAGGTCGTCAATGAGAAGTGTGAGCTAGGGTGACAATATTTTTCGAGCGGAGAGCCTCTGCGTAAAGAAGGGAACGCGTGCAAGATCCTTATGAAAAGCGTACGAATGTTTCACATGAAACATTCGCACGAGTGGTTGGCGGCTCGGCCCGAGCGTCAGATGCGATGCTGTCGACCGTCGTGCTCTTCGGCTCGAATTGCTCGATGCCGACCCCGGAACGGGCGGATACGAGCTCGGATTGGGCGGATGCGAGCGCGTAGGGGCTTCGGGCTCAAGCCGAGCTGGCGCGGCCGGGCCGCCCAGTCCTGACGCGACGGCGTCTCATCGTTGCAAAGGTGATCGGCGTAGGGTCAATTGAGCGCTCCTCGTTGTATTCGGTGCAGCGAACGGGTATAATACCCGTTAATGAACAACCTGTTCATTATTGATCCAGCTGTTCAATAGAGGTGATCATGACTACGACAACCGTCTCACCAGCCGCTGCCGCCGTCCAGTCGGCGCGCCGGTGCACGGCTGCGCCGCAGGATCGTCGCATCCTGCGCTCGAAGCGCGCGCTGCGCGACGCGCTCATCGAGCTGATGGAGGAGCGCAGCTTCGACGGCTTCTCGGTGAACGATCTGTGCGAGCGAGCCGACCTCAACCGCGGCACGTTCTACAACCATTTCCGCGATAAAGACGATCTGCTGGCTCAGCTGGAAGCCGAGGTCATGGAAGATCTCGAGCGCTTTCAGGTGCAGATGCGCAACCTCACCGTGCACGAGCTTTTGGGCTATCGCGCTCGTAAGAAGCCGTTGCCGCTGCTGGTTGGTCTGTTCGACTACCTGCGCGAGCAGGGCGCGTTCCTTCATGCGGTGTTGGGCTCCGGCGGCGATGTGGGCTTCGGCCCTCGCTTGCGCGACTCGTTGTGCACGAACCTCGTCCAGTCCGTCTTGCACGAGCGTTACCGCAACGACCCCGAACCGTTCGTCGGCTATTACGTGGCGTTCTTCGCGTCCGCCTATCTCGGCGTCATCACGCGCTGGATCGAGACGGGCATGCGGGAAAGCTCGGAGGAGATGGCGCTTATCGCCATGAGGCTGTTCTTCATCAAACCGGGCGAATCGATCAAGCTGTAAGGCAAGGGAGCTATGAAAGAGAACAATAACCTGCATATCGGCATCGACGTGGGTTCGACCACGGTGAAGCTGGCCATCCTCGACGAGGCGAACGACGTGAAGTTCGCGGTGTACCGCCGCCATCACGCCGACGTGCGCGCCACCATCGTGGAAGTGCTGGAGGAGGCCGCGGTCGACTTCGGCCCTGAGCGCATGACCATCGCCATCACGGGATCGGGCGGCCTGCTGCTGGCACAGTGGCTGGGCATCGAGTTCGTGCAGGAGGTCATCGCCTCGAAGACGGCGGTGGAAACCTTCATCCCCAAAACCGACGTGGCCATCGAGCTGGGCGGCGAGGACGCGAAGATCATCTACTTCGACCAGGGCATCGAGCAGCGCATGAACGGCACGTGCGCCGGCGGCACGGGCGCGTTCATCGACCAGATGGCCGCGCTGCTGAACACCGACGCCGGCGGCTTGAACGAGCTTGCTCGTGAAGCCACCACCATCTATCCCATCGCCAGCCGCTGCGGCGTGTTCGCGAAGACCGACGTGCAGCCCCTGCTGAACGAAGGCGCGCGCAAGGAGGACATCGCCGCGTCCATCTTCCAGTCGGTGGTCACGCAGACCATCTCCGGCCTAGCGTGCGGTCGCCCTATCCGCGGTCACGTGGCCTTCCTCGGCGGCCCTTTGCAGTACCTTCCCGAGCTGCGTAAACGCTTCTACGAGACGCTGGAGCTGGACGACGAGCACATCATCGTGCCCGAGAACGCGCATCTGTTCGTGGCCAGCGGCTGCGCTATCGCGGGCGCAGCCAGCGAGACGGTGAAGGCCGAGCTTCTGTCCGACGTGCTGGACCGCCTGAAGAACCTCGGCGACATCCAGGGCTCCGAAGTGGTGCGTCTGCCGCCGCTGTTTGCCGACGAGGGTGAGTACGCCCGGTTCAAGCAACGCCATGACGGCGAATGCGTGCGTCGCGGCGAGCTGATGGACTACGAGGGCACGGCGTACCTCGGCATCGACGCCGGTTCCACTACGTTCAAGGCTGCGCTCATCGGTGAGGACGGCGCGCTTCTGTGGTCGCACTACGCCAGCAACAAGGGCGATGTGCTGGGCTGCGCTCGCGCCGCGCTGACCAACCTGTACAACGACATGCCGGTGAATGCTGACACGGGCGAGCCGCTGGTGCGTATCGGCCACGCCACGGTGACCGGTTACGGCGAGCACTTGCTGCTGGAAGCGCTGCGCGTGGATTCCGGCGAGATCGAGACCGTGGCTCACCTGCGCGGCGCGCAGGAGATGCTGCCGGGCGTGGAGTTCATCCTCGATATCGGCGGCCAGGACATGAAGTGCCTGCGCGTGAAGGACGGCGTGATCGACCACATCATGCTGAACGAAGCGTGCAGCTCGGGCTGCGGCAGCTTCATCGAGAGCTTCGCCACGGGCCTCAACTTGGGCGTGGCCGAGTTCGCTCAGACTGCCATCGAGGCCAAGCGCCCCGTCGATCTGGGCAGCCGCTGCACCGTGTTCATGAACAGCCGCGTGAAGCAGGCGCAGAAGGAAGGCGCCACCGTGGGCGACATCGCCGCGGGCCTGGCCATCTCCGTCATCAAGAACGCCCTGTTCAAAGTCATCAAAATCCGCGACCCGCACGACGTGGGCACGAAAGTGATCGTGCAGGGCGGCACGTTTTTGAACGATGCCGTGCTGCGCGCGTTCGAGCAGCTGTCCGAGGTGGAAGCCGTGCGCCCCGACATCGCCGGCAACATGGGCGCGTTCGGCGCGGCCCTGCTGGCGCGCGAGCGCTACCAGGAGGCCGTCGCGCGCGAGGCGCGCAAGGCCGAGGCCGGAGACGCATGGAGCAGCGAGTTCGATGCGGCCGAGGGCTCCGTCGAAGTCGTTTCCAGCCTGCTGTCGCTCGAGCAGCTGGCGGCGCTCTCGCCCACTCAGAAAACCGTGCGCTGCAAGGCGTGCTCCAACCACTGCCTGCTCACCGTCAACGACTTCGGCGTGGACGACGTCACGGGCAAGCATCGCCGCTTCATCACGGGCAACCGCTGCGAGAAGGGCGCGGGCACGTTCGATGAGGGCAAGAACGTGCCGAACCTCTACGAGTACAAGAGCAAGCGCCTGTTCGGCTACGAGCCGCTGGCGCCTGAGGACGCGCCGCGCGGCAGCGTGGGCATCCCGCGCGCGCTGAACCAGTACGAGAACTACCCCTTCTGGTTCACGTTCTTCACGAAGCTGGGCTTTCGCGTGGTGCTGTCCGACCCGTCCACGAAGAAGACCTACGAGGCGGGCATCGAGTCCATGCCGTCCGAATCGGTGTGCTACCCCGCGAAGCTTTCCCACGGCCATATCATGAACCTGCTGAACAAGCATCCCGACTTCATCTGGTTCCCGTGCAGCAAGTGGGAGCGCCAGGAAGACGAGGGCGCGGGCAACCACTTCAACTGCCCCATCGTGGCCAGCTACCCCGAGGCGCTGCGCCTCAACATCGACGAGCTGCGCACCTCCGACGTGGAGCTGCTCACGCCGTGGCTGCCGTACGACCAGAAGGAGCACCTCAAGAAGCGCCTGTTCGTGGAGCTGGTGGAGGCGCATCCTGAGCTCATGGGCGCGGCCGGCGCGCCGACGCAGGCCGAGGTTGACGCTGCCGTGGACGCCGCGTGGGCCGAGGACGAGGCGTTCAAGCGCGACATCCGCGCGAAGGGCGAGGAGACGCTGGCCTGGATGGAGGCCACGGGCACGCACGGCATCGTGCTGGCCGGGCGCCCCTACCACAACGACCCCGAGATCAACCATGCCATCCCCGAGCTTCTGACCAGCTTCGGCCTGGCGGTGCTCACCGAGGACTCCATCGCGCACCTCGGCACGCTGGAGCGCCCCATCCGCCTGGTGGACCAGTGGATGTACCACACGCGCCTGTATGCGGCGGCGAAGGTGGCCACCGAGCGGGCCGACCTCGACCTCGTCCAGCTGAACAGCTTCGGCTGCGGTCTGGACGCGCTGACCACCGACCAGGTGCAGGAGATCCTCGAGGCGGCGGGCAAGGTGTACACCGTCCTCAAAATCGACGAGGTGTCGAACTTGGGCGCGGCGCGCATCCGCGTGCGCAGCCTGCTGGCGGCGCTCAAGGACCAGGCCGACGAGCAGGCCGAGGCCGAACGCACGCCGTGCGGCTGCCCGGCGGTGTCGTTCGACCCCGACAAGTTCCTCGCCTCGCCCGAGGCCGCCATCGACGCGAAAACCGGCGTGACCGAGGGCCGCATCGCCGCCGAGATCGCGCGCACGGTGCCCCGGACGTTCACCGAGAAGGCGGCGCCCGAGGTGGCCGAGCGCTTCAAGCAGCGCGAAGGCGCCACCACCGAGTTCCCGCGCGCCGTGTTCACGCAGGAGATGAAGGACGCGGGCTACACCATCCTCTGCCCGCAGATGGCACCCATCCATTTCGACCTGCTCATGGACATTTTCCAGCGCAACGGCTACAACCTCGAGTTGCTGCCGTCGGTTGACCACGGGGCGGTGGATGCGGGCCTCAAGTACGTGAACAACGACATCTGCTATCCGTCGGTGCTGGTCACCGGTCAGATCATGGAGGCCGTCATGTCCGGCCGCTACGATACCGACAAGCTGGCGGTCATCATCACGCAGACAGGCGGCGGCTGCCGCGCCACGAACTATATCTCGCTTATCCGCAAGGCGCTGGCCTCGGTGGGGCTGCCGCATATTCCCGTCATCGCGCTGTCGTTCAAGGATCTGGGCGAGAGCAACCCCGGCTTCAAGGTGACGCCGTCCATGCTGCTGCAGGCCGCATACGCCATCTTCTACGGCGACCTGCTGATGATGGCGCTGTACCGCACGCGTCCGTACGAGGTCGAGGAGGGCAGCGCGAACCGCCTGTTCGACCACTGGATGACGACGTGCAAGGCGCAGCTGCGCAGTGGCTTGAAGCGCGGCGAGTTCAAGAAGACGGTGCGCCGCATCGTGGAAGACTTCGATACGCTGCCGCTGGCCGGCGAGGGGTTGAAGCCGCGTGTGGGTGTGGTGGGCGAGATCCTGGTGAAGTTCCATCCCACTGCGAACAACCAGATCGTCGACGTCATCGAACGCGAGGGCTGCGAGGCCGTGGTGCCGGGCTTGGCCGAGTTCTTCCTGTTCGGCATCGCCGGCGGCATCTTCCAGAAGGACCCGCTCGGTCGTTCGGCGAAGGGCGCGCTGGGTTCCCGCATCGGGCTGTGGGCCATCGCGAAGATGCGGGCGCCCGTCACGAAGGCGCTGCAGGACTCCAGCCGCTTCGAGCCGCCGGCCGACATCTACGAGCTGGCCGAGTACGCGAGCGAGATCCTGTCCTTGTGCAACTCGATGGGCGAGGGTTGGCTGCTGACCGCCGAGATGGTGGAGCTCATCAAAACCGGTGCGCCGAACGTGGTATGCACGCAGCCCTTCGCGTGCCTGCCGAACCACGTGGTGGGCAAGGCGGTCATCAAAGAGCTGCGTCGCCGCTACCCGGAAAGCAACATCGTGGCGGTGGACTACGACCCCGGCGCGTCCGAGGTGAACCAGCTCAACCGCATCAAGCTGATGATCAGCGTGGCGAAGGCGAACCTTGCCGACAAGGAGGCCGAGGCGAAGAAGGCGCGCGACCGGTTCGTGGACGCCGGCCGCCCCCAGGCCGTCCAAGAAGAAGCCGGCGCGCTGGAAATCGAGACGGAGCGGGCATAGCGAACGACGAGCGAGTTGACGCGGGGCGGGCCGGAGCGGCTCGCCCCGTTGCTTTCGGAAGGAGGTTGGGCGATGGACGACGATGCCCGGTTCATGGCGAGGACGCCCGCGGGAGAGCCGTACGAGCTTTGCAATTTGTACGCGGCTTATGCGGAAGGCGAGGGAGGCAGTCCGAAACCCCAGATGGTGCGGAAGATGCGCGGGTGGGGGTTCAGCTGGCTCGCGCTGTTGCTGACACCTCTGTACCTGCTGTACCGCAAGCAGTACCTCGCGGCTGGCTGCTGGATCGCCGTGAGCTTCGGCGCCGATTTCCTGTCGAAGTCCCTTTCGACGGTGGTGGGGATGCTCTTCTTCCTGGCGAGCCTCGTGTTCGGCATGGCGTTCTACTCGCTGTACCGCGTCAGCGCCGAGCGCGCGATGGACCGCGCGTTCGAACAGGGCGCGACGAACGTGCGGGAGGCGCTCGCCTACGTGCGGCGTTGTGGCGGCACCAGCTTCGCGGCCGTGGGCGTGGGTTTCGCAGTGGTGTTCGCGCTCGCCGTGGTGGAAGTGCTGGCGGGCATCTAAGCGCGCGGCGTGCGCGTCGGCCGCTGAGGCGGGTCGGGGCCGCCACCCTGCATAGCGCACAAATGTTTCACGTGAAACACTCCGCAGGACAAACCTTCGCGTTGCTGCAAACTTGCGGCGGCGCGTCAGGGGGGGGGTATACTCTTTTCTGAGACGGCATGTTCGAGCACGATAGGCGGTGATTGCGATGAGCGTGAACGCGAAGACGGCGCATGGGGCTCTTCTCGCGAGCGCACTCGTATTATGCGGGGCGTCGGGGATACTGCTCGGTTCGTGCTCGACCGGCCAGCCTTCCGCGCAGGAGTCAGCGAACCAGTCGGCGTACGAGACGGCTGCGTCGGCTGAAGGAAACGTTCTATCCCGTGCGGCTTCCGTGCCAGAGCCGGCTTCGGCTGCGGTCGATGCTGCTGGATCCGTGCGCATCGGCAAGGACCAGGTGACGGTGCTCGTGCTCAACGGCTGCGGCGTCGAGGGCGCAGCTGCCGAGGTGGCCGAGAAGGTGCGCGGCGCGGGGTTCGAGAACGTGACGGTGGACAACGCGACCTACTTCAACGCTGCGTTGACGCGCGTGTCGTACTACCACAAGGAAAACAGCGCGGAAGCGGAGGAGCTGGCCGAGCTGTTGAAGGTGGTCGGGCCGGGGAGCGTGTACTGCTACGACAGCGATCAGTCGGGAGGATGGAGCGAGGATTACGACATCCTTGTTTTGGTGGGCGATCCTTCGGTTGGCGGCTTCGCGCCGCAGGGTGCGCAAGTATGACCGTTCCGTAAAATGTTATCAACAAAGTATCATTTGGCGGTATCATAGGTACGATCACAGACGAAGAACAACCCCTCGTTGAAAGAAGGACCCATGGCTTCCAGCATCTATGACTTTACCGTAAAGGATCAGCAGGGCAACGACGTGTCGCTCGCCGACTACCGGGGTCGCGTGCTGCTGGTGGTGAACACCGCCACTGAGTGCGGCTTCACGCCCACGTACGCCCAGCTCCAGGAGCTGTACACCGCGTTGCATGAGCGAGGCCTGGACATCCTCGACTTCCCGTGCGACCAGTTCGGCCACCAGGCGCCCGGCACGAACGAGGAGATCGCGCAGTTCTGCACGTCGCGGTTCGGCGTGACGTTCCCGCAATTCGCGAAAATCGAGGTCAACGGCGAGGGAGCCGACCCGCTGTTCACCTACCTGCAGCAGCAGAAGGGCTTCGAGGGCTTCGACGACGGCCACGAGTTGACGCCCATTCTGGAAGACCTGCTGTCGAAGGACGACCCCGACTACGCCGGCAAGCCGGACATCAAGTGGAACTTCACGAAGTTCCTCGTCGACCGCGAGGGCAACGTCGTGCGCCGTTTCGAGCCCACCGCGTCCATCCCCGATGTCGTGGCGCCCGCCGTGGAGGAGCTGCTGTAGCCTTTTCGGATCGCACCTATCTCGCGCAAGCGCATGAAGCGCGAACCCGCGAACCTGGCCGCCGCATCCATAGTGATGCGGCGTTTTTTGTGCGCGTCCGAGTGTTTCACGTGAAGCATTTGTACGGATTTGCCACTGGGAGAGCATCGGCCGAGATGCTCGCCTAAGGGTTGTTCTGGGTTCGCGCCCAGCGGAGGTCTTCTTGCATCGCGAATCGGGACGCGTTGCCCCTCCGTGCGGCCAGTCGCCCTCGAAATGGCACAAAGGCATCGAATTCGGAAGAAATCGCGAGCCTCGGACGAGCTCGATGCATGGTGCCGGAAGCGAGCCATCCTGTGACCTGGTGTTATGCGAGGAGGAGGATTCCCGGTGCTCTTGCGCACTGGATGGAGACTTCCGAATTCGATGCTTTTTCGCCATCAAGTGCGCCGTCGGCCGCACGGGATACTTCGTGCACGGCCAGGGCGTGCAGTGGGAGGACTATGCCCGCGTGCTGCCCGATCTCGCGCAGCGCTACCACGTGTTCGCCGTCGACTGCTTCGGTCACGGCGAATCGAGCCACGATCCGGCGCTTTACTCATGCGAGGCCATCGGGCGGGCGCTCAAGTCCTTCGCTGCGCAAAAGATCGGCGCGTGCTATCTCGTGTCGGGCCATTCGTCGGGCGGCATCATCGCCGCGTGGCTGGCCGCCAACGACGCCGAGCGGGTATCGGCATGCGTGCTGGAGGATCCGCCCTTCTTCCGCGTCACGCCGGTCGAGATGCAGCAGGAACCGGGCTGCTTCGCATGGAAAGACGGCTTCATGGTGACGCACGCGTTCCTCCGGCAGGGCGACGTTGCCGACCCGACCGTGTACTACGCGCAGCACAGCTACCTGTTCAGCCTGTTCGGAGGACTGCAGCCTAAAATCGCGGAGTGGACGGCGCAGGAGCGATCAGCGAACCCCGACGCGCATCTCACGCTGGCCTGGGTGCCGCACGACTGGGTGCGTGGCCTGTACTTCTACGACGACTTCGACGTGCGGTTCAGCGAGACGTTCTATGACGGCACGTGGTTCGACGGCATCGACCAGGCCGACCTTCTGCGCTGCATAACCTGTCCTGCCGTGTACCTGAAAGCGAAGACGAACTACGGCGAGGATGGTACATTGCTCGCCGCCAACTCCGACGAGGACGCCGCACGCGTGCAGCAGCTCGTGGCTGTCTGCGAAACCGTCGTCGTCGAATCGGGCCACGACATCCACTACGAGCGTCCGAAAACGTTCGCGGACGCCGTCGACCGGGCGGCATCGGTCGCATCGGCTAAGTAGCCTCGTCCGACGGCGGCTTTTTCGGCCATCGAGGCGTTGGTCGAGGGCGAGCGGCGTTTCCATCACGACGTCGATATCGAAGCGCGGGGCAACGAGTCGCCTTGCGGGTGGCGCCCATGCGGGCTCTCGGGCGCGCCAACACCTCGCAAGCGTTCGCCGCCGTCGATCAGATGGCGGCGAAGTACTCGTGCCCCTCGTTCAGCGCGGCTTCGTACAGCTCGCGAGCTTGTGCGATGTCGTCGGTGACCAGACCGTCGATGCCATAATCGATGAGGCGCGACATGTTGGCGGGGTCGTTGACGGTCCAAGCGTATATGATCTTCCCCGCCCCTTGCACTTCGTCGACGAGTTCCTGGGTGACGAAGAAGTCGTCGACGCTGAAATAATCGACATGCTCGATGCTCGAGATGGAGCCGTAAGCCAACGTCATGTCGTACATGGTGGGCATGGAGGGGTCGATCTCCTTCACCTTCGCGAGCGACTCGTAGGAGATGCTCGCGACGGCCACCTGGTCTCTCATATCGTAGGCGTTGATGAGGTCGACCGTCTTTCGCTCGAGGTCGACGCCGTGGCCGTCCGGCTTCACCTCGATATTCAACTTGATCTTGCCTTTGCACAACGCAAGCGCCTCTTCCAGCGTGCATATCCGCTGGTCTGCGAATGCGGGATCGAACCAGCTGCCGTTGTCGAGGTCTTTGATCTCGTCGTACGTGACCTGCCAGAACTCTTTATCCAGACCCGTCGTGCGCTTGAGGTTGGCATCGTGCATCACCACGAGCACGCCGTCGGCCGTCTGCTGCACGTCAAGCTCCACCCAATCCGCGCCTTGGTCGATAGCGTTCTGGAATGCAGCCAAGGTGTTCTCGGGAGCCTCGCGCGCGCCGCCCCGATGCGCGGTGATCGCGAAATCCGGCGCGGGCTCTCGCTGGCTTTCGGATTCGAATACCCCGTGCAAAGGGTCGTAGGACAGCAACGAAACGAGTCCGAGCATGGCGAGAAAGGAGCCGACCGCTGCGCGCGCGAGCCTCGTCCTGCACGTACGCGAGGGCTCGTCGATGCGGTAAGGGATGTCGATGCCCCGCTCCTGCGAGAATTCGTAGAACGTGGCGCTGAGGGCGGCATAGCTCAGCGGCGCGAACACGCAGTCGACCACGATAGTGAACGCGAACATCACGAGCGTGAGCGCGAAGGAGACTCCGAACGGCAGGCCGCCTTCTAGGATGGCGGCCAAGATGAGGACGCCGACGACTATGGCCGCGACCGCTCCCGACGCGAACACGGCGAACAAGGCCAGCAGACGGCGCGCCAGCCGCCAGGCGTTGCCGCGCAGCAGGCTCCTGCTCGAGATGCGTGCCTGCATCCAGGATTCGTCGCACAGCGTGAAGAAGTGAATGCCGAACGCCAGAAAAAACGCATGCAGGTACAGTGCGGCCATCACGATGACGAACACCGCGGTCAGCGCGCCGTTTTCCCAGATGAAGTCCATAATGAACTCGGGAAGCCGCACGCCGGTGAGCGCCGAGGAAGTGACGGTCAGGTTCGTGAGCGGAACCAGCAGCAGCACGAACAGCGCAAGAAGCCAGTTCGATGGGCGTGCGATGCGCCGGGCGGAAGAGAATGCGAGCCGGCTCGTTTCGAACACTCCGATGCGCCGACCCGTCTTTCCCGCCTGCATGACAACGACGAGGGCGCACATCTCGAAAAGGGCTCCGAGGGCTAGCACAAGCGCGGCCACGAGCAAAAACACCCACGCCAGCGGATTCGCGAATAGAGTCGTCATGTTCGTGTCGGCCAAGTAGGCAAGTCCGGCCGCTTCCATCGCGAGATCCACCATGCCGAAACATGCCGGTACGAACAGGATGGCGAACAAGAATCGGAAACCGAATTCGAACAGGATAGCGGTTCGCGCATTGGCGGCGAACAGCCTCCATGTGCTGCGTGCGAACTCCATGGCATGCGTCCTTTCGTCGGATGCGGTGGCTGGTTGTTCGAGCCATTCTACCTGATGCGCTGGTTGGGAGCTCGCGCACTGCGGCGTTAATCGAGGGCGAGCAGCGCTTTCGCTACGGCGTCGATATCCAGCAGGGGAAGCGTTCCCGACGGGAAGCTCGGACGGCGCTCGATGGCCAAGAGGGCATGTTCGGTTTCGTCGAGGTCGACGACGTAGGGCGTGCCGTAGAACTGCAGCCCCAACAGGCATCCTTCCCCTTCGACGAGCACGACGTGCCCCGGTCCAGTGTCGGGGGCTCTCGTGTCGACGATGGGAGCCAGCTCGTTGCCGCGGAACAGCACGCCGCAGAACTGCTCGGGCAAGAGGGCAAGGGGCTGCACGCGGCTGGCGGCGACCACTTCGACGATGGATGAGAACGCGATGGCCATGTCTCCGTCATCGGTGGGGATGACCAGCGCGTTATTCCGCCGAGCCTCTTGGCGGTCCTTGCCGATGAGCGTTTCAATCCAGTGCAGACGTTGGCTACGGTCGCGCATGGGTTCCCCTGTCCTTCGCCGCGTCGTTCAGAAAGCGCCGTACGCTTATCACGATGCAGGGTGAACCGTCTTGCAGGATGGCGTATCCGATGTAGCTCAGTTCGTGCATGCACCGGCGGTCGAGCAGTGCCGGAAGCTGCAGCATCGAGATCCGCTCGTAGCCCTCAACGTCGTCTGCGGCCAAAGCGTATCGTTCCCCCAGAGCTTCAAGCAGGACGGTATATGCGGGGTGCGCCGCGTCAAGCGGAAAGGGCTTGGCACCTTGGTTGAGCATCTCAATATGCGCGCCGTGTTCGTCCTCGTACCAGGTTGAGGTTGCTTTCGACCCTTCTCCCGCTGCGCCGCCGCGCTGGACGCGGGCGGGGTCGAACGCCTCGAAGCGCACGATCTGCTGTGCGGGAACTGCGAAGCGGACGCCTCCGGTGCGCAGCAGGGCGGCTTCGAACACGGTGAACGGCACGGGAAAGCGTAGGACGATCTCCAACGTGCCGCGTTCGGTGTTGCGCATCGTGCCGCGCCCGCCGATGCGCTGCAGCATGCAGCCTATCTCGTTCAGTTCTGCGAAGGCGTTGCCATCGCTGGCGGCGCTCGGCAAGAAGAATTGCGGCAGAAGGATGAACGCGCCTATCTCCTCGTCGGAATACGCGTCCAGCGGACGGGCGAGAAGGCCGCGTTTCGACGCTATCGTGGCGATACGGTGCGCGTCGAAGGGCCTGCCGTCGTGCTCGATGCGGCAAACGACATCCGAGCCTTCGTTTTCCAGGCGCAAGCGTATGGTTGCGCGTTTCGGTTTTCCCAGGTCGGCGCGTTCCTCGGCGCTTTCGATGCCGTCGCGGATACATGATCGAAGGGCGCGTCTGAGCGTTTCCTCGATGGATGCGAGCACCGAACGATCCAGATCCATGCGTCCTTGCTCGAGCTCCAGATCGACGGGAACGCCGAACTGGCGCCCGTAGTCCTCGACGAGCTTATGAAGCGATGGGGCGATGCGGTCGAACGCTTCGATGCGCGAAAGGGCGACGGTGGATCGCAGGTGGTCGAGGGTCTGCGCGTACGAGAACGCGATATCGCTGAGCACGCGGTCGTTCGGAAGGCTTTCGGCGTGCGCTCGCAAAGACCGGTTCGTCTCCTCCAGCTGCGCGATCAGGTTCGACAGCTTTTCGTCTCGCTCGCTGCGCGCATCGCGATCGGCGAACGAAGAAATCGCTTCGATCCCTCCGTTTTCTGCATCGTCTTCCTGGGGTGCGGAAGGCATCTCGAACGGCGGGATGCCTTCGGGATCCTCCACGATGGTGCAGCTGTCCACGAAGAACGCACCGCTGATGGCTGCGAGCACCCGCTCGGGCGTGCGCGAGACGAAGGTGACGAACAAGCCGTGGTCGCGCAGGTAGGGAATCGTCTCTCGACTGCTCTTGATCGCGTGCGGATGGCATGTTGCCGAGTCGCACAACGGCGCGATGCGGCGCATGACGAGCGAAGCGCGCGTGTTCTCGAGCCCGCAATTGGGCTTGAGCTTCGCCTGCACGGTGATCTCCTCGCGTTTCACGACCGGTTCCCTCCGTCGCGCTCTATCTGGTTCGATTGCGCGAACACGCAACGGTTCTTGCCCGTCTCCTTGCCGTGGTACAGCGCGCGGTCGGCCGATGCGAAGTTCTCGCCGAACGTGAGTTCCGGATCGTAGGCGCTCAGACCGAACGTGAGCGTGCACGAAAAATCGCCTAAGTCGTCGCTGATGGGATAGCTGGCCACTTCCTCACGCATCTGGTTGCACAGACGCAAGGCCTCGTGGTCGGGCGTGGAGAACAGCACGAGCAGCAGTTCCTCGCCGCCCCATCGGATGACCGGATGGTTGCCGGAGAGGTCGTCGAGGATGTCGGCGATGCAGACGATGGCGATGTCGCCGGCCTGATGGCCGCGCACGTCGTTGATGAGCTTGAAGTCGTCGATATCGCACAGGGCGAGCACGATGTTCGCTTCGCCGCTCATGCGTTCGATCTCTTGCTCCAGGTAGTCGGTTAAATAGTGGCGGCTGAACAAGCCGGTCAGCTGGTCGCGGAATGCGAGCGCCCGCATGACGTCCAGCTGCTGCTTCAGGGCGGCGTTGTCGGCGCGCAGGCGTTCGCGGTCTTCTCGGATGCCTTCCGATCCGCTCGGCGCGCTGCCTGTTTCGGTTCGGAATCGCGTCATGCCCCAGCTTCGCTTTCGTGCGGATCTGCATCGATTTTGAAGCGGCCGATCAGGTGCTTGAGTTCGTTCGCGCGATCCGCAAGCTCCTCTCCGATGACCGCGCTTTCCTCGGAGGCGGCCGAGTTCTCCTGCACGACCTGGGAGAGGCTGTCCATGCTCTCCTGTATCTGGGCAACCGCTTCGAGCTGCTGCTCGGAGGCGTGAGCGATGGAGGACATCGCCGTCTTGATGTCTTCGATAGAGGTAACGGCTTCCTCCATGTTCGAAGATGCGGAGCCGATCAGCTCGCTTCCGGCCTCGACGTTTTCGATGGCGCGCCCGGCGAGTTCGTCAGCCGCACGCGACGCTTCGCTCACCTGCGAGGCGAGGCGGCGGATCTCCTCGGCCACAATGGCGAAGCCGCGTCCGGCATCGCCTGCGCGCGCGGCTTCGACGGAGGCGTTCAGCGCGAGGATGTTCGTCTGGAACGAGATGTCTTCGATGGAGTTGGCCAGCTGCGAGATGCTCTGGGCGTTGTCTTTGATCTCCTCGATGGCGCACACGGTGCGGGCTATCGAGTCGCTGCTTTCCTCGACCGCGCCCAGTACATCGGAGGTGTTGGAATTCACGGTCAGGACGCTTTCGGTGTTCTCTCCCACCACGTGCGTGATGCTCTGAACGTTGGCGGCAAGCTCTTCGATGGCGGTGGCTTGCTCGGCGGAGCCTTGCGCGACGGCTTGGGAGCTGTCCGACATCTGCGATGACGAGCGAGCCACCTGCTCGGCTGTTTCGCTGAGCTGCTCGGTGGCGAAGCGCAGCGAAGCTACCGTTTCGTTCATGGACGAAGCGAGCGAGCCCAGCTCGTTGCCGGACGTGCAGGATGAGCGCACCGTCAGATCGCCGTCGGCCAACCGCTTCGCTATGCGGTCGATCTCCTGAATGGGCGCGGCGATGCTGTGCGTGATGCGCCTCCACATAACGATGACGAGCACGATGGCCGCCGTCCCTAGAAGCCCGATGGCCAGCGAGGTTCCGACCTCGACGCTGAACGAGTCTTTGACGAAGGCCTGCGCTACGTGCTCTGCGGTGTTCACGACCTCGGTGGACAGGTTGACGGTCACTTCCTTTTGCGCGAGGTACTCGTTCGAGTACAGGTCGATGGCGCGGTTGATGTCTCCCGCTTCGGCTGCACCGATCACGGCGTTGCGGCGCGCGCCCAGCTCGTCGCAGGCGTTCGAGAAGCGTTCTAGAAGATCGGGATCGGCTTTGAACAGCGACCGGACGACGTTCAGCTCGTTCATGCGTTGTTCAGTGAGATCCTCGATGGCCACCAGCGCTTTCTGTTTCGCCGCGTCGTTTTCTGCGTTAAGCAGCTGCTCGACGTACGTCGACATCTCCTCGATCGTGAAGCGAAGCGCCACGGCGCTTTTCGAAACCATGTACGGCCGGTTGTAGAACTCTTTGGTCATGGAGGCGTTCGCGTGGACGCCGTAGAGCGCCACTGCGATCGAAAGGGCGAACAGGGCGATGACGATGCCGTAGGATATCATCAAGATGCGGCTTATGCTGATGTTGCTCGGTTTCATGCTCATACGTTGGTCGCTTTCGCTTGTCTTCGATAAACGGAGTTCCCCTGGTATTCGAACAGCGTACGTTCGCGGATGATCTCGGCGTGCCCCAGCATGAGGTAGCTCGATGGGGCGAGGTGGCGGTGCAATGTCGCGATCACCCGGTTGCGAACTTCGGCTTTGAGGTAGATGATGACGTTTCGGCACATGATGAGGTCGTACGTCCTGCGCAGGACTTCGTCGTCGCAGAGGTTGCCCTGCGCCAGAAAGACGCGCGAGCGGATGCGCTCGGCAACGGTGTACAGCTGACCGTTCCGAACGAAGTACGCATTGCGCCAGCGACGGGGCACCCTGTTGATGCGCGATTCGGGATAGGCGGCCGTACGCGCCTCTTCGATCGCAGGTTGCGACAGGTCGATGCCGGTGATGCGAACGGAGGGGATCGGGTGGGTTCGCGCGTAGTCCTCGACCAGCATTGAGACGCTGTAGCATTCTTCTCCCGTGGAGCAGCCGGCGCACAGTATGTTCCACGGGCGGTTCGGCCGCTTGGCCAGCAATTCCGGGAAAGCCGTGGCGAAGAGGAACTTGAACTGCGCGCTTTCGCGCAGGAAGTAGGTGTAATGGGTGGTGACGAGGTTGACGAACCGGTTTCGCTCCTGCTGGTTTCGCCCTGACTCCACGAGGTCGAAGTACGCCGAAAACGACGGCAGCTGCAAACGATCGCGCTCGCGCGCGAGGCGGCATTCTAGCAGGGTGCGCTTCGAATCCATGTCCAGACCGTACGTCTGGGCAAGAAACGAGCGTACCTGCTCGAATTCGCTGTCAGTCATATGTTCCACGCGCACCGCTTCGTCGATGGATGTTCATGATGGCTACAGAATACCATTGATAGGGGCTCGATCCGGGGATGAGCGGGGGGGGGGGGGGCATTTTTTTGGGTTTTTTCCTGTTGCGGCAGGATGCGGCGCATGCCGGGCTCGGCTACGCAGACGGCTGTCCGGCCGCGAGGGGGCTTTGCCCTCGTGCAAGCGCCTGCGTCGATCCTTCTTATGACGCAGGCGCTTTTCCCCGTTGGCGTGGCGATGTTCGGCCTTGGCCAGTGCAGCTTACCTCACGTGGTCGTCGAGCCATTCGATGGCATCGCGGATGACGCGGTCCTTTTTGAACTCGTTGAATATCTCGTGGTAGAGGCCCGCGTAAATGCGCAGCGACTTGTCAGCCGACGACGCTTCGCGGAACATGTCGATGCTGTCCTGCGGGCTGACCAGGCCGTCGTCTCCGCCGTGCAGCAGAAGCACCGGGTCGGCGAAATCGGCGGCCTGCGCGCGCAGCCAGAGGTGGCCGTCGTGCACGGCGCGCAGCAGCGCCACCGAGAACTCCTTGATGACGAAGGGGTCGGCCAGGTAGGCCTCTCCCACGGCGGGGTCGGAGCACACGCCGTCGCCCAGCTCGTTGGGGATGTACGTCTCGGGGTCGAGCCCCTGCTCGACGGCGCCCGAGGCCAGGCTCGCGTGGTCGCGCGTCCAAGCGCCCGACAGCACGTAGCCGTCCAGCTTGCCGGGATGGGCCGTGCCGTAGCTGGCGGCGCCGAAGCCGCCCATAGAGTGTCCGATCATGAACACCGGCAGGTCGGGGAACTGCGCGCGGGCTTCTTCGACGAACAGGTCGGTATCGGATACGATCTGCGTGCGGTCGTCGTACCACACCTTCTTGCCCATGGAGCGCCCGTGCCCGCGATGATCGAAGCGCACGACGGCGTACCCGGCTTCCAGCAGCCGCTGCGTCACGTAGTCGTAGCGGCCGAAGTGCTCGCACAGCCCGTGGACGATGACGACTGCCGCCTTCGGCTGCTCCGGCGCGTCGATGCGTCCGACCAGCAGGAAGCCCTCGGGGGTCTGTTTCGTGAGTTGCTGCTGCATGCGCGTTCCCTTCTCTCGGGTCGATAAGCTGGAGCTATTGTAGCGCGTTGACGCGCGGGTATGGAGGGCAGGGGAGGAAGAGGAGAGGAGGCGGGGGAGGCGGGGAAGGTGGCCTCGGGTGGGGCCCGCTCTTCTGGGCGCGGGGTGGCGCTTGCGAGCGGGTGGGCGCGTTCCGCGCCGATTCGTGGCGGGCGCGGCGTGCGACCGGCGCGGCCGCTGACACCTAAGTCCCAAATCCCACTCCGCGCCAGAGAAGGGCTTGCGCCCTATCCCCGCGCCAAAAAGGGCTGACCCGACCCGGCTGCTCGCGTGCTTTCCATCCTGCGCGTTTGCCAAGGTTGCCCGTTTGCCCGACAATGGACGACAACGAAGAACGGCGCGGCGCGCGCAGCAATGGAAGGAAGCACATGGCCGGCAAGCTCATCATATGTCCTACGCCCATCGGCAACTTGGGCGACATGACCGAGCGCGCGCTCGAGGCGCTGCGGTCGGCCGACGCGGTGTGCGCCGAGGACACGCGTGTCACAGGCAAGCTGCTAGCGGCATTCCGCATCGAGAAGCGCATCGAGCGGCTGGACGAGGCGCTCATCGGCGAGCGCGCGTCGTCGTTGGTTGAGCGCGTGGCGGCAGGCGAAGTGATCGCGTACTGCTCGGACGCCGGCATGCCGGGCGTGTCCGATCCGGGGCTGCGCCTCGTGCGCGCCGCCCGCGAGGCGGGCGTGCCGGTGGAGGTGCTGCCGGGCGCCACGGCCGTGGCCACGGCGTACGTGGCCAGCGGCAGTGCGAACCCGCGCTTCTATTTCGGTGGCTTCTTCCCGCGCAAGGACGCCGAACGCCGCGCCGTGGTGGAGAGCCTGCGCGCGCTCGATGCGGCGCTGCTGTTCTACGAGAGCCCGAACCGCCTGGTGGCGGCCTTGACCTCGCTGGCGGAAACGGTTCCGCACCGCGAGATCGCCGTGTGCCGCGAGCTGACGAAGCTGCACGAGGAAGTGGTGCGGGGCCCGCTGCCCGAGGTGCGCGACGCGTTCGCCGCGCGCGAGCGGGAGGGCGCGGGCATCAAGGGCGAGATCGTGCTGGTGATCGACGGTCCGAGCGAGGCCGAGGACGCCGCCGCCGAGCAGGACGCCGAAGTCGCAGCCCGCGCCCGCGCCGCCGAGCTGAAGGCCGCCGGCGTGCGCAGCAAGGACGTCGCCCGCGCGATAGCCGAAGAGTTCGGCATCGCGCGCAACGCGGCATACGACATCTCGCTCGAGGCGTGAGGCGGCGCGCGATGGCACGCGGTGCCGGCATGGCCGGCTCGTCGTCGATGGCGCGTCCGTTCGCGCGGTACGTGTCGTTCAACGTGCTGGGCATGGTAGGCGTGTCGGTGTACATACTGGCCGACACGTTCTTCATTGCGAACGGGGTGGGGTCGGACGGCCTCGCGGCGCTTAACTTCTCCATCGTGCTGTACACGGTGCTGCAGGCTACGGGCCTCATGCTGGGCATCGGCGCGGCAACCGAGTTCCAGGTGTGCTCGGCGAGGGGCGACCGCACGGGGGCGAACCGGGTGTTCACCACGGCGCTCGTCATGGCGGGCTGCGCGGCCGCGGTGCTGCTTGCGGTCGTGGAGGCGTTCGCGACGCCGTTGGCGTCGCTTTTGGGAGCGGACGAGGCCACGCTTCCGCTGACCGTGACGTACCTGCGCACCATCTTCGCGTTCGCGCCGCTGTTCTTGTTGAACAACGTGCTGCTGCCGTTCGTGCGCAACGACAGTAGCCCGCAGCTGGCCATGGTCGCCATGCTGGTGGGAAGCTTCGGGAACATCGCGCTCGACGCGTTGTTCATATTCGGGTTCGGGTGGGGCATGTTCGGCGCGGCGTTCGCCACGGGGTTTGCTCCGCTCATGAGCATGGCGGTGCTGTTGATCCATTTCCTCAGGAAGCGCAACACGTTTCGGCCGGTGCGCTTGCATCTGCGCGCGCGGCTCGTGGGGCATATCGCGGCGCTCGGGTTCTCGTCGTTCGTGGTAGAGCTGTCGGGCGGGCTGGTTTTGCTGGTGCTGAACTTGGTGATCCTTGCGTTCGAGGGAACCATCGGCGTGGCGGCCTACGGGGTGGTCGCGAACTTCGCGTTCGTGGCGAGCGCCCTGTTCGTGGGCATCGCGCAGGGCATCCAGCCGCTGGCCAGCAACGCGTACGCGCGTGGCAGCGACCGCGACGTGCGCGCGGTGCTGCGCCTGGCGCTGCTGACGGCTCTCGTCATCGCGACGACGACGTACGCTGCGGTGGCGCTCGCCGCCGAGCCGCTTGCGCTCGCGTTCAATCGAGACAACGATCCGCAGCTCACGGCGCTTGCCGTGGACGGCATGCGCGTGTACTTCCTCGGGTACTTCTTCGCGGGGGCGAACATCGTGGCGGCGGCGTTCTTCAGCGCGGTGGAGAAGCCGGCGTATGGCCTGGCTATCTCCATCGTGCGCGGTCTTCCGGCCATGCTCGCGTTCGCGGCCGTGCTGGCGGCGCTGTTCGGCATGGCGGGCGTGTGGGCCACGTTCCCCGCGGCCGAGGCGGCCACGTTCGCGCTGACCGCCGTGCTTCTCGTGCGGTTCGTGCACGGGCCGCGCCGGCGCGATCGGGAGGTGGTCGCGTGAGCCCGCGGCAGCGTGCGGCGCGGGGGCGGGCTTCGGCCTCGCGTCCCGTTGCGCCCGTCGAGCCCGTCGAACTCGTGGTGGACGGCCTGGTCGTGCGGCTCACACGCAAGCGCATCAAGAACCTCAACCTGCGCGTGCATCGCGGCGGCGGGTTCGTAGAGGTGTCGGCGCCGGCGTACGTGCGCGATCGCGACATCGAGAGGTTCGTCCGCGAGAAGCGCCCGTGGATCGACGCGAAGCTCGCGCAGGTTGCCGCCTCGCCCGCCGCCGTGGCGGCCGAGGCGGGGCCCGAGGAGGTGGCGGCGTGGCGCGCCGTGGTGGAGGCGTGCGTGCCCGCGCTGGTGGAGGCGTGGGAGCCTATCATGGGCGTGAAGGCGGGCAAGCTGGCGTACCGCAACATGACCAGCCGCTGGGGCAGCTGCCAACCCGCCACGGGCCGCATCTGCATCAACGTGCGTTTGGCGCTCTATCCGCCCGAGTGCTTGGAGTACGTGGTGGTGCACGAGCTGTGCCACCTGCTGGAACGCGGCCACGGCTCCCGCTTCAAAGCGCTCATGGACGCCTTCATGCCCGACTGGCGAGATCGGCGCGCGAAGCTGCGCTAGGGCCTTGGTAGCGCCGCGCCCGTAGGCGCCCAAGCGTGGCGAGCACCGAGTGCTGAGCGCCACCCCGAAGGGCGCGGGTCGCGTCCGTGCGCGGCGCGCATTACGCGCCGGCTCGGAATGCGCGGGTCGATCTCGATACGCCCGCGTGCACCGTATGAAAGCCGCAGGTCGTGCCCTGCGTTCGTCCGAGCGCGTTCCCGATGCCCTTCTGCGCGTGGCCGGCGGGCCGCTTGACGGGACGTTCGGGCTTCCGCGGTAAAAACGGAACGGTGGGGGTGTTTTGCGCCCAGGTCGGCCTCGCAGCTGCGGGCGAGCGTCCGGCACGGTGAGGTTCCGTCGGGCGCAGGCGAGCGTCCGGCACGGCGGTCACCGTCGGGCGCGGGCGAGCGTCCAGGGCGCGGGCGCGACTGGCCTTGCCCAGGCCTGATCGCGGAATGTGTGCATCCTTCGCAAACCGCTTGCGCACGCTGCTATCATGGAACTATGGAAAGCGCACAGGCGATAGAGCGAGAACGGAACTATGGCAGCGCGGGTGATACCGCGCAAGGGGTATCCGACGGCTTGCCGAAGAGACAGCGCACCATCGTGCTTGCGGTCATGATGTCGGGCACCACCGCCGCGTGCATCTCGCAGAGCATGATGATAGCCGCGCTTCCCACCATCATGCACGAGTACTCCGTGAGCGCCTCGCTCGGCCAGCTTCTCACCACGTCCTACATCTTCACGCTTGGCCTCATCTCGGCTATGACCGCTTATCTGGTGCATCGCGTTGATTCGAAGAAGCTGTTCATCGCAGCCATGGTGTGCTTCGTCGCAGGTTGCGCGGCCGCGCTCGTCGCACCGAATTATCCGCTGCTGTTGGCATCGCGCCTGCTGCAAGCCGGCGGCGCGGGCATCGCGCTGCCGCTTATCCAGGTGGTGGCGCTGTCAGTGTACCCCAAAAGCGAGTACGGCCGTGCGATGGGCCTGGTGGGCCTCATCATCGGCTTCGCGCCGGCCATCGGGCCCACCGTATCCGGCTTCCTCATCGACTTCTGGGGCTGGCGCTCGGTGTTCGTCATCTTGGGCGCGGTGTCGGCGGTGGTTGTGGTGCTGTCGTTCTTCGTGCTGTCCGACGTGGTGAAGCGCGAAGGGTCGCGCGAGCGGTTCGACGTGCCTTCGGGGCTTTTGTACACGCTTGGCTTCTGCGGCATCATGCTGGGGACCACGGTTATGGAGTCGGACGCTGCGTTCGATCCTGTGTCTTTGGCGGCGCTCGCAGGCGGCGCGCTTGCGCTCTTCGTGTTCGCGAGGCGTCAGGCGCGCATCGAGCAGCCGCTGCTCAAACTGTCGTGCTTTCGCAACCGCACGTTCGCGATAGCCACTGTGCTGGTGATGATGTCCCAGATGGCGTTCATGGTCGGTTCCATCATGGTGCCGTTGTTCGTACAGGACGTGCAGGGCGGCAGCGCCACGGTGTCGGGGCTGACTATCCTGCCGGGCGCGGTGCTGCTAGGGTTCTTGAACCCGGTGACGGGACGCCTGCTCGACCGTTACGGTCCAAGGCCGCTCGTTGCGGTGGGATGCGCGGTGCTGGCTGCGGGCACGCTGGCGTTCGCGGCGTGCGACGCGGGTACGCCCGAGTGGGCGATAACCGTGTTGTACGGCGTGCGCACGGTGGGGGTCGCATGCCTCATGATGCCGATGACCGCTCACGCTTGCGCGGCGCTGTCTCTTGAAGACATCGCGCAAGGCACGGCCATCATCACGTCGTTTCGCCAGATCTTCGGTGCGCTCTCGTCGTCGGCGCTTATCACGGTTATGGCGCTCGCATCTTCCAACGAGCTAGGCATCGACGTCGGCGGTTTCGCTTTAAGCTTCGAAGTGCAGGCGGCCGTCATCGTCGTGGGCTTCGTCGTGGGCATGGCGTTTCTGCCGCGCCCGCAGCGGAAAACGCGCTAGAGGCGGCTCGGCTGAGCGTGGTTCGCGCTATGCTGCGGCTGCCAGGGACGGCTCGGCGTAGCGGGCCCTGATGTAGCGGTCGATGGCGTCGGCGGTTTGGCTCTGCTGTTCCGCGGGGGTGATGCTGGCTTCGCCATCGCCGCTTTGCGGGCCGTAGGCGCCGAAGCCGGCATGGTTGCCGCCTTCGATCTCCACGGTTTCGGCTCCCTTGGGCAGCAGGTCGGCGTTGTCCTCGAGCTTGGCGCGGTTGAGCATCTGGTCGTTCGAGCCGTACAGGGAGATGGCGCCCAGGTTCGTGCTCGACAGGTCGCTGGCGGAGTAGGATCCCAACAGCACGAGGCCGTCGAGCGTGCCGTCGCCGGCATGGTCGACCGCGTACTGCGCCGCCATCGAGCCGCCCAGCGAGTGGCCGCCCACCCACCAGGTGCCCACGTCGGGGAAGTCCGCGCGCACGCGGTCGGCTGCGTTGATGTCGAAGAACGCGAAGTTGAACGGCATCTGGACCACTACGGCCAGGTAGCCGCGCTCGGCCAGATCGCGCATGAGCGGCGCGTACGCGCTGTATTCCACCTTCGCGCCGGGGTAGAACACGAGGCCGACGGCTGCGTTCGGGTCGCCGAACGCAAGGTAGTTGTCTCCCTGCTGAACGGGCAGCGTCTCGGTCGACACGAGGTTGCGATGGTTCGCGTCGAGGTCGTGGTACGAGTCGCTCGCGTACGCGAAGAACGCGGCTGCCAGCACGCACAGCAGGATGGCGAGGGCCGTCAGCGCGACGACGAGCTTGCGCGGCTTGCGGCGCGCGGCGACGGGCGTGCCGCTTTCGGCCGCTTCCGTCGTGGGTGTGGGTTCGTTCGTTTCCATGACGAGCATGGTAGCAAAAGAGTGCCATGCGCGGTTCCGGATCTGCAACGCTTGCCTTGCATTTCCTCTTCGTGATAAGTATACTTGACATTGTGATAAGAAAACTTGGCAGAATGAACCAATGAAAACCTTGGGATGCCGTACGAGGATGCCCAGTTGGCAAAAAGCAATCGAATTCGGAAGGTGAGCGCGGTCCGATTCGGTGGCAAGTCCAACGTGATTGAGGATGTCGGCTCGCGACCAGGTATTTTGCAGAGTGGGTAGCCGCGTATCGCTGCGATCAGGGATTCAAACTTCCGAATTCGGAGGTTTTTCGCCACCGAGAAGCTTTTTGCGTGCTTGGTGAGGCATGAGTACAAATGTTTCACGTGAAACATCCGGAAGCGAACGGGCGATGCAGAAGGAGGCAGCCATGAACAAGGACGAGATTCTGGAGAAGAGCCGTCGGGACAACGACGGAATGGACGAGCGGTTCAAGCTGATGCAATGGCGTGCGAGCTACCTTATGCTCTCCGTGATGATGGTGGTATGGGCGTTGTTGTTCTTGTGGGATTCGCTTCATGGTCAGAGCACGGATGTGTCGTTCGCCATTGTCATGTCGGGCATAGCCGCCATGAACTTCTACCAGTTCTACCAGTTTCGTTACAAAACCGCGTTGGGTGCGGGCGTTTTGGTGACGGTCGCGGTCATCAGCGTCGTCGTCCACCATATATTCGCGACGATGTAGGGGCACTTCATGATCAAGCTACCGTCTCTCGGATTCGACGATGTGCATGACAACGACGGCGAGCTCGAACTCTGCAACCGGCTGAAGGCGGCGCGCGCCGAGGCGGGGCTTTCGCAGGCAGAGCTCGCGGGGCTCGTGGGCGTCTCGCGCCAGACCATCTCGTCCATCGAGACGGGCCTGTTCAACCCTACGGCAAAGCTGGCCCTCGTCCTCTGCATCGCGCTCGACAAGAAGTTCGAGGATCTGTTCTACTTCGAGTGAGGCGCGTGCAAGGGCGCGTCTAGGATCGACGGACGCGCCTGGCTCACTTCCAGATCTTGCAGGCTTCGGGGTCTTCGGCCAGCAGCAGGTCGCGTAGGGCTTGCAGGTCGTCGGCCGAGACGTCTTCGGGGTTCTCGTACTCCAGCGTGTCCGCCACGTGAAAGTCGAAGCCGTTCTCGCCGTGCTCGCTCCACAGCTGCTGCAGCGGACGGTTCGGGTGCCCGCCTCCGTTCAGCTTCGCCCGCAGGCTGTTGAGCTCCTTCGCCGCGTCGCGCGTGATGCCCAGAAAGTGCTGGCCCGTGGCAGTGCAGCGCAGTTCAACCACGCCCATGTCGGGGCGGCGGCTCTTGTATGCGTCTCGCAATTCCTTGCGTCGGTCGGTTTGCATGCGTATCACCTCGTCGTCCACGGTACCGCATGCCGTCCGGGCGCGCAATCTACGGAACGTCGACCGTTGCCCTCGCTCGCGGCGCTCCGTGCCCTCAATCAGGCCGAAGCCGGCTGATCGGCCGCGCCGGCCTGCATCCAGGCGATGTACGTGTCGGGGTAGTGGGCGGTCAGCGCGGCCGAAAGGTCGAGGCCGAGGAGCGACTGCACGGCACCGACGATGCCCAATGGGCTGACCAGCGCGTCGAGCGTGGGCACGCGGGTGGATGCCGTGGAGCCGAACGTGCTCAGCGTGGCGAAGTCGTCCTCGTCGCATCCTAACGCGTAGCCGGTGTTGCGCTGGTAGGCGGTCTGCACGATGGCGTACGAATCGTCGAAGTCGACGCTTACGGTGCTGGGCAGCGTGATGGTGGAGCCGTAGCGTCCGAAACCCCAGGAGGAAAGCGGCAGCTGCGTGACGATGTCCGCCTCGTTCACCACGTTGAAGATGTTGCCGAACCTCGGATCGTGCCGGTCGTCAGCGCGCGTGGCGCACGGGGCGGCGAACGTGTAAGCGTAGATGCCGGACGAGGGCGCCAGCGCCGACGCGTCGTCGTCCGGGTCGCCGAGGTCGGCGGCCAGCAGGTTCGCGATGGCCCCGCCGCGGCTGTGCCCTGTGATGAGAATGCGCGTGTGAGCGGGGTCGATGCCCAGATCGCTCGCGTAGGAGCGCACTGCTTTCTCGACCTCTTCCTCGGCCGCTTTGAACCCGCGGTGGTCGGCATCGTCGGAGCCGGCGCCCAGGAAGTTGAAGTTGCTGAGCCACTCTGCGCCGTACGTGCCGCGGATGCCCACGAACAGAAGCGTGACGGGCTTCCCGTCGCCGTCCGAAGCGATGGTCTTGCTGGCCAACGTGTACGCGGCCACGTCGCTCGATCCCACCAACAGTGAGCTGACCTCGTCGAGGACGCTGCTGCGCATCGCGTACGACTCGGTGCGCACGTCGTGGAATCCCAGCGCGCCAAGCGTCCGCTCGGCGTAGGGCAGCGAACCGGCCACGCCGTCGTAGTACTGGGATTCGGAATTGCACACCGCCGCCAACACGGAACAGGCCGTGGCCAGATCGTGCTGGTAGGTGCGGGCGTCGTGGAAGAACCAGGAGTCGTCGAACGTCAGCTGCGTGGATGTTCGTCCTGACGGGTTGTTTGGGTCGAGGGCGGCCACCACCTCGCTGCAGTATTCGGCGGTGACGGTGGTGCGCGGGGAAGCGGGGACGTGCGCGACGACCGCGTTTCCATTGGCGTGCGCGACGGGAACGAGCCCCGATTCGTAGCCCGTGTACCGGAGCTGTACCATGAACAGCGCGATGAGAAGGAGGCAGCCGAGCAGGGAAGCGACAGCCGACGCGAAGCGTCGCGCGGGGTTCGTCTGCATCGGTCCTCCTTCGCCATCGGTGAGTGCTTCCTTCGTTTCGGCCAGTATACGGTGTCGTGCCGCCGCGGTTACCGGTGCTGGCGCAACGCAAGTGAAACTTAAGCGTGCTGTAAGCATTTCTTAAGGTTTGGGGCACGTTGCGGCAAGGTTCGGGATTCCTTTGCATCGCGGGCGTGAAACATTCGCGTGCGATCTGCGGGGACGAGGGGTCGAAGCGTTTCCTCGTGCTAGAATATCCAGTTGCTTGCCAACTGGCGAACGAATGCTGGTTGGCGCGCGTCGTCCAAGCGCGCCGCATCATGAGCGGCGGCGCTCGAAAGCCGGCTGACGAGGCATCATGCGCCGCGCGGCCCCGAAATGTGAGGAAGCACCATGTCAAAGGGAACCTACTCGTTCACCACCCCCATCTACTACGTCAACGCGGCCCCGCACCTCGGCACCGCGTACACCACCATCGCCGCCGACACCGTGGCGCGCTACCAGCGCATGAACGGCTACGACGTGGCGTTCGTGACGGGCATGGACGAGCACGGCCAGAAGGTGGCCGACACCGCTGCCGACAAGGGTATGACCCCGCAGGATTGGTGCGATTCCATGGAGCCCGCATTCCGCGACGCATGGGATATGCTGGGCATCACCTACACCGACTTCGTGCGCACCACCGAGCCGCGCCACGCCGTTACCGTGCAGAAGTTCTGGCAGGACCTCTACGACAAGGGCTGGTGCTACAAGGGCAGCTACGAAGGCTGGTACTGCGTGCACGAGGAAACCTACTACGCCGAGAGCGACCTCGAGAAGAACGACGAGGGCGAATTGGTGTGCCCCGACTGCAAGCGCCCCGTGCAGAAGGCGGGCGGCGAGGAGAACTGGTTCTTCAAGCTGTCCGAGTTCGGCGACAAGCTGCTGGCGTTCTACGAGGAGAACCCCGACTTCATCCGTCCCGAGACGCGCAAGAACGAGATCGTGTCGTTCGTGAAGAGCGGTCTGAAGGATCTGTCCATCTCGCGCAGCACGTTCGACTGGGGCGTGCCGCTGCCGTTCGACGAGGGTCACGTGGCCTACGTGTGGGCCGACGCGCTGCTGGCCTACCTCACCGGCATCGGCTACGGCGACGAGGGCGAGCGCGCCGGCGAGTTCGACGCCCGCTGGCCCATGCAGTACCACTTCGTGGGCAAAGACATCACGCGTTTTCACTGCGTCATCTGGCCCGCCATGCTGATGGCGGCCGGGCTGCCCATCACGCACACGGTGTTCGGCCACGGCTTCCTGCTCACCAAGGGCGAGAAGATGTCGAAGTCGAAGGGCAACGCGCTGAAGCCCGCGGACCTCTGCAAGGTGTTCGGCGTGGACGCGTACCGCTACTACTTCATGAGCGACGTGCAGTTCGGCGCCGACGGCTCCATCTCCATGGAGCGCATGGTGCAGGTCTACAACGCCGATTTGGCGAACACCTGGGGCAACCTGTGCAGCCGCGTGTTCAACATGACGAAGAAGTACTTCGACGGCCAGGTTCCGGAGGTGTCCGCCGGGGTTCTCGCGAAGGAGAACCCGCTGCGCGCCATCTCGGACGAGCTGTACGCCGAGTACGACGCCGCCCTGGGCGCCGTCGACTTCACGGCCGCCGCGGCCGCCGTGCAGAAGCTGGCCGGCCGCGTGAACCTCTACGTGGAGGAGAGCGCCCCGTGGAACCTCGCGAAGAGCGAGGAGACCGCCGGCGAGCTGGCCGAGGTCATCTACAACGCGCTCGAGGCCATCCGCATCATCGCGCTGTACATGGCGCCGTTCATGCCGAACACGTCGGCCGAGGTGTTCCGTCGCCTGTCGCTGGGCGACATCGAGGCCGTGACCGACATCGAGGCCGCGACGGCCTGGGGCCAGCTGCCCGCCGGCAACACGGTGGAGATCGGCGACCCCCTGTTCCCACGCCTGGACATGGACGCCATCGACCTGTCGATGGAGTAATCGCGTGGCCGACGACGAACGACAGGAACCCGTCTTCGACGATCCGCAGTTCCGGCAGAAGCGCAAGCACGGCCGTTACCGCGTGGTGGACGCTCCCCAGCTCGAGGGGTCGGTGGCCGACACGCACGCCCACCTGCAGCTTCTGCCCGATCCGTCGTACGCGCTCGCGCGCTGCGCAGCTCACAAGGTGGAGTTCGTCTGCACCATCGTGGACGTGTTCGAAGACGGAACGACCACGTTCGATCGCTTGAACTCGTGGCGGTTCGAGGCCGCTGCGGCTGCCAAGCGCTTCGTCGGCTGGACTTGAAGCGACCCCTTCCCGCGCGTGCCGCGGGTTCGGATCGCCGTCGGGTGCCACCCGCATAACGCGAAGTACTACGACGACGGCTTGGAGGCCGATTTGCGCCGTATGCTCAAGGACCCGCGCGTGGCCGCGCTCGGCGAGATCGGCTTGGACTACCACTACGACTTCTCGCCGCGCGACGATCAGCGCGAGGCCTTCCGTCGTCAGCTCCGCTTGGCGAAGGAGGCGGGGCTGCCCGTCGCGCTGCACCTGCGCGAGGCGCACGACGAGGCGCTGGCCATCATGCGCGAAGAGGGCTTCCCCGAGGCGGGCACGCTGTTGCACTGCTTCAACCTGGACTGGGCCACGCTGGAGCCGTGGGTCGAGGAAGGGTGCTACGTGGCCTTCGGCGGGGCGCTCACGTTCAAGAACGCCGACGACACGCGCGAGGCCGCGGCCCGCGTGCCGGTGAACCGCCTGCTCACCGAGACGGATGCGCCGTACATGACGCCCGAGCCCATGCGCGGCATGACCTGCCTGCCCGACCACGTGCTGTTCACGGCGGAACGGCTGGCCGAGGCGTGCGGGCGGGCGCCCGGGGCCCAGCGCGAGGAGTTCCTCGCTCGGCTCATGGACAATGCGCGCGAACTGCTGGATCGCCCGGCCACCGCTTGGCAGAAGAACAAAGGAGCGTGACGCTTGTGAAGCGACTCATCATCAGCGGTTCCCCTCGGGCGCGGGGGCGCAGCGCGGGCGTCGCGGAGGCCGTGCGCTTCGCGTTCGAGGACGCCTGCGCCGACGACGACGTGCGGCTCGTGTCGCTCGCGGACGTGCGCATCTCGCCCTGCACGGGATGCGAGACGTGCGCGCGCACCACAGGGCGCAACGAGCTGTACTGCATCATCTCGGACGACATGCTGCGCGTGCGCGAGATGCTGAACGCTTGCGATCAGCTGACGGTGGTGTCGCCGGTGTACTTCGCGGGCGCGCCGTCCCAGCTCAAGGCGTTCCTCGACCGCCTGCAGCCGTACTTCTACGCCAACTGGCGCGCCAAGCCGAAGCGACCGGCAAGCCTGTACGTGGTGGGCGAGGGGGGCGACCCGCACGGGTTCGGCCCGCTTGTGGGCGAGGCGCGCTCGGCGTTGGCCGTGGCGGGCTTCGCGCTGGAATCCGTGCACGACTGGGTGGGCCTCGTCAGCGCGGACGGCGCGCTCCCTTCGGGCTCCGACGTGCTGGAGGGCGGCCGCGTACATCCGGCTTCGGCCTACACGTGCACTGGTCCCGAAGGCACGTTTCCACGCGCGGTGGGGCAGGTCTGATGACGAAGCTGTCGCCGCTGGCCAGCGTGTCCGAGACGCGTGCCGTCCTGGAAGCGCACGGGCTTTCGACCAAGTACTCGCTCGGCCAGAACTTCCTCATCAACGACGCCATCTTGCAGAAAATCGTCGCCCTGGCCGATCTTGTGCCCGACGATTACGTGCTGGAGGTGGGGCCGGGCATCGGCACGCTCACCGTCGCGCTGCTGAAGAGCGTCGGACGCGTGCTGTCGGTGGAGCGCGACCCCGACCTGCCCGCCGTGCTGGCCGAGACGCTGTCCCCCTGGGCCGACCGATTCGCCCTGCTCAACAAAGACGCGCTTGATTTATGTTCCGCTGATTTCCAATCAGCGGAACCACTCGACGCTGCGGCTTCCCGTGGTGCCCGATCTCGCGGCGAGGCCCAAGGCTCGCGTACCGAAGTACGCAGCGCCTTCGCCCTCCCCACGATCTCGGGCACCACGGAAACCCTCGCTGACGTAGCTGGACCCATGAGGCTTTTACCCAACAAGCTGGTGGCGAACCTGCCCTACGCCGTGGCCGCCACCGTGGTGCTCGACTACTTCGAGCGGTTCGCGTCGCTGGAAAGCGCCACCGTCATGGTGCAGAAGGAAGTGGCCGACCGCATGGCCGCCAGCCCGGGCACGAAGAACTACGGCGCCTACACGGTGAAGCTGCGCCTGTACGCCGAGCCGGCCGGGCGCTTCGCCGTAGGGCCGGGCAACTTCTTCCCGCCGCCGCGGGTGGAGAGCGCCGTGCTGCGCCTGAACCGCCGCCCGGTCTTCGACGACCAAGGCGTGCCGCTCGATGCCGATGCGATCGCCGCCGCCTGCACCATGGCCGAGGCCGCGTTCGCCACGCGCCGCAAAACGCTGTCGAACTCCTGCAAAACCTACTTCGCCGGACGAGGCCCGCAAGGGGCCGCCGTCATCGCCCGGCTCCCGCAGTTGTTCGAGCGCGCCGGCATCGATCCCCGCCTCCGCGGCGAGACCCTCGACCTCCCCGAGTTCGTCCGCCTCGGCTGCGCCTTCCAGCAGATCGCTTGAACGGTTCGGTCGCTGAAGAGGGCTCGTCTGCCGAGGGGCTTGCCGCCGAGCAGCTCGCGGCCCCCCTCGCGTCGCAAATCCGCGGGCGATGTGCAGCAAAAACGAGGTTTTGGCAGCGCGAGCCACCTCGCCGGCGCATAGAGCGAAACGCGACCTGGGGTTTCTTCGTCGCGCTGCCCGCAAAAGAGCTTCCCGCGACGGCCGAATGAGGTTCCGACTGCCAAAACCTCGTTTTTGCTGCACATCGCCGTGCGTCCGCTGTTAAACCAATATTGACATGCGCCGCCGTGCGCCGCCTCCTCTGTCGGGGAGCCGGCGATCGAGCGGGACGGGCGCCCGGCCGACGGCCGAAGAGGGCCTCCGAGCCGCCGGCGAGTCCTCGCGGGACGGCCCGGCCCGGCTATGTCAATATTGGTTTAACAGCGGAACCGTGCGAATCGGTGCACCCGTGGACCGAACGGGGCGGTGCGCCTTCGCGAGTCTCGGTCGCGGGCTAGGCGTCCTTCAGCGCTTTGGCGCGCACGGCCTTGCCTTTGCTGCACTTGGGCTTCGCAAGCGGGCAGTGCTTCTTGCAGCAGGGGCACACGCGTCCGTCGAGCACCGATGCCGTCTTTTTCGCTTCCGCCTTCTTCTTGTCCGGTTTCTTCTTCTTGTCTTTCTTCGAGCTCACGTGGATCCTTTCGCACTATGTTCGCGGCCATTCTAGCATGTGCGTCCGTGAGGAGCTCGAAGCCTCCGCGGACGGCAGCGCTCGCACGGCGCCCGCTTCCACGGGGGTTTCACGTGACGAGGCGCGAGGTTTGAATTGTTATGGACTTGGGGACAATCCGTGCAGATTCTGTAGAGTATTGACTCAGGTGGTATAATTTGAGGCTGTCATTTCTGCACACTGGCATACGCGAGAAAGAGTGAGCATGGATTTAGCGAAACAAGCCAAAATCGTCGACTCCATTCATGATACGTTACACGACTTCGTAGGTCAACGCCTGAAAGTTCGGGCCAATATGGGTCGGTCGAAAATCGTCGAGAGCGAAGGCGTTCTCATGCAGGTGCACCCGCAGCTGTTCATCCTCGAGGTGGATCGCAAGCGCGGCCGCACCTCCCGCCAGTCCTACCAGTACGTCGACGTGCTGACGGGCATGGTGGAGCTGTCCCAGAACGGCGAGCCGCTGTTCGAGCCCTTCGTGCCCGAGTCGGCCGACGGTGCGCCCGCCGCGGATCTTATGGACGAGCAGGAAGAGGAGAAGGTCCTGTCCTAACGGCTCAGGGCTGGTTCCGGCAAACCGACGGGTGTCGCAAGCGCGGCACCCGTTTTGCGTTTCCGGCCTTGTTTCTTCTGTCGTGCAGCGAGGTCAGCGTATAGAATAGCGGGGTGGAAAGCGGGTCGGGGATCGACGCAAGAGGAGGGACCGTGGCGCAAGATCGGGCAAAGGAAGGCGTGCGTTTGCCGTACGTGCTGCGGCATTTCGACGTGTCGTACCTGGGCATCTGCGCACCGCATGTTTGGATATACTGCGTGGCGCACCGCGCGGGGCTCGACTTCGGCGGCGTGGTCATCGGCATCCCGCTGTACATCGCGCTGTCGGCGTTCATGCTGGCGGTGATGCTGCTGGCCTGGAAGGGCAAGGCGCAGCGCGTGGCGCCCAAGCTGGATTGGCCGCTGGCCGCGTTGCAGGCGGCTGCGACCCTGCTGCTGGTGGTGCCGTTGCCCCTGACGGGGGCCGCCAGCGCCACGGCGGCCGCGGTGGCGGCGGGCATCGGCGTGGCATGGCTGTACCTGCAATGGGCGCCGTTCTACGCGAAGCTCGACGTTCGCGAGGCCATCGCGTGCATCTTCTGCGCCATGGCCGTAGGCTCCGCGCTCAAGGTGCCCATCGACCTGCTGCCGCCCGTTCCGGCGGCCGTCGTGCTCATGGCGCTGCCGTTCGCCTCGGCCGCGCTGGCGCGCCGCGCGCAACGCAAGCAGCCGCCGACGGAGCGCGAGCCGCGGATGTTCTACGACCAGAACCCCATGTCCATCCCGTGGAAGATCCTGTTCGGCGTAGCTGCGTACAGCCTGATCATCGGCGTGATCCAGGGCATGCCCATCCAAGCCGACTACACCCCGTTCTGGATGATGACGTCCGCGCACCACGGGGCCGAGATCGCGGTGGCTCTGTGCGTGCTGTGGTGGGTGTTCGCGAAGGGCGGCCTGCTGCGCTTTTCCAGCCTGTGGCGCGCGATCCTGCTGTTCACGGCCACGGGGCTGTTCTTCCTGCCCGTCATCGGCTCGGCGTGGGCGGGCTGGGCGCTCGTGCTCATCTCCATCGCGCAGACGCTCGTGGTCATGCTGTTCTGGACGATGCTGGCCGACGTGGCGCATCATTCGCGCACGTCGCCTTACGTCATCTTCGGCTCGGGCTGGATCGCCTACTCGCTGCCGTTCGCGTTGGGCGAGCTGGCGGGCAAAGCGGAAGGGCTGCACGGCGCGGGATCCGCGGTGCTGTTGGCGTTGGCCTACCTGCTGACCATCGCCGCGGTGTTCGCGCTCAACGAGGCGAACTTCTCGCAGCGCCGCATCTTCGCCGATTTGGAAGGCCCCGCGCCCGAACGCTCCATGTTCGCGAGCATCGACGAGGGCTGCGAGCGCTTGGGGTCCCAGCGGGGCCTCACCGCGCGCGAAGTGGAGGTGCTGCAGCTGTTGTGCAAGGGCCGCTCGAAAAGCTATATTGCAGAAAGCCTGTTCATCAGCGAGAACACCGTGCGGTCCCACTCGAAGCACATCTACGCGAAGCTCGACGTCCATTCGAAGCAGGAGATCTTGGACCTGATCGCGCAGGGCTAGGCGATCCCTGCCACCTTGCCGTCCCGGTCCACGAAATACGCGCCCAGGATCGCATCGCGCTCGCGGGCGAACGCCAGGCCGCGTTCGATCCCCAATGCCAGCAGGGTGGTCGAGTAGCCCTCCGCATCGATCGAACGGCGCGCCACCACGGTGGCTCCCGCGGCATCCGTCTCGACGGGGAAGCCCGTCTTCGGGTCGAGGATGTGGTGGTAGAACACGCCATCTCGCTCGAAGCAGCGCTCGTACACGCCGCTGGTCACGGCCGAGGCGTCGCGCACGGTCACGGCGCCCACGATGGAGCCCTTGTCGCGCGGATCCTGCAAGCCTACGCGCCATGGGCTGCCGTCTGGCTTCTGCCCGTGCGCCATCACGTTGCCGCCCAGGTTCACCACGAACGAGTCCAGCCCGTGCTCGGCTAGCACCGCGGAAAGCCGGTCGGCGATCCATCCCTTCGCGATGCCGCCTACATCCACGGCCGCCTGCGGGTCGGCCAGCTGCGCCCAGGACCCGCCGGGCTCTCCGGCCTCGCTTACGCGCAGCGCGCGCCAATCCACGTGCGTCAGCGCGCGCTCCACGTCGGCGCGCTCGGGCACCGTGCCCTCGTGGAAGTTCCACAGCCGCACCGCCGAGCCCACGGTGACGTCGAACAGGCCCTCGCTGTCGGCGCAGTACCCGATGGCCGCGCGCAGCAGCTCGGCCGTGTCGTCGTGGACGGCCACGCGCTTGCCTGCAGCCGCGTTCAGCCGCGAGATGTCGGAGTGCGGCAGCGTGCGCGAAAGCCGCCGCTCGAACGCGCGACTCGCGCCGCGGGCCGCGTCGAACGCGGGGGCGCACTGCGCGGCATCGGCGTAGGCTTGCAGGGTGATGATCGTGTTGAACGCGTAGAACTGGTGCGTCATCATGCCCGCGTCGTTGGGCCCGTGCGTTTCGTGCACGTCTTCCAGCGGGATGGGGTCGTATGCGTCGCGATATTCCATGCCGCACAGTATATCACCCGGTTCGTGTCATGGCACAACCTGCGAAAACACCCCGTCCGTGTACTGTTGCGCCACCCGTTTGCGCCGCATCATGAACCCATCGTGATCGACCGGCGGGCATTCCCTCCCTGATCTTCCCGCTCGTCAGCCGATCGCGATCCGGCAGCGGCTGAGCGAAGGGTCGCGCCGCGACGGTGAGGGAAGCAGACACAACCAAGGAGGAGCCATGATCCAGAACCCGAACGAAATCGCCGCCCGCCAGCGTATGGAAGAAGCCATGAGTCGCATCGAGGCGAACGTGCGCACGCGCCTGCAGATGAACCGCCGCCAGTTCGTCTGCGGCAGCGCCGCAACCATGGCGTTGGCCATGCTCGGCCTGGCCGGCTGCTCGCCGAAGGCCGACGCGAACGGCGGCGTGGGCTCGCAGGCGTACAAAGCCGGCACCTACGAGGCCAGCGCCGAGGGCCGCAACGGCGCCGTCAACGTGAAGGTCACGTTCACCGACGACGCTATCGACGCCATCGATGTCGAGCACGAGGAAAGCCGCAACATCGGCGATGCCGCCATCGATATCCTCAAGGACAAGTATCTCCAGTCGCAAAGCCTCAACTTCGACACCGTCACGGGCGCTTCGCTGTCGTCCATGGCCTTCGCCACGGCCGTGGCCGAGTGCGTCGACCAGGCGGGCGGCGACGTGAAGGCCCTCAAGAAGGCCGACACGGGCATCGAGCCCGCGGCCGCTATCGACGAAGACTGCGACGTGTGCGTCGTGGGCTCCGGCGGCGCGGCGTTCGCGGCGGCCGTCACCGCGGCGGAGGCCGGCAAGACGGTGGTCATGCTGGAGAAGATGGACATCTACGGCGGCAACACGAACGCCGGCGAGGGCACGCTCAACGCGCCCGACCCCGAGCGTCAAGAGCCCCTCGGCATCGAGGATTCGCCTGACCTGTTCTACCAGCAGACGTTCGAAGGCGGCGACGAGTTGGGCGATCCCGCGCTCGTGCGCATCCTGGCCGACAACGCGCTGGACGCCGTGCACTGGATGGAGGACCACGGCCTGGTGTACGAGAAGGAACCGTTCACGGCCATCGGCGGCCTATGGCAGCGCGGTCACGCCGTCGAGGTGGAGAAGAAGGGCGAGCAGGGCGGCAGCTACTACGTGTCGTGCCTGAAGGACAGCGCCGACAAGACCGGCAAGGTCACGCTGTACACCGACGCGAAGGTCGAACAGCTTGTCGAGGAGGGCGGCAAGGTGACGGGCGTCGCCGGAACCCGTCCTTCGAGCGGCGCTTCCGTTGCCGTGCGCGCGAAGTCCGTGGTGCTGGCCACGGGCGGCTACTCCCGCAACGCCGAGCTGGCCATGGAGTACGACAAGCGCGTGACGAAGGACATGCCCTCGTCGAATGTGTGCTCGTCTACCGGCGACGGCCTGGGATTGGGCGAAGGCGTGGGCGCGGGCCTGCGCAACATGGAGCTGGTGCAGATCCACCCGCTGGGCGACCCGCAGAACGGTGGCGTGGCCACGTTCGTAGGCAACTGGCTAGGCGTCGAGGACTACGTGATGGTCAACGACGAGGGCAAGCGCTTCATCCGCGAGGACGAGCGCCGCGACACCATCGCCGACGCCATCCTGGAACAGCCCAACGACGAGATGTGGCTGCTCGTGGACTCCACCGACATCGCGGCCGACCGCGCCGACCAGATCGCCGAGCTGGTGGAGAAGGGCCACAGCTTCAAGGCCGACGGCATCGAAGATCTGGCGAACCAGATCGGCGTGCCGGCCGATGCGCTGGCCGAGACGGTGGAGGGGTACAACGCCTGCGTGAAAGCCGGCGTCGACACGCAGATCGCCCCGGGCAAAGAGCTGCTGGGCACCGAGCTGTCCGATCCCGCGTACTACGCCTCCAAGCGCATTCCCACCATCCACTACACCATGGGCGGTTTGTGCATCACCACTGATGCGCAGGTGTGCACCGAGGCGGGCGAGCCCATCCCCAACCTGTTCGCGTGCGGCGAAGTCACCGGCGGCGTGCAGGGCGGCAACCGTCTGGGCGGCAACTCGTTCACCGACCTCATCGTGTTCGGCCGCATCGCCGGAGCCTCGGCGGTGGCGAACGCCTAAGCGGCGGCGTTTCGACTACGCCCTGCGTTTCGCGTCTGCGGTCAAGAAGGTCGGCGTCCGTGCAAGGGCGTCGGCCTTCTCCCGTTCGGCGCTACTTTCCCGAGGCGGCGCGCGAGAGCTTCAGCCGAGCCAGCTCCGATTGCTCCGCAACGGCGCGAAGCGCCTCGTCGCGGATGTAGGCGGAATCGTCGACGGTAGAGGTTCCGCAAAGAAGCGTAGTCAAAGCTTTGGAGATGTCGATGAGGCGCTTGTTCAGTTCACGATCTGCGGGAGTGTTCATCAGCGTCATCCCTTTCAAGTCCGGTGGTTCGCTCGTGGTATCATCTAGTGCGATCGTTGAAGATCGCTGTTTATGCGCGCAATGGCAATGAGAGGCTTCCATTGCGTCCGGCGGTCACGATATGCTCCGATCGGCTGATATTCATGACGGCGGCTCTTTTCCGATGATCGTGGCTCTGCAGTAATCTTAACGTCAGACAATTTATCATAAAACATTAAATCTGTGATGGTGGCTTCGCCGTTTTGTTCCGACTGAATGCCCAGATGGACTGCAAAATTCCTAATTGTAATCATCGGATTACGCAACTTGTCGCACCGGTATTTCAGAAGCCCCCTAGCAGCAAGGTTTCATTGAATGCTAGTATGCTTTTGTAAGCGTGGAGAGACGGTTTTGCGCCATGTTTGTTCGGATGCATCGATCGTACGACGAGGGGCTGGGTGTATGAGGTTTACCGAAGAGGTAGTTCTGTTCGACTTCGCGGGAATCCCGATGGTGGGCTGCCTCGATACCGGATATGCGATCGGTTTGACCGAGCGGGGCGCTGCGGTTTGCTCGCGCATGCTCGAGGAGGATGTTCCCGAGGACGATGTGACCGCGGTGGATCCGGCGTTGCTGGAACATCTTGCGCGCGGCGGCTTCTTCCAGCGGGTCGTTGCCGAGCCGCGCGTGCTTTCGGCGTACCTGCACGTCACGCAGCGCTGCAACCTCGCATGCGCAGGCTGCTACTCGCTAGACGAGCATCGCAACCGCCTGGCCGACGCGCCTCTGGCCGACATGAAGTGCGCGGTGGAAGGGCTTGCCGCCGCCGGATTGTCGCAGCTGATCATCTCGGGCGGCGAGCCGTTCTTACGCGAGGATCTTCCCGACATCGTGGAGCACGCGAAGCGCGCCTGCGGCATCGCGTCGGTCACCGTGCTGTCGAACGGCACGCGCATGACCGAGGAATCGCTGGAGCGGCTGGCGCCGAACGTCGATTGCGTGTCGGTGTCGTTCGACGGCTGCTCGGCTGCCGCGCCGGCGTACATCAGAAGCGAGCAGCGCTTCGACGAGCTGGTGGAAGCCGTGCGCATGGTGCAGCGTGCGGGCATCCCGGCGCACATCATTCCCACGGTACATGCGAAGAACGTGGACGATCTGGCCTTGTACGTGCAGCTGTCGCGCGATTTGGGTGCGTCGCTGAACTTCAGCCTGCTTACCTGCGAGCCTGACGACGAGGTGTTGGGAGGCCTGCTGCCCGGCGCGGACGAGCTGCGCATGCTGGGCCGCGCGCTGCTGACGCTTGACAACGGCAAGCCCCTTCCCGCGATGGATGCGCCCGTAGGCGTGAACCTCACGGTGAAGCGCAACTGCGGGGCCGGCTGCAAGTCGCTCAGCGTAGACGCCGACGGCACCATCTACCCGTGCCACATGCTGCATCGCCCGGAGCTTGCCATGGGCAACGCGTTCACGGGCGCCGTGCTCGATGCGTTGCAGACGGATGTGTCTCGCACGTTCCAAACGCTCGACGCCGAAAAGTTCGAGGACTGCGGATCGTGCCGGTATCTGCGAATCTGCGGGGGAGGCTGCCGAGCCCGCTCGCTGTTCGAATCGGGCAATTTGGAGTCGAAGGACTCCTACTGCCTGATGACCCAGGCATTCTACGACGTCCTGGGAAAAGCCATGTCAGAATCGCTACAACAAAGGAGGTGAAAGAATGCTGTTCTATAGCGACGCGGAACCTTTGTCTGTGTGCTATCCCATCGGGTTTAACGGTTCCTGTTTTGCGGTGGGTTTCTGAGTAAACAGTAAACCCCATCGATGTATTTATCAAAGACCTCTTTCATTAGGTAATGAAAGAGGTCTTTGCGATACTATAGCTTTTATTTGTAAGGTGCTCTGGGAGAAGGAGACGTAATGCCTGACACGGATGTGGAAACAACGGAACGTTTACTTGTTAAAACTCGCAAGATATGTCGTCTTATCGGTCTCGCCATGATTGTCGTCTTTGTCTTCCTTTGCATTTGGTGGCTGGCATCAAGTGGGGTAATGGTTTGTTCTTTGTTCGATCCCGGTTTCTCAGATAACCCTGTTAATGGGTTTACGTTAGTTAACTATGTGTTGTGTGGTATCGCTATGGCTGCGATATGCATCACTCTTATTAAAATATTCTCCGATACTTCAAAAGGCCATTCTCCCTTTACTATGCTGCAAGTTAAAAGGCTTAGGCTGATTGCGATCTCGTTGCTGGCCTATGGTGTTCTTGAGTTTGTAATGACGTGCAGTGCGGCTTTTATGAATCAAGGATGGGCGGGTTCTTCTGCGGGTAGCGTCTCTCCAACTCTGAACTTCTTTCCTTTAGTGGCAGCGGCGGTTGTCTTCGCCTTCTCCTTTGTGTTCAAATACGGCATACTTCTGCAAAAGCTTTCGGACGAAACCTTGTAGGTGGGCTCGATGCCAATCGTTCTTCATCTTGACGAGATCATGGCGGATCGGCATATCTCGCTGAACGAGCTTGCTGACAAGGTGGGAATCACCAACGTCAACCTCTCGCGCATCAAGACAGGCAAAATCAGGGCCGTCCGTTTCAGCACGCTTGACATGCTGTGCGAGGTGCTCAAATGCCAGCCGGGAGATATCCTCAAACACGTTTCCGCCGACGAGGCGAACGCCATGTTCATCGACGAGAATGCCGAGCTGTAAATCCCGTTCGTGTGCATTTTGCAGATCGTCTGCAATTGCCATTTGACAAATGCCTCCAAGACAGGCAGAATATTGCCCCGCGCAATAAGCGCACTACCCGTGGGGATGTAGCTCAGCTGGGAGAGCATCACGTTCGCAACGTGGGGGTCGTGGGTTCGAATCCCATCATCTCCACCACGGAAACTAGATCGGGGCGAGGCCAACGGCTTCGCCCCGATTTTTCTGTAATGGGTGGCGAGAGTCTCGGAAATGTGGTATAAAATATCTGGTCGCTAAGGCGGCTTCCAAGTGCCGGGGGATGTCCCCCGGCTATTTTTGTCTTAGGGGTTATTGAAGCTGGGGGGATGCATGTTGAATGAGTTGTCCTTGTTCGTGGACGAAAGCGGCTCTGAGGGGAAAGGGTCGAAGTACTACCTCCTTACTCTTGTGTTTCATAATCAGTCCAATGACATCCTTAATAACATTGCAGCTTATGAGCAAACCCTCAAGGACAAAAGCCTTCCCGACGTGCCGTTCCATGCCTCTCCGCTGATGAATGGAAACGATGAATACGAAGGCTTTGATATGGCGACTCGAAAAAAGCTCTTAGCGGCTTTTGCCTCATTTGTTCGCCGACTTCCCATCGCCTATACCACGTTTCTTTATGAGAAAAAGCTATTCGATACTAATGATGCTCTAGCCGCTAGAATGCGTCGTGATGTAGTGACGTTTCTTTTCGACCACTTAGAGAGGTTTCAGTCGTTCGACATTGTCAAAGTTTATTACGATGACGGCCAGAAGATCGTCTCTCAAACTTTACGTTCGGCAGTTGGGTATGCATTAGCAAAGGACTCTGTTTTATTCAGGAGTTGCGACGTTACTGCTTATCGGCTTTCTCAGGTCGCCGATCTCCTTTGCACCCTAGAGCTCACTGCGCATAAGTACGAAAACAAAGAAAGCACTCCTACCGACGAGAAAGTGTTTGGTGGATCGATCGCGTTCAAGAACAACTATTTAAAGAATGCTCGGCGGAAAAGAATGAACTAGCTGGCCGCTTTTCGTTCAAGTAAATGCCGTGCTTTAGGAAAGGGCTGACACGTGAGATGTTTTGAAGGAACTTTAGCCCAGCAGGCTTTTTCTCAGATGCAGAAAGAGATTCGCAAGGAGATAGAAAGCCTTCCGGATGAAAGGTTCACAAATACCGAGCAAGAGGCATGGATAGAGTATTTCGTTTCCAAGTACGAGGTAGATCCATTTGAGATCAATGAAGATGGGATCGAATACTCTATAGACGAACATGATATCCGGGTCTACAACACTTGGCATAGCATGATTTCTTATGAACCTGAGTATTTACTAGTCCCCGGTCTTTCTGTTGTGTGCCGGGTTCCATTTGTCGGCGAATCTGACTTGCTGAAGTTAACTCCAAACCCCCATACGTTAGATATTTTCGAAGTCGATAAAATCGTGGAAGGAAGGAATAGCGAGACTGCCCACCTAATCTTAAGTGAGGAAATGCGTCAATCTGATGCAAGCGCCGATGCAATTCAAAAACGCTTTTCAGGCAGGGTTTCAAGTTTAAAAGAAGAAGTTTCAAGAAACAATGCAGAAGCCGTTCGCTTTAATGCCGCTCTTCCAGGTTTGGTGGAAGAATCTATCAGAAAGAGAGCAGATCAGCTCGATCGTCTTCATAGCCTAAAAAGAGAGCTCAAAATTCCTCTAAGAGCCAATAGAGAGACTGCTCCCATTCCCATTAAAAAGAAAAAACTTGTCTTTCCCGCCCCTAAGCCATCTGAAGACAGATCGCCAAGCTATGCGATCAAGGACGAAGACTATGAAAATATTCTTGATCTTATCGATAAACAATGTAGCACATTCGAACTGACACCTAGTTCGTATAGCTCACTTGGAGAAGAGCAGCTGAGGGATATCGTTCTCGCTATGCTAAACACTCACTATGAGCAGATGGCTACCGGGGAAACTTTTAGAAAGTCTGGAAAAACTGATATTAGTATTCCCTTCGAAGGACATGCGGCCTTTATTTCCGAATGCAAAATTTGGCATGGAGAAAAAGCTCTAAGAAAAGCTATCGATCAACTTTTTAGTTATTCGACATGGCGAGATGTGAAAGTTTCTCTTATCGTGTTTAACCGTGATAACAAGAATTTTCCGTCTTTACTTGATGCGATTGATTCGATGGTGAATGACTATGGCTATAAGGTTAATAAGAGAGGCGAGAGCAGCTGGCGATTCTATGCCACGAACAAGGAGAACGAGCAGCTTATGCAAGTTACTATCCAGGCGTTTGATTTGTTTTGCTAAAGTTGCATGTGGTTTTCAGTGTGTCGATAGCCATGGGTAGCTATTCGTTGACACGAAGGACACATCACCGCTTTTAGCTACTAAATCAATTGTGATCGTTTACGGATGAGCTGGGAGCCCGAATGGTACCTATAGCATCACGCTGCGTATGAACGCGAAGCGTACTATTACCACAGAAGATCATAGATTCGACCCCTCATAGCTGTCACGAAAGCGCGCGCGGGGCAGGCCGCCTGTCTCCGCGGTTTCCCATTCACGGGGTATACTTCTCTCTGACCTGCGATTTGATACCGGAAGTTGTCATGCTGTCTGCGAAAAAGAAGCCGGAAGTTGGTTGAGCGTGGGCCGGGGTGCCCGCATCATAGGGGCATCGACCGCACGAACGAAGGATGGACCTATGAGCTTTCGCGACAACATGCTGCTTATTGCGCCGTTTTTGCTACACCGTTCCACGCTCCACTGCTACAGCGCTCC
>OLQP01000087.1_pt1 | contig 87142 bp, 61 predicted proteins | sample 1643181 | NCBI WGS metagenome assembly OLQP01 (sample SAMEA3136710, study PRJEB25190) | human gut metagenome | biome: human gut; feature: human-associated habitat; material: faeces | place: Austria | collected 2013 | reverse complement strand
CTTGCCGGAACGTTGCGACGCGCGGCGGTGAATATACATTGTGAAATCGCGTCCGGGATAACGACCAACACATTAAATAGCAAATTTGCGAAGAAGGAGACACACAATGGCTTTTACCCACCTCCACGTCCACACCGAATACTCCCTGCTGGACGGTTCCAATAAAATAAAAGAATACGTTGCCCGTGTAAAGGAGCTTGGGATGGACAGCGCGGCCATCACAGACCATGGGGTCATGTACGGCGTCATCGATTTTTACCGGGCAGCGAAAGCAGCCGGAATCAATCCGATCCTTGGCTGCGAAGTCTATGTAGCCCCTGGTTCCCGCTTCGACCGCGAGATCGGCAGTGGCGACGACCGTTACTACCATCTGGTACTTCTGGCTGAGAACAATCAGGGCTATCAAAACCTTATGAAAATCGTATCCAAAAGCTTTAAAGAAGGTTTTTATTATAAACCCCGAGTAGACCTGGAGCTTCTCCGGGAATATCACGAAGGCCTCATAGCGCTGAGCGCTTGCCTGGCCGGTGAAGTAGCCCGGTTCCTTAACAGAGGAATGTACCCGGACGCTAAGAAGGCGGCCCTCCGTTATCAGGAAATTTTCGGCGAAGGAAACTTTTTCCTGGAACTCCAGGATCACGGAATCCCGGAACAGCAGAATGTAAACCAGCAGCTTCTGCGTATGCACCAGGAGACTGGAATTGACCTGGTAGCCACTAACGATATTCATTACACCTACAAAGAAGATGCTGATCCTCACGACATTCTTCTGTGTCTCCAGACAGGGAAGAAGCTGTCCGATACAGACCGTATGCGCTACGAAGGCGGTCAGTACTACGTGAAATCCGAGCAGGAAATGGCGGCACTTTTCCCATATGCACTGGAAGCCTTGGAGAACACACATAAAATAGCAGAGCGCTGCCACGTAGAAATTGAATTCGGAGTTACCAAGCTGCCAAGATTCGACGTTCCCGAGGGCTACACCTCCTGGGAATACCTGAATAAGCTCTGCTTCGAAGGTCTGGAGCGCCTGTACGATCCGGTTACCCCAGAGCTACGGGAGCGACTGGAATACGAGCTGAACACTATCAAAAATATGGGCTATGTTGACTACTTCCTCATTGTGTGGGATTTCATCCATTATGCCCGCAGTAATGGCATTGAAGTAGGTCCCGGACGAGGCTCCGCAGCCGGAAGTATTGTTGCATATACCCTTGGAATCACCTTACTTGATCCAATCAAATATGACCTTCTGTTTGAACGTTTCCTGAATCCGGAGCGAGTATCCATGCCTGATATTGACGTGGATTTCGGATTTGAGCGAAGACAGGAAGTAATCGACTATGTTGTACGGAAATACGGCAAAGACTGTGTGGTTCAGATTGTTACATTCGGTACTTTGGCAGCCCGCGGTGTTATCCGTGATGTAGGCCGTGTCCTCGATATGCCATATGCCCAGGTAGACTCCATTGCGAAAATGGTTCCTGCCAAAATACCGAATGTGAAGCTTGTCACAATCGACAAAGCCATGGAAGTAAACCCGGAACTGAAAAAAGCATACGACGAGCAGCCGGATGTGCATCATCTGATTGACATGGCCAAACGTCTGGAAGGTCTTCCAAGACATACCTCCATGCACGCTGCCGGAGTTGTAATCAGCCAGAAAGACGTCTCCGAGTATGTGCCCCTTTCCCGCGCGCAGGACGGAACCATTGTCACCCAGTTTGTCATGACAACTCTTGAGGAGCTGGGACTTTTGAAAATGGATTTCCTTGGCCTTAGAACCCTGACTGTAATCAACAACGCAGTAAAAAATGTAAAGAAAAATTACGGCATATCCCTTGATATGCAAAAAATAGATTATAACGACCAGAAAGTGCTGGATTCTCTTGGAACCGGACGTACAGACGGTGTGTTCCAGCTGGAGAGTGGCGGAATGAAGGGCTTTATGAAAGAACTGAAGCCTCATAGCCTGGAGGATGTGATCGCCGGAATTTCCCTGTATCGTCCGGGACCGATGGACTTTATCCCCCAGTACATCCGGGGCAAGAACCGTCCAGACACCATCCACTATGATTGTCCTCAGTTGGAGCCAATCCTGAAAGCGACTCACGGTTGTATCGTGTACCAGGAGCAGGTTATGCAGATCGTACAGAGCCTTGCCGGATTTACCCTGGGACGAAGCGATCTTCTTCGCCGAGCCATGTCCAAGAAGAAACTTAACGTTATGGAAAAAGAACGCCAGGCTTTTGTCTATGGAAATGAAGCAGAAGGTGTTCCTGGATGTATTAAGAATGGAATTGACGAGAAAATCGCAAATAAGATTTACGATGAAATGATCGATTTTGCACAGTATGCATTTAACAAATCCCATGCGGCGGCATATGCCTATGTTACGTATCAGACTGCCTTTCTGAAATACTATTATCCGGTAGAATATATGGCTGCGCTGATGACCTCCGTAATCGACAAGCCTACCAAGGTTGCCGAGTATATTCAGGTCTGCCGTCAGATGAACATTCCAATCCTGCCGCCGGACATCAACAAAGGCGAGTATGGCTTTTCCGTATCAGGAGGCTCGATCCTCTATGCGCTTTCCGCAATCAAGAGCGTAGGGCGTCCGGTCATCGAGGCTATTGTTGCAGAGAGAAAAGAACATGGCGAGTACCTTTCCGTGAAGAACTTTATTGAGCGGAATATTGAAGCTGTGAACAAACGTGCCATTGAGAACTTTATTAAGGCAGGCGCCCTGGATTGTCTGGAAGGAAACCGTCATCAGAAGATGGTCGTTTTTGGTCAGATCGTAGATGACATTTCCCGAAACAAGAAGCAGTCTATGGCAGGGCAGCTCAGCTTATTCGACATTGCCAGCGAAGATGAAAAAAAAGAATTTGAGATTCGTATGCCGAATCTGGAAGAATATGACAAAGAGACGGTTCTGTCCTATGAAAAAGAAGTCCTTGGCATATACCTGAGCGGTCATCCTCTGGATCGCTACCGTAATATAATGGAGAAAATGATTTCCGCAAGAACGATTGATTTTCAGCCATCAGATGAAGATGACCGTGAAGGCGGTGAACCGGATGAGTCAAAAGTACGGGACAATCAGAAAGTCATCATAGGAGGAATGATCACAGAGAAAAACGTGAAGTATACCAAAACAAACAAAGTGATGGCGTTCCTTACCGTGGAGGATCTGGTTGGAACTGTGGAAGTCATGGTTTTCCCAAGAGATTACGAGAAATGGCAGAATATGATCAATGAGGACGCCAGGGTATTCATCCAGGGACGCGTATCTGCCGAGGATGACAAGGCCAGCAAACTGATCCTGGAAAAGGTACGGCCTTTCTCCGATATTCCGAGAGAACTCTGGATCCAGTTTGAAAGTAAGGACGATTACAGCCAGAAAGAAAAAGGGCTTCTGGAGGATCTACGGAATTCTCAGGGTACAGACACTGTCGTTATTTATCTGAAAGATGTAAAAGCAATGAAAAAACTGTCTGCTGCATATCATGTAAATCTGCAGGATGAATGGCTTGCACAGATGAGTAAAAAATATGGTGAAGGCAATGTCCGGGTTGTAGAAAGAGCTCTGAAAACGCTTTAAAGTGAAGAATCAGACAGGTATATGGAAAATTATGGTAAAATCACGGAAAACAGAGTGTAATTTCGGCAATTACTTAAGGAAAGAGTCTTGAAAAACCTTTGAAAATGCTATAAACTAATGCTGAATATGTGTATAGAAAAACGAGGGCGTTTCCACTGAAAATGGAGACACAGCTCCCGACGATTCATAAGATGGAGGAGATTATTATGGCAGAAAACAAAGTTAAGACCATTGGTGTCCTTACCAGCGGCGGTGACGCTCCTGGAATGAACGCTGCAATCCGTGCAGTTGTAAGACGTGGACTTTCCAGCGGACTTAAAGTAAAAGGTATCCAGAAGGGCTATAACGGCCTTTTAAACGAAGAGATCATCGACATGACAGCAAGAGATGTATCCGACACCATCGAGCGTGGTGGTACAATTCTTTACACTGCAAGATGTGCTGAGTTCCGTACAGCGGAAGGACAGCAGCGTGGTGCAGAGATCTGCCGCAAGCACGGTATTGACGGACTTGTTGTAATCGGTGGTGACGGTTCCTTTGCCGGAGCCCAGAAGCTTGCCAACCTTGGAATCAACACAATCGGAATTCCAGGAACCATCGACCTTGACATTGCATGTACAGAGTACACCATCGGTTTTGATACCGCTGTAAATACTGCTATGGAAGCAATTGATAAGGTTCGTGATACATCTACTTCCCATGAGAGATGCAGTATCATCGAGGTTATGGGACGTGGAGCCGGCTGGCTTGCACTGTGGTGCGGTATTGCCAACGGAGCAGAGGATGTTCTGATCCCTGAGAAGTATGACTATGATGAGCAGAAGCTGATCAATAACATTATTGAGAGCCGTAAGATGGGTAAGAAACACCACATCATCATCAATGCAGAGGGTATCGGTCATTCACAGGCTATGGCAACTCGTATCGAGGCCGCTACAGGAATCGAGACACGTGCTACTATCCTTGGTCACATGCAGCGTGGTGGAAGCCCAACATGTAAGGACCGTGTATATGCATCCATGATGGGTGCTATGGCAGTAGACCTTCTTCTGGAAGGCAAGAAGAGCCGTGTTGTTGGATATCGTCATGGTGATTTCGTTGATTTCGATATCAATGAAGCTCTTGCAATGGAGAAGAGCGTAACTCCATATATGTGGGAGGTTTGTGAGTCCCTTTCTCATAACTATAGGAAATAACAGTGATAATACGGTTCATTTGTCTCAGGGCATATCTCCGATTGGGTTTTACAGTCTGTGATACACATTTTGCAGAAATCCTTTGAGCTATGTGTCGGCGTCAGGTGAACCGTAATTATAAAAGAGTCATTGTTCCTGACATTCTACAGCAGAGTATTTTGCGAAAGATGCTGAGGGGCAGTGACATAAAGGAAGCTTATGTTCATTCAAAACCTGCAATATAAATTGCATAAACTGAATACGGCACAGATTATTACCCTCAGCTTTGCGGGGGTAATTTTTGTAGGAGGATTAATTTTGTGGCTGCCTTTCTGTACGGCAGCAGGCCAGACCACTTCGTTCTCTGATGCTATGTTTACAGCCACCACCTGTGTATGTGTAACCGGTCTTGTGACTGTGACCACAGCCACTCACTGGAGCCTGATCGGCAAGCTGGTGATCCTTTTGTTGATCCAGATTGGCGGCATTGGTCTGATCGCTCTTGCCAGCATTATTTTTATTTCCCTGAATAAGAAGATCAGTCTGAAGAATCGTAGAATGATCCAGGAATCCTATAATCTGGAGCAGATGTCCGGTCTGGTAACAGTGGTGAGAAAAGTGGTTCTCTGCGTATTTGTAGCGGAAGGAATCGGAGCCGTTGGCTATGCATTCTGCTTTGTACCGGAGTTTGGCTTGGTGAAAGGCCTTGGACAGGCTGTTTTTACAGCAGTTTCAGCCTTTTGCAACGCAGGGATCGATCTCTTGGGAGAGAACAGTCTGGCAGACTATGTAACCAATCCTCTGGTGAATGTGACAACGATGGGATTGATTATTGCTTCGGGACTTGGCTTTAACGTATGGTGGGATCTTGGAAAAAGAATAAAGCTGGTTTTTCAGAAGAAGCTTTCTCCTGGCAGATTATTCCGGACCCTTCGTCTGCAGAGCAAGCTGGTTTTGACTACAACCGGGATTTTGCTCCTTGGTGGGACAATCTGTATTTTACTGTTTGAGTATAAGAACCCGGACACACTGGGAAGTCTGTCCTTTGGACAGAAGCTGATGGCAGCGGCATTTCAGTCTGTGACCACAAGAACAGCAGGTTTTTTTACAGTTGATCAGGGGGCGCTGACCAGCGGAAGTGTAATGATCTGTCTGTTTCTTATGCTGGTTGGAGGTTCTCCTATGGGGACTGCAGGCGGAGTGAAGACGACTACACTTGCAGTGCTTGTGCTGAGTATTATTGCCAACCTTCGGGGAAAAAAGGATGTAGAGGTTTATGGGAGAAAGATTCGCAGCAGTTATATCCGTTCTGCGCAGGTAGTTGTGGGAATGGCGGTTAGTGTGCTGCTTATTTCCGTGCTGGGGATTTTTGCAGTTATGCCGGAAGCCCCCTTTGTGGATGTGCTATATGAGCTTACCTCTGCAGTTGGAACCGTAGGTCTTTCCAGAGGATTGACCGCGGTCCTGAATACACCGGCCAAATGGATCGTTATTTTTACCATGTATCTTGGAAGAATCGGTCCTCTGACGCTAGGCGCAGCAGTTGTATCCCGTGCGCAGAAGCGCACCAAGGATGTACATCTGGCAGAAGAGAATATTATGATAGGATAGGAGATGGCGTCTGTGGGCGACATTATCCCGCATGAAAGTCCGTTGCTTTCATAGCAGATTTTAAAGGAGATTAGAATGAGCGGAAAATCCTTTGCAGTCATTGGATTGGGGCAGTTTGGAATGACCCTGGCAAAAGAGCTTGCGAATGCAGATTATGATGTTTTGGCAATTGATGATAAAGATGAAAATATTCAGGAAATTGCAGATACTGTCACTTATGCAGTTCGTGCAGATGTGCGCGAGCCTGGAATTCTGAAATCCCTGGGTGTGCAGAACGTAGACGTTGCGATTATTGCGGTTGCAGAAAATATGGAAGCCAGTATTACAGCTACCATGCAGGTGAAGGATCTGGGCGTCCCGCTTGTTCTGGCGAAGGCAATGAATTCCCTTCATGGCCGGATTCTGGAGAAAATTGGTGCTGATCAGGTAATATATCCGGAGCGTTCCATGGGAATCCGTGTTGCCCGTAATTTTACAGCCAGTGGATTTGAGGATGTGTTTGAGCTTTCTACGGAGTTCAGTATGGCAGAATTCCGGATTCCGGATGAATGGGTGGGAAAAAGTCTTTCAGAGATCAGGCTTCGTGAACAGCATCATATAAATATGGTTGCAGTGAAGCATGGAGATTCTGTAAATGTAAACCTGAATCCTGCGGAGAAGCTGGAAGCGGGTTGTATTCTGGTCGCGGTAGGAAAGAATGAGGATTTGAATAAATTCCGAAAGCCGTTGTAACAGGGAGGATAATTTATGATAACCAGTGCAAATAATACACAGGTAAAAAATATCATACAGTTAAACCAGAAGTCCAAGGCCCGCAGGGAACAGGGCTTATTTGTGGCTGAGGGACGGAAAATGTTCGGGGAAGCTCCAAAGGACTGGATTTCCAGGGTTTATGTGGCAGAATCCCTGACAGCAGATGAGTCCCTGATGAAGCAGGTCATGGAGCTTCCGGAAGAAAAAAGAGAAATCGTGGCAGATAATGTTTTCCGCCAGATGTGTGATACCAGGACTCCACAGGGAATTCTTACAGTTCTGAAGAAACCGGTGTGGACTGTGGAAGATATTTTAAAAGGAGAAGCGCCTTTGGTAATGGTTCTTGAGGATCTTCAGGATCCGGGAAATGCAGGGACTATTTTCCGAACAGGTGAGGGCGCTGGTGTTTCCGGTGTTTTTCTTACGAAAACCTGCGTAGACATTACCAATCCAAAGGTCATCCGCTCAACAATGGGATCTGTTTACAGAATGCCTTTCCTATATGTGGAGGATGTGGTATCATTAAAAGCAGAACTGGAGCAAAAAGGTATCCGTACCTTTGCAGCCCACCTGAAAGGAAAGAATTCCTATGATCAGGAGAATTATCAAGGCGGCACAGCATTTCTTATTGGAAATGAAGGAAACGGGCTGACGGAAGAGGCAGCAGAAGCTGCCGATTGTCTCATCCGGATCCCCATGTGCGGCAAGGTGGAGTCCTTGAATGCAGCTATGGCTGCAGGAATTTTGATGTATGAGGCTGCTAGGCAGAGACGGTAGGATTAGCTGATCTGGAATCTGTCTGCTGAAGTATATCTGATGACGTATGGCAGATTTTGACAATCGCTTATCTTGAAAGGGGGAGTCTTATGGAACCAATTATCTGGCTGGGAATCCTGGCGGTGCTTCTGGTTATTGAGGGGCTTACCACGGCACTTACCACCATCTGGTTTGCAGGAGGCGCACTTGCTGCCGCTATTGCAGCCGGCATCGGAATGGGAATCGTGCCGCAGCTTCTTCTGTTTTTCTGTGTTTCACTGGTGCTGCTGTTTTTTACAAGACCGGCAGCTCTGAAGCTTATGAGAAAAGACACAGAGAAAACAAATGTGGAAGGTCTTCTTGGAAAAAAGGCTGTCGTGATCCAGAAGATCAATAATCTGGCCCAGACAGGCCAGGTTCGCATCAATGACATTGAATGGATGGCCCGGACATCCGATGACAGCGTAACAATTCCGGTTGACACTGTAGTAATCATAAAAGCAGTCCACGGCGTTAAATTGATCGTGGAGCCAAAGGAGGCGTAATATGGGAAGTATCTTATTTTTGCTGATCGTCATCATTCTGGTGCTGTGGATCCTGGCATCCTGCATCCGCATCGTACCCCAGGCATATGCGATCGTACTTGAGCGTTTAGGCGCTTACCAGGCAACATGGGGAACCGGCGTACACTTCAAACTTCCATTTGTAGAGCGTGTGGCAAGAAAAGTCAATCTGAAAGAGCAGGTTGTAGATTTCCCACCACAGCCGGTTATCACAAAAGATAACGTAACCATGCAGATTGATACTGTTGTATTTTTCCAGATCACAGACCCGAAGCTGTACGCATACGGCGTTGAGAATCCGATCATGGCTATCGAGAATCTTTCCGCGACTACATTGCGTAACATTATCGGTGATATGGAACTGGATGAAACCCTGACCTCACGTGAGGTGATCAATACCAAGATGCGTGCTTCCCTTGACGTGGCAACTGATCCATGGGGAATCAAGGTAAACCGTGTAGAGCTTAAAAATATCATTCCTCCGGCTGCTATTCAGGAAGCCATGGAGAAACAGATGAAAGCAGAGCGTGAGAGACGTGAGGCAATTCTGATTGCAGAAGGTGAGAAGAAGTCTACCATCCTTGTTGCAGAGGGTAAAAAAGAATCTGCAATTCTTGATGCCGAAGCTGAGAAGCAGGCTGCTATCCTTCGCGCGGAAGCGCAGAAAGAGCGCATGATCAAAGAGGCAGAAGGTCAGGCAGAGGCAGTTCTGAAGGTTCAGAAGGCGAATGCAGAAGGTCTTCGTATGATCAAGGAAGCAGGTGCTGACAATGCAGTTCTTACCCTGAAGAGCTTCGAAGCTCTTGCGAAAGTGGCAGACGGCAAATCTACCAAGATCATTATCCCGTCAGAGATCCAGAACCTGGCAGGACTGGCAGCTTCTTTGAAGGAAGTTGTTGTGGATGAGAAGGATAAAGAAAAGTAAGAGGAAGATAGAGGAGGATTATTATGAACTTAAAAGGCAGAAATTTTTTGACACTGAAAGACTTTACACCAGAGGAAATTCTGTATCTTCTTAATTTATCCGCTGAGTTAAAGGCAAAGAAAAAAGCCGGTGAGCTTACCGAGTATTACAAAGGCAAAAATATTGCCCTGATCTTTGAGAAAACCAGCACCAGAACACGTTGTTCCTTCGAGGTAGCAGCCCATGATCTTGGAATGGGAAGTACCTATCTGGATCCAACTGGCTCCCAGATCGGCAAGAAAGAGAGCATTGCAGATACTGCAAGAGTTCTTGGAAGAATGTATGATGGTATTGAGTACCGTGGATTTGGTCAGGAAATTGTAGAAGATCTTGCAAAATATGCAGGAGTTCCGGTTTGGAACGGTCTTACAAACGAATATCATCCAACACAGATGTTAGCAGATATGCTTACCATCCGTGAGCATTTCGGATATCTGAAAGGAATCAAGCTGGTATACATGGGTGATGCCCGTTACAACATGGGTAACTCCCTGATGGTAGCCTGCTCCAAGCTTGGTATGCATTTCGTAGCCTGCACAAGTAAGAAATATTTCCCGAATGAGGAGCTGGTTGCTCAGTGCAAAGAGTACGCAGCAAAGTCCGGCGCAACCATCACTCTTACAGAGGATGTAGAGGCTGGAACGAAGGACGCAGACGTTATTTACACAGATGTATGGGTATCCATGGGTGAGCCGGATGCAGTATGGGAAGAGAGAATCCATGATCTGACACCATATAAGGTAACCTCTGCAGTTATGAAGAATGCAGGGGAGAAAGCAATTTTCCTTCACTGTCTGCCGGCATTCCATGACCTTAAGACAAAGATTGGAAAGGAAATGGGTGAGCGCTTCAATCTGACTGACATGGAGGTAACAGACGAAGTATTCGAGTCTCCGGCTTCTAAGGTATTTGATGAGGCTGAGAACCGTATGCATACCATTAAAGCGGTTATGGTTGCTACACTGGGTGAGCCAGAGAATAAATAATTCGGCTTCCAGATAACAATGAATTAATGAATTCCGATTGTTCCTACGTTCTTATGTACTACTTTTTATCCTCTGGATAAGATGTATCATTCATTCAAAGAATCTGGACGATTGGGAGTTATAGAAAGGGTATCTGAAATGATTTCCGAAAAAGAATCATACGAAGAAATTGTCACAGGCAGTATCTATAACGAAACCACAATTGCAGATCAGATACATACAAAATGGGCGGGCAAAACCGTCCATTTTGCAAGAGAAACAGATTCTACCAATTTGTGGATCAAGCGTCTGGCGAAAGAAGGCGCACCAGAGGGAACTCTTGCACTGGCAGAGTTTCAGTCGGCTGGAAGAGGCCGCCTTGGCCGTTCCTGGGAAGTGCCGGAGGGAACTTCTGTTATGATGAGCATTCTTCTCAGACCGAAATTTGAGCCTCAGTATGCACCAACCCTTACCCTTGTAATGGGTATGGCTGTGGCGAAAGCAGTGAAGAAGCTTGGATTTGACGTAAGTATTAAATGGCCTAATGATGTGGTGGTTTCCCACAAAAAAATATGCGGAATCCTTACCGAAATGGGGGTCCGCGATGGAAAAATTGACTATGCGGTCATTGGAGTGGGAATTAATGTAAATATCAGAGAGTTTCCAGAGGAGATGGCAGACAAGGCTACATCCCTTTATCTGGAGAGCGGTAGGGAATTTGACAGAAGCCAGCTTCCTGGGCTTGTGATGGAAGCTTTTGAGGAATACTATGAGAAATTTGCAGCGACCTGTGACCTCAGGGGGCTGAAAGAGGAATATGAAAGTATTCTTGCTAATTACAATCAGCCGGTGCGTGTGCTGGCGAAAGAGCCGTACGAGGGCGTGGCAAGAGGGATTACAGATGGCGGAGAGCTGCTGGTAGAGAAAACCGATGGAACGATCGTAGCTGTCAGCGCTGGTGAGGTTTCGGTTCGCGGGTTGTATAGCTATGTATAAGGGTTGTGTTATTTAGGCACATTTTCGCAAATGATATTCCCCACTGATTGCGATAATCCTACAGTGAATGGGGCATATCACTTGCGAAAATGTTGTTGACACAGATGAAAACAGAAAGGTGGGACTTAATTGTATCAGGAGAATGTAGTACTTTGCGGCGCAAGCGCTTATGAACAGAAATATTATTTTAATAAAGACTTTGATTCTCTGCCGGATCATGTGAAGAAAGAACTGCAGATCATGTGCGTTCTTTTCACAGAAGAGATTGGCGGAATTTTCACATTGGAGTTTGATGATCATGGAAATCTGCAGTTTAAAACAGAGGCTACGGAAGCTGATGGATTTTATGATGATATTGGCGGTGCACTGAAAATCAAAAAGCTGCGTGTAGAGAAAGAGGAGCTTCTGGAATCTCTGGAAATGTATTATCGTGTGTTTTTCCTTGGGGAAGATGTGGATAAAGAGAAGACAGAAGAGTAAGCTGTGTGGATAAAATGATAAACAGGGAAAATAGCAGCTCATCAGATGTGACATTTGAGTTCGCGAAGCGAGTAATTGTTGAAATCAAATATGAAAGTAATTAAGGTGATATGAGTAGTAATTTAGATTCTAAGTTGAGATATGAGCTTCCAAAGGAAATGAAGTGGAAAATCGGAAATGTGGAGATTCCAAACCGGTTCGTCCTGGCGCCAATGGCGGGCGTTACCGACCTGGCTTTTCGCAGGCTTTGCAAGGAGCAGGGCGCTGGGCTTCTCTGCATGGAGATGATCAGTGCCAAGGCTATTTCCTATAAGAACAAAAATACCAGGGCTCTGATGGAAATCGACCCGGTGGAGCATCCTATTTCCATGCAGCTCTTTGGAAGCGAGCCGGAGCTGATGGCAGAGGTGGCGAAGGAAATCGAGGAAGAGCCTTTTGACATTCTGGATATCAATATGGGATGCCCGGTGCCGAAGGTAGTGAATAATGGTGAAGGTTCAGCTCTTTTGAAGAATCCGGATCTGATCGTGGAGATTGTGAAAAGCGTTTCTTCTGCCATTCAGAAGCCATTGACAGTGAAGGTACGCATTGGTTTTGAGAATGAGCCAGTGGATATTGTAGAGATTGCGAAACGTGTGGAAGATGCAGGCGCTGCCGCAATTGCAGTTCATGGACGGACCCGCCAGCAGTATTATTCAGGGACAGCGGATTGGGAGGCAATCGCCAGAATTAAGGAAGCTGTTTCCATTCCGGTGATTGGAAATGGGGATGTGGATTCGCCGAAAAAGGCGGAGAAACTTTTCCGGCAGACCGGATGCGATGCTGTGATGATCGGACGGGCGGTGGAAGGTAATCCATGGATTTTCCGGGAGATGAATCATTATTTTGCAACTGGGGAAGAGCTGGCCAGACCGTCTCTTGCCGAAGTGAAAGCGATGATTCTGAAGCATGCGCAGGCACAGATTGAGATGAAGGGTGAGTTTATCGGAATTCGGGAGATGCGTAAGCATGTGGCATGGTATACTGCCGGAATGCCCCACAGTGCAGGGCTTCGCAGGGAGTCTAATAATATTGAGAGTTATGCGGATTTGGAGAAGTTGTTGGAGAGATTATAATTAGAGGTAAACGAGTCAGGAGGTTTGGGCTGGGAAGGCTAGAACTTGCTGACTTTTTCTATAGTTGAAAGGGAAAGGTTATGGATAAATTACTGAAATATAACGGTGTGCAGGAAGCGCTAAAATTTCTGTGTGAAGATGATGAAAGAACTTTGAAGGAGCACCTGGAAATGTGTCAGATACCGGCTCCTTCTTATGAAGAAGGGGAAAAAGCAGAATATGTCCGAAAGAAGATGGTGGATGCCGGGCTTTCAGATGTGCACATTGATGAGGTGGGAAATGTGCTGGGAACCTGGAAAGGGGCAGGGAATGGACCGCGAATCATGGTTGCGGGACATACAGACACCGTTTTCCCAAAAGAGACAGACCTTACTTTGAAGAAAGAAGGTGAACGCTATAGTTGCCCGGGAATCGGGGACGACACCAGGGCAGTAGCAGAGCTGCTTAGTCTGGCGAGAGCACTGAATGCCACAGGAATTCGCGGCGAGGGAGATATTGTGTTCTGCGCGAATGTGTGTGAAGAAGGACTCGGTGACCTGAGGGGAATTAAGCATGCGTTTAAGAATATGGCAAATACAGAAGGGCACTACGATGGTTTCGTTTCCATTGATGATAAAAACACCTCCGGAATCATCTACCAGGCAGTAGGCAGCGAACGCTATCTGGTAACTTTCCACGGAACCGGCGGTCACAGCTTCACCGGCTTCGGAATTCCCAACCCGATTCACGCAATGGGAAGGGCGATTGCGAAAATCAGCGATTTCCAGACACCAAAGAACCCGAAAACTACTTTCAGTGTAGGCGTAGTAAACGGCGGCACATCTGTAAATGTAATCGCGGCAGAGTGCTCTATGTTGGTGGACATGCGCTCTGTGGATGCAGGGGAACTTGAGAAATTATCTGCAAAACTCCACCAGGCAATAGAAGAAGCCGTGAATGAGGAAAACGTCCGCTGGGGATATGGAACTTTAAGTTCTGAGAGTACAGGAACCTTTGACGACAAGAATATGACGGCGAAAAGCAGTGTGGGAGATACAGCTGACGCAGTGCCAGTGAATGCTGATAATGGAGAAAGGGAAAACTCAGCAGAAGATGACCGCATCACAGTCACCTTCGAACAAAAAGGCAGGCGCCCAGCTGGTACCCAGGACAAATCTTGCCAGATTGTCCAGGCTGCAAATGCTGCAAATCAAGCCATAGGTATGGAAACCCTGTACATCGGTGCCGCCAGTACAGACGCCAACATCCCCATCAGTCTTGGAATCCCTGCCATCACCGTGGGATGGGGAGGAAAAGGCGGTGGAGAGCATACTATCCACGAATGGTACGAACCTATAGAATCCTGGAAAGGACCACAGCGTGATTTGCTGTTGCTGTTGGCATTATCGGGCTATGAAAATATACGAGAGTATCAGCTTCCATGCATAAATCCGAAAGAATAACAGATAGTAAAAAACATCCCCCGGAAAGAATAGTCCCAATAAACGGACATTTCCCTTCCGGGGGATGTTGTATTAATTGAATTAGTTTTGATGCTTTTTTCGAAGAATTACATAAACCAGGATCGAAGTAAACAGCACAAACAAAATGGAGCAGGAGAGCAGATAATTCAGGGAGGCTCCCATAATGCCCCACTGGTTTACCATAGCCCGGGCAGCAGCAATTGTGATCACTGCGGTCAGGGAGTAAACCGGAAGCATGCATTTTCCCCAGCGGATGGCAATAAGGATGTTGTAGATCATATAAACCTCTGCTCCAATTCCGCCACCTGTGAGTAATACAATAAACTGCTGCTTGTAAGGAGAAAGATCTACTCCGTAAATAATTTCCAAAAGCGTTCGTCCGATCAGATGGCCGGCAACTACGATTCCTGCACAGCAGACCAGAATGATTGCGATGATCCGCAACACATACATAACGAATTTCTTCAGGTCATTTTCCCACCATAACTGGGCAATGGTAGTGATGGTAGGTTTAAATACAAACTCGCACATCAGGGTGATGACGAAGGATGGCATAAACAGAATACTGTAGTAGGTCTGGTATTCATCGGTCATTACGTTCGCCATTGCGTACTTTGGTACGTTGTAAAGGAGCAGGGAAAGGAAGGTACCGATAAACATTGGGGTACATATTTTCAGCAGCTCCAGTACGTGACGCAGCTTATTGGAATTTCTGTCAGAGGGTACAGAAGCATACTGACGATTATCGGAATTATCCGTTATGCAGCTGGACTCCCGGTTATCTACGCTGACACTGGAACCTGTATTTCCGGAACTGGCAGCGGATTCAGCCGGTTCTCCATATTTCCGTGCAAACCAGGAATTTACTGCCAGACACAAAATCAAAGATGTAACAGCTGTGGCAGTGCAGGTAATATACAGGCTCCTGGTAGCCATAAGAATGCCTGTGAAAAACACTGCAGAGTAAACATTCCGGATAGCCAGAGCCTTTCCCATCTGCTCCACATGATAATTCTGCTGCAGATTACCGTGGAAAACATCCTCCACTGCGTCGATCATTTTCATCATAATAACAAAAATACTGATAATAATATATTCGCCGCTGAAGCTGTAAGAGCTGTATATAATTCCAAACAGCATCATCAATCCACAGGTAATTATCCTGGAAAGCTTATACTCGGAAAAAGAATATTTGCGGTTCAGATCAGTGGCCTGATAGGTACGGACCCCATAGCGCCCTACCTGGAGCAGCAGCTGGGCGGTGGCGTAGCTCAGAGAGAAAAATCCCGCCAGAGTAGCACCGCAGATTCTGGTTACTACAAGGAGATACAGAAAGGAAGAACCTGAATAACAGGTGCTTCCGATCATGTTCCACAGGAAAGCCTTTTTTATATTTTTTTCTTTTTTCATTAAAAAATCCTTTTACTATTGAAGAATATTTGGCTCATTGAGGTTAAAATGATAAAATTATGTAAACCAACAACGGAGCAGTTTGAAGTTAGAAATTGTCAAATATAATTTTATAATATTGCTCTCTTGCAAATGTTATATTACTGGTCACGGAGTAAACAGTAACCAATTTATTTCTTTACAAAAACCGCTTTATACATCTTTCCAGCAACACTATATAACCCTGTCTTCTGCAAAATCGGGTTCACCTTGCGGATAATTCTGGTAAGGGTGGAGCCTTTCATATATTTCCGGAGCAGCGCTTCTTTTGTCTCAAGATCTGCAGCTGCATTATATTCAGTCCAAAATGCCTCCTGATTTCCAGGAGCCTTGGTGGAATATTCCAGATGAGGCTGCCATCCGGCGGCTTTGGAAACCGGCTGGCAGACAGCATTTTCACGAACAGCAGCAAAAAGTTTCCGACCTTTTTCGGTGTTGACCAGAACTTCATTTACGCCTCCTGTGACATCAAACTTAATTCCTGCGCTGTCCACGTTCCAGAAATCACCCAGGGTAAAGTCCGCCGGGCGCTTGTAGCTGGTGAAATGACAGTGGAAACAGGATGGGCGAACCGGGAAAAGGCTGAGGAAAATTTTGTTAAAGGAAAATTCCTCAAGTACGGGCAGTAGATTTCCCTTGGAAACGGAAACATCCATCACCTGTTTTTTCCAGGAGACCCGCTTGCTTCGCATGTTGATGGAAGTAATCTGTGCGTCAGTGTCCATATAACGGGACTCCAGAATCTTCAGATAGTCCTTCCACACGCCAGGGCTTGGAACTCCGTGGCAGATATTGTCGCAAGTATAGAGCTTGGCTGTATCCGCATGCTTTGCTTCCAGAAAACGGGTAACACCGGCAATCTGACAGGGAGTACCTGTAAGCAACACAGTAAGTCCGTTTTTCAGGTCTGTGCAGATAGACTGATAAATCTGGGAAGGGTCGCTCTGTACGTATTTCGAAGTGCGAAAAGTGGCAACTGACTGGGCAGAGTCTGCGCGCATATGGCGCACTTCAAAGCCCTCGTCGAAGGCAACACCGTAAATAACGCCGCCCTGCTCGAGGGTCCAGTCTGCAAGCAGGGAAAACATACCGCCGGAGGAGCTTTCACTGACGATATTTTTCTCATGGTTCTGAAGTGCATAAATGTCAGGAACTGCATCAGAACCGGTATAATTCTCCTGAAGAGGACAGACTCTGGCGCAAAGTCCGCAGTGGACGCACAATTCCTGGTCGATTTCCGGGTAAGAAAATCCGCAGTCATCTGTTTTCATCTGAATTGCAGATTTGGGACAGGCGAAGCTGCAAGCCATACAGCCGCAGCAATCCTGTTTTTTCTGATCGGGTGTAAGCATAATATAAAAATCCTCTGATATAGTATAAATTTTTGTAACCTAGTACATCGAATATTAAGTAACTGCCATATTGACTTGTCTGATTTTTCATCTGCTGCGTTGGCGTCAGTCGTCGTAGCCACCGCTACGCCTCCTTCCTCCGTCTTGCATATGAGAAAATCATCCTACGTCAATATAGCAGATACTCAATTTTCGATGTACTAGTTCTTTACGTAATTAATAACCGCTTTTAATGATCCCCCGCATCCACTGCCTCAACCATCTGGCGCAGCTGCTCCATGGAGTGCTCACGGAAACGGGCAATCTGCTCATTTGCATAAGTGAAATCAATTTCTTCAGTAAGCTTCTCGTAAGAAACATCATCCATAGTTCTGTCAGTAAGCTTCACCAGATTAAGAAGCTGCTGAACACGGCGGTTCATGTGGTGACCGTTTACCTTGGCGAAGAATTTGCGGTTAAAAATAAGGGCAAAAACAACGCCATGGAAAGAATCAGAAACCACGTACTCTGCATTTTTGAAAAGTCCCATCCACTCTGCAGGACCAACCGTGATCTTGCAGTCACATTTCAGAAGTCCTACTAATGGGAAAGGAATGTATACAATACGGTAGCCGGTTTTATCATGAAGACGGCGGGCGAAGTCCACGATTTCTTTATTAATTCCAAGCTGGTAAACCAGAATGTATTTCTCTTTATATTTGGGTTCAACCAGAAGCTTATCCCACTCTTCCGCAGTGAGAAGAAGGGTAGGATCACAGACCACTTCAGGACGCTTCTCTGTGAGATTCTCAACAATGTCAGCTCCATAGTTTTCACGAACTAGAATTTCATCAAAATCGGAAAGCAGTTCTTTGTATTTCTGCTGGTATTCTTCTGGCGGAAGATTTTCGCCGATACTTGCAGCATAGCTGCATTTCTTTTTTCCCTCTTTTACAAAATCAAGGAAATAGGTGGTATCAAAATTGGTAAGCTTATAATCCCAGATCTGGTCGCTTCCTGCGATGTAAATGTCGTATTTGCCTGCTACCGGCTGCATTTTACCCTGAGTTACCGGTTGGCTGTAACGCATATGCTTACGGAATCTGTTGCATTTGAAACGGCGGGGAATGTAGCAGATATGGCCGATTGCCCCGTAAATATAGTTAAAAAGTCCCTTCTTTTTCAGGTTTACAAGACGGAAAGGATTGCTGATATAGTCGCAGCGGTAATCAATAATTTCTGGCTGAGTGCCGATTTCCCGCAGTTTTTTCTGGAGCGCATAGCTCTGCAGGATGGCACCGTAATTGTCGTAGTTATGGAAGGTAATCACACCTACTCGTTTTTTCTGCATAAAGTCCTCCTGGCTAATATAAGGTAGATATAATATAACACATAAACGAAAAAATAAACAGTTTTTGCAGGTGGATTTATCAAATAAATCCAAAGTGGTTATGGAAGTTAAAGTTGAATTTGTTAAGGAGTACGCTATAATAGAGATAATGAAATTTACCTAAGAAAGTGGAGGCGTAAAGATGGCGGGATATTTAATCGCAGAAACTACCCGTGAGGAACGGGAGAAAATCGTTGCAGAATCCCTTGGAAATATTGAGGCGAACTGCGACGGCTGCATGGCAGGACTGGCTGAGATGTATCAGGAATACATTGACGGGAAGAAAGAGCTTCGCCAGATCAATATGGAATTTAATGCAAGATACGTAAAAGGCGAGGACATGCCGGTGAGAAGCCGGTGCCCGGAGTCCTTTTGCTAATAGAAATCAAAGAGGGCACCAAACTGAAATATGAATTGAGGCAGTACGAAGTAACAGAATAAAGAAGCAGTAAGAGCAGAAGTTTTCAGTATATGTAACGAAAACTTCTGCTTTTTTTTAACCAAATGTTAATAGTTCTTTTTATATTCTGGTGTTATTATGTAAAAAAGTCGTACTATAATAAGGAAACAAAAAGGTTTTTGCCTATTACGTCTGCAATAAATACGTTCTAGAATTATTTTAGTTATGGAGAAAAGTATATGGAAAAAAACGTATTAAAGGTTCGCATGCTTGGAACCTTTTCGTTGGAATATAAGGGAAAAGAACTGGTACTGGACCGAAATAAGACATCGAAGACTACACAGCTTTTTCAGCTGCTTATGCTTCATACCGAAGACGGCGGAATTTCCAAAGCGGCTATGATAGACGCCCTTTATGGGAGAGTTGAGGTGGAGAATAAGAACGGAAGCCTGAACAACACCATTTTCAGACTTCGCAAACAGCTGAAGGATATTGGACTTCCGGATAGCAAATACATAAATATCCAGTCCGGAATGTGCTGTTGGGACGGAAATATTGAAGTTCAGGTTGATATAAATGAGTTCCGGAAACTGATAGAGAAAGAAAAAAAGGAGAAACGGGAAGAGGACAAGCTCCATCTCTGGATGCAGGCCTGGAAAATTTATAAAGGTGAATTTCTCCCGGATATGATCGGGGAGCAATGGGTCGCTGTGGAGAATGTCCGGTGCAGAGATGAGTACTTCCGTGTTACAAAGGAGCTGTGCCGCTGGCTGAAGGGGCATGAACGGTACGAAGATCTGCATAAAGTGGCGCACAGAGCTGCCGGAATTTATCCCTTTGACGAGTGGCAGGTCTGGGAAATCGACAGCCTGATCGGAATGTCCCGATATAAGGAAGGCCTTGAAGTTTACCAAAACACCGAAAAGCTTTTATTCGATGAAATGGGAGTAGCCCCTTCGGAGAGATTGTTAAAGCGTTTCAAGCTGATGGGAGAACGGACTTCACAGGCAGCAGGTGCCCTTAGCGATATCAAGGAAAGACTTCGGGAAAAGGAGGCTGCAGTAGGAGCATATTTCTGTCCGTTTCCCAGCTTTGTTGACATCTATCATGTATTCAGCCGTATGGTGGAGCGCTCTGGTTTATCCGTGTTTGTTATGCTTTGCACACTGGACTATAAGGCGGATCATGTTTCGGAGGAGAAGGAACGTGAAAAGTCCGAACTTCTCAGACAGGCCATCCAGTCATCCATACGAAAAGGTGATTTTTACACCAGATACAATGTCCGGCAGTATATTGTCATGCTGATCGAAATCAGCCAGGAGAACTGCCCCATCGTTTCCAAACGAATTGCAAAAAAATTCAATAAGCTCTCTGGCGATAAGAAATTCACTCAGGTTGATTTCTATGTGGCATCCATTGGAGAGATGTGTGAAATGGAGGGATAAATTATGGTTTACGATGTGATTTGTGATGAGTATGAACTCATTTGATCCTGATTTATGGAAAAGACTTGAAAAATGCTAAAAATGCCATAGGAAATCGCTCGTTTTTGCAACTCTTTCGGAAAATGAAAGAGTTGGAGAAAGAGGCAAAGTGATAGAATATATTTAAAAATCATATACTATCTATCATGCAACCGAAAATAATTCCCGATTCGGTTAAAATAAATCTACATATCCAAAGAAAGGAATGAGACATTATGAAAAAGAATGGGTATTTAAGAAGATTTCTGGCACTGTTTCTCGCTCTCGTGATGATCATGGCTGATTCATCTGTGACGACGTTTGCGGCGACGGTGGGAAGAGTGCGGAAGCAGAAGGCAGTGCAAAAATTTGAGCCAGGTGAGTCTGTTTCTTATACAGAAATATTGGGAAATGCGGTTTATTTTGGTATTGTTGCTAATACTGTGAATAAACAGGCACATATGGATTCAAACTTTGCTACCAAAGTACTTAATGGAGCTTCAGGCAATGTTACAACTGGTGCTTATACCGAAAATGGTGCAGTTTATTTGGTGGCATCTGTTCCAAATGGTGGAGTTTTGGAAATGGATGGTAAAAGCAATATTTTGTGGTGCCCTGAAGAAAACCGTAATAATTTTAAGGTTAAAGGAACTATTGAGACTTATCCTAAGGAGACATTGGATGCATATGTAGACTCTATGATTAATCATGTATCACAGAAGTCTACTACAATTGGTAATCGCAATGGCTATATTGTTGACAATTTAGCCAATTCTAAAACCATAGATATTGAGAACTGTGAGGCTGGAACATATTACTTTGATATGAGTAATTATGCTCAATATGGAATTGATGATCTTAAGATTAAGAAAAAGTCTAATCAGGTTGTTGTATTAAATTATCCAACAAGTAATAAAGTAACACTTAAAAGATTTGAATTAGTTAATGATGGTGTTTCAGTTTCAAGCGCTACATCTAACCAGACAGTAGATAAGCTTTGCCGTTCTATTATTTTTAATATGCCTCAAGCAACAGAAATAGATTTTGCAAGTGCAACTGCTGGCTTATTTATTGCTCCAAAAGCAACCGTTACTGGTTTGGGTGGAACTTCTTCTGGTTGGATTGTAGTTAATAGTTTCACTAACAATGGTGGAGAATGGCACTGTGTATATGGAGAACTTCCAAAACCAGAAAATGTTGAGAAGCCAGCACAGGAATCTTTTAGTGTAAGCAAAACTGTAGATGGAAGCACGCCAACAGTCGACCAGAAATTTGTATTTAGGTTGGAGCAGATTGGAGATGTACCAAATGGAACTACACCAATTTCTGCAAAAACTGTTGAAAATAATGGAGCAAAAGTAGATTTTGGTACGATTAAATATAATAAGGAAGGAACTTACTATTATAGAATAACTGAAACTGGAAAAGCAGCAACAACGAGTGGCGAGTACACACTGGATTCCCAGTCTTATGTCGTAAAAATTGTAGTTACTGCTAATGTTACTTCATCCGGCAATATTACAACAACAGAATATAATAAAGTAACCACTTATTATAAAGGCGATACAGTAAATGCCTGTACAGAAGAAAATAAAGTAACAGGTACAACTGGAATTACGTTTAATAATGAAACAATCGAACAAAAGGGTAATTTGAAAATTGTAAAGGCTGCAGGTGCAGGAACAAATCTTGTTGGAAAGACATTCTATTTTAAAATAAGTGATGAGAATGGCAATGTTGTAAAAAATAGTAATAATAGTGATGTATGGTCAATTACATTCAGTGCAAATGTTGAAAATGCAATTAACATTGAAAACCTTGAACCTGGCAAGTACCGTGTATCCGAAACAGATGCAAATGGAAATGGAGTTACAACGGGAGAAGCATTCCCATATGTAGTAACTGGTGGTGGGCTGGTTACTGTTGAAGGAAACAAAACTGCTAATGTTGTAGTGACTAATACAAAATATGAAGCAGCCGGAAGCCTGGTGCTGACCGCAGAGAAGAAGCTGGAAGGAAAACAGCTGGAAGAAGGAAAATACAGCTTTGTACTGAAAGACAGCAAGGGAACCGAGCTGCAGACGAAACAGAACGGTGCAGACGGAAGCGTGTCATTTGATGCAATCGAATATACCCTTGCGGATGCCGGAAAAGATTTCACCTACACGGTAGCGGAGGTCGCCGGAAACGAGGCGGGAGTCACCTATGACAGCAGTGTGTACACAGTAAAGGTACATGTGGCTGACAAGGGAACCGGAACCCTCGAGGTAACGAAGAAGATCACCAGGACAGCCGGAGAAAAGACCGAAGAAGCCGAAAAGATCGTATTTAACAATAAATACGAAGCAGCCGGAAGCCTGGCGCTGACCGCAGAGAAGAAGCTGGAAGGAAAACAGCTGGAAGCAGGAAAATACAGCTTTGTACTGAAAGACAGCAAGGGAACCGAGCTGCAGACGAAACAGAACGGTGCAGACGGAAGCGTGTCATTTGATGCAATCGAATATACCCTTGCGGATGCCGGAAAAGATTTCACCTACACGGTAGCGGAGGTCGCCGGAAACGAGGCGGGAGTCACCTATGACAGCAGTGTGTACACAGTAAAGGTACATGTGGCTGACAAGGGAACCGGAACCCTCGAGGTAACGAAGAAGATCACCAGGACAGCCGGAGAAAAGACCGAAGAAGCCGAAAAGATCGTATTTAATAATAAATATGAGGCGAATGGAAGTATAACCCTGACAGCAACCAAAAATCTGAACGGTCGAGAGTTCCGGAAGGGCGATAAATGGACATTCACCGTAACTTGCGATGATGCGAACGCTCCAATGCCAGAACACCCAGTTGTTACTACAACTGCAACCAGTGGTTTCACAACCACCCTTGATTTTGGTAAGATTAATTATACCATCGCAGATGCTGGAAAGAGTTACGTTTACATCATCACTGAAACTGGAAATGTAGCAAACGTAACAAACGATCCAGTTGCTGCAAGAACTGTAACCGTATCTGTCAGAGACAAAGGAGACGGAACTCTTAACGTAACTCAGGAAGTTACTGGAGCTGGACTGACATTTACCAACAAGTATGCCGATGGCGAAACAACTCTCGGTGTAACCAAGGTGTTAAGCGGCCGTGAGTTCAAGTCAGGAGATGAATGGACCTTTAAATTAACAGCTGATAAAGGCACTCCAATGCCAGCACAGACCGTTGTAAAGACAGATGCAACAAGTGGCAACAGTCAGTCACTGAGCTTTGGAACTATCAAGTATACGCTTGCAGATGTAGGAAATACTTACACCTACACAATCCACGAGACTGGAAGCGCAGAAGGTGTAACAAACGATCCGAATGCAACTCGTATAGTAACTGTAACAGTAAATGAGGGCAAAGACGGAAAACTGGATATTGTAAGAGAAGAACCCAAGGGTGAAATCGTATTTACCAATACCTACGACGCAAAGGGATCTCTGACATTGGAGGCAAGTAAGACTCTGAAGAACAAAGCTCTTGAAGCTGATGCCTTTAACTTCGTGCTGAAGGACAAGAACGGAGAGACTATTCAGACCGTTGCCAACGATGCAGATGGAAATGTAACATTCAGCCCGCTCAATTATACTCTTAAAGATGTTGGAACTCATGTTTACACAGTATCAGAAGTTCAGAGAGAGAATACCGAAGTTACTTATGATACTACTGAGTATACTGTTGAAGTAACTGTAGCAGATGCAGGAAACGGAAAACTGAAGGTAAGCAAGACGATCAAGAAAGGTGATGATACTGTTGATGCAATTGCTTTTGAAAACATTTATAAAGGAGTAATTGATATCAGCGGCTCTAAGACTTGGAATGATGCAGACAACCAGGACGGAATCAGACCAGCAAGTATCACTGTAAAACTTTTTGCAAATGGAACAGAAGCTGCAAGTCAGGTGGTAACTCCTGATGAGGCTGGAAACTGGAACTATGTCTTCAAGAACCTGCCGCAGTATGATGCAAAAGGAAAAATCACTTATACAGTAACTGAGAGTGCGGTAGCTGGTTATGAAACAAGCGTAAGCGGCTACAACATCACCAACACTCATAAACCAGAAACCCTTGACATCACCGGAACCAAAACCTGGAACGATTCCAACAACCAGGATGGCAAACGTCCAAAGAGCATCACCGTCAACCTTCTTGCAAATGGCATAATTACAGACACCAAGACCGTAACAGCTGACGATAACTGGACCTACAGCTTCACCGATCTGCCGAAATATGCAAATGGTCAGGAAATTACCTACACGGTAAGCGAGCTTACCGTACCTGGTTATACAACAACTATTGATGATAATTACAACATCACCAACAGCTACACCCCAGGTGAGACCAGCGCGTCTGTAACTAAGATCTGGGATGACGCTGACAACCAGGATGGAAAACGTCCAGAGAGCATTACCGTAGCTCTCCTTGCAAATGGAACGCCAACTAACAAAACTGTTACTCTTACTGCTGCTAACAACTGGACACAGACGATAACTGGTTTTCAGGAAAAAGCAGATGGAGAGTATATCACCTACACCTGGACCGAGGTTGATGTTCCAGAAGGTTACAGCCTGACAAGAACTTCCAAGAACGAAACGGTAACCACTCTGACCAACACTCATACTCCAGAGCTTACTTCCATCACCGGAACCAAGACCTGGAAAGATGCAGATAATCAGGATGGAAAACGTCCAGAGAGCATTACCGTAAACCTTTTTGCAGACGGAACTAAGCTTAAGAGCCAGAAAGTAAGCGCTAATGCAGACGGAAACTGGACCTACAGCTTCACAGACCTTCCGAAGTATGCCAACGGCCAGGAAATCACCTACACTGTAACCGAGGATGCAGTCGATGGCTACACAACCGAGAGTGATGGCTATAATTTCATTAACACTCATCAGCCAGAGACCACCGAGATTACCGGAACCAAGACCTGGAACGATGCAAACAACCAGGATGGCAAGCGTCCGGAAAGCATCACTGTAATCCTTCTTGCAAACGGCACAGAGAAAACTCGCCAGGCCGTAACTGCAGACGAAGCAGGAAACTGGACTTACACCTTCAAAGATCTGCCGAAATATGCAAACGGCCAGGAAATCACCTACACCGTAGCTGAGGAGGAAGTAACAGATTACACTACAACCTACGATGGCAGCAACATCACCAACAGCTACACTCCAGGAAAGACCAGTGCAACAGTAACCAAGATCTGGAACGACGCTGAAAATCAGGATGGAAAACGTCCGGAGAGCATTACCGTAAGTCTTCTTGCAGACGGTAAAGAAACCGGAAAGACCGTTACCCTGAGCGTCGAGAACAATTGGAAACAGACTATATCTGACCTTCCGGAAAAAGCAGACGGAAAAGCAATCGAGTATACCTGGACAGAGGAAACTCTCCCAGAAGGTTACGAACTCACCGACAACAGCAAGAACGGAACTGTAACCACTCTGACTAACACCTACGCTCCAGAAACAACTTCCATCACCGTAACCAAGACCTGGGATGACGCAGGCAATCAGGATGGCAAGCGTCCAGAGAGCATTATCGTCAACCTTCTTGCAAACGGAGAGATCGTAGCAAGCCAGACTGTAAAAGCAGACGAAGCAGGAAACTGGACCTACACCTTTAAAGACCTGCCGAAATATGCAAATGGCAAGGAAATTACCTACACCGTAACCGAGGAAGCAGTGGAAGGCTATGAAACAAGTGTAGACGGATTTAACATCACCAACACTTACACAACCGAGACAACTGAGGTGAAGGGCTCCAAGACCTGGAACGATGCAGACAATCAGGATGGAAAACGTCCGGAGAGCATCACTGTAAGACTTCTTGCAAATGGCGAGGAGAAAGACAGCCAGACCGTAACCGCAGACGAAAATGGAAACTGGACCTACAGCTTCGAAAAACTGCCGAAATATGAGGCTGGAAAAGAAATTGTATACACGGTAACCGAGGATGCAGTTGCAGATTACACAACAGAGATCACCGGCTACGATATCACCAATAGCTATGCACCAGGAAAGACCAGCGTCACAGTTACCAAGGCATGGGCTGACAACGATAACCGCGGCGGTCACAGACCGAAGGAAATCAAGGTTCAGCTGAAAGCCGATGGAGAAAACAGCGGCGAGGAAATTACCCTGAACGCAGAGAACAAGTGGACTTACACCTGGTCAGAACTTGATGAGAAGAAGGCTGGAAAGGATATTGTCTACACAGTAGAAGAAATTGGCAAAATAGCTGGCTATATTTCCACAGTAACAGGAAATGTCACAGAAGGATTTATCGTTACCAATACAATTACATCTGTTAAGATCAGTAAAGTGGATATTACTGACCAGAAAGAACTGGCAGGTGCTCATATCCAGATCCTTGACAAAGATGGAAATGTAGTAGACGAGTGGGATTCCACCTGGGAATCTCATGAAGTAACAGGTCTTAAGACCGGTGAGAAATATACCCTTCGTGAGACCGTAGCGCCAGATGGCTATACTATTACAGCTGACACAGTCTTTAGCCTGAAGGAGGATGGAACTCTTGACAAAGATAATACCAGCACAACCATCTCAGCGGATGGAACCCTTCTGGTAGAAGACAGCAGAACTTCTGTAAAAGTAAGCAAAGTAGATATTTCCGATGGGAAAGAGCTGGAAGGTGCTCACATCCAGATCATTGACCAGGATGGAAACGTAGTAGACGAGTGGGATTCCACCAAGGAAGCTCATGTTACCGAGAAACTGAAAACCGGTAAGATTTACACTCTTCGTGAGACTGTAGCTCCAGACGGATATTTACTTACAAGCGACACTACTTTTGTTCTGAAAGAAGACGGAACAGTAGATGCAGAAAAAACAACAGCTGTTTCCAAGGATGGTGTTTTACTTGTACAGGATAAACTGGCAACCTCAGCATCTATTGCAGTGACAAAGAAACTTACCTATATTGGTGAAGGTCTGGCAGCAAGAAATCAGACCTTCTATGTAGCCCTGTATTCTGATAAAGAATGCACACAGAGAGTTTCTGATGTGAAAGCTCTTGTATTCAAGAATGCAGATGCTTCCACCGTAGTATTCTCAGAGAATATTAAGGCAGGCAAGACATACTACATTGCAGAGTGTACACAGGATGGAACTTCTCAGACGATCGGCGCTCTTGCAGATGGAACTGTTTATGAAGCTGTATTTGGCAATGGTAACTCCACAACAGTAACCGAAGCCGATGGAACAACAACCGTTTCCTTTGAAAACGTGTTCAGCAGCTTCCCGCCAGATGGATTCTACAAACAGGGTCAGCTGACAATTACCAAGAAGGTTCTTGGTGCAGATGGAGGCACCAGAAACAGCAACGAGGTATTCTATGCAGGTATCTTTGATGATGCAGCTCATACACAGCTTTCCCAGCAGGTTGAGCAGAACATTATCAAGCTTGATATGGACGGTGGCTATGAAGTAAGTGAGATCATCAATGTTGGTCTTGCCCAGTCAGGAGCAAAGGTAACCCTGTATGTAACGGAAACTGATTCCAACGGAAAACCAATTGCAGGCTCCGAAGGCTTTGGATATAAAGTTACCGTAAGTGCAGATTCTGTTACATTTGATGAAACGAATATGACAGCAGAAGTTGTCATCACCAACCAGGAAGAAAGCACAGTAACAGAAACACCAACACCAACACCTACTCCTTCTTCCGATGGTGGAAATAGCGGTGGCTCCGAAGATCATTCCGGCGGCTACGGCGGAGGCAAATCACCGAAGACCGGAGATGATACCCCGATCGGAACTTATCTGATGCTTCTTCTTGCAGCTGCAATGCTTGCAGCCGAGACTGAAAGACGCCGCAGAAGAAACAAAAGACAGTAAAGCAAAACAAGGTTTTTGATCAGATTGGAACCATAACAAAGCAAGTACAAATGAAGGCGGTCCGCACACAAAGCGGATCGCCTTTTTGCAGATTCACTTTAGCTTCCTGCTCAATTAAGGAAAACTACAGAACAGCCCTGTGGTTCTGGGTTTGCAAAAAAGTAAAAAAACTTTCCTGAAAAGTGGAAAAACATCCCGAAGAAAGAGTTGACGAAACAGCCCTACTGGTATAATGAAGTCAAATTAAAGGATATTACATTTGGGAATGACTTTATAGATTTCAGGAGGTTTCCATTATGAGAAAGAATACATTAAAAAAAGCAATGGCAGTTATGATTTCAGCGACAATGCTGGTGACAGGATATACAGTAGTTTCCGCAGAAGGATTTACAGATGCGGAGGCACTTGCAGAGATGGATGCTTTTACCACAGGTGATGAAGCTGTATATGTGGAAGAAGTTCAGCCGGAAGCTGCACAGACTGAGGAGGTTCAGCCAGAGCAGACTCAGACAGAGGTTCAGCCGGAGGTTGCACAGACCGAGGAAGTTCAGGCAGAAGAATCTCAGGATGAGTTCCAGACCGGGGAATCTGCTGAAGAAGCCGCTTTTGTTGATGGATTCACAGATAGCTCTGCAGAATCTGATCCAGCTGAGTTTACCGATGGAACCGGTGAAGTTGGAGATGCAGTAGAAACTACCGTAGATTCCGATTTCCGTTTCGAGAACGAAGAAGTCATTATCACTGCAAAAGTGTTTGATGAGACAGCTCTTCCAGAAAACGCTGAAATGAACGCTGTAAAGCTTGAAGCTGGCAGTGAGAAATACGAAGAAGCAAAACAGGCTTCCATCAGAGACCTTGGAACAACAGAAGACGATGAGTATACTTTCTACGACGTAACCTTCATCGCAGATGGTGTTGAGATCGAAGTTCCAGACGAAGCTGTCGTAATTAATATGGAATTCAAAAACGTTGCACCAGAGGAAAACGAAACCCAGAGCGCCCTCCACATCCAGGAGACAGAAGCTGGCGTAGTTGCCCAGGACGTAACCGCACAGTCCGCAGACGGAACCCTGAAATCTGTAGGATTTAACTTCTAAAATTCAATAACCGCAAGCAGATACAGGACTTTCTGAGAAATCGGAAGGTCCTTTTTGCATAATCAGAAATTCATCTATGCTGCTCCCGCCACGTCCGCGGTGAAACCCCATACACATTTTTAAAAGCCCGGGAGAAGTGGAGGGCGTTTTCGTAGCCTACGGCAGAGCCGATATCTCCTATAGATAATGTGGTCAGCTTCAGCAATTCCGCCGCTTTTGTCATGCGGTAATGAATGAGAAATTCCTGTGGAGAGCGTCCTGTGCTGGTGCGGAAAATTCGTCCCAGATAGCTTCTGTTAATACCGCATACAGCTGCCACATCCTCAATAGAAATATCATTCTGGAAGTTCTGTTCGATATAATTTATTGCCTCTTTTATATAATAATCACTCATTTTACTGGTGGCGGCAGGCTTCGGTCTGGCAACAGATTGCGCAAGCAGATCCGCAAAAAGATAGAAATGTCCCATCAGATGAAAAGGAGATTGCTCTGAATTCTGAGAAATGTAAATCAGTTCATCCGCCATCTTTTTTCGTGCCTCCCTGGAGTGGGCCATATAGACTGGCGCATCCTTGGAAAAGCCACAAACGTTGAGGATTTCTGTGGTACGCAGCCCGTCAAACTCCACCCAGACGTATTCCCATGGCACCTGAATATCTGCCACATAAGTGGTGATCTGTCCTGGAAAAATCATAAATCCCTGTCCGCTCCGAACCTGATAATTTACATTCTGCCCCTTGGAATTCGTGGCCATCAGGGTGCCTGTTCCGGAAAGAACATAGTGAAAAAGATAGTGATTCCGCGTTGCCGGACCAAATAAATGTCCGGGAGTACACTTCTCATGTCCATATTGGTAAAGGCATAGATCAATGAAAGTTTCGCTCGGAAAAATGTGAAAGTTGTTATCCATATCCGGAATCCTCCTGTTACATTTGCTGACAATATATCATAATGCGATAATATATTTCATTATACCATAAAAAACCATCATAAAGGCATAAAATAAGAAAAATTAAGCTATTTAAGTGTTGATTTTGGTATGCTATACTTAACACATCATAGAAAAAGGAGGCCCCACTCATGGCAATCACCTTCAACGAAACAACCCGGATTTTTACCCTCACCACTGCCCACACTACCTATCAGATGCAGGCGGATGCTCAAGGGTACCTTTTGCACCTGTATTATGGTGCCAGAACTGCAGGAGAAATGGACTATCTTCTGAATTATGGAGACCGTGGCTTTTCTGGAAATCCGAATTCAGCAGGCAGCGACAGAACCTATTCTCTGGATGCATTGCCACAGGAATATCCATCACTTGGCACAGGAGATTTCCGAAATTATGCGTTAAATATAGAGAATGCAGATGGTTCCCAGTGCTGCAATCCGGTTTACATAACACATGAAATTGCGGCTGGAAAATACACTCTGAAAGGTCTTCCATTCGTCCGTGCAGAAGAAAATGAAGCGGAAACTTTGAAGATTATACTGGAAGATCCTGTTACAAAAGTAGAGCTTCATCTGCTCTACGGAGTACTGGAAAAAGAAGATATTATCACCAGAAGTGTGATAATTAAGAATGCTGGAAAAGCCCCTGTAACAGTAAAAAAAGCCCAGTCTGCATGCCTGGATTTCCTTCACGGAGACTATGATCTGATCAAATTTTATGGCAGACATGCTATGGAAAGAAACATGGAAAGAATGCCGGTTTCCCATGAAAGCACCCGAATTGGCAGCCGCCGTGGAACCTCCAGCCACCAGTATAATCCAGGGGTAATCCTTGCAGGAAAAAACACAAATGAAGACAGCGGAAGCTGCTACGGAATGCTGTTTGTATACAGTGGAAACTTCCTTGTAGAAGCAGAAAAGGACCAGTATGATCAGACCAGAATCCAGATGGGTCTGACTGATGAACTGTTTGCATATCCCCTGGAAGCCGGAGCTGAATTTACAGCGCCAGAGGTTATTTTATCTTACACAAACAAAGGTCTTTCCAGGCTTTCCCAGCAGTACCATCACTGCATTATGAATCATATCTGCCAGGGAAAATACGTCCATGCAAATCGTCCTGTCCTGATCAACAGCTGGGAAGCCGCATATTTTGATTTCACCGGAGACACCATCGTAGAGCTTGCAAAGGAGGCAAAAGCGCTTGGAATCGATATGGTGGTTATGGATGATGGATGGTTCGGAAAGCGAAATGACGACAATTCTTCTCTCGGCGACTGGTATGTGAACGAGGAAAAATTAGGCGGAACTCTGACGAAATTAATCGAAAGAGTAAACGTAGAAGGCGTGAAATTCGGTATCTGGATTGAGCCTGAAATGGTCAGTGAGGACAGTGATCTTTACAGGGAACATCCGGACTGGGCAATCACAATTCCAGGCCGCAAGCCTGTTCGTTCCAGAAACCAGCTGGTTCTTGATTTTTCCAGAAAAGAAGTACGCGATGAGATATTTAAACGTATTTGCGCAGTTCTGGATCAGGGGAATGTGGAGTACATTAAATGGGATATGAACCGCAGCCTGGCAGATATTTATGCACCAAACGTGACTTATGATTATGTTCTTGGGGTGTACGATTTCCTGGAAAAACTTACGAACCGTTATCCGGATATTCTTATTGAAGGCTGCAGCGGAGGCGGCGGAAGATTTGATGCCGGAATGCTGTATTATACGCCTCAGATCTGGTGCAGTGACAACACAGATGCTATTAATCGTACACGGATTCAATATGGAACCTCCTTCTTTTATCCGGTAGCAGCAATGGGTTCACATGTGTCAGCAGTGCCAAACCATCAGACCGGAAGAGTGACCAGTATGCATACAAGAGGCGTTGCAGCTATGTCTGGAACCTTTGGCTATGAACTGAATCCCGCACTTTTAAATGCAAAGGAAAAAGCAGAAATCCGTGCCCAGCTTGCCCAATACAGGGAGTATCAGGAATTGATCCGTGAAGGAGATTATTACCGTCTTTCCAATCCTTTCCAGGATAATTTTGCGGCCTGGATGGTGGTATCAGATGACAGATCCAAGGCACTGGTAAGTGTGATAAGACTTACAGCAGAAGCCAATCCGCCGGCAGCATACGTTACCTTAAAAGGAATGGAAGAGGATGCTTTTTATCGGGAAAAAACTACCGGAAAAGTATATCCGGGAGCTGCACTTATGGAGGCTGGAATACTGCTTCCTGCTGCGGTGAGCGAATATGAAGCATACCAGATAGAACTAGAGCGTGTTTGAAAAATCATTCCCGCAATCTGCACGCCCCACTTTGCGGTATATTTTACCCGAACCTTTTCATAGTCGTTAAGTTAATTTTACCATTCTTTTGTGAAGAAAAAAGGAGAAAAAGTTTATAAACCGGAAAGATTGTTTTTTTATATGTTCTGAGATATACTTGCAGTATTCGTAGACGGAACAGGGTGTGATTGCAATGGTTTCAATGATTCCTTTCGGGCTTCTTGCCGGGGTTGTGGGGGGACGGGAGGTTCGGATTACAGAGATTGATGAGAGTGGATTTTGTTTTCGGACAATAGAAGAAAATATCTCTGATTCAGAAGCTTTGAAGGTGTGCTTTTATGATATAAAGAATGGGTGTTATCGTGAATTGAAAATTCCAGAATACGATATACAAAGGTTTGATATGGTGGACGCAGAACTCTCCGGATTTTATGTGAAATATAAGGTGACAGTGAAGCAGAAAGCGTATGCAGAGGCGGTTCAGAGGCTTCTTTATCAGTATAATCACTACATTCATCTGAAGCTGGAAGAGGACGACAGCGCGTTGGCAAAAAGCCTGACAGGGTATCCGGGGGAACTGGATGAGGTCAAGTGTGACAGTCTTGAAGAGCAGGTGGGAATATGGCGGAGAGAGCTTACGCCAGAGGTATTGGAGTCCGCTTATAATGGGAAACGTATAGATTTAACTGATAATTGTTCTCAGTGCGGAACTGGCTTTAAGCCTGGGTATAAGTGCCAGGTACCGCTTGAATCAGGTGTTACGGAGCTGGCGCTGGAGATAGATCGCCCGGAATTGTATCAGGAATATTTGAATAGTTCCCTGACAGAATTTTCCAAAAAGTATGCCGGAAAATGTATCGGTATCTGCGGCAGCATTATTCTGGAACATAGAGTACCGGATCGCCTTTATATTGGAAATCAGTTCTGTCATCTTCTGTTTCCGGAACGTAAATTGTTGTTTAAAATAATAGAAAAAACAGCGGCAGAACAGGTGGAAATCACACTTGTTTTTTCTTATATCCGGGAATATATGCTGGATTATATAACAGAATTACTTGATGAAATTAACCGGTGGTGTGAAGAAAAAAGGCAGTTTGTAGAGATTGTTGTAAATGACTGGGGAATGGCTTCTTTAGTAAAAAAAAGCAGCAGGAATCTGATTCCCAGCCTTGGAATTTTGTTAAATAAACGCAGAAAAGACCCTCGGATTCCGTTCAAAAAAGGAGAACAGAAATGGTTTGAGAGGAACAGCCTGAATGCTGGATTTTACCGTAGGTTTCTGGAAAGAGAATATGGAATCCAACGCTTTGAATGGGAATCCTGCGGTTACGAACAGCAGATTCCACCTGGAAAAAACAGCCTGCATATTCCGTTCTATCAGACCAATACATCACAGTATTGTCCTCTTGGTGCAGTTTGTGAAACAGGCGAGAGAGGACGACAAAAGCTTGCAAAAAAATGCCCGGGATATTGTACGGAATATGCACTTTTGTATCCGGAACATTTGCATATGATAGGGCGGTATAATTCGTTGTTTGGGATTGATATGAGAATATTGAAAGAGGAAGAAATACTGGAGAATTATATCCAAAACGGTGTGGACCGGGTTGTAATAAGAGCATGGTAATGCCGCCTGCAGGTGACATACCCGTGTTGAGGCAGAAGCGATATTTTATTCAGGATGAAGTACATGGCTGCTCAAGGCTGGAATTTATGGAGATAAGTGATGAAAATAGTAGCAGGATTAGGCTCAATAGATGAATATATAAAGTTCGCGGAGGCTGGTGCAGATGAATTTTTCTGTGGTTATGTTCCTTATTCCTGGTCTCAAAAATACGGAACGGTACTGCCCCTGAACCGCAGGGAAGTACTTTGTTATAACGTACAGCTTGGCGCATTCAGTGAGCTGGAAATCCTGTCTGGTATGATGAAAAAGTACGAAAAACCAGTCCATCTTACATTCAATTCCCTGTATTATATCCCGGAACAATATCCGAAAATTGCCGGGATCATAAGCCAGTGTATGAAAATTGGTTTTCACAGTTATATTATTGCAGACCCGGCGTTGATAGTATATTTACGTGAAAATGGTATAAACTGCGAAATCCATCTCAGTGGAGAATGTGGAGAAATTAACAGCCAGATGGTGGCTTCATTGGGAAAACTGGGATTGAAGCGTGTGATTTTTCACAGGAAAAATACATTCGAAGATATGAGAGCGGTTGTTGATAAATGTGGAAAAAAGGATGGGACAGAAGGAATCCCGGAATTTGAGGCCTTTGTATTGAATGAAATGTGCCAGTTTACAGGTGCATTTTGTAATTCTTTGCATTGCGATGAGATGGGGTATCTTTGTAAAGTGCCCTATCAGATCGGAACCTTAAAAACAGGGAATGCCGGTCCTGAAATCTTTAATCAGGCAATAAACGGAGATTGTTTGCTGTCAGATGATTTTGTTCCTGATGATTTTCACAGTTTGCATGATTTTTCCTATGATTCTGCTGGTTATCTTTGCGGTGAAACTGGCTGTGGTCTATGTGCACTTTATCAGTTAAAACAAGCCGGAATCACGCATTTGAAGCTGGTTGGCCGTGGAAATTATACGGATTACATGGAAAAAGATATTCGAAATCTTCGAATGGCGTTGAATATATTGAGAGAATCTGTTGACGAAATGGAATTCCGGCGAAAATTGAAATTGCAGATTTTTCCCAGAGGGTGCAGCAGGAATTGCTATTACCGGTAATCAGGCAGCGCAGGCTCCGGAGTGTGTCTGAAAAATCATTCCCACAAATTGTGGCGCACATCTTGCAGAAAGCCTTTTTTAGACACGCTCTGGATCCTTCGCTGCCTTGAGAAATTTATCTGGTTATTTTTTATCCGATGGGTTCGAAATCTGCAGCTCCATGTTTGCACAGCGGGCAGATGAAGTCATCCGGGAGCTCGTCACCCTCATAGATGTAGCCGCATACTTTGCAGACGAAGCCTTTTTTGCCATCAGTTTCTGGCTTCGGTTTTACATTTTTTTGATAGTAGGTGTAAGTCATGGTGTCAAGATCGTTCATAACGCGGGCTTCGGTCACACTGCAGATGAACATTCCATGGGTACCAAGGTCTACATATTGTTCAACCTTCAGAGACATAAATGCATTAATATATTTGTCCAGGAATACCAGTCCATTATCAGAACGGTAGACCTTCTGACCTGCAAATTTATCTACGCTGCGTCCGGTCTGGAAACCAAACTGCTGAAATACAGAGAACGGTGCATCTACAGACAGACAGTTTACGTTGAGAACTCCGGTCTGTTTGATCACATGGTGGGAGTAATTTGCCTTATTGATATTTACCGCAATACGGTTCGGAGTATCAGTGAGCTGGGTCACAGTGTTGACAATCAGTCCGTTATCTTTTTTGCCGTCATTGGAGGTAACTACATAAAGACCGTATCCGATTCTGAAAAGGGCTGTCATGTCGTTTTTGTTTGCCAACTCATCACTCTGGGCAATGTATTCTTTGCAAAGTTCGCTTGCCATAGCTTCCAGCTGATCCTTGTTTTCCTGATTTACTGCGGAAAGCACTTTTACAGTAGTGTCCAGCCAGTTGATCTTCTTGCAGCCAGAAAGCATTTCTTTCATAACTTTTGCTGCCAGAGGTGCCCAGGAACCATTTTCGATAATGCCCACTGTGCGGTTCTGGAAGTTGTGCTCTGTCAGACGGGTGATATAGTCGTGCATGAACGGATAAATACTTGCATTATAGGTTGTGGTAGCAAGAACCAGCTTACTGTAGCGGAATGCGTCGGACAGAGCCTGTGACATGTCATCTCTTGCAAGATCATATACAACAACTTTGGGACATCCCTTGCTGCGAAGCTTGTCAGCCAGCAGCTCTACAGCTGTTTTTGTATGACCGTATACAGATGTGTAGGCGATGACAATTCCTTCTGTCTCTGGTGTGTAAGAGGACCATGTATCGTAAAGACCAATGTAATGTCCAAGGTTTTCTGTAAGAACAGGTCCGTGAAGAGGGCAAATGATCTGGATATCCAGGCCTGCGGCAACTTTCAGTAATTTCTGAACCTGTGGTCCGTATTTTCCAACGATGCCAATAAAGTATCTGCGAGCTTCATCGTCCCAATCTTCTTCTACATCCAGTGCGCCGAATTTTCCGAAGCCATCTGCGGAGAAAAGTACTTTATCGGTGCTGTCATAGGTTACCATAACTTCTGGCCAGTGCACCATGGGAGCGAAAACAAAGGTCAGGTTGTGGTTTCCAAGGTTGAGGGTGCCGCCATTTGTAACCTCCAGCTTCTGTCCTTCCAGGTCGAGACCGAAGAAGTTCTGGATCATAGTGAAGGTTTTTGCGTTGGCTACGATGGTGGTTTCCGGATAAACTTTCAGGAAGTTTGCCACATTTGCTGCGTGGTCCGGCTCCATATGCTGTACAATCAGGTAGTCTGGCTTGCGGCCTTCCAGGATGCGGTCCAGATTATCCAGCCATTCGTGAGTGAAATTTGCATCTACAGTATCCATGACTGCGATTTTTTCATCCAGGATCACATAGGAATTATACGTCATACCGTTCGGTACTTTGTACTGACCTTCGAAAAGATCAATCTGATGGTCGTTTACGCCTGCGTAGCGGATGGTGTCTGTAATTTTCATAGAGGTTCGTCTCCTTTTTATGAGATATTGTTATTGGTGTAATTGTTTGTGATTTCTGCGGGAACTATGTATTTTTTACTGCTTTGTTATTTCTTTAACATGGTCTTAGTATAACCAAATTTTGAAATAAAATCTGTTGCAAATACAACAAAATGGTGTAAGATATAAGAAATTATTTTTTGAACATGTTCTGGATAAATTTATAGAAAGGGATTGTAGAAATGACACCAGTGACACTTTTTTCATACATAACTCCTGAAGAACAGGAACGTATGCGCATCTGTTTCGATATGCATGAAGCAGTCTATCGGAATAATGAGACTGTGATGGAATATGCCAGTTCCATGAAAAAAATAGGTCTGATCCTGGAAGGTCAGGCAGTCCTTTATTGCATTGATGAAGATGGAAATCAATATATGATAGATAACCTGAAAAAGGATAGTGTTTTTGGCGAACCATTCCTTTTATCTGAAGAATCCCAGCACTATTATGTCTGTGCAAAATCCGAAACAAGAGTGCTGTTTATCGCCTATGAGCATGTGATTAAACGCTGCGAAAATGCCTGTAAATTCCATAGTCAGCTGGTAAGCAACCTGCTTCAGATGATTGCCCTGCGTGCCAGCCAGCAGGCCAGCCGGATCTATGTGCTGTCAAGAAACAGCACTCGAAAGAAGATCATGGCCTATTTAAATTCCATCGCCGCAGAAAAACAGACGAAAACTGTTATTTTGCCCATGTCCTACACCACTCTTGCCGAATACCTTAGTGTAGACCGCAGTGCCATGATGCGGGAGATGAAGAACCTGGCAGATGAGGGGATTATAGAACGGGATGGGAAGAAATTGCGGATTTTGGATTGAAAATAGAGTGGGATATATAATTTTTACCAGTAAACGGTAACATTCTGATGGAAAATGTAGTTGACGAGAAGAAGTTTGTACAACATAATAATAGAAGTATAGATGCTGTCATCTGAAAAGGTTTGTGGGTGGCGGCATGAGGGAGAACAAACAAATTGGAGGTTTTTACATGAAAGTACTAAATTACGGTTCATTAAACGTAGACTATGTGTATTCCGTAGATCACATCATTGTAGGCGGTGAAACCCAGCATTCTTCCAAGCTGGAAGTTTTCAGCGGGGGAAAAGGCTTGAACCAGTCTATTGCACTGGCGAAGGCTGGGGTGCCGGTTTATCATGCGGGAATCGTGGGAACAGATGGAGATATTCTGTTGGATGCTTGTAAGGAAGCTGGTGTAAACACTAAATATATCCGCAGACTTCCGGTAAAGGGTGGTCATACCATGATCCAGGTGGACAAAAATGCCCAGAACTGCATCATTTTATACGGTGGAACCAACCAGATGCAGACAAAGGAATTTGTAGATGAGGTTCTTGCTGATTTTGGAGAAGGAGACTATCTGATCCTGCAGAATGAGATCAATATGCTGGACTACATTATTGACCAGGCTTATGAGAAAAAGATGAAGATTGTTATGAACCCGTCACCCTTTGATGACAAGCTGAGTACCTGTGATCTCAGTAAGGTTTATCTGTTTCTCGTAAACGAAATTGAAGGTGAACAGATCACTGGCTGCAAGGATAAAGATCAGATCCTGGATGCCATGGCTGCGAAATTTCCTAATGCACGTTTCGTGCTTACACTTGGAAGTGACGGCGCTGTTTATTACGATGGAAAAGAAAAAGTTTTCCAGGACATTTTCAAGGTAAAAGCTGTGGATACCACAGCGGCCGGTGATACATTTACAGGATATTTCATTGCAGCAGTTATCGAGGGCAGATCCATCCAGGAGGCGCTGAGAATGGCTGCAAAGGCCTCCTCCATTGCTGTTTCAAGACCAGGCGCTACACCGTCCATTCCGAGAGCGGATGAAGTGAAGAAAGAGCTGGGAATGTTGTAAATTATGAGCAACATTGCCAGTGAACAGTAACGACATATTCCATAATTTATGCGAGGCAGTCGCCAAAGTCCATGCTTGCATGAGAACTTAGCGGCTGTCTTGTTTTTTTTGTAAGTAATAAACCTAATTACACACCAATTAAACCAAGCCAAATTTGCATGACAGGTTTTACATACTGTTTATAAATGTTTATATAAACGTTTACATAAATGCACTAATGGATGGTTGGGAATACATAGATTTTATAGTAAAAACTTACTAAAATCACAACAAAAACATTGTTCATTCATACAAAATAACACATAAAACTAAAAAGATTATTGAAATATTTATGCAAACGTTTATAATCAAATTATCAACAGTTCGGAGAGAAAACCGAACAAAAACAGATCTTAATTATATTTCAAGGAGGACGTATTTATGAAAGCAAGAAAAGCAATGGCATTAGCAATGACAGCAGCGATGGTTGGAGGTTTAATGACAGTTCCGGTAATGGCTGAAGAGAATGCAAAATTACTTCCAGGCGGCGGAAGCAAGATCATTTACTGTATCACACCTTCCACATCTAACCCATTCTTCAACACAGAGCAGGTAATTGCGAAAGAAAAAGCTGAAGAACTTGGATACGAAGTAAAATGTGCTTCCCACGATGACGACGCTGCTACACAGCTTGAGCTTTTCGAAGCAGCTATCAACGATGGCGCAGCAGCAATCATTTGCGATAACGCTGGTGCAGATGCTTCCATCGAAGCAGTTCAGAAAGCATATGACGCTGGAATCCCGACTTTCCTTATCGACCGTGAGATCAACCAGTCCGGACTTGCAGTAGCACAGATCGTTGCAGATAACGCACAGGGTGCAGCAGCAATCGCAGAAGTATGGGTTGAGGCTATGAACTACGAAGGCAAATACGCAGAGCTCCTTGGACTTGAATCCGATACAAACTGCCAGGTTCGTTCTGATAACTACCATTCTGTAATTGATGAGTATGAGGATCTTGAGATGGTAGCTCAGCAGTCCGCTAACTGGGATCAGACAGAAGCTTATGAGAAGACAGAAGCAATCCTTCAGTCCAATCCAGAGATCACCGGTATTATCTGCGGTAATGACACAATGGCATGTGGTGCTGTTCAGGCTTGCCTGGATGCAGGACGTAACGACATTAAGATCATCGGTCTTGACGGATCTGACGAAGCAAACGCTTACATCAAATCTGGTGACATGGTTGGTACCGCTCTTCAGCAGATCGCTCTGATCACTGAGATGGCAGTTGAGCAGGCAGACGCTTACCTTAACGGTACAGCTCCGGAAGAAGAGAAACAGCTTGTTCCTTGTGTAGCAATCACAGCTGACAACACAGATTGCCTGAACGCATTTGTTTACACAGAACCAGAAGCTAAATAATCTGGCTGCCAGGAAACAGATTTTTATAAAAAATGAACGAGTGTTTGAAAAATTATTCGCACAATCTGCATGCCCCGCTTTGTGGTATATTTTGCAGAAAGTCTTTTTAAACACGCTTTGGAAGGCGGTGCGCCAGCGCCGCCTTTTATAATAGAAAGCAGGGAGAGATGATTATGAAAAGCAGAAGAATTTTGGCAGTTCTGGCCGCATGTACAGCAGTAACCTTTACCGGCTGTGGTGTTGTAACTGTAGTGCCCATTGGCGAAGAAGCTTCTTATACAGGAAAACAGGAATTTGATTCCGCAGCAGAGTCCCAGGGTGACTGGGGAGCCGTTGTAGCGGACATTTCCGATAAGGCACAGGATCTTTCTGAATTATTAAATGGTGATGGTATTACAGAAACAACTGCAGTAAAAGGCACAGGAAAAATCAAAGAATACAATACAGACACCCCGAAACATTATTTGATAGTAGAACTGGATGGATATACCGGAACTACAGAGGTTCAGGTCCGGACAGATGGACCGAACTCCAGCACAGCCATCCGTGACCTTCAGTCTCTGAAGAATTTTGAAAGCTTTACCAACCAGACAGAATGGTCAAGCTATGGAAAAGAACTGAACAAGCAGGCGCTTGCACAGGTAATTGACCCACTTGGAATCGACGAAAATGTAGTTGGCAAGACTGTTACATTTACAGGCGGCGCAGAAGCCGGTACAGATGCAGTATCTGTTACAGCAGTTGAGCTGACGATTGAATAAAAGGAGGAAGCATTATGTTTGATGATCCGAATGTTGTTCTCCATTGTGAAAAAATTGATAAAATTTATCCCGGAACCAAAGCTCTGGATCAGGTTTCCTTCGATCTTCTGAAAGGAAAGGTAAACGTTCTGATCGGTGAGAACGGTGCCGGAAAATCCACCCTGATGAAGATGATTGCCGGAATCGAGCAGCCTTCAGCGGGTAAGATGTACATGGACGGCCAGGAGGTTTACTTCAAGGATACCAATGCAGCCCGTGCAAAAGGTATCGGAATCATCCACCAGGAACTTTCTCTTTTCCCGAATATGACAGTTTACCAGAATATTTTTATGGGACATGAGAAAAAGAAAGGCTTTTTCCTGGATGACAAGGCCCATTCAGAGGGTGCGAAAAAAATCCTGCAGCGTCTGGAACATGAAATTCCACCGGAAACCATGGTCGGAGACCTTCGTGTAGGACAGCAGCAGATGGTGGAAATTGCACGAAACTTGAACCAGGATGACTTACGTGTTCTGATCATGGATGAGCCTACTTCCTCTCTTTCCGCTGCAGAGGTTAAGGTACTTTTCAAGATTATGAGAGAGCTTCTGGAAGCCGGAATTTCCATCGTATATATTTCCCATCGTCTGGAAGAAATCATGGAGATTGGCGATCACGTTACCATTCTTCGTGATGGAAAATACGTTGCAGATGCTGATGTAAAGGACATTGAGCTCAGCTGGATCGTAGAGAATATGGTTGGAAAGAACACCCAGTATCACCGCTTTGAGAGAAGCATTGACCTTTCCAAACAGCCGAAGGTGCTGGAAATTAAGGATATGTGCCTTCCGAAAAAAGGCGGCGGCTGGACTCTTGACCACGTAAGCCTGGATCTGAAAAAGGGCGAGGTCCTTGGTGTTTACGGACTTCTGGGAGCTGGACGAAGCGAGCTGTTTGAGTGTCTGATGGGACTTCATCCGGAGCACACCGGTGATGTACTCTATGAGGGCAAAAAGTTAAATATCAAAGATGTTGCCGCCCAGATCAAAAACGGTTTTGCTCTTGTACCTGAGGATCGTCAGAGCCAGGGTCTGATCCAGACTCTTGATATCGGCAAGAATACCGCTATTTCTTCTATGAAAGATTATGTAAAAGGTCTGTTCCTTGACGAGAAAGCAGAGAATGCGGCAGTTGACGAGCAGATCAAGGATATCCATATTAAAGTGGCGGACAAGAGACTTCCAATCCTGTCACTGTCCGGTGGAAACCAGCAGAAGGTTGTAATCGGCAAAGGACTTTTGACCAAGCCGAAGATCTTACTTCTGGATGAGCCTTCCCGTGGTATTGATATCGGTGCGAAGACTGAGGTCTTTGAGATCATTCACGACCTTGCGGAAAAAGGACTTTCCATTATCGTTATCTCATCTGAGCTGAAAGAGATCATGGCAATCGCAGACAGGATCGTTGTATTGTCAAATGGCAAAAAGACCGGCGAGTTGACCGGAGATGAGATCACAGAAGACACACTTGTACGTACATCTTATGCCGGACTTGGAACCGGAAGAAATGCGTAAGCCGGGGAGGAGCAGAACAATGAATAACAAAAAATCAAATAATAATCAGTTGTTAATGACACTGTTAAAAGGACGTACCTTTATTGTACTGGTACTCCTGGTCATCTTTTTTACCATTGTAAAAGGAACCACATTCCTGTCAGCATCTACACTGACCATGGTTGCCAAGCACGTAGCCCTGTATGGAATCCTTGCACTTGGTATGACCTTCGTAATCATTACCGGCGGTATTGACCTTTCCGTTGGTTCTGTAGTCGGACTTGTTGGTATGCTTGCCGGTGGCATGATCCAGGAAGGTATTACACTGAAATTTGCAGGTGTAACCCTTTACTTCAGCGTTCCGGTAATCATTATTACCATGCTGGTTGTTGGATGCATCATCGGTGCAGTCAACGGCCTTATTGTAACAAAATTAGGTGTAGCACCATTTATCGCTACCCTTGGTACCATGTATATCTGCCGTGGTTTTGCAAACCTTCGTTCCAACGGTGCAACATTCTCCGACATCAAAGGTTATGACGGACTTGGCAACACAGGCTTCAAAATCCTTGGAAGCAATATTGCCGGCATTCCTACCGGTGTTTACATTTTCGCAGTGCTTGCAATTATTTCCGTTATCATCCTGAAGAAGCTTCCATTTGGATGGTATGTACTTGCAGTCGGCGGTAACGAGAAATCTGCCCGTCTTTCCGGTATCAAAGCAGACAAGATCAAAATTATCGTTTACATGATCTCCGGCTTCTGTGCAGCTTGGGTTGGTATGATCAACACCGCACAGCTTTCCGCAGCACATCCTGCATCTGGTGATGGCTGGGAAATGAACGCCATCGCAGCTACCGTACTTGGTGGTACTTCCATGAGCGGTGGTTCCGGAACCATTATCGGAACTGTAGTCGGTGCATTTGTTATCGGTGTTATCAATGATGGTATGACAATGTGTGGTGTATCCGAGTTCTGGCAGAAGGTTATCCGTGGTCTGGTTATCATCCTTGCAGTCGTAATTGACCAGACACAGAGAAATCTTCAGGCGAAGATGGCACTTCAGGCAAGAAACGAGAACAAATAATCGAAGCGTGTTACTGGTCATGGAGTGAACAGTAACCAAAACCTTTCTTAATGTTAAAATAATTTGAAAAGTTGAAAAAAATCCGAAAAAGATTTATAGTAATAATCAGAGATGCAGGAGGAATAGCATGAAAAAATCAGGGATTTTAAATGCCCAGCTGATCCGTTGTATCGCAGAGCTGGGACATAAAGATCTGTTTATGATCGGTGATGCAGGAATGCCCATTCCAAAGGGCGTGGAGATTGTAGACCTGGTTGTATGCGGAGGGGTTCCCACCTTTAAACAGGTGATGGATGCAGTGCTGGCGGAGACAGAAGTGGAAGCCTACACCATTGCAAATGAGATTGAGGAAAAAAATCCGGAGCTTCTTGCATATATTCAGCAGAGCCTTCCTGAGGCAGAGGAGAGCAGAATTGACCACGTAGATCTGAAAAAGATGTCTGCACAGTGCAAATTTGCAATCCGTACAGGTGAGTTTACACCTTATCCGAACATAATTTTAAGAGCGGGAGTTGCGTTCCCGGCATAAAATGATCAGAGAAGACGCTGCGAATAACAGGTGATAGCTTGTTTTTGCAGCGTCTTTTTTCACAGATGTATGGCATTATTTTACCGACAGAGGAGGAACTAAAATGAAAGTGAGTGTGAGAAAAATCAGTGAGATCACAGGATTTTCTCCGGCAACTGTTTCAAATGCACTAAACTACAAAAAAGGCGTGAATGCTGAGACATCTGCGAAGATTTTTAAAGTGGCGCAGGATCTTGGGTATTTTGAGGAAAATCATATCCGTAAAATAAAATTTGTCATGTTTAAGCGGGATGGTGCTGTGGTTGAGGATTCTCCCTTTTTTATCCAGCTGATTTCCGGGGTGGAACAGGAATGCCGCGCCTGTGGAATGGAAATGCAGATGTGCAATCTGGACAAAAGAGATCCTGGATATCAGGAACAGGCGAAGTGGATCATGAATGACAAGGCGTCGGCCGTGATCCTTCTGGGAACAGAGATGGTGGATGCGGACATTGACCTGATCCGCGGAATGACTTGTCCGTTTATTGTGATTGATTACTGGAAAGAGGATATGAGCTTTGATGCCATGCTGATCAATAATGCAGATTCTGCGCGTATGGCTACAGAGTATCTCATTGCCAATGGGCATAAAGAGATTGGTTATCTGCGGGGAGATTTCAGAATCAAACCTTTCCGGTCTCGTTTTGCAGGATATCAGACAGCGCTGCAAAAGGCGGGACTTCCCCTGAGTAAGGACTATATTTTTACAATGGCAACTACCATCGACGGTGCTTACGAGAATATGAAACGGTATTTGTCTGAGAAGGTGAAGCTGCCTACAGCTTTCTTCGCAGACAACGATATGATCGCGCTGGGGGCTATGAAAGCTATGGCAGAGTTTGGAATCCGGATTCCGGAGGACATATCTATTGTGGGATTTGACGACCTTACTTTTTCCTCAATTTCTTATCCGCCTCTGACCACACTCCGGGTGCCGAAGCAGGAGATGGGAAGAGCCGTTGTAAGGCGGTTGCGGAATATTCTGAAAGATAATGACGGGATTAAGATCAAGATGCAGATGTGTACGCAGTTTATTGAGAGGGAAAGCGTGAAGAAGATATAAGAGGTACACAGTTGGGCAACTGATATTCCACGCAGGTCGGTGCAACGCTCCGGTGAACTAACGGTCAACTCTGGCTAAGACGTTCGGGAAAGCCCTCACGCCTAAGTCTATGCAGGTTGTGGATTTTACCTTCGCTAAGAGCGCACCTGAAGTGACATGCTTAGGAATAGCAGTTGCCCAACTGCTGTGTATTGGCGGAAACTGGATGGAATCCAAGTTTTACTTTACATTAATTTTTAATTGCCTTCATAATTGCGTCATACAGCTCGTCATATGTTTCATAAGCCGGAATCTCCGGATATTCAGCCTTGATCGCATCCGTGCTCTTGAACAGGAATCCTGCTTTACTTGCCTGGATCATGCCAAGGTCGTTGTGGCTGTCACCGCTGGCAATGGTGTCGTAGCCGATGGACTGCAGGGCTTTCACAGTGGTGTATTTGGACTTTTCGCAGCGCATTTTGAAATCAGTAATTTCGCCATTTTCGCCCACTACCAGTGTGTTGCAGAAGATGGTAGGATAGCCCAGCTTTTTCATAAGAGGACCTGCGAACTGGGAAAAAGTGTCACTGAGGATGATAACCTGGGTCTGTGCTCTTAATTTGTCCAGAAATTTCCTGGCGCCTGGAAGCGGGTCGATCCTGGCGATGGTCTCCTGGATTTCTTTCAGACCAAGACCATGCTCTTTCAGAATGTTCAGGCGGTATTTCATTAATTTATCGTAATCAGGCTCGTCTCTTGTGGTTCGTTTCAGCTCCGGAATGCCGGTTTCTTCGGCAAATGCGATCCAGATCTCCGGGACAAGCACACCTTCTAAGTCTAAGCAGACAATTTCCATAATCTCCTCCGTTCTGCAGCTGTAAAGATTGCTGCAATTGAATTTTATAGTGTTTTTCAAATCTCAATGTCAGATAAAGGGAAAGCAGTTAGGATGGTCGCTTTCACACACTATCTTATTATAGCGTAAAAAAGCCGGGAACGCTATACCTAAATTAATAATGTGAGAATGGAATGTTCCCTGTGAACTAGCGGCTGAAATGTATAATTGTCGGAAATTAGTGGAAAACAGAGAAAAAATGTCTGGTAGAAATTTGTCGCTTATATTGCCGTTTCGTGAAAAATGTGGTATATTATTAATATCTGTAGTAATATTAGACAAAATAAACAGAATAATAATGGCAGGAGTGGTTAAAATGTATAACGAAGAGTACAAGCGCTGGATGGCAGCGGATCTCGAGGATGCAGATCTGAAACCAGAATTATCTAAGATTGAAGGAAACGATGAAGAAATTAAAGATCGTTTTGCAGTAGCTCTGAAATTTGGTACAGCAGGACTCCGTGGAGTTCTTGGAGCAGGTACCAACCGTATGAATATCTATGTAGTGCGTCAGGCTACACAGGGTCTTGCTAATTGGGTGAAGACTCAGGGCGGCACTCAGACCGTTGCAATCAGCTACGACAGCCGTCTGAAGAGTGATATATTTGCGAAAACAGCAGCAGGAGTTCTGGCTGCCAATGACATTAAGGTCAGAATTTATGATGCATTAATGCCTGTACCGGCCCTTTCCTTTGCGACACGCTACTATGAGTGCAACGCGGGTATTATGGTTACCGCATCTCATAACCCTGCTAAATATAATGGATACAAGGCTTACGGCCCGGATGGCTGCCAGATGACAGATGATGCTGCGGCTATCGTTTATGATGAGATCCAGAAGACAGACGTTCTGACTGGTGCGAAATATATGTCCTTTGCAGAGGGCGTTGAGGAAGGTCTGATCCGCTTTGTTGGTGACGACTGCAAACGTGCTCTTTACGATGCAATCGAGTCACGCCAGGTTCGTCCAGGTCTTTGCAAGACAGCAGGACTGAAGCTGGTTTACAGCCCGCTGAATGGTTCCGGACTTGTGCCGGTAACCCAGATCCTGAAGGATATCGGAATCACAGATGTAACGATTGTTCCGGAACAGGAATACCCGAACGGCTATTTTACCACATGCAGCTACCCGAATCCGGAGATTTTCGCAGCTCTGGAGCAGGGACTGAAGCTTGCCAAGGAGACAGGAGCAGATCTTATGCTTGCTACTGACCCGGATGCAGACCGTGTTGGTATTGCCATGAAATGCCCGGACGGTTCCTATGAGCTGGTAAGTGGTAATGAAGTGGGAGTTCTTCTTCTTGACTATATTGCAGCTGGTCGTATCGAGAAAGGCACAATGCCGAAGAACCCGGTTGCAGTGAAATCTATTGTTTCCACACCTCTTGCAGATGCAGTTGCAGAGCACTATGGTGTAGAGCTTAGAAGCGTACTTACCGGATTTAAGTGGATCGGTGACCAGATCGCACAGCTTGAGGCTGCTGGTGAAGTGGACCGTTTCATTTTCGGATTTGAAGAGAGCTATGGATACCTTGCAGGACCGTATGTACGTGATAAGGATGCCATTATCGGATCCATGCTGATCTGCGAGATGGCTGCATACTACAGAAGCATTGGAAGCTCCCTGAAGCAGAGACTTGAGGAGATTTACGCACAGTATGGCCGCTACCTGAACAAGGTTGACAGCTTTGAATTCCCGGGACTCAGCGGAATGGACACTATGGCAGGAATCATGCAGAAATTCCGTGACAACCCGCCGGCAGATATTGCAGGCTACAAGGTAGTGAAGGTTACCGATTATAAGAAGCCTGAGGAGACCGGTCTTCCGGCAGCAAATGTTCTCATTTACAAACTGGAGAATAACGAGACAGTAGTTGTTCGTCCATCCGGAACAGAGCCGAAGATTAAGATTTATTACACCACACTGGGCAAAGATCTTGCAGAGGCAGAAGCTGAGAAAGAGAAGCTGGCTAAGGCTCTTGAGCCGATGATGGCTTAAGGAACAGAGCTGTTACCTGGACCGTGTTTATATTGTAAATATTCAGGCCCCGTGAGGAAAGAAATGAACTTTCCTCATGGGGCTTTTATGCAACAAAAATCTGACGAAATGTTAATGGAAAAATACACGTAAAATCATTTGATAATTTTACTAAAATAATGTAAAATAGAAATAAAAAATGAAGCGGGGAATGGGTATGGCTGGGATTAAAGATATTGCAGAAGCTGCAGGCGTTTCACTGTCTACAGTGTCAAATGTGATCAATGGAAAACGAAATGTGGGAAAAAAAACAAGGGAAAAGGTTCTTCAGCTTATTGAGGAAATGGATTATGTGCCAAATGAGGCAGGGAAGCTTTTGAAGACGAAAGAGAACCATACAATTCTTTTTGTTTTCAGCGATTTTGACCGAAGCTTTTACCTGGAAGTACTTAAGGGCGTAAACGATTATTTGAAAAATAAAGATTATGATCTTCTTATTTGTACGCAGCGTTCATGCGAAAAATATATGCGGAACAATATGAGCAGTGGCTGTATTGTTCTGGATGCGGCACTGCGCGACAATGCAATTCTCCGGTGCGCCAATGAAAATTATCCCATTGTTGCACTTGACAGAACATGCGAATCACCCTATGTAAGAAGCGTAATTGTAGATAATTATCCGGCTATGTGTGAGATGATGCAGGATATTATTGACCGTGGATACCGGCGCTTTGCATTTTTGAGCGGCGTGGAGACCAGTCTGGATAATATGGAGCGCTATCGTGGATTTAGCGATACTATAGAGAAAAACGGACTTCATTTTCATCAGAAAAACTATTTTGTAGGTGATTACCGGGAGGAAAGCGGATATACAGTTGGGAAAATCCTTTCTCTGGCAGAAAACCTTCCGGATGCGTTGATCTGCGCAAATGACAATATGGCCATTGGGGCAATCAAGGCCTTCCGGGAAAATGATATCCGTGTGCCGGAGGATATTGCAGTAACCGGGTTTGACGATATAGAGCGGGCGCAGGAAATCGGTCTTACTACGATTACTGTGCCAGATTACGAAAGAGGTTATCTGGCGGCTTTGTATCTGCTGGAAGCTTTGAATGGAAAAGATGTTGCTAAAACATTTCAGATTTCACCAAAAGTGAAGATGCGAAAGACGATTTTAGTAAAAAAACAAAAATAACAAGTAAAATGGTAAAACAAAAAGTGAAATTCTGTGTTGAAAATGCCTAATAAAGGCATCAAACACAGGATTCTTTATGCTATTTTACTGTAAAAATTGCTGAAAATGAGCAAAATGACGGAAAAACGCTAAAACCCAATTGACAAATAGACGTTTTGTGCTATCATTTTAGTATAACGATTTACAAAACAAGCGCAGTAAATTTAAAGGAGGAAAAAAGAATGAAAGCTAAAAAAGTGATGAGCCTGGCACTGGCTGCAGCAATGATCGCAGGAATGACTGCATCCACAACTGTTAATTGTTACGCAGAGGACGAGAGCGTAGACAAGATTATTATTTTCCAGTCTAAAGTAGAGATCATCGACCAGCTTGAGGAACTGGCCGAGACCTACGAAGATGAGACCGGTATTGAAGTTGAAGTATGGGGAACAACCGGTGATGATTGTTTTCAGCAGTTAAAGACGAAGCTGGCTAACGGACAGGGACCGACCATATATTCACTTCTCCCTGGTGCTGAGTCAGAGACAATGAAGAACTATGAAGCAGATCTTAGCGATTTAAGCTTTGTTGATAAGATCGCAGAAGGTATGGCAGACGTTGTAGATGGTAAGATAGTTGGTATTCCATATACCATGGAAGGTTTCGGAATGGTCTACAACAAAGACCTTGTAAATGCAGACGAAGTAACTGATTATGACTCCTTCGTAAAAATGCTCCAGGATCAGAAGGCAAACGGAATCAACGGATTTGGTCTTTCCCAGGAGAGCTATTTCCTGATCGGACACATCTTAAATACACCATTTGCACTTCAGGATGATCCGGAAGGCTTTATTGAGAAATTAAATGCTGGTGAAGTTAAGATGGCCGATACACCAGAGTTCCAGGAATTTGCAAAATTCTATGCAGCAATCCGCGATAACTCTTACAACCCGCTTGAGACAAACTACGATAAAGAGTGCGGTGATTTCGCAACAGGTAAAACAGCAGCAATTCATCAGGGTAACTGGTGCTACAGCATGTTCGCTGATTACGATATAGACTTTGACATGGGACTTGCTCCACTTCCAATCGCCGGAAATGATAAGATCGCTGTCAGTGTTCCGGCTGCATGGTATGTAAACTCCCAGGCTTCTGACGCAGAGCAGCAGGCTGGTAAGGATTTCCTTGAGTGGCTGTACACAACTGAGAGCGGACAGGATTATCTGATGAACGAGTTCGGATTCCTTCCGGTTGTTGAAGGCATGAAGAACGAGAATCTTGATCCAATTTCCCAGCAGATAGCTGATTACGCAGCTGAAGGAAAGACAATTTCCTGGCCAATGAATCTGTGGCCATCTGGAATCGTAGATGTATATCTTGTACCGGTTGCAGAGCAGTTCTTCACATCTGATATGTCCTGCGAGGAATTACTTGCAGCACTTGATGATGCTTGGGCACAGGCAAACGAAGAAAAATAATAAGCCTGGATTTAGCCGGCTCAATGTAATGAAATAGGAATCGCCCGGCAGTGGGAGGCTGATGAAACACATGCTCTTTCATGGCCGGGCGTATTTTTTCTCTTCTGACATTTTCATAGAAAGGAAGAATGTAAAATGAAGAAAAAGAAAAGAAAAGACGCAGGCTGGTACGCTCTTTTTACAGTACCGCTGTTATTTGTATTTGCAACAATCGTACTGATCCCGTTTTTTATTGGTGTTGGTTATTCCTTCTTCTCCTGGGATGGACTTCCGCTGAATCCCAAGATTTTTGTTGGAATGAAAAACTTTGTTCATCTGTTCTCTGACAGCAGATTCATGACATCTGCAGGACATACCGTAATATTTACTGTTTTTTCCGTACTTCTGATCAATGTGATCGGTCTCGCATTTGCGCTGATCGTTACAACGAAGCTGAAGGTAAGAAACGTAGCAAGAGCCATGCTTTTTATGCCATATCTGATTGGTGGCCTGATCCTTGGATATATCTGGAAGTTTATTCTTGGCGACGGACTTTCCTATGTGGCTGAGACGCTTGGAAGCAACAGTAAGCTTCTTTCCAACTGGCTTCTGGATTCCACTATGTCAATGGTTGCACTTGTAGTTGTAAGTACCTGGCAGATGGCTGGCTACATTATGATCATCTATATTACTGGTATTATGGCAATTCCGGATGATGTTCTGGAGGCAGCTTCTGTTGACGGTGCAGGCTTCTGGCAGACACTTTTCAAAATCAAATTTCCGTTGCTGATGCCATCCTTTACAATCTGTCTGTTTATGACATTGTCCAACTGCTTCAAAATTTTCGATGTAAACCTGTCTCTGACCGGCGGTGGTCCGAATAGTGCCACTGAAATGTTCGCCATGAACATTTACAATGAAATTTTCTCCCAGAGCAATTTTGGATATGGACAGGCAAAAGCGATTGTATTCTTGCTTGTGATCGCAGCAATTACCCTTGTACAGGTTTCTGTAACTAAAAAGAGGGAGGTTGAGATGTAATGAAAAAAGGAAAATCTGTTGTTGCAAATGTTCTTGTAATCCTTATGTCAATTTTATGGCTTTTCCCTGTATATATTGTATTTGTAAACTCTTTCAAAAACAGAGCAGAGCTGTATGAGAACATGCTGGCATGGCCGAAAAGCTTCAGCTTTGAATACTATGAAAAAGCAATGAAGAAAATGAAATTCTTCCATGCTTTTGGAAACTCTCTTTTTGTAACAATTATTTCGATCCTGATTATTGTTGTTCTGGCATCTATGACTGCCTGGATGCTGGTACGTGCAAATAACTTGCTGAGTAAAATCATTTTCAGCACCTTTGTTGCCACTATGCTGATTCCGTTTCAGACCCTTATGATGCCTTTGATGCAGGAGATGGGCTGGATTCGTGATAATTTACATATTCAGATGCTGGATAACAAGCTTGGTCTTGTATATATGTATATTGGCTTTGGCGCAAGTATGGCAGTGTTCCTATATCACGGTTTTGTAAAATCCATTCCAGTATCCCTGGAAGAGGCTGCTACCATCGATGGCTGCACAAAATTCGGTGTGTTCTGGAAAATCGTTTTCCCGATGCTGAAACCAACCACAATGACGGTTATCATCCTGGATGTAATCTGGATCTGGAATGACTATCTGCTTCCGTCCCTGGTACTTTCCAGCAAGGCAAACAGAACCATTCCGCTGTCTACTTTCTCTTTCTTCGGACAGTTCACAATCCAGTGGAACATGGCGATGGCGGGACTGACCCTGACAATTATCCCGGTAGTAATTTTCTATCTGTGTGCACAGAAATATATCATCAAGGGTGTTGCAGCTGGTGCTGTTAAATAAAAGTTCGGAGACAAAACAACATAATATTCTTGCTCTTATCGCTGGGCGGGAATGAAATAATAACTTCGGAGGGAATGGCATGAGCGAGAAATGGATTTACAAAATTGATGATCTAAAGATGGATAACGAGGCCCTCTTGGTAAACGAAACAATTTTCCATAATGCAAATGGATATATTGGAGTGCGTTCCAATTTTGAGGAAGGTTATCCGGAAGGTTATGATACAATCCGCGGTTCCTATATTAATGGCTTTTATGATATTGCGGAAATGAAGCAGGCAGAAAAGCTTTATGGAATGGCGGAAGAGAAGGAGACCATGCTGAATGTGGCGGATGGTCAGACAATCTGCGTATACCTGGATGGAGAAAAATTTTCCATGTTCGATGGAGAGGTTCTTTCAAGCAGCCGCTGGCTGGATATGCAGAATGGTTATACGGTACGTAAGGTTCTGTGGAAAGCACCGAATGGAAAAGAAGTGGATATTGAAATTCGCAGAATGGCTTCTTTTTCCCATCTTCAGGTGTTTGTAATTGATTATCAGGTAACTCCTGTTAATTTTTCCGGTGAAGTCATAATCGAATCGGAACACCAGGGAAATGTAAGAAATTACTGCAATCCGAATGATCCCCGGGTGGCTGGCGAAAGCTTCCAGCATTTGCTTCCAGATCATGGAGTTGTAGAAAACGGGGCTTCTTATCTTATCACAAATACTGCATCTTCCGGACTGCAGGTATGTACAGGTGTGAAAAACACCATTTTAGCTGGAGAAGCAGAGATTGGCGAGATTGTTCTGGAAGGTCATCATGCAGTTCAGAAATTTATAATTCAGGCAAAACAGGGGGAGGCTGTCCGCTTTGTGAAATATATGGTTTTTGCAGACAGCATTCGGTATCAGGATGTTCAGACTTCCGCAAAGGATGAGCTGGAAGCAGTATCTTCTGTTCCTCTGGAACAGCTTTATAAGGAACAACGTGAATACCTGGATAAATTCTGGGAAAGCTCTGCGCTGGAAATAGATGGTGATGATGCACTTTGTGCAGCAGTTCGTTATAACGCTTACCAGCTGATTCAGTCTGTTGGAAAAGATCCCTATTGCGATATTGCGGCGAAGGGGCTTAGCGGCGAGGGATACGAAGGTCACTATTTCTGGGACACCGAAATGTACATGCAGCCATTCTTTACGCTGACCAACCCGGAGGTTTCCAAAAACCTTGTAGAGTATCGTTATTCTACACTGGATAAAGCCAGAGAGAACGCACGTATTCTGGGGCACAAAAAGGGAGCTGCTTATCCCTGGCGTACAATCCGCGGCAGGGAGTGTTCCGGTTATTTCCCGTCAGGCTCTGCACAGTACCATATCAGCGGAGATATTGCTTATTCTACAGTTGCTTATTATCTGGCAACCGGAGACCTGGATTTTATGGCTGAAAAAGGCGCTGAGATCATTTTCGAAACAGCACGTATGTGGGTGGATCTTGGATGCTGGCACAAGGGAACCTTCCAGATTCACGAAGTGACTGGTCCGGATGAGTACACCTGTCTTGTAAGCAACAATTATTATACAAACCTGAATGCTCAGTACAACTTACATTGGGCAGTAAGACTGTATAAGCTTTTGAAAGAAGCTGGAAAACTGGAGCTTGTGGCGGAGCGCATCGGACTTCAGGAATCTGAAATTGAAGAGTTTGAAAAAGCAGAAAAAGCAATGTATCTGCCATATGATGAGGAACTGGGAATTAATCCTCAGGATGATTCTTTCCTGAATAAAGCGGTGTGGGATTTTGAGAATACACCGAAAGAGGATTATCCACTGCTTCTTCATTATCATCCGATGCATATTTACAGATATCAGGTATGCAAACAGGCGGATACAGTTCTGGCACATTTTATTTTTGAGGATGCACAGGACATGGAGACTATCCGCAAATCCTTTGCATATTACGAAAAAGTTACCACACATGATTCCTCTCTTTCAACCTGTATTTACAGTATTGTGGCTTCTAAACTTGGATTGGCAGACAAAGCCTACGAGTATTTTGGAGATTCTGCAAAACTGGACCTTTTCAATACACATCAGAATACCAAAGATGGAATTCACACTGCAAACATGGGTGGAAACTATATGGCAATTGTGTATGGCTTCGGCGGTTTCCGGTTGAAGGAGAGCGGAGCATGGTTTGCACCTGCGCTGCCAAAACAGTGGGATGCATATCGCTTTAAGCTGATCTATCTGGGAAGACATATTCAGGTGGTGGTAAACAAAGAAGGTACAACCTTCACTCTGGAAAGTGGTGAGCCGGTACAGATTCATGTATATGGTGAAGAATGCCTGCTGGAGAACAGCCTGCATTTTCCACTGAAGTAGAGAATAAAAACAGTTTTGTGAAACAGCCCGGCGGGTGTCTGTGAATTGAGGGCAGGGAAGCTTGTCTGTATGTGCGGACGCTCGCCGGGCTGTTTGCACGAGAGTATTTAACCGAATCAAGCAAGTAGCGAAGCGCTAAGAAAGGAATGAATATAAAAATGAAATACGAAGGAATTATCTTTGATCTTGACGGTGTAATCTGTCATACCGATGAATATCATTATCAGGCTTGGAAAACATTGGCGGATAAGCTTGGAATTTACTTTGACCGTGAAATCAACAATCGTCTCAGAGGGGTAAGCCGTATGGCCAGCCTGGAGATCATTCTGGAGCGTTATGAGGGTGCACCGCTTACAGACGAGCAAAAAGAGCAGTATGCAACAGAGAAAAATGATGTTTATAAAAAGCTTCTTGGCAATATGTCTGAAAAAGATCTTTCCAAAGAAGTTGCGGACACTCTTAACGCGCTCAGAGCGAAGGGATTAAAGCTTGCGATTGGTTCTTCCAGTAAGAACACTCCATATATTCTGGAACGAATCGGACTCGGAAATTTCTTTGATGCGGTTTCTGATGGAAATAATATTACTCATTCAAAACCAGATCCTGAAGTTTTTGTAAAAGCTGCAGAATTTCTTGGTTTGCCGGCTGAGAAATGCATGGTAGTAGAGGATGCGGAAGCCGGAATCGATGCTGCAATTGCCGGTCATATGGACAGCGCTGCTATTGGTGATGCGGTTGGATGCGGAAAAGCCACCTGTAATCTGACAACATTTGCAGATCTTTTAAAGGCAGTTGGAGAATAAATGGAAAATTTGTTTTATAAGTGGAAACAGCTTTGGGAGGGTGTTTTCCATATTCAGGATCTGTTTTCGGATTATATGTATCTTGTTGTAGGTGAAGAAAAAGCAGCACTCATTGATACAGGCATGGGATTTCCGGGGCTGCGCCAGTTGGTGGAAAGGCTTACGGATAAGCCGGTTATAGTATTGAATACGCATGGACATCTGGATCATATTGGTGGGAACGATGAATTTGGTTGTATCTATTTACATCCAGATGACCTGGCGGTGTATGCGGAACATGGAATGGAGTCCTATCGTTTAGGTATGATCAGAGATATGGCACGGGAATTGGGAGTAGAGCTTTCAAAAGAGATCCGCGAGGCAGTGGAAAAATATGCCATTGTAGCCGGAGAAGCGAAAGACTTCTATGCATATGAGGTAGACGGATTCGGACAGTACAATGTAATGGACGATGCCAACCTGCCAAGCCTTCTGTCCATGCCGTACATCGGATACTGTGACAAAGAGAACGAACGTTATCAGAACACAAGGGGAATGGTATTAAGTGAAAGAAATTCATATTATTTCCCGGGCAAGGTACTTACAGGAATCGGAAGCCAGCATACAGATACCCGTTATGTATGGAGTATGTCTTTATGTATGCAGGGAATCACTTCTGATAATAAAGAAGAAAAAGAAGCAATCTTTAAAATGCTAGAGAACAGCGACGGCGGTACCAACCTCATGTATGAATCCATTTTCGCAGATGATGATACCAAATATACAAGACCATGGTTTTCATGGGCCAATTCTGTATTCTGCGAATTTGTAATGGATTATCTGGGATACTCCGTGAAATTACATTAAGTGTCAGTTGGGAGGATAAGACATATGTTTTTAATGAAGGAACGCGTATTTAAACTGATCGATTCCATCAAAGATATGATTTACAGCCAGAAATATCCGGTGAATGAATATCTGATGATCCATTCCGAAAAAGGATCCATCGATATTCCGGAGATTTCCGATGATATGTGGAAAAAGATCGAGTCCAGAGATATCTGGGGTGGAAACGGGGAATATTTTTATTTCAAAACAACTCTGATCATGCCACAGGAATGTGCAGGCAAAAAAGTGACTTATGAGCTGCGCACAGGACGTGAGGGCGAATGGGATGCAGTAAATCCTCAGTTTATGGTGTACATAAACGGGGAGAGAAGAATGGGAATGGATGTGAACCATCGTGAGGTGGTACTGACAGAAAATGCAGTACCGGGTGAGATATTTGAGATTCTTTTGTCCGCATACACAGGTGACAATAACTTCTCCCTTCATCTGGATTCTGAGTTTAAGGTTCTGGAGCCTTCTGTGGAGAAATATTATTATGACCTTCTGGTTCCTTATGAAGTTGCCAGACTTCTCCGGGAAGACAGCCGTGATCGCAGAGTGATCCTTCAGAGTCTGAATGATTCTTTGAATCTGGTAGATTTAAGACAGATTTATTCTCCTGAATTTTTCGAAAGCGTAGAAAAGGCAGATGAATATCTGCAGAAAGAATTTTATGAGAAATACTGCGGAAACAGCGACAGTACGGTTTACTGTGTGGGCCATACCCACATTGATGTGGCATGGCTGTGGACACTGCGCACCACTCAGGATAAGGCAGTACGAAGCTTTTCCACAGTGATCGAGCTGATGAAACAGTATCCGGAATACAAGTTTATGTCCAGTCAGCCTCAGCTGTATCTGTATGTAAAAGAGAATGCGCCGGATCTTTATGAAGAGATCAAAAAGAGAGTAGCAGAAGGACGCTGGGAAACAGAGGGCGGAATGTACGTAGAGGCTGACTGTAATTTAAGCTCCGGGGAAGCGCTGGTAAGACAGTTCCTTTATGGAATGCGTTTCTTCGAGAAAGAATTCGGGGTAAGAAACAAGATCCTCTGGCTGCCTGATGTATTTGGATATTCTGCTGCACTGCCACAGATTATGGATAAGTGCGGAATCAAATATTTCATGACTACGAAGATCAGCTGGAACGAAGTGAACAAAATACCGTACGATACTTTCATGTGGGAAGGTATTGACGGAACAGAGATCCTGACACACTTTATCCCAACCAGAGATTACGGTGCAGCTGCGAAGGAAGGCGGTACAGAAACAGAACATTTCACTACTTACAATGGAATCTTGAATGCATCCCAGGTTATGGGTGGATGGCAACGTTACAGCCAGAAAGACTTAAACGACGAAGTGCTGATGTCCTACGGACATGGAGACGGAGGTGGCGGGGTCACCAAGGAAATGCTGGAAATGCAGCGCAGACTTGCCAAAGGAATCCCGGGCAGCCCGAAAACCGTACCGTCCACTTCCCTGGAATTCTTCCAGACTCTGGAGAAAAATGTACAGGGACGCAAAGAACTTCCAAAGTGGGTGGGAGAACTTTATCTGGAATACCACAGAGGAACCTACACCTCTATGGCAAGAAATAAGAAATGGAACCGTCAGGCAGAATTTGCATGCGAGAATACAGAGCTGTTCAATGTAATGGCAAGTCTGGAAACAGGAACTTCCTATCCGGGAAACAGACTGTATGAAGTATGGAAAGTTCTCATGAGAAACCAGTTCCATGATATCCTGCCAGGAAGCAGTATCAAACAGGTTTACGAGGATTCCAAAGAAGAATACAGACATATTTTCCAGGAAACAAAAGAGATGTCCGGTGCTGCTTTAAAGGCAATGACAGATGCTGTAGATACAGCCAGAGGAACACTGGTAGTTTACAACCCTACAAGTGAACAGGCTCCTGCACCGGTTTATCTGCCGAAAAACAGTCAATGGGGGGCATTGGAACGTGACGGCAGAGTGATCCAGGTTCAGCATACAGAAGAGGGAGACCTGGCAATTCTGGATGAGATCCCGCCCAAGGGTTACTGCACTTATGCAGGTGTAGTAGATGCACCGAAGACAGAAAGCACTATGACGGTTACGGAGCATGGTGCAGAGACGAAATACTTTATTGTAGAATTAAATGAAAAAGGACAGTTCAGCCGTATCTATGACAAGATCCAGAAGAGAGAGATCCTTCCTGAGGGCAAATGCGCCAACGTGATCATGAGCTATGAAGACCGTCCGCATAACTACGATGCATGGGATATCAACAATTATTATACAGAGAAATCCTGGCCTGTAGATGATGTACAGAGCATCACAGTAACAGAGAACGGGCCTGTACGCGGCTGTATCCGTGTAGAACGTAAATATCTGGATTCCACCATTGTACAGTACCTGTATTTCTATCCGGAACTGTATAGGATCGATATCCGCAATGAGATCGACTGGAAAGAAAAACAGATTCTTCTGCGTGATTATATCCCGGTTGATATCCATGCTGCAGAAGCAACTTATGAGATCCAGTACGGCAATGTAACACGTCCGACCCATTACAATACATCCTGGGATTTCGCAAGATTCGAGGTATGTGCACATAAATGGATCGATATCAGTGAGAACGGCTACGGTATCAGTGTACTCAACGACTGTAAATATGGATGCGATATCCACAACGGAGAGATCGGACTTACCATGCTGAAATCCGCAGTATATCCGAACCCTGATGCAGATAAAGAGCACCACAGCTTCACCTGGTCCATTGCACCTCACGAAGGTGGATGGAGAGAGGGAAATACAGTTGCCAAGGCATATGTACTGAATAATCCATATCAGACAGCAGTGAAAGAAAACGAAGGCGGAAACCTTCCTGTAAGCTATTCCTTCGTTCAGGCAGATAAAGAGAATGTTGTGATCGAGGCTGTTAAGAAAGCAGAAGACAGCGATGCAGTGATCGTTCGTCTGTATGAATGCTACAACAGACGCGGTCAGACTACACTGACCTTCCCACGTCCTGTAAAACGTGCAGTTATTTGTAATATGCTAGAAGAGGAAATGGAAGAAGTACTTTGCTGTGAAGTGAATAAAGTGCCAGTACAGTTAAAACCATACGAAATTGTAACAATAAAAATTGAATTCTGAGGAGCAGACAGAAAATATGATGAAAAAATATCAGATTGATACAGAAGAAAACAAAAAATTTCTCAATGAATTACAGAGAAATCTCCTGAATTTTGGAAAAAAATTTTTATCACCAGGAGGTAGCGCCTATTTTCTCGGAGATGATGGGACACCATGGAAAGATAGAAATAGAGAAACCTGGATTACATGCCGCATGATTCATGTGTACAGTATGGGAATTATGCTTGGAGATAAAGAAAGTCCTGCATTAGTACATGGAGCTGTACAGGGACTGATGGGAGAACTTAAAGACTATAGAAATGGCGGATGGTATCCGGGAATTACAGCAGATAATAAAATCCTTCCAGATAAACAATGCTATGCTCATGCCTTTGTACTGTTGGCAGCTTCGTCAGCATTGCTGGCAGGAGAAAAAAGTGCAGAAGTCCTGCTTGAAGAAGCATTGGAGTTGTTTGATAAACGATTCTGGGATGAGGAGCAGGGACTTACCTATGATACCTGGAATACGGAATTTACAGTTCTTGATGATTATCGTGGCCTTAATGCAAATATGCATACAGTGGAAGCTTTTCTGGCGGTAGCAGATGCCATTAAATTTGAAAAATATAGAATACGTGCAGGAAGAATTATAGATCATGTTATTGAATGGGCACACTCAAATGAATGGAGAATACCAGAACATTTTACAAAGGAATGGAAAGCTGATCTGGATTGCAATAAAGAACAGCCGTCAGATCGTTTCAAACCTTATGGAGCAACACCAGGGCATGGAATTGAATGGGCAAGACTGATCGTACAGTGGGCAGAATCTTCCTATAAAGATAATTTAAAAAATGCCGAACCATATTTAAATGCAGCAGAAAAACTTTATAATAGAGCAATTGAAGATGCATGGAATGTGGATGGAAATCCTGGAATTGTATATACAACGGATTGGAATGGAAAACCTGTTGTTCGTGACAGAATGCATTGGACGCTGGCAGAAGCAATCAATACATCAGCAGTCCTTTGGCATATAACGCATAAGCAGAAATATGCCAGAGATTATGAGGAGTTTTTATGTTATTTAGATGAAAAAGTATTAGATCATAAAAATGGTTCCTGGTTCCATCAGTTGGATGAAAATAATAATGTAATAGGAACTGTATGGCCAGGAAAATCTGATGTGTATCATGCCTTTCAAGCGACATGGATTCCATATGGAACTCCGTACGTATCGATAGCTTCAGACATAAAGGAGCACATGAGAAAATAAGATAATATTTTCAAAAATTGTCAGAGATAAGTATAAAAGACCATCCGAAAATCGAAGTAGAATCGATTGGCTAGATGGTCTTTTGAAGTTGTATGATATTATAAAAATCAGTCAATTTTTTCCATAGAATCCTTTGCATTTTGTAAAACAGTATCAAATGCAATGGCAGCTTTGTTGTACTCTTCATCGCTTTCGATATTGGAAAGAACCGGGTCTCCGGGTTCTGTGCGGGCAAAGGTATAGAGATATACTTCACCGCTCTGATTCTGACCGTTCTCATCTAATGGAAGAAGGGCAATATATTCTTTGGCATCTACCGGGAAAATAGTAAGGATCGCACATTCTACCTCTGTATCATCGTTCAGGGTAAGGGTGATGGTGCGTCTGTCTTCGATATCCTGGCAGTTTCCTTCTGGGTTGTCGCAACCGCTGCAGGAAGTCTGGATAATATGGAGCGCTATCGTGGATTTAGCGATACTATAGAGAAAAACGGACTTCATTTTCATCAGAAAAACTATTTTGTAGGTGATTACCGGGAGGAAAGCGGATATACAGTTGGGAAAATCCTTTCTCTGGCAGAAAACCTTCCGGATGCGTTGATCTGCGCAAATGACAGATTGGATTTTCCGGTGACACGATTGTTACCTGGGAGTCACTGCAGTTTCAGCCATATTTCACAGCAACCGCATCCAATATCGGTTATGGCTGGTGGAGCCATGATATCGGAGGACATATGTTTGGTTACCGAGATGATGAGATGGAGGCACGATGGTATCAGCTTGGTGTGTTTTCTCCGATTATGCGTCTGCACAGTACGCAGAATGAATTTCTGGGTAAAGAGCCGTGGAGGTTTCCGGCGGAGATCCATCAGGTAATGAATGACTTTTTGCGTTTGCGCCACAGACTGATCCCCTATCTGTATACCATGAACTACAGAAGTTATGCGGAGGGCGAACCATTAGTAGAGCCTCTTTATTATCTGTATCCAGATGCAGAAGAGGCATATAATGTGAAAAATGGTTTCTTTTTCGGTACAGAGCTGTTTGCATTCCCGGTAACCACACCAAGAATACCAAAGCTTCATGTGGCAAAAACAAAGGGCTGGCTTCCGGCTGGGACTTTTATTGACATATTTAATGGTATGATCTATCAGTCTGATAAAGAGCGTAAAGTGGATTTCCACCGTGATATTACTTCTCTTCCGGTACTGGCAAAGGCTGGTGCTATTGTGCCTATGACGGATGAAATTTTTGACAATGCAGCTTCAAAGAATCCAGGGTCACTGCGAATCAAAGTGTTTGCAGGGGCTGATGGCAGTTTCCGCCTTTATGAAGATGACAATGAAACCTGTGGATATGAGACAGGACATTGTGCTGTTACGCCTATGAAGTTTATCTGGAGCGATAAGCCTGAATTTCAGATAGGGGCAGTAACTGGTGAAAGTGAACTGGTTCCGGAGAAGAGAGAGCTGACGCTGGAATTCTGGGGCATTACCAAAAGCCAGATAAAAGTGCTGGAAGGTGCTAAAGAAGTACCCTGTGAGACTTCCTATGACAATGAGAAAAATGTGCTTATTGTCCAGGTGAAGGGACATGCGGCTTCTGAGACTCTCATGGTGCAGTTCACAGATGAGGTTATGTTGGGCGAAAATCATGTGGAACAGCGCGTCCTGGATTTCCTGCAGCAGGCTGAGATTTCTTTTACCTTAAAAGAGAAGATCATCGTGTCTGTGCGCCGACAGTCAGATCCTGTTCTTATGGCGGGAGAGCTTTGCTCCAATGACCTGAATCCGGAGCTGGCAGGAATTCTTATGGAGATATTGACAGCAAGGAGAAATTGATTTTGAAAGTGGTATTGATGTAATATATTGATAGAATAAAAAATAGATGAAAATACAATCGAAAATATGTTCACTTTGCCGGATGACAAAAAGCGACAGATATGGTAGTATAGATACATCAACGAAAGAGAAATACGAAAAACACTTAAGAAATCTGAGATACGAAAGAAAGCCATAAAGCACAAAAGAATCTAAAAATACAAAAGAACCTAAAAGTACAAAAGAACTTAGAAGTACGAAAGTTCTGTGTTTCACCAAAGATTTGTAAATTACTAAAGATTCATAAGCTGCTAAAGATCAACCAAAATACCTAAGATCAATAAGAAAACGAAAGATTTTCGAAACACATCCGATAAAATTATAACAAGACACATCAGAAAAATGGCTGGGAACTAGTTTCCCAGCCATAAATCATAACAATGTCGAATTAATCCCGTTTGAAGAATAATGTTACTGTTAACTGGTAATATTCCGCGAGGTGTTTTTATGAATAAAGTTCACAGAAAACCCGAGAATAATTTATCCTGTTCAGGCTAAATTGGAAATTTATAGCCCTTTGTAATAAAATAATGTATACTGAAAGAACATCTTAAACAAAAGTTACAGAGAAAATAAAAGTATTAGGAAGTTATAAAATGAACAGGCAGCAGGCAATGAAGCTTCTTGGCATTACCCAGGAAGATGATGAAAGAGAAATTAAGCGAAAATATCATAAAATGATCAGCCGTTTTCATCCGGACTCATTGAATGAAGTAGGGGAAGCCCATATTCAGCGCGCACAGGAGATAAATGAAGCGTACCGGATACTGAGCCAGAGCGATAGCCGGGAAATGCAGAACGTATATGGAACGGAAGTTTATGGAACAGAGGCTCATGGCACAGACAATCATAAATCTGGGAAGAGGGAACAGCATCAGGAATGGTCTGGTGAATGGAACGAGGCTGCTTTTATACCAAGGAATATTTATCTGCACTATAGTATGAATCTTTCTGAAGAAGAACGAAAGGAAGCCCAGGGGAAACTGTATTATCAGGCTGCCTGTGGAAAATATATGTGGGATCCGGAGGAAGAGGATTTCGCGCTTTTTCTTACCAGTATTCGTCATGCAGCCGCAGTCCTCCTTGAGAGAACGGAGAATGCCGTAAACGCAGAAGACTTATCTTCTGTACCAGATTTGAAGGAATACCGTTTTCGCATCCAGGCGAAGCTGTTTGAATATCTTTCTATGCAATATGTGAACCCATTGCTGGTTCTGGATTCCCTGATGAAACCAGAGAGCACAGATAGAAAAGGTCAGAGAATTTATCGGGTTAAAGCATTTCTGGCGGCAGAAGCCGCATCCCCGGAAGGCAGGCTTATAGCAAGTTTGCAGTCTGGCGAATATCTGTTTCCAAAAGCTTTCCATGGGAATCAGATTCAGCTTATGAATAAAGACAAACAGGTATTGGGGTATCTTCATATGGAAGATGACCGGCTGTATTTTTGCATTATTCCTCTTCTGAAGAGGCATGCAGCGCAGGTGAAATTTCTGGTGCAGGAAGAAGGCGGTGGAACAAATGAAAAAAATGAAGGAATTAATAATACGACGAATAGTAGTAACTTCAGAAATAGCGGCAGAGGAATAAAGCGTGGAAACAATAAGCTGAAAGTTAATATAGATTTCTATTTTCGTTTAGAGGATGAGAACTATACATATAATAGTTCAGAGCTTAATTTGAAAATTGCAGAAATATTGAATGGATATGAGAAGTATTTGCGAAAATATGATCCGGAACAGGACCAGTTTTGTGATCTGTTTGCCCGCCTGTCCCGCTCGAATTTTCGCAGTCGTTTTCATCTGAAGGATAAGGATATACAATATATCCGGGAGAAAGGAATGGATACCATCCGCAGTCATGCCTCAGATTTTGTGCGAACACGTCTGGCTCCGGCTCAGATTCCCAATGATGGCAAACAAACTCCAATGTGCGGGCACCCTGTATTCCTGGCTCAGCATGCTACTGGCTGCTGCTGTCGGGGATGCTTGTATAAGTGGCATAGAATTCCAGCAGGAGTGCGGCTCACAGAAGAGCAGCAGGAATACATAGTAGATGTGGTGATGGCGTGGATTGAGAGAGAATATAACAGAAATGCATAGGGCTGTGAAGTTGGTTTTATATATGCAATCGGTAATATTAAGGTATATAAAATATATAGTTTAACTGGAATTTTGAGAAGATAAGAATGGGGAACGGTTTATGAGAATATTTCACTTATCAGATTTACACATAGGCTTGAAATTAATCAATCGTGATCTCAGAGAAGATCAGGAATATATACTGGATCAAATAATTCAGAAGGCCGCAGAGAAAGTGCCTGATGCGATCGTGATCGCAGGGGACATCTATGACAAAGCAGTTCCGTCTGCAGAAGCAGTGGAGGTGTTTGATCATTTTATCGGAAAGCTGCGAAATGCAGTTCCGGATTCTGTAATTATGATGATCAGTGGAAATCACGACAGTGCACCTCGTGTGAACTGTTTTCGGAGTGTGCTTGACCGTCAGAAAATTTATATGATCGGAATACCGCCTCAGACAGAAGAAGATCATATTGAGAAAGTGGTACTCCAGGATGAATATGGTCCGGTGAATTTTTATTTGCTTCCCTTTGTGAAGCCTTCCATGGTGAAGCTGATCACTGGCACAGACGAGAATGGAAATAATCTTTCTTACAATGATACGATCCACAGACTGATAGAACGTGAACAGGTCAACATAGACCAGAGAAACATTCTGGTCAGCCATCAATTCTATCTGCCCATGGGGGAGAATGCAGAAGAAATTGAACGAATGGACTCTGAGATCCGGACAGTAGGAAATATTGACCAGGTGTCAGCCGATATTCTGCAGAAATTTGACTATGCGGCATTGGGACATATTCATAAGCCAATGAAAGCAGGCGGCGAGTTTTATCGCTATTGTGGAACGCCGCTGGCATGCTCTGTAAGTGAAGCAGGTCAGAATAAAGGAATTATAATGGTTGACATAAAACAAAAGGGCGAAATCACTACAGAAGTAATTCCACTGGAACCGCTGCGCCAGATAAAAGTGATCAAGGGAGATTTAGAGAGTGTTCTGGCACAGCGCTGTAAAGATTATGTGACAGTAATTCTTACGGATAAGGTGGATCTGGACGTAATTGATATGCAGGATCGTCTGCGCCTGGCTTTTCCAGGGCTTTTAGAGATACGCCGTGAGACTGTGCGGCAGGCTGATTATACCAGACATGCAGACAGTGAGCGTGAATTGAATCCATTTGAACTTTGCTGCCAGTTCCTCGGAAATGCAGATGCGGAAGAGCAGGAAATTCTTCAGGAGGTTATCAATACAGTACAGGAGGTGACGAAATGAGACCTGTGAAACTTACCATGCAGGCGTTTGGTTCCTACGGAAAATTGACACAGATCGATTTTCAGGAGCCGAATCAGAATCTGTTTCTTGTGACCGGAGACACCGGAGCAGGAAAAACAACTATATTTGATGCCCTTGTATTTGCTCTTTACGGTGAAGCCAGCTCCAGTACAAACAAGAAAGATGGTGTTGTACTGCAAAGCCAGTATGCAGAGTTGAACGTTGAACCATTTGTAGAGCTTGTTTTTTCCGAAGGGACAGGAGAAAATAGCCTGCTGTATACTGTCCGCCGTGTTCCCAGACATCTGAAGCTTCTGACAAGAGGGGCGGGGAAAAATACAGGAAGCCGTGAAGTACCGGGGTCTGTCAGCCTGATCATGCCAGATGGTACCGAATATCCACAGAAGGAAGCTGACAGCAAGCTGGGGGAGATCCTCGGTCTTACCAAAAGCCAGTTTATGCAGGTTGCCATGATCGCTCAGGGAGAATTTATGGAGCTTCTTCGTGCAAAATCTGATGATAAGAAAGTCATCTTCCGGAAGCTGTTTAACACTGAATTATACCAGAATATTGTGGACGAGCTGATGAATCGCAAGCGTTCCCTGGAAAAAGAGATTGCTCAGATCAAAACTGCATGTCAGACTGAAGCTGCCCATGTGGTAATTCCCCAGGAATATGACCAGTGGCAGGAAATAGAAGGGCTAAAAAAGCAGGTTTTGAATGGGGAAATTGTAGTGATGGATTGCTTTCTGGATCATCTGGGCGAGTTATGCAGAACACTGGAGAAAAGTGTGAATTTTACCTCGAAAGAATTACAATCCGCATCAAAACTCCGCGATGAAAAAAGGGATATCTACAACAGTTCCATTCAGCTGACGAATTTATATGCGCAGCTGGAAAGCGCTGAGGTTCAGCTTTCTGAATGTGGGAAAGTGGAAGCACAAATAGGGGAAAAGACCATTCTGTCAGAGAAAATTAAGAAAGCATACGAAATAAAAGGCGAATACGCACGCTGTCAGGATGCCTTGCGTAATATGCAGACATGTGAGAGTGCCTTAAAGGAGCAGCAGGAACGAGCTCCTTTATTAAAAGAACAGTCACAATCTGCCATTCAGACAGCGAAGGCGGTGAAAGAAACGGCAGAGAAGGAGCTTAAGGCGTACACCACTATTTATGAGCGCGTGAATAAAGAAGTGAAGCTTCTTAAGCAGATCAAGGAAGCAGAAAAAAGTGTAAAGACCAGCCAGCAAAATCTGACCGCAGCGCAGGCCGCAGACCGCAAAGCCAGAGAAGATCTGGAGAAAATGGAGAAGCAGGAAGCAGACTGGAGGGCTCAGTCAGAGAAGCTGACCGACACTAATGAGAAAATTGCTGTCTGGAAAGGGAAAAATCAGGAACTGGAAGTACTTGGCATTGAAGTACAAGAAACGGAAGACCTTCTTAAAGGTGTAGAAACACAGAAAAAACTGGCGAAGAAAGCACGAGAGACATACCAGAAGAATAGAACCAGATATGACGCAAAGAGCCAGGAATATGAGTCTATGCGGAGAATTTTTCTGGATGAGCAGGCTGGTTTTCTGGCGCGCGAGCTTCAGCCAGGGAAACCATGTCCTGTATGCGGTGCAATAGAACATCCGAATCCATGCATAGCTTCTACCCTTCATAGAGATCTCACCCGTGAGCAATTGGAATTGGCAGAAAAAGAAGTTTCTGAGCTTCGAAACAGGCAGGAACAGTCTGCCGGTGAAGCAAGGTCAGCCGTGGATATAGTTGCAGAAAAAGAACGACTTTTGGAAGAGACAGGAAGGAAGCTGTGCACGCGTATTTTAAATGATCATGAGCAGTTTCCGGAAGCAGGAATGCTGGAAGTATTTGATTCTTTAGGAGACAATATAAAAAATTTCCAGGAGAGCAGAAATTCAGAAGTCACTGGTGCAGCCCAGGATCAGATGGCGGATAATGAGTGTAATTGGAATGTATTGCTGAAGCAGATACAGACACTTCTTGGAACCTGGAAAACTTTATTACAGGAAGAGGGTGCAAGACTTAATACAGCCCAGAAAACATTGCGTAATCTTCAGGATGCTCTGGGACAGGTAGAAGAGCAGAAGAAATCAGGAAAAACTGCCGTAGAGGAATGCGGACAAAAGCTGACTGCGGCAGCAGCGTCAGCCAAGAGCGCAGAAGCTCTTCTGAAGCAGTTGAATGATTCCCGGGAATATCCATCAGAAGAGGCGGCTATGACAGAGTTTAATCAGGCAAAAGGAAAATGGAAAGCTGCAGAAGCTGCTTCCAAGGAAGCTGAAAAGAAAGAAAAAGCGTCTTCTGAAGAGCTGGTTAACTGTACCAGCTTGATTAAACGATTTGAAGGGGAACTTCCAGATCACCAGAAGCTTTACCAGGAGCGGCAGGCCTTTTATCAGACTTTGATGAATGAGAAGAATATGACAGAGGCAGAATGGGCGGATATAGTAGAGAACTATACCCGTGAAACAGCGGAGCTTTTGCAAAAAGAAGCAGATAGCTGGCAGCGAAAAAAACTAGCCGCACAGACCACTGCAGAAACAGCTGGAAAAGCCATAGATGGCAGGAGCAAGCCAGATCTGGAAGCTGCGAAGTCCCAGATGGAGGAAGCTGAGAAAATACGGCTTCAGACCCAGACGAAGCTGGATCTTTATAAAGAACAGTATAAAGCTGATAAAGGGGCATATGATATTCTTAGTCCCCAGATGGAGAAGCGGGGCAAGATCATTGAAAAGCATACCAAGCTGGAAACTCTTTATAAGCTGTTGTCTGGAAATATGTCTGGAAACCGTATGGATCTTGAAACCTATGTGCAGAGATATTACCTGGAGAAGATTCTTTATGCGGCCAATCGCCGTTTTGCAGATATGTCTGCCGGACAGTTTGAGCTTCGTATGGTGGACGAGGAGAATGCGGGGAAAGGAAAGAACCGCGGTTTGGATCTTATGGTATATTCTAATGTTACCGGCAAAGAGCGTGAAGTCCGTACCCTTTCCGGAGGAGAGTCCTTTATGGCAGCTCTGGCATTGGCACTTGGAATGGCAGATCAGATCCAGGAGAGCTCTGCTGCGATACATCTTGATGTAATGTTTGTGGATGAAGGCTTCGGTTCCCTTGATGAGCATTCCAGAGAACAGGCGGTAAAGGTTCTTCAGGAACTGGCGGGAGGAAGCAAGCTGATTGGAATTATTTCTCATGTGACCGAGCTGAAGCAGGAGATTGAAGATCAGCTGATCGTCAGCAAAGACGAGAAGGGAAGTCATGTGAAGTGGCAGATAAGCTAGAATTTGTTTGAAAAATCATTCCCGCAATCTGTACGCTCCACTTTGCGGTATATTTTGCCCGAATTCAGTTGCCGTAGCTCGCTACGGCTCCTTCCTCCATCTTGCATATGAAGAAATCATCCTGCGTCAATGTAGTAGATACTTGGTTGAATAAAGAATATCGGGAAGCAATTAAGCTTCCCGACAAATAAAAAGTTCTATAGATTTTTTGTAAAATCAATAAACTCTTCCGGTTCACCGTAATCATGAATCCGACAGTTTGCCAGACGCTGTATTTCCTCTTGATTTTCTTCATGAGAGTCGTACACAGCAGTGGTATAGAAGCCATCTTTCTTAGCTGTAGTAAGGGCATGAAGGGAATCTTCAAAGACCATGGTATTGGTTCGGTCAGTACCAAGAAATTTCAAGGCTTCCCGATAAATGGTTGGTTCGTCCTTTCCGGCACCCACAGAGGAGCAGGTAAAGATTTCGCTGAAATAATCAAGCACTCCGCAACGTGCCAGGGCAGCTTCCACGAGGGAGCGCTCTGTAGCAGTGGCGATACACATTTTGACTCCGGTCTCATGAAGCTGAGCCAGAAATTCTTTCAGATGAGGCTTCAGCTGAGCTTCATAGCGGTAGAAATCATCTACAATTGCTACAGCACTCTTGATCAATTCATCTCGGGTCTGTTTTACACCATAGTGCTCAATAAAATAGTCAGCTGCCTGGTGGAGACTCATAGTGGCGATTGCTTCATCCAGATCCGGTTCAGGTTCAATTCCCTGGTTTCGCAGGTAATTTTCGCCTACATGATCCCAGGCTGACATAGAATCCAGAATCGTACCATCCAGATCCCAGATGGCACCCCTTAACATGAAATTCCTTTCCTGGAAGATGCATTGTCTTTGGAAATACAAGTAGAATCTTTCATTTTGAGAGTAAGCTCTTTAAGCTCTCTGGTTGCTTTGGTAATATCTTCAGCTGCAAAGATGGCACTTACAACTGCAATTCCGCAGATACCGCTTCCAGCCAGCTCCATTACATTGTCATGTGTAATTCCACCGATAGCAATAACGGGAATATTTACAGCCTCACATATTTGTTTTATAGTTTCATGGCTGATATTGCCGGCATCTTTTTTGGTTCCGGTTTGGAATGCGGCACCTACTCCCAGATAATCTGCGCCATTTTTTTCAGCAAGAACAGCCTCTTCAACTGTATGCGCAGAAACGCCGATGATTTTGTCAGAACCGAGGATGGCTCTGGCATTACCAGCAGCCATATCCTCCTGTCCTATATGAACGCCATCGGCATTGATTTCTTTTGCAATTTCTACATTGTCATTGATCACGAATGGTACATGATAGCGCGCACATAACTCTTTGATTTCTGCAGCTTCTTTGAGAAAACTATCTGTATCCAGATTTTTTTCGCGTAGCTGAATGAAGGTAGCCCCACCTTTTAAGGCTTCTTCGACCTGGTCATATAAAGTTCTGCCATTTAACCAGCTGCGGTCAGTAACGGCATAAAGTAAAAGATCTTTTTTATTGCAGTTCATTGGTAAAACCTGCCTTTCACATGTAACTTGTGCGTCAAACACACTCTAATACATTATATAAAGCTGAATCTGGAAAGTAAAGGTAATTATTAAGCTAGAGCGTGTTTCTGCGAAGATCGAGAATCGTAACCCATAATGTTTGTTACACGAACAGGAATCTGTACATTGAATAACGAAAAGTGATATGTTAGACTAATATTAAAATTGTGTTTTTGTTGGCTTACAAAAAAGAGAGGAAGGTTTGATTATGGATCAATTTGAGAGGATGAAGGTGACACGGCAGGCGATGAATGGCAGGATGTGCCTGATGTTTGGTGGTATTTTCCTGATGTTTTCAGCCATTACCTCCACGATCATGTATGGAATCAATTTCTTTATGACAGCTCTGGAAGCAGACAAGGGAACAGCAGAGTATGTAGAACTCCTTGAGAATGCCGGAGTGGGAAGTGGACTTCTGAAAGGGATTGGTATTTGTTTTATTGCAGTAGGAATCTGGGAAGTTGTAGTTGGTTTTCTATCTGTAAGGAATTCCAACAGAGTAGATAAAAGCAAATTTTCTGTGAAACTGGCTATATCTCTTCTTATAACAGAGATTGTCATGCAGGTAATTCTGTTTTTTGCAGGATTGATGAATCTGGGGCTTCTTTTTACAGCCATTGTACTTCCGCTGTTTTTACTTTGGGGTGCCACCCGTTTAGGCAAAGTTGCCAAGGCTGAGCCGGAACGCAAATTTGCAGTAGACCCAGCCAGGAAGAAATCCTCCCAGCAATCTCAACCGGCCGCCCCGAAGAAGAGCATTCGTGAGAGAGCCGCTATGCAGGCGCGAGAAGATGCAGTGGTACCAGAGAAACAAGATACTGTAGATGAGGAAAATATTGCAGATTCAGAAGAGTCAAATTAGAAACTGAAAGTATGAATATAAGCATTATTGGAAAATGCAGTGGGTATAAGCGTCATAGGAAAATGCAGTGGGAAAATTGTTAAAGATATATAACCTGTGAAATTGTATGAGCGGTAGTTGGTTGTTGCTCCCGATAATATGATTTGCATGTAGCTATTAAGGTATAAGAATTAGAGACTGTTTATGATTCAACACCGGATAAAGGAAAGAGAACCACAGTATATGGACATGAAAGAGATTATCGCAGAAGCAGCCCGTAAGCTGATTCTGGAGAAAAAGGTAAAGAAGCTTACAGTAAAGGATATTGTGGAAGAGTGCCAGATCACCAGGCAGGCATTTTACTACCATTTCGAAGGAATACCGGATCTGATCCAGTGGAGCATAAAGCAGGGAACCAGGCGGCTGCTGGAGGCGTGCAAAGAGCAAGGCGGCGCAGAAGCAGCGTTGAAGTATCTGTTTGTTTTTGCCATCAATGCTATACCAGAAGTGCGGAAAGGCATAGAAAGTAATTATGGCAAAGAACTGGAACAAACCCTTATGCAAGGAACCTACGAGTTGTTTGAGAGCATTGTGGAAGAAAAAAATCTGTACCAGAATTATAGCCGCCAGGAGCTGAAACTGATCCTCCGTTACCACAGCCATGCTATCTTTGGTATTTTCCAGGACTGGACACTGGAGGATACGAAGAATCTGGATATGATTGTACACGAAGTCTATTTGATTATGATGGGAAAGAATGCTACAGAAGATGTCTTTCTGTGCTGAAAAATGCTCCTGTTTATTCGTGACAGTTTTATTCCTGTGTTTATTGACCTTGAAGCAGTTTTGAAAGTGAAATTAATGGAGGTGGAGACTGACTGGGAATAGAATCCAGAGGCCGGATGCAAATACATGGAGGAAACTAAATAAGAGATCAAACGGGCGAGGTGTATTTTTTACACTTTGCCCGTTTTGTCTATACACGGTGAAATTTTTTTGCCATAAGCGGTCTAAAAATCTTCCTAAGTACCAGAAGCAATGCGAAATTTCTGTTTTTTTCTCCATTCATTCCCCTATTCACACCATTCGTTCTGTCCTCTCGGTTATTTATCCCCTGTACCAACCATTTATAGCCCTTTTGTTGCAGCGCATATGCCTGGAGTTACAATAAGTGTACAAATTCCAAAGGAGGGAAAAAGAGAATGAAACGAAACAAAAGAGCAGTTCCGGGTATTGTGGCAATCGCGATTCTTCTGGTTATCACAATGATCATGAATGTTATGCTCAACAACTTCGGTGCCACACTTTCCGGCTATATGGGCGGTGGAGCAAGCGTAAGTATTGAGAACGGAGATCTTGACCTGGATGAAATGTCCCTGCTGGCCGAAGGCCGTGAAGTGGATAGAGCAATGGAAGCGGAAGGCGCGGTTCTTCTGAGAAATGAGAACAATGCATTGCCGCTGGAGAAAGGTTCCAAGGTCACAATCCTTGGCGCACAGTCTTATAACTATGTAAATGGTGGAACCGGTTCTGCCGGTGGTAAGTACGACGAGTACACATACACCATGAAAGAAGCTTTTGAAGGAAACAAAGAGGACGGCTCCGAGAGCGCAAGCAAAGAGGCTTACCTGGACGTAAATGACAAAGCATGGGACTGGCTGGAAAAAGCAGTTGGCGGTGAGCGAAACGCAAATACAACCGAAGGGTATTACGGACATCTTGGAGATGGAACAACCGCTCCTTTTGAAGGTTCTGAGTACAAAGAGAACAAAGACAACTACGGAAATGGTGACTGGGGCGGATTCAAACGTGTCTGCGAGTTTGCAAAAGACGTATATGAGCGTGACAAGGAAGACTTCATGGACAACGACTATTCCGACACTGTTATTGTAACATTTGCACGTTCTGGTGCTGAAGGCGCTTCCCCGGTTATGGATTACGATGGTGATGGTGTTGCTTCCACAGGAACCACATACCTGCAGCTTTCCCAGGATGAGAAGGATCTGCTTGCATTCTGTAATGAAAACTTCAAGAAAACAATCGTGCTGATCAACTCTTCTGCAGCAGTTGAGCTTGGTGAGATCGAGCAGGAAGAATACGGTGTAGATGCCTGCCTGTGGATCGGACATCCAGGAGAGGCTGGACTTGTTGGTGTAGCACAGATCCTTACCGGTGCTGTAAACCCATCTGGACGTCTTGCAGATACTTATGCATACGACATGTCCACAATGCCTGCATTCTACAACAACGATGACAACAAATACACAAACGTTGAGAACATTGTAACAGGCTTTAATCAGTCTAATAACTTTGGTTACTATCAGTATGAGGAAGGAATCTATGTAGGCTACCGTTTCTATGAGACAGCAGATGCAGAAGGCTATTTTGACAGTACTGAGTTCACCTCCCATGAGTGGAAAAACGGAAAAGCTTCCGGATATGACGAAGTAGTTCAGTATCCATTTGGCTATGGTCTTTCCTATACAACATTTGACGAGGAAGTAACATCCAGTGATGTGAAATTAGAAGCTCATGGCGAAAACAGTGTCACAGTAAAAGTAACAAATACCGGTGATGTAACCGGAAAACAGGTTGTACAGCTTTACGCAGAAGCTCCATATAACACAGACGATACCTGCGGCATTAAAGGTACCGGACTTCAGAAATCTGCGAAAGCGCTGATCGGTTACGCAAAGACCGGTGACATTGAAGCTGGTAAATCTGAAGAAGTAACCATTACCTTCCGTACTGATGATGTAGCATCCTTTGATACCTACGGACATGGCTGCTATGTACTGGAAAAAGGTGATTACAAATTCCACATTGGACTCAATGCGCATGAAGACGCATGCGATCCTGTAGAAGTAAGCCTTGCTGATTCGTACTACTATGATGAAGATGGCGTTGGCGCACGTGATACAGATGAGATGGTTGCCAAAGTTACCATGAGTGACGTAGACGCAGGTGATGGAAACATGCTTGACGGCTACCTGAACCGTGACGATTTTGCTGGCGGAATGGCAACGATCATGGAACATGAGTCCAACTGTAAAACAGAGTCCCTGTGTGACGCAGCTGTTATCGCACTTGGCTGCCCGGCACTTGGCACAGTAGATTACACCTATGAAACATACGAAAATGGCGAAAAAGTCGAGAAAACAGTTAAAAAATACGTAGGCGGCGCAAGCTACCTGGCTTATTCTGAGGAAGAGAACTGGGAAGGACGCACACAGGATGACGAGCGTTACCTGTATGATGACGTTTACGAAAACCATGTAATTGACAATGATAAAGTTTACTACGTTTTAGTTGACTCCGAAGGAAATCCAGAGAAAACATCTGACGGAAATTATCAGATCACAACAGATGAGACTTCCATGCGTCTGGATGTAAACTGCCCGATCCTGAAAGAAGTTGGCTATGACAACGAAATCTGGGCTTATCTGGTTGACCAGCTTTCCATCGAGGAAGACATCACCTGTGCAGGAAGCATGGGATGGCAGACTCCGGAAGTTGCTTCTGTAAACAAAGAGAGAACAAGTGTTGTAGACGGACCAGGAGAGTCTGGAAACGGAAACAACTCTTACGGTGTAAATACCTGGTTTACTTCCGCGGTTGTAAATGCTTCCACATGGAGCCCTGAACTTACTTATAAACTTGGTGTTGCCTACGCACATCAGTCCATGAAAAACGGACTTACAGGAGCTTATGCTCCGGCTATGAACACCCATCGTACTCCATTTGGCGGACGTAACTTCGAGTACTTCTCAGAGGATGGTTATCTTGGAGGAACTGTTGGTGCAGGAGAAATCTCCGGACTTCAGGATACTGGTATTTCCGTATTTATCAAGCACATGGCTATGAATGATAACGATACAAACCGTGATGGAAATATTACCTGGTTCTCCGAGCAGTCTGCAAGAGAGATTTATCTGAAAGACTATGAGATCAGTACAAAATATGTTTACGATTACGATGAAGAAACAGGAACCGGCAGCATTACACTTGGAGAAGGTGCGCTTGGTATCATGGGCTCCCTGAACCGAGATGGTATTTCCATGTTCCATCAGGGACTTTACAAGAACATTCTCCGCGGCGAGTGGGGCTTCAACGGTATGATCATCACAGATGGTGTTGGACCTTATGCATGGGTTATGACTCCGGGTGCTGGTCTGTACGGAGGTGTTGAAGGTCAGCTTGGTGGTTCCGCAGTATCCGCTTACTATGAATACGAAGGAAACTCTTCTGCAACAAACTATGGTCGTTACCTGCTTCGTCAGGCTGCAAAACATATGCTGTATCAGTTCTGCCATACAGGTGGTACAGATGCAGAGAGCTTCACTATAACAGAAGATACAAGCTGGAAGACCTGGCAGATGGTAGGAAACGGTGTTCTGATCGCACTGATGCTCCTGACCGCAGCATTCTGCTTCGTAATACCGGCTGTAAAAGGCAAAAAGGAAACAAAGGCAAATTAAGGGAGACTAAAAATGGCAGAAAAAAACACAGACAACACAATTGTGATCCCTGAAAAGAAACAAAGTGGAATCAGTAAAGCACTGGACAAGAAGTTCCATTTTACAGAACGTGGCTCTTCTATGGGATCTGAAATCGGTGCCGGATTTGGAGCATTCTGTATCTCCATCTGTGCACTTCTGGTAAACACAAGAATTATCGGTGAAGCATATGGAAACTATGCAGGTTCTTATCTGGCTGTGACGCTTCTTGCTTTTGCAGGTTCCTTGCTTCTGGGCCTGCTCTGCAACTTTCCCCTGGTGCAGACAGCAAACATGGGACTGAGTTCGATTCTGATTTCCATGCTTGGCGTAAACGAAGGTCTTACCTATGCGAACCTGATGTTTGTAACATTTATAGCAGCAATCCTGTATCTGGTTGTAGTAGTCACTCCAGTAAAGAAGTTTTTTGCAGAGAATATTCCAGATGGGGTGAAAAAAGCACTTCCGGTAGGTCTTGGTCTTTATGTAGCTGCTACAGCTATTAAAAACACTGGAATCGTGGATGCAGAGGGCGGAATTACCGCCCCATCCACCCTTCCTACACTGGATCAGTATTATTTCTGGCTTCTTCTTGCCGGAACTGTACTTTTCCTGGTGCTAAAGGCATTTCACCGCACCAAACCAATGACAGCTACCTTCTGGAGCCTGATCGGACTGATGTGGGTTGGAGGAATTGTATTTTTTCTGGATTACTTTATTGGTGGTCAGACAGCTGCAACCGTTGTTTATCATCGTGTAAACATGGTAGTGGCAACGGACGGAGCAAGTCCTTATAACATTGCGGGAGCAATTGCTTCCCTTCACATTGGACAGCTGTTCCGCAGCGGACTGGACTTCAGCGCTTATACAGCTGCCGGCGGAAGTGTATTTGTTCTCATGGTAAAAGGCGTGCTCAGCTTCCTGTTCCTTGGCTTATACAACAACCTGGGATATACACAGGCCGCAGCTGTTGCAGGAGACTATGAGGATGAGGAATATGCCACAGCAGGTAAGAAAAAGGTACACATCATCGGTGCAGCACTGAATGTGATCGCTCCGGTCCTTGGTGTTCCATCTACATCTGTAGGTGCAGAATCCGGTGTGGCAGCAAATGATGGCGGAAAAACAGGTCTTGTTTCTGTAACCGCGGCAATCGGATTTTTCATCTCCCTTTTCAGCTGGGTATTCTTAATGCTGATGGCAACAGGAACCCATGGTGTTGGAATGTGGATCGATGACACAGAAATAAAGCTGGCAGCTTATGTACAGGATACCTTTATTTTCGCAGACCTGATCATGGCGTTTGTAGGAGCGTCCATGCTGAAAGGAATTCGAAATGTGGATACGAAGAAACTTACAGAGTTCCTTCCATTTGCGATAACAGCTGTAGTTACTGCATTTATGGGAAATGTAGCACTTGGCGTGGCACTTGGATATGTTGCCTATGTGCTTTGCATGGTTTGCAGTAAAGATCGTAAAGATCTGAAAGGCGCACATATTGGAATCGGTGTTTTGATGTTGATTTTTGCTATTGCAGCTCTTATATAAGATTCCGAAATGTAGAACGGAGGAAAGTTCATGTTAAAGAAAAAGATGATGGCAGCACTTATGATTATGGGCGCAGCCGCAGTCTTCACATCTGGAATGGCAGTTATGGCTTCTGATTCCAATGTGATTATTGTGGCAAACAGCCCCGAGGAAGTTGCCGGAAATGATGAGGATAAAGAACCTCTTGGTGAAGCGTCTGATTTCACCTTTGATTTTGAAACTCTGGATTACTCGTTCACTGGAGTAAAGGAAGCGGAATTCTACTACATCAAGGTTTTCCCTGTTGTAGACGGAGAGGAGAGTAAATCCGCAAGCTTTCAGTCTGAGAAGATAGATGCAAATGCAGACAACCAATACAGCGGAACTATTGAAGATGAAATCCTTCTTGCCGGGGATTACAGAGCTCATGTAGTTGCTTCCGCAGCTGGTTACAGTTCTTCTGAAATTGAAGTGGATGGAACTTCCACACTTCTTGCGACACCGTCCCTAAGTGCAAACTGGGATACCGAAGATGAGAATGATGTAAAAGTTAAGATTACCATCACTCCTGGTGATGAGCTTACTGAAACATTTACTCTCACGGTGAAGAATGAATCCGGAGAAACTGTTTACACAGATGAAAAGGCAGAGGCAGGTGAAATTGTTCTTACAGCGAAAGACCTTGGAGTGGAAGCTCTTACCACAGAGGACGTTTACAGCGTAGCGGTTTCTGATAATGAGGTAGATGGCTATAACCTTCCTGCTGAGAACGAAGTTAGCGCAGATATAACAGAGGCGAGAGGATTCGGTGGATCGCCAATGTAATGAAATAATGTGAAATAAGAGACCTGCACTTTTACTGGGAAATGCCCGGTAGAAGTGCGGGTAATTTTGGTATTTGCAGGTATGTTTATTTCGTGCCGAATAACTTCGCTGTCCGGCACATTGTGGAAAGGGACATCTTTTTATTTGAAGTACATATGAAAATTTTGTATAATTGTCTGGAGAGGAACGTGCCGGAATGGGACAAGAAAGCAAAAAACGGGGAAGCGGCACAGGTGGGGAAATGTTTGAGTATTTCAAATTTTTTTATATTTTACACAATTATGGAATTGGTTATATTATGACCAACATTGTGTTTGTTGCAGCGTGCATGGTACTGTTGGGGGATTTCAAATGGAAAAAGAAAGGAACTGCGATCCGCTTTATCTGTCAGTTCCTGATGTGCTGGCTTTGGACGGTGCTGTTTGACACTGTATACTATGCTATCACCAAGGGCGTAGGTGCAGGAAATATGGATCGTATTATGATGGCTGTATTTATTTTGTTTTATTGTGTAACGTTCAGTAAATTAAGCTGGACAACCCGTATATTGAGAAGCGTGGTATTTTATACCTGTTATATGACAATGCTTCCTGTATCAGAGCCTATTGGGGAAGCGCTTCAGAGCATAAATAATGATTATTTTGTATGGTCCCAGCATCTTACCTGGATCGTTGTGGTAGTGATGACAATGGTGGTTGCATGGTTTCTCACTTATTTTTCTACAGAGAAGCTGATGCTGGTACAGAAAGTTCCAGCGCTTTTAATAGTGATCATGTCCTGTCTGATCCTGCTTGTAGAAACGGAAGGTGTCATTCGCAAAGTTCCAGAATCATTTAAATCTTATATGGTGTTGATCGGTGGAGCAGGTTTTCTTTTGGAAATCCTGTGTTACTATCTTTTCTATAGAATTGGAAAAGAATACGACCGCAATCTGGAACTAATGGCGATCAGCCAGAAGGAAAATCTGGATCAGGAGCTTTTCCAGTCTACCCGTACAGTTTATGAGGAAATGCACGAGATCCGTCATGAGATGAAAAATCATCTGGCTTATATTCATATTCTTTTTGAAAAAGGGGAAAATGAGCGGCTGGAGGAATACCTGAAAGAAGTTTCCAGGGAGACGGAGAATCTGTTCTCGTTTGTGGAATGCGGAAATGACGTGATCAATGCAGTTATGAACCATATGATGACGCAGGCGAAGGCGGAGAATATTACGTTGGAGCCACAGTTGATCGTGCCGCCTGTTTTACCCTATCCGGAGACAGAACTTTGCAGTCTGCTCAGCAACCTGGTAGAAAATGCACTTGAGGCAGCAGAAAAAAGTGGGGAGAAGAGCCCTGTGGTTACCGTGGGAATCCGTCCTCAGCAGGACTACCTTTTTATCCATGTGACCAACCCTGTGAATTCAAAGATTTCCAACAGACGTCATCTGAAGCTTCAGACCACTAAGGAAGATGCTGGGATGCATGGATATGGAACGAAGATTATTCAGAACATTGCCGTTAAAAATCAGGGAAGTGTGCGATATGATATAGAAAATGGCCGCTTTGTGGCGGATGTAATGTTATACTTGGGAGATGATAGTTATGGAGAAACTAAGGCTGGCAATTTGTGATGATGAAGCTGTGGTACTCAGTGTAGTATCTGGAGCCATTGCAAGCGCTTTTAAGAAAAAAGGAATACAGGTGGAGGTCATGACCTTTCGCCGAGCGAAGGATCTGGAGGAACGGATGAAAGAAGTAGAATTTCAGCTTCTGTTTCTGGATATTGATATGCCGGATATGGATGGGATTACTTTTGCCAAGTGGGTGCGGGCGTCGAATGGCAGGACGGACATTATCTTTGTCTCTTCCAGAGAGGATAAAGTATTTGATGCCCTGCGGATCAATCCAGGTGGTTTTATCCGCAAGAGCCGCTTCCTGGAGGATGCACCAGAGGTGATCGAAACCTGGTTGAAGAACAGGCCAAAAGAAGAGGTATTCAAGCTTGTGGTACAGGGAGCCAGAGAGACGGTGTCGTATGCGCTGGACACTATTCTTTATATTGAAGGGGAAGGAAAAATTCAGAACCTTTATATTGTGAATCAGAAGGAACCGGTTCAACTGCGTCGTTCCATGCAGGAACTGGAAGATGTGTTGGATTCACAGGGGTTTCTGAGAATCCACAAAGGCTATCTGGTCAATTACAAATATATTCGCCGTCTGGAGGATAGAGAAGCCATGCTGACCAACGGTCAGCGCATTCCACTTTCCAGGCGTCGGGTACAGGAAATCCGCAACCGGTATCTGGAACTGATGCGGGGTGGCGGGACGGTGATCCTGTCGTAAGGAAGAGAACGGGCGAGGTGTATTTTTTACACTTTGCCCGTTTTGTCTATACACGGTGAAATTTCTGACTATCGACACTTTCTTTTGCTTGTACTAGAATAAAATTATCAGGATTACGGAGCGTGATTGTGACGCACATTTTGCAGAATGCCTTTTTCAAACACGCTTTAGAGACTGTTTGAGGAAGGCTGGAAATGATAACGTAATCCGCAAGGAGAGGAGGGAACCATATATGGCACATGAAATTTTATCCGTAAAAATGTACGAGCTGGATAAAAAACTGGAACAGACCCACAGTCGGATTCAGCTGGCAGAGAGTATAGATGCGGAAAGACTCCACCAACAGATTCAAGATCTTCGACAGGAATGTCAGGAAAGCCGTATCACTTTGGAAAACAGACTTCGCCATTCCAAGACAGACTGTGTAATGAAGCTGGCTGGCGTCTACGACCAGATAGAGGCAGCAGTTGGAAAAGTGCTGGAGGCAGAAAACATAAATTTGAAAAATAAGGAGCCAATATTTGGAAATGTGCTCCCGGGAACGGAGGAGAAAATCCTCACCGCAGAATACGCCCTTGATTTTGCAATGCAGGCAGTAAACCGGGCACTTCTGGTATCACTGGAGGCTATTGAAGCCCAGCGCCTGGAAGAGAAGAAAGAGGCAGAAGAGTAGGCACTATTAGTTTACATAAGAAAGGACTACAACCATGAAAGAAGTAAAAACCCCAAAAAAGCCGTTGATCTACTATTACGGCATTGTGCTTCTGGTGCTGATCGTCTTTAATCTGGTGGTTTCCCCAATTTTGATGGAGCATCAGGTAGAAGAAACCGATTACGGTACCTTCATGAGCATGATCAATGACAAAAACATCGGTAAAGTAGAAGTAGAAGATAACCAGATCGTCTTTACCGACAAGAATAATGAAAAAATTTATAAAACCGGTCTTATGAATGACCCCGATCTCACAGACCGCCTGTATGAGTGCGGCGCAACCTTTGCCAAAGACATTGACCAGCAGACCTCCCCGATTCTCAGCTTCCTGGTAACCGGACTTTTGCCTCTGCTCATTTTCATAGTTCTTGGAAATTATATGGCGAAGAAGCTGATGGAACAGGCTGGCGGCAAAAACTCCATGGCATTTGGCATGGGGAAAAGCAATGCAAAGGTTTACGTTCAGTCCAGTGAAGGAATCCGTTTCTCAGATGTAGCCGGAGAGGATGAAGCCAAGGAAAACCTTGCAGAGATTGTAGATTATCTTCACAACCCGAAGAAATACACAGATGTGGGAGCTTCCATGCCGAAAGGCGTTCTCCTTGTAGGCCCTCCAGGTACCGGTAAAACAATGCTTGCCAAAGCCGTTGCCGGAGAAGCGAATGTTCCATTCTTTTCCATGTCCGGTTCTGAATTTGTAGAAATGTTTGTAGGTATGGGTGCTTCCAAAGTTCGTGATCTTTTTAAGCAGGCGAAAGAGAAAGCCCCATGTATCGTATTCATTGATGAGATTGATGCCATCGGTAAAAAACGTGACGGCCAGGTAGGCGGCAACGATGAGCGTGAGCAGACACTGAACCAGCTGCTCACAGAGATGGATGGTTTCGAAGGCAACAACGGTGTTATCATTCTGGCAGCTACCAACCGCCCGGAATCCCTTGACCCGGCACTTACCCGTCCAGGACGTTTTGACCGCCGCGTACCAGTTGAGCTTCCCGATCTTGCAGGACGTGAAGCAATTCTGAAGGTTCATGCAAGAAAAATCAAAGCATCCGATGATGTGGATTTCCACACCATCGCACGTATGGCATCTGGTGCATCCGGAGCCGAGCTGGCAAATATTGTAAACGAAGCAGCGCTTCGTGCAGTTCGTGACGGACGCACAATCGTTACAGAAGCAGACCTGGAAGAGAGCATTGAAGTGGTAATCGCTGGTTACCAGAAGAAAAACGCCGTTCTCTCCGACCAGGAGAAAAAAGTGGTTTCCTATCACGAAATCGGACATGCTCTGGTGGCTGCCCTTCAGAACCATTCCGCTCCTGTGCAGAAGATCACCATTATTCCGCGTACTTCTGGCGCACTCGGCTATACCATGCAGGTAGAAACTGGTGACAAGTATCTGATGACAAAGAAAGAACTGGAAAATAAGATTGCAACCTTCACCGGCGGACGTGCTGCAGAAGAAATCGTGTTTGGCGAGATCACCACAGGCGCTTCTAACGATATCGAGCAGGCAACCAAGATTGCCAGAGCTATGATCACCCGCTACGGAATGACCGACGAGTTCGACATGGTGGCTATGGAAACCGTTACCAACCAGTACCTTGGCGGCGATGCATCCCTTTCCTGCTCCGCAGATACCCAGAAGGAAATCGATGAGAAGGTCGTAGAATTAGTAAAACGAGAACATGAAAAAGCCAAAAAGATCCTGACAGATAACCGTAAAAAACTGGATGAACTGGCTATGTTCCTTTATGAAAAAGAAACGATAACTGGCGAAGAGTTTATGAGAATTTTAAATAACAAAGAGGAGAGTGAGGAAAAATGAGAAGACGTTCACGTTATGGCTGGCTGGAACTCATCGAGGGAATCCTGCTGATCCTTCTTGGAATTTACACGTTGTGTAATCCAGGCGGCATGCTCCGCGGAATTACCTTTGCATATGGTCTTCTTGCTGTCATCACCGGAATTTCAGATATTGTATTTTATGCAAAAACAGAGCGCTATATCGGCTTCGGACCTACCATTGCCCTGGTGACTGGAATTTTAAGTCTCCTTGCCGGACTAATGCTCCTGATGTACCCAAATGCCGGAGAGCTGATTATGACCCTGCTTCTCCCAATCTGGTTCATCGCTCATTCTGTTTCCAGATTGACCCACATCCCTCTGGTCCGTCTAGCAGGAAAATTTTACTATTACTTTACTATGATTGTAAATATCCTTGGAATCATCCTTGGCTGTCTGATGATCATCTGGCCGTGGGTAGCGTTGTTTTCAACGGGCTTTATTATTGGCGGTTATCTGATCCTTCTTGGAATCGACTGCGTGGTGATGGCCAGCAGTGACATGGATGCCGGGTGGATGTAAAAACAGAATATACTTATCGGTGTAAAAACAGAGTAAGTTGTTACTGTGAACTTTGTTCAAAAAACACCTCGCGGAATGTTACCAGTGAACAGCAACAGTAAGTTTAACGGCGTGAAAACGGAGTATATTTATCGGTTGACTCAAGAAACTACGAGGTGATAAAATCAAGATGAAAGTCAAGCGGATATTCCAGGTTCGCTTCACTATTTGATTCGGTTAAAAATTACTGCAGCTCGCAATAAAGGAGATTTATATATATGGCAACACTTAAGGATGTGGCGAAGGCCTCGGGTCTGACGGTAGGAACTGTTTCCAGAGTCCTGAATAACAGAGGCTATATCAGTGACAAGACCAGAGAGAAAGTATATCAGGTGATGAAAGAACTGAATTATCAGCCTAATGAGACAGCTCGTGCTCTGTCTAAACAGAAGAGCAATACCATCGGAGTTATTCTGCCGAATATTGAACATCCTTATTTTTCCAAGGTGTTAAGCTGTCTGGAGCGGGAAGCTGCCAGGCAGGGATATCGTATTATGCTTTTTGTTTCGCGATATAAAGAAGAGCGTGAAGAACAGTGCATTGAGATGTGTAAAAGCGAAAGAGTGGCCGGTGCGGTTCTCTGCAGTGGAAGCTTTGAGACTGAGAAGTTTAAAGGACTGGATTTTCCATTGATCACATTGGAGCGTTCTATGGATGAAGGAACGTCCGGGATTGAGTGTGATAACTATCAGGGCGGTACGCTGGCGACAGAGCTGCTTATTGATAAGGGCTGCAGGAAACTGATGTATATCGGCGGAACAAGTGCGGGGGTTGATATCCATATGCCTGGAGATCTCCGTGAAGTTGCATTTAGCGATACCTGTAAGAGATTAAATAAAGATAATGTGGTTATGGTAACAGACAAACGTCTTTTTGATTCACTGGAATATTATGAATTTGTGAGAAAAGCACTGGTGGATAATTCTGAGGTGGATGGTATATTTGCCAGTTCGGATGTTATTGGTGCTTACGTACTGCAGGCATGTGCGGATCTGGGAATTAAGGTTCCGGAGCGGTTGAAGCTTGTAGGCTTTGATGACGTGAACATTGCGCAGTTTACCAGCCCGGGTCTTACGACGATTCATCAGCCTGTGGAGCAGATGGCAGAGATAGCAGTTGCTGCCATTGCGCAGATCAATGAGGGAAAAATGGTACCCACCAAGACCGTATTTCCGGTTACCCTGGTTGAGCGCGGAACAACCTGAAAGAAACAGGAATTTCTTTTAGATAACCGGGAAATCTCCCGAATAGAAAATTACAAGTCAGCTGTTATAGCAATTGCCTCTGGTTTTTGCGTAGCAGCTGATTTTTTTATGCAATAGGAATCTGTCTGCTAAAGCAGAGTGCATCTGATGCGCAAAGCATAACAAGTCTTTAAAAGCTTGATGGATTTAGGAAGTATGAAACATACTTGTTCGCTTTGTTTTGTACGATGATAAATATGATATGCGGTTGCGATATTAAAAAGAACGAATTTTAAGAAAAAACTGAAATTACGCAACATATCAGTATAAAATACATTTAAAATTGCACAAAATAAGAGCTATAAAATAGTATAAAACTAACGAAATGACTTTAAAATCACAGAAAAATATGACAACCGCTTGACATGTATAAGGCGCAATGCTATCATACAATCATAAAGAAAACGTCCGAACAAGAACGTAAAAAACAGGAGGAAGCAAAAATAAAAAACGTATTTCAATGGCAATCGCAGTTGCAACTGCAGCAACAACAATGGCGATGGAACCCTTTGCCTGATTGGTAAATTTGATGAAGAGACCAAAACCTTTATTCCGGAAAAAGACCAGGCAGTGGACTATGGTATCGACTATTATGCAATGCAGACAGTGGAAGCACCAGACGGAAGAAGAATTATGATCGGCTGGATGCAGAACTGGGATACATGTGCGAATAACAGAATTCCGAAGGGAAAATGGTTTGGACAGATGAGCCTTCCAAGAGAGCTTTCCATTAAAGACGGCCGCCTGATCCAGAAACCGATTCGGGAAATTGAGAAGCTTCGCACAAATAAGACAGAATATAAGAATGTTGCTTTTGAGGATGTAATTCGTCTGGATGGCATAGAGGGAAGATGTGTGGATATGGAAATCACCCTTCGCCCGGCAGATGCGCAGAATATTTATAAAAAATTTGCAGTGCGTTTTGCCCAGAATGATACGTACCATACAGCAGTAAGCTTTCGCCCTTATGAATCCGTATTAAAAATCGACCGCAAGTTCTCCGGCTCCAGACGCGCAATTATCCATCAGAGAAGAAGCCTTGTGAACAGTGAAAATGGAGAGATTAAGCTTCGTCTGATCCTGGATCGTTTTAGAGCGTGTTTGAAAAATCATTCCCGCAATCTGCACGCCCCACTTTGCGGTA
>OLQP01000084.1_pt1 | contig 89264 bp, 86 predicted proteins | sample 1643181 | NCBI WGS metagenome assembly OLQP01 (sample SAMEA3136710, study PRJEB25190) | human gut metagenome | biome: human gut; feature: human-associated habitat; material: faeces | place: Austria | collected 2013 | reverse complement strand
TCCTCCACCAATTGTTACAATTTTTACAGGTTTTTTACTCATTTTTATATCCTCCATTTTTGACACATTCATTATAGCACAGAGGTATAGACAAGTATGTTTCTTTCATAAAATGAAAAAAATAGAAGCTTTTCACTTCTATTTTAATTCATCTAATACTTTATAAATTTCTTCAGCAACTTCATCCATTGATTGATTTCCATCAACGTTAGTAAGTTCACCTAACATTGTGTAGTAATCAATTAAAGGTTTTGTTTGTTTATTGTAAGTATCAATACGTACTTGAACTGCTTCTTCACTTTCGTCAGAACGTTGTGTTAATTCTCCACCACATACGTCACAAACACCTTCTTTTTTTGGTGGGTTATAAACGATATGATATGATTTTCCACAATCAGCACAAGTTCTTCTTCCTGATAAACGTTTAACTAAAACATCTTCAGGAATATCTAAGTTGATTACAGCATCAATTTTAAAATTGAACATTGAACAAATATCAGCTAATTTTCTAGCTTGAATGATTGTTCTTGGGAAACCATCTAAGATGAAACCATTTTTAAATTCTTCAGTGTTAATATTTTCTTCTAAATATTCTTGAATCATTTGAATTGTAAAATCATCTGGTACTAAATAACCAAAAGAAATAAAATATTTAGCAATAACACCAAATTTTGTTTCTTCTTTAATTGCTTTTCTAAATAAATCTCCTGTAGAAATTTGTTTTAAACCATATTTTTCCACCAATTTAGCAGCTTGAGTTCCTTTACCAGCACCTGGTGGACCCATTAAAATTATATTCATTACTATCTCTCCTTTAAGCAATGCCTATTATATGCTTTTTTTTCATTAAATGGAACTAATTTATGAAAAAAAGAATACTTTTTTAACGATTCTATAATTCTTTTTTAAAGAAAGGGTTTTCATTTATTTTTTCCATCTAAAATAAAACTCTACACCATCTTCTAAATTATGAACTCCATAACTCATTTCATGAAGTTCTAAAATATTTCTAACGATTGCAAGACCCAAGCCTGTACCTTTTTGATCATCACTTACAAAAGATTCCCAAATAGTATCCATACGTTTTTCATCAATTTGTTTTCCCTTATTTTCAATAGAAAACTCATTTTCTTTGATTTTAATTTTAATCGTACTATTAATAAATGCATGTTTGATTGCATTTGATAAATAATTTTGAATAACCATTTCTATTCGTTTTCTATCACTTACAATTAAAACATCTTCTCCTTGTATTTCTATCTTTAATTTTTTATCCATTAATAATTGTTCATAATCATCAACAATATCTTCAGTTAGCTCTCTTAAATCAATTTCTTTTTTATCTAAAGTAACCGCCTTTGCTTCAAGTTTTGATAAATCTAACATTTGTAATACTAAATCATTAATAACACTAATTTCTTTATTAATCACCTCTATATACTTAGCTTTTTTATCTTCATCATCTACATTTTCTAATAAATCAATATTTCCATTAATAATAGCAAGAGGTGTTTTAATCTCATGAGTAAATTGAGCAATAAATTCTTTCCTTAATTGTTCCATTTTTTTCACTTGATCTATTTCTAGATTCAAAGCGTCTATATTTCTTTTCAAGTTAGAAGACATTGTATTTATATGACTTGAAAGACTTGATAATTCATCATGTCCTTTTGTATCTAATACACCTTTAAAATTATTATTTGTGATTTCCATTGCAACACGATCAATTTCTTTAATACGTCTTGTTGTCATATAAGAAATCAAAAATGAAAATAAAACAATAAATAAGAAACCACCTAAAAGTAATGGAAGGTTATCTTTAATCAAATCATTTCTTAATTGATTTCTCCCTCCACTTTGAAAATCATAGAAAACTGCAATAAAAGCCTCTGGTGTATGTTCTTGTCCCTCAGTATAGCCTTGATATTTATATAAAGGCATAAGTAATACTTGATAAGAATAATCATCTAAAAGTTTAGTAAACGTTGCATACGTTAATGTTCCTTCTTTAATAGATGTGGCAATTTCATTTGTCATTTTTCTATTTTCTTTTGAAGTAATAGTATCTTTATCTAAAAATGAAGCAAGTCTTACATAAATATTAGAAAAATGATTATCGATAGCATCTTTTGTCAACTGGTTCATTTTCAATGTTGAAACTTTTTTTATGTCATTGACTACTTCTCCATCCCTCGATAAATGATAATCCCCATCATCAACATACGCTTCTAAAGTCGCACTAATTGAGTTTCCTTGCTTCTTTCCAAAAATATCCGTATTATAATGAATAAAGGTTGGTGTGACTTTAAAATAGCGAATTTTTGCGTTATATATTAATTGGGATGTTTCTTTAAAATTTTGTAATTCTTCTATTTGACCTTCAAAGCATAAATTTATTTCATCATAGCCTTTTTCATCAACATCCTTTATTGTATCTTTTAAGAGTTTATATTGTTTATTTGATAATTCTGATAAATCGATATAATATTCTAAATTGTAATAGTCATTCGAATCATCACTTTCTACAAAAGGACTGGAGGCAATAAGTAATCGATCTTTTTTATTATACCCGTATTGATTGATAAGTTTTCCTTTGGCATCTAAAAGACAAATTTCAGTCATATCATCTTTAGGTAAATTACCTAATTCTTTTTTTATTTTTTCTAAATCTAATTCTACTTGATGAGGTCCTCTACTATCTATAGTATTGCAAAAATTAATATAATCATCTGAAGCCGTGTAATCAGTATTGTAAACCAGTTCATTAAAACTTTGATCATATTTAGTCTTTACAATATATCCAAATACCACCATAAAAGAAATAAATAAACAAATAAACACCTTAAACTGAATACTTCTTATCTTCTTCATGATTCTTCTCCTTTCCACATATATCCTGTTTTAACAATGGTTTGAATATAATAAGAATATTTTCCCAATCGTTTCCTTAAACGTTTAATATATGTATCTACTGCTCGACCATCCCCATAATAATCATAGCCCCACAAAGTATCTAAAATTTTTTCTCTTGATAAAACAATTCCTTGATTTTTCATTAAGTATCGAAGAAGTTTAAATTCTTTATCTGTTAAAACAATATCATTTTCTTCAATCACTAAAATATGTTTATCTAAATCCAAAATCACTTTTCCTGACTGAAGTTGATTCGTTTCAATCTTTTTATTTCTTTTTAAAAGTGCTAAACATTTAGCATATAACAAAGAAGGTTTAAATGGTTTAGTAATATAATCATCTGCCCCATATTCATAAGCCTTTAATTGGTTTTCATCTTCTGATAAAGCACTTATAAAAACGATGAGCGTATTATATTGACTTCTAATTTGTTTACAAACTTCATAGCCATCAATTCCTGGCATCATAATGTCAAGTAAAATGATATCGATTGTATCATCTAATATTGCTAATCCTTCATAACCATTTTGAGCTTCTATAACCTCTATTTCTTTATGATCAAAATACTCTTTAACAAAGTCTCTTACTTCTTTATGATCTTCTATCATTAATGCTTTATACATTACTACCACCTCTTCAACTTTATTGTAGCATGACTATGTGTAAAAGATGTGAAAAAAAAGGTGACGGTTAGTCATCTAGTTCTTTCGTATAATTATAATGTAATTTTTCATAACCTTGTCTTTCATAAAAACGATGCGCATCTTTACGATATATGGAAGTAGAAAGCTCAATTTGTTCGAGTTGCTTATCTTTTGCAATCTCTTCAATTTTTTCGATAAGTTGTTTACCAATTTTCAAACTTCTTTTTTCTGGTAAAACAACAAACTCTACAAGTTCACCTGTATCATGGTCATGATGTAAATAATGATGTATTTTAAAACTTAGAAATCCTTCAATTTTTTCATCTCGATAAACTAAATAAATAATATCTTCATTTTTTAAAGAATTTTCAAAAACGCAATCAAAGTGTTCTTTATTAATTTCTTTATTTTCTAAAATACAAATCAAATTATAGATTTCTTCTTTATCTTCTAATTTAGCCTATTCAATCATATTCTTCTTCCTTTATCAGTTTTTGTAAGTCATTTTGATAATCAATATCATAAAGTTCTTTTTCATTTTCAATTCTAAAATAGAAACATTCTTGTGGATATTTATTAACGATCTTACGCCCTCCTTGATCTTCTTTTAAAGAATATAACTCATTGAAATAGTCTTTAGAAAAAATCACAGGATTTCCTACTCTATCTTTAAACATTAAAGAACATATAGAATAAGATGATTGATTAAATGTATCAATCATCTTATTGAGTGTTTGATAAGATAGATATGGTTGATCGGCAACCATAAACATCATTTGATAGTCATCATCTTGATTGATATGGTTTAAAGCAGCTTTAATAGAATAGGAAATTCCTCTTTCACTTAAAGGGCTTTTATAACTATGAATATATTTTTCTTGTATATCAATTGTATTAGAAACAACGATAATTTCTAGATCATTACGATATTTTAATAATTGTTTCAAAGTATCAATTCCATAAAGATAAAGCTCTTTTCCTTTAAAAAGCGCATGTAACTTATCTTCTTTAAAACGACGACTATTTCCTGCTGCTAAATAAATAATATATGTTTTCATTATTCATCGATTGCCATTAAGATTTTTTCAGGAGTCATTGGAAGATCTTTTAAATACTTACCAGTTGCTCGATAGATGGCATTGGCGATTGCAGGAGATGGTGTATTAATAACAATTTCACCAATCGATTTTGCACCAAATGGACCAGTTGGTTCATAGCTACTTTCAAATTCAACTCTAATTTTTCCCATATCCAAACGTGTAGGAATTTTATATTGCATAAAAGAATTTTCAGGAATAGCACCACGTTTTGTATATTGAACATCTTCATAGAGAGCCATACCAATTCCTTGAACTAAGCCCCCTTCTGTTTGAACACGTGCTAAATTTGTATTAATAACAGTGCCGCAATCGACAACAGCAACATAATCAAGAATATCAACTTGCCCTGTTTCTTTATCAAGTTCAATTTCAACCATTCCTACCATATAAGGTGGTGGCGAAATTGGAGATGAATGGGTAACTGTAACCTGTGTTTCGATATTATTTCCACACATTGCTTTTAAAGCAAGCTCCTTTAAAGTTAAAAGTTCGTTTGTCTTTAAATTTTTAACACCTTGTGAGGTAAATTCAACATCTTCTTTTTCACAATGAAATGTTTGTAAAGCAAGGTTACATAAATTATTTTTTAATTTTTCACAAGCTTGCTCTACTGCCTTTCCTGTTACATAAGTTGTTGAAGAAGCATAAGAACCTGAATCATAAGGTGAAATATCCGTATCTGCCCCAAAAACAACAATTTGATCAACATCACAATCTAAACATTCGGCCGCCATTTGTGCAAGAATGGTGTCACAACCTGTTCCCATATCAGCTGCCCCAATATGAAGTGTATAATAACCATCATCTTCAAGTTTTAATGTAGCAGAACCTACATCAACCCCTGAAATACCAGATCCTTGCATGGCCATGGCTACCCCAGCACTTCTAATTTTACCATTTTCTAAAACACGTACTTTTGATTTATTTTCCCAATCAAAAAGTTTTTTAGCATGCTCCATACATTTATCTAAGGCGCATGCTTTTGCAACCTCATTATAATAAGCCCCCATTGTTTGACCTTGTCTAACCATATTCTTTTCTCGAATAACTACTGGGTCAATACCTAAAATTCCTGCCATTTCACTAACAATCGATTCTACCGCAAAAAGTCCTTGCGTCGCTCCATAGCCACGATAGGCACCAGCTGCTTGACAATTGGTATAAACAACATCATAAGAAAATTTAAAGGCTTCAAGATTATTTGTATAAAGTGGAATCGATTTATGTCCCGATAAACCTACTGTTGTTGGTCCATGTTCACCAAAAGCACCACTATTTGAAAGAGTATAAACGTCCATTGCTCGAATTGTTCCATCATTCATTGCTCCTAATTTAACAGTCACTTGCATTTCATGACGCGGTGTAGAGGCAATTTGTGATTCTTTTCGACTATAAATCATTTTAGAAGGTTTCTTGGTCATCCATGTTACAAAAGCAGGATAAACTTCAGCTACAACAGTTTGTTTAGCCCCAAATCCTCCTCCAATTCTTGGTTTTTCAACACGAATTTTCGATTGAGGAATATCTAATGCGTTAGCAAGAATTCTTCGACAATGGAAAACAATTTGAGTTGAAGAAATAACATGAAGTCTTCCATAAGGGTCAATTTCACAATAAGTTCTAAAAGTTTCCATCATTGCTTGCTGGTTTGCTCTTGTATGATAGGTTCTTTCAATGACTTGATCACAAGAAGCAAACACTTTTTCTAAATCACCTTGACTTGAAGAATCTGTTGCCACAAGATTTCTATGATTATCAGCACCTACTGGACATAAAGCTTTCCAATTTTCTTCAGGATGAACTATGATGTTATTATCTTTTGCTTTCGTAAAATCAAGAACTGGTGTTAAAACTTGATATTTCACTTTAATAATTTTTAAAGCACGATCAACAACCTTTTCATTAATACCAGCAACAATAGCAACAGCATCTCCCACAAAACGAACTCTTTGATCTAAAATTAAACGATCATAAGGACTTGGTTCTGGAGACGTTTGACCTGCCATGGTAAAACGATTTTGAGGGACATCTTTATACGTATAAACAGCTTCAATACCTGGGATTTTTTGAGCTTTAGAAACATCAATTTCTTCAATCAAAGCATGAGCATGTGGTGATCTTAACACTTTAACAACTAAACAGTCTTGACTTGTTATGTCATCTACATAAACAGGTTTACCAAGCAAAAGATTCATCGCATCTTTTTTCATGACCGGTTTTTCAATATGTTTATAAGCCATTATTCATTCCCCTTTTCTTCAAGATAGTTTAGGTAATTTTTTATTCCTCTAAGTTGTCCTTCATAACCTGAACAACGACATAAATTTCCAGCTAAAAATTCTTTAATTTCATCATCACTTGGATGAGGATTTTCTTTTAATAAAGCAAGTGTATTCATCATAAATCCAGGATTACAAAAACCACATTGTTCAGCTCCTTGACTAGCAATAAATGTTGCAAGTGGTTTTGCTTCTTCTTGCATTCCTTCTAAAGTAACTACTTTTGCACCATTTGCACGCATTGCAAGAATACTGCATGAAAGCACTGGTTTATCATTTAATAAAACCGTACATAATCCACAGTTACTTGTATCACAACCACGTTTAACACTATAGCAACCATTTTTTCTCACAAAATCAATAAGTAATAAATCAGGTTCAATATCTTGTACAATTCTTTCTCCATTTAAAGTTAATTTAATTTCCATATACATCCTCCTTTAATTGAAGAAAAGCTCTTTTTATTAAAACTTTTGCAATCTTTTGACGATATTCTCTAGATGCTCTTGAATTGCTTCCTAATTTTAATTCTGATAAAACACATTTTGTAAAATTTTGAATATTTTCTTCAGTAATACCTGTTTCAAAATAACTATCTCCATTAATTGCTACAGCATGTAACGGTCTTGCTCCAATGATACATGTATAATGTTGATTAATATTACTAACAGCACAGGTTAAAACAGGAAAATCTGTTGAAATATTTCTTTGTGATAAATAAACCACATTTGTTGGTACTTTTTTAATAATAACTTTTGTAAGAATATCTTTTGTAAATTTCATATTCGCAAATTCTTTGATAGAAACCCGCCCAGTTGGATAAAGTTCTACCTCACAATCAAGCGCCATAAAAAGTGTTAAAACATCAGAAAAACCAAACCTTCCATAAATAGACCCACCAATTGTCGCTAAGTTTCTAAATTGAACACCGACAATATGACGTACACTTTCTTTAATAGCTCCTTGTGTAAAATGGTTTAATTGTTCATTTGTTTCAAGCTCTCTTAAAGTAACCATAGCACCAATATGTATTTCATCATCTATTTCTTCAATTTGATCTAAATGTAAATCAGATAGATCAATAGCAAAATTAACATTTCTATTTTGCATTTTAAGCCATAACATACCACCTAAAACAACACTCAGCGGTTTTTTTGCATATTCATAAGCTTCCTCAATTGTTTGAGGTCGCACATAATTTCTAATCGATAACAAAGAAAGCCCTCCTTTATTGTTTTTCTTTTGGTAATAAAATATTTAAAATAATTGCTACAAAAGCAGCAGGTACAATTCCTGATTCTCCACAAATCATTTGAATTGCTTGTGGAAGTTGCACTAAAATTGCACTATTTGCACCAATACCATAACCTAATCCTAAAGCAACTGAAACAATTGTCATTGAACGAGCAGTAAGAGGTTCTTTGGTAATCAATTGAATTCCAGACATAACAATCGATGAAAACATGATGACTGCTGCTCCACCTAATACGGATTGAGGCATAATTGAAACAAGTGCCGCTAATTTAGGAAATAAACCACAAATAATTAGGAAAATCGCGCCACACGCCAAAGCAAAACGATTGACAATTTTAGTCATTGTTACTAACCCAACATTTTGTGAAAAAGATGTATTAGGTAAAACACCAAATAAAGCAGCAATGGATGAACCAATACCATCACAGATCACACCACCTGATAATTCTTGATCTGTAGCTTCTCTTGACATTCCGCCTTCCATAACACCAGAAATATCCCCAACAGTTTCAACAGCTGTAACAATAAACATAATTAAAACTGGTAAGATTGCTCTTAAATCAAAAACTGGTTTTACTGGCATGAGTTTTGGTAAGGCAAACCATTTTGCTTGAGCCACCTTATCCCAATTTAAAACCCATGATTTAACAAACTCTGTTCCATCACTGGCAACACCTGTTGTTGAAATAAACAATGGTAAAATCATACATAAAACATAACCACAAATAATTCCAATTAAAACAGCCGAATTACTTAGCATTCCTTTTGTACCATGTTTAAAAGCTAAAATAACAACTAAAACAAACAAACCAATTAAAAGATTTTCTACAGATCCATAATCTTTAGCACTACTTCCTCCCCCGAAAGAAGCAACACCAACACCAATTAAAGACAAACCAATGGATAAAACAACTGTTCCTGTAACAACAGACGGAAAGAAACGACGTAATGGTTTTAAAAGAAAACCTAAAACCGTTTCAAATAAACCACCAATAATACTTGCTCCCATGATGGCACCATATCCTAAAACACCACCACCCATTACATGAGCAACACTTTGGAAAACACCAATAAATCCTGAACTTGTTCCCATGATAATTGGGACTTTCCCACCAATAGGACCTATTGAAAATAATTGTACTAAAGTAACAACACCTGCAATAAGCATTGCATTTTGTAAAAGTGAAACTTGAATTGCAGCAAATACATCTGCATCATGCATTGCAGCACAAGCCCCCGTAATAATAAGTACTGGTGTTAAGTTACCAACGAACATTGCTAGAACGTGTTGTAAACCTAAAATAATTGCCTGTTTTAAAGGAATTTTCCCTTCAAAATCATAAGGACTTGTATACTCTTTTTTCTCCATATTCTCTCTCCCTCACATTAAATTAACCTTCTAAAAACAAGAAAATTGTAGCATAACTCTTTTTTTTCATCAAGATACTACAAAAAAATAGATTTATAGATATAAAAAAAAACAGCTAATGCTGCTTTATAGGAAGAAATAACACATCATTGCTTCCTCCACAAATCATTCCTAAATTGGCACTTTCGCTATTATTTAATTCATAATGTTTTATCATTACCTTTTGACAATTCTTAGCATCTAAAATAGCTTGATATTCTTCCCTTCCCCCACCAATAGAACCAACAAGGCCTTTTTCATTTACAAACATCATACTACCAACCGTACGTGGTGTTGATCCTTTTTTATCAATAATAATACATAAAACACCATCACCTTGTACTTCTAATAAGTCATTTGTTATACTTGAATATTGATGTTCATTTTTAATAGCTATAATTTCAGACATGATACTGACGGCAATCTCTGCAGGGGTTATCGCTTTTATTGGAAGTCCAATAGGCGCATGTACTTTATCAAGTTCAACTTGTTGATATCCTTCTTCTAGTAAAGCATCATAAGTTTGTCTAACTTTCTTCTTGCTTCCAATCATTCCTACATAAAGACTTTGTAGAAAAAGTGTCTTTTTTAAACACAAACAATCATCTTTATGTCCTCTTGTCACAATGACATAACATGTATTTGCTTCCTTAGGAAAATAGGAATCAGCTTTATCAAAAGAAACACAATGAATTTCATTTGCTTCTGGAAATAATTCTTTACATGCAAATTCTTTTCTTTCATCAATAACAATCGTATAGAAATCCAACATAGAAGCAAGTTTATTTACATATTGACTCACATGTCCTGCACCCAAAATAACAAGTTTCGGTTGTGGCAAGAACCATTCTTCATTAATAAGTGTTACCTCTTTTTGATTTTCTAATAACGAAGCTAGTGCTTTTTCATAAAGCGAACTTGCTCCGTTTACTTGAATTTTAACGGGAACATAATATTTATTAATTTTTTTTAAATAGATGTTGATAAGTTGTTGAATAAAAAGACTATCTACTCTTTGATTTCCATCAACTTTCATTTCTTGATAACCATGAACGACATCTTGAGCAGGTTTCCCAAGTCCCTTTAAAGAAGTAATTAAAATAATTTCATTACTGTCTTTGTCTACAACAGGTTCATGATTTCTTGGGTATTTTAAAGGTAATCCATGAGAACCATCAGCTTCAATTAAAATTACATCTATTTCTTTTTTTAACCTTTTTAATAAGTCATCATCTAAAGCTTTAATTTTTTGATTTTTGGCTTTGCTACCTGCATGTACGTAGCCATGCTTTTTAATTTCATTTATAATTTCTTCATAACTCGGATCGACTAGTGTATTTTCTTCAATTTTCATATGAGTAGAAGTTGTCATTAAAACACTCTTACCTTCTTTTAAATATCGATCTTTTAACTGCTTTATTTTTGTTGTCTTTCCACCTGAACCAATAACACTAATTATCATAATTACCCTCACTAATTTCTTGAATTGCTTTGATGAAAAATTGTATTTCTTCTTTTGTATTCATAAATGAAAGTGATACTCTTACGATTCCACTTTTCACTGTATTAAGATGTTGATGCATCAAAGGTGCACAATGAGTACCGCAACGAATCGCAATATCATATTTATTATTTAAAAGATCTGCCACTTGAAAACTATCCATTCCTCGTATATTAAAGGCAAGAATTGGTGTTCTTTCTTTGAAATCGCCATACAAAACAACTTGTGGAATACTTTTTAAACCATCATATAAAAGTTCAACTAATTCATTTGTGTATTTTGATTTTTCATCTTGATATTTCATTAAATAAAAAACACCTGCCTTTAAAGAAGCAATTCCTGTCATATTGCGTGTTCCCGCTTCAACATGTTCAGGGTAGTAATCACTTTGAAAATGATTAAAAGAATCCATTCCTGTTCCACCGCTTATTAAAGGTTCCATTTCTATAGATTGAGCTAAACAAAAACCACCAACTCCACTATTTCCAAGCAACCCTTTATGACCACTAAAACATAAAATATCTAAATTCATCTTTTCCATATCAATTAGAAGATGTCCCGCACTTTGGGCAACATCACTCATCATTAAAATACCATGTTCATGCGCTAGTTTTCCAATTTCAGCAATTGGATAAATTTCACCCGTTACATTAGAACTATGTGTTACAATAATCATTTTTGTCTTTTTTTGAAGATGTTTTTTAATATTCTCTACTGTAGGTGAGGTAATAGATAACGTAATAATATTTGCTTTTTCTAATTGATAAAGTGGTCTTAAAACACTGTTATGTTCAGCGTAGGTCGTAATCACATGATCTCCTTTTTTGAGAATACCTTTAATACATGTATTGAGACTTTCGGTATTTCCACTATTTAAAACCACACATCCATCTTGAGGTACATGAAAATATTCTTTAATAAGTTTGCGTGTTTGATAAATCAAACGACTCGCATTTAAACTTGTCACACTGGTAGAACGATTCGCATTGGTGCAATGATTCATACAATCAATTACTGCATCTTGAACTTCTTTAATTTTAGGAAAACTGGTTGCTGCTTGATCAAGATAAATCATTTCTATGTCCTCTTAAATAAAAGATAGCTTCAATGACACCACCAGCAATGCAGCGTGCTTTATCGGAAATCGTAAAACAATTTTCATATTCATCTTCACGTGGGTCAATATCTGCCATTTTAAAACCTTGAGTGACTACAAAGCCTTCTTTAATCAAGCCACGAAGTAATCCATCCATTGTCGCATAAATCGGTGTTTGATCAACGTAAGCAATCACTTCACCTTTTTTAACAATATCTGTTAAATGCCTTACATGTTTTACAGTTCCTGCGCCAGGAGAATGAATAACACGTTCTTTCCCATAACCTTTAATGACACCTGGTACACCTGTATTTTTTAAAGCAGCTCCTTGATAAATCGTTCTTCCTAGTTTATGCCCTCGCATCGTTTCAATAACAACATCAACATCTTTACCTGCCATAAATCCCGGACCTAAAGCAATGGTAATTGGTGCCATCTTTTTTGTTGTTCCTAAATTCTTTTTAGCAAGAATGGCATCAACAACAACCTCTGGATTGAAATAATCAATGGCTTTAGCCTCTGGATCAATCAATAACGTCACTTTATTTTCCATTAAAAATTGTTTTGCTTCATCATAGTCATGTGCTAAATAACAAGTGACATCTTCTACTTGTTTTTGCGTATCATAAATAGCTTCACAAAAAGCAACATTTCTTCGAATGGCACTTGGTTTTTCAATTTCTAAAATCAAGACCTTAAATCCACATTTAAAAAGTTTATAAATGGTCCCTGTAGCAATATCGCCACCACCTCTTACAATAACTAAATCTTTCATTTATCTTTTATGGCTTAATAACTTTTTCAGCCTTCTCCATTCTTTCAACAATATCATACATATTTGTGACAGCTCCTACTTGTAATAACTCTTTACGGTTAAAGAAATCGAGACATGTTCCACAACTTACAATATCAACACCTTGACTTTCAAGATATTTTAAATCATTTAAAATATCTCCCTCATTTGTAGTAAGGAAAATACCTTCATTATAAAAAATCATTTCTTTAGGTAATTGATCTTGTTTTGTAAGTGCAAAGATAAATGATTTCATTAAAACAGCACCAAGTTCTTCATTACTTCCCATTGTTTTACTTGAAATAACAACAACATCTCCACTTTTTTCATTAAAATCTAATTCTTCATCAATACCTTCTTTAGCAATAATTGCATAAAAATCATCTCCGTCATCACCTGTAACAATTTGATAATGTCTTACTCCTGCAAATTTTGTTAAATTTTCAATCGCAATCTCATTATCAACAAGTACTTTTACTTTATCAATATCTTTTAATAATTCCTTTGTTTTTACAACTGGTAATGGACATTCAAGTCCTCGAGCATCTAAAATTTCCATAGTAATCTCCTAACGTACATAAATATCAAATTGATCTTTTTCAACAATTTTACCAATCACATAACAAGCAAGTCCTGCTTGGTTAAAATCATTTAAAATATTTTCTAAATCATCACTTGCAACACTGGCAAGAAGTCCTCCACTTGTTTGTGGATCATAAAGAATTTCTTCTAAAACAAAGTTTTCCTCATCAAAACAAACTTTATTTTTCATTGCATTGCGATTATGCTGTCCGCCTCCACTTAAATAAAATTCATTAACATAATAAGGGCAATCCTTAAAATAGGGAATACTTTGCTTGTCTAAAAATGCACTTGCCTTTTCATCTAGCATTTCATCTAAATGAACAAGTAAACCAAAACCAGTGACATCCGTTAAAGCATGAAGTGTATATTTATTTAAAACATCGAATGCATATTTATTAAGTGTTGTCATACTCTTAAAAACCTCATCAAGTATTTCTTGACGTGCATCATTTAAACGATAAGCATTTAATGTCAATCCTACTCCTAATTTTTTAGTAAGAATTAATGTATCTCCCACTTGTACTCCATTATTTTGAATCATTTTACTTGGATCTACTATTCCCGTAACACTTAAGCCATATTTTGTTGATTCATCTTTGATGGAATGACCACCTGATAAAACAACTTTAGCTTCTTTTAGTTTATCATTTCCACCTTCAATGATTTTTCCTAAAATATTTAAATCATCTTGATCGTTAAAACAAACAATATTTAAAGCTGTCAAAGGAGTTCCACCCATAGCATAAACATCACTTAAAGCATTCGTTGCTGCAATTTGTCCAAATAAATAAGGATCTTCTACCATTGGTGGAAAGAAATCAAGTGTTGAAACAATGGCTTGATGTTCATTTATTTGATAAACAGAGGCATCATCATGACTATCAAAGCCAACAAGTAAATTAGAATTGGGATATTTATCGATTTTTTCTAAAATATGAGTTAATTTTTTAGCGCCTAATTTAGCACTACAGCCACCACTTTTACAATAAAGCTTTTCTTTCATTTAAAACACAACCTTTACTATTTTTTCATAATGAATTTGATTTTCTTCAAGAAAAATCTTCCACTTTTCCATATCTTTATTTTGACAAGAAAAACACATGCCACATCCTGCATCAATAACAGATGGTTTAGGAATTAAACGTCCTTTCATAGAAGATGTTTGTTTAGCATCTAAATCCATTGCATCATCTAATGAATGAAAAGTAATAATTAAATATTCCTGTTTATTCATCTTCAAAAATCTCCTTAAACCGAACCTTCGCATATTCATTCATTTCTTGAATAAATTTTTCATACTTTTCTAACAATTCTTCGCCTTCTTGAGTAAGTTTACTACCACCACCATCTTTACCACCACTAATACGTTCAACAAGAGGCATGTCTAAATCCTCTTCCGCTCTTTTTAAAATTTTCCATGCCTTTGAATTTGACATTTTCATAGCTTTGTAAGCTCCTGATAAGGAACCAAAACTTTGCGTTTTTTTCATCAGTTCATAAACGCCTTTACCAAAACTTTTTTCTTGGTTATAAAGACGAATCTTTAAATCAAATTTCTGTGGATTTTTATAAGTCATTTTTATCCTTTCGAAAGTCCACAATTTGGAAAAGTACAAACAGGACAATTTAAACAAAGTCCTCCTTCACCAAGCAAAGCAAGTTCGTCACTGGTAATTAAATCTTTAGCAAGAAGTCTTGGTAAAACAATATCAAAAATTGTTCGACGTGAATACATAACACATCCTGGTAATCCAACAATTGGAACATCACCTTTATAACTTAATAAAAACATTGCTCCAGGAAGAACAGGTGCACCATAGCTTATTATTTTTGCACCTGTGTTTTTTATCGCCAGTGGTGTTTTATCATCAGGATCAACAGACATTCCTCCTGTGCATAAAACAAGATCCACTCCTTGTTTTAAAGCTTCATTGATTTTACTAGTTGTCATTTCATGATCATCTAATGATAAACTATGGTAAGTAACTTCTACCCCGTATTCTTTTAATTTTTCTACGATGACTGGCGTAAATGTATCTTTAATTCTCCCTTTATAAACCTCTGAACCTGTAGTAATAATTCCTGCTGTTTTTATTTGATAAGGCATGATTTTTAAAATAGGTTTTTGAATTTTTTCTTGGATTTGTTGCATCTTTTCTTTTTCAATAACGAGTGGAATAATACGCATACCTGCAAGTTTATCCCCTTTTTTTACAGGTACATTTCCTTGTCTTGTCGCAATCATCATTTTTCCAAATGAATTGACCTTAAAAAGTTCTTCTCGATTTACTTTAAACAATCCATCAATTGTACTTGTAAGTTCAATCTTTCCTTCACTAATAGCGCTTTTTTTCATATATTCATTGAAACAAAGATTACATAATATTTCTGCTGCATCATTTTCATGTATCATTGTTTCATCTTTTTCAAAAACATAAAGATGTTCTTTTCCTAAATTCAATAATACTTCAATATCTTCTTCTTTAATAATATGACCCTTCTTAAAACGAGGCCCTTTTCTTTGGTCTTTTACAATTTCTGTGATATCATGGCAGAGAACACTACCTATGGCATCTTCTGTTTTAATTTCTTTCATGTTATTTATTAACAGTAAACCCGTAATTTTCAAATTGTTTTAAAGAAGATTTCTTTTGAATGAATTTTATGAATTTTTCAGTTTCATCACTATGTTTTGTTTTAGCAAGTTTTGCAACTGGGTAAATAACAGGTTCATCTAATAAACTATTTTCACATGTTGCAAGGACTTTTACATCTTTACTGCTTTTAGCATCTGTTGAATAAACAATACCTACTTCACTTGAAGATGAAGCAACCCAGTTTAATACTTCAGTAACATTTCCCCCTAAACTATATTTTGAACTTAAAGCATCATATAGCCCTAAATGAGTTAATGCAATTTTTGCATATTGACCAGCAGGTACAACTTCAGGATCTCCAATCGCAATTGTTTCTGCTTTTGCGATATTAGCAAAATCTTTTACTTCTGTTGTTGTTTGTTTACCAGTAATTAAAACCAGTTTATTTTCTAATAAATCAACAACATCCTTTTTATTAATGTATTTTTCATCAACAAGAGCATCCATTTGTTTTGTTGCTGCAGAAAAGAAAACATCTGCCTTTAATCCTTGTTCAATTTGAATTTGTAATTTACCACTTGAATCATAAACTCCTTGAACTTTGATATTTGGATTTTCTTTTTCAAATTCAGGAATAAGTTTGTCTTCAAACGTATTTTCCAAACTTGCTGCAGCAGCAAATGTCAATGTTACTTCTTCTTGTTGATCTTGAGTTGATGAACAACCACATAAAGTAACAATCATTAAAAAACTACACATTAAACTTAATAACTTTTTCATTATTCCAATCTCCCTCTTTTTATTTTTAATTTATTATCACACATCATTTCCATTTCCTTTGGACTATGTGTTACAAACAGACATTTCTTTTGATATTCAATTAATTTTTTCTTTGTTTCATTTAAAAGCATTTCCTTTAATGATTCATCTAAGGCACTAAAAGGTTCGTCTAATAAAACAAGATTTGTATCATAAACAAGTAACCGTGCTAAAGCAACGCGTTGTTTTTGTCCTCCTGAAAGCTGACGAGGATATCTTTTTTGTAAATCATCTATTTGAAAGTCTTTCATGATTTGTTGAACTTTTTCTTTAATCACTTGTTTATCTTCATGATGTGCTTTTAAAGGAGCAGCAATGTTTTGATAAACATTCATATGATCAAATAATGCGTAATTTTGAAACATGTATCCTATTTTTCTTTTTTGTGGGGAAATATTAATTTTTAAATCACTGTCAAATAAAACTTCATCATCTAAAACAATACGTCCTGCATCCGGTGTCATAATTCCAGCAATACATTTTAAAACCATACTTTTTCCACTTCCACTTGGTCCCATTAAACCAAGGCGGTCTTCATGACTTTCAAAACAGACATCTAAATCGTATTCTGACAATTTTTTAAAGATTACAACTTCTAATTTCATCTAAAAACTCCTTTTTTTCTTAATAGAGTATTGATAAACATTGACACCAACAACAGCTATCAAACAAATAACAACGATAATAAAAACATAAACACCTGCATTATCGTAATTTCCTGACATGACTTCACTATAGACCGCCAAAGGTAAAGTTCTTGTTTTTCCAACTATATTTCCTGCAAGCATAGCCGTTGCTCCAAATTCCCCTAAACCTCTTGCAAAAGATAGAACACCCCCACTAATAATTCCTGGCATAGCTTCAGGTAAAATGACTGTAAAGAAAATGCGTTTTTCTGACATTCCCAGTGTTCTTCCTGAATCAATCAAATCATGATCTATTTGTTCCATGGCCGCTTTGGCACTACGATACATTAAAGGAAAAGAAATCACGACAGCAGCAATAACCGTTGCTGAAAAACTAAAAGTAATTTTATAATGAAAAACATGGAGAAAAAGTTTTCCAATAGGTTGATTAACCCCAAAGATCATTAATAAGAAAAATCCCATAACTGTTGGTGGTAAAACAAGAGGCATGGTAAAAATACCGTCTAAAATAATTTTCGTTAAATCATGTTTTCGATTCAACGTCCATTTTGCAAGAAATAAACCTAAAAAGAAAGTAATGACAATTGTAATAATTGCTGTTTTTAAAGAAATATAAAGAGGTGATAAATCAACCATCTTTTCGAGCACAATCATGTGCCTCTCCTTTTAAAATTTCTAACCCATGTTTTAAAGGATCAATAATAATATCTAAACTTTCTTTAACAGCTTTTAAACTTCCTGGCAAATTAATAATCAACGTTTTGTTTCTTAAAACAGATACCCCTCTTGAAAGCATGGCACGATTGGTATATTTCATTGACTCATAGCGAATTGCTTCGCTGATACCTGGTACATTTCGTGTTGCTACTTTTAGTGTGGCTTCTGGTGTGACATCCCGCATACTTAACCCTGTCCCACCAGTAGTAATAATCAAATCATTGTGACAACGATCTGATAAATTAATCAATGCTTGTTCAATTAGCTTTTGTTCATCCGGTAAAATTTCATAAGAAGTGACATAATAGCCTCTTTCTTTAAAATAATCTTGGATGTAAGGTCCACTTAAATCCTCTCTTTGACCCTGACTGCCTTTATCAGAAAGTGTTAAAATTGCCACACGTAAACGTTTATCTCTTTCTTTTAAAACTTCAACTGAGTCATTCAACTGAATCGTTCCTCCTTTTAAAACACGAGAAAATAAGCCATTTGTGGGCATAATACATTTTCCTACTTGATGATAAATAGCACAATGGTTATGGCAGCTTTTCCCAAGTTGAGTAATTTCAAGGATAACATCACCTATTTTAAGACGTGTTCCTATTTCAATTTCATTAAAATCAATTCCTGAAATAAGTAAATTTTCACCAAAAGCACCATCTTCAACAGTAGAACCCATTTTCTTAAATTCTTCTCTTGTTTCATAAGATAACAAGGAAACTTGTCGATGCCAAGAACCTGCATGAGCATCATTTTTAAAGCCATGATTTTCAATAACTTCAATTTTTTCAACAGGTATTTTTGCCGTTCCTTTTTTTTCACTTAAACAGATTGCTTTTACTTGTCCTGCCATTTAAAATCACCACTCTTTCCACCACTTTTACTTATTAAATGAATATTTCTAATTTCCATTTCTTTACTAACAGCCTTTGACATATCATAAATAGTAAGTAGTGTAGCACTCACACCATGGAGTGCTTCCATTTCAACCCCTGTCTTTCCCAAACATGTAACTTGACAATAAGTTTCTATCAATTCTTTTTCATGATTAATATGAAAATCCACGGTAATCTTACTTAAAAGTAAAGGATGGCATAATGGAATAATATCACTGGTTTTCTTTACTGCCATAATTCCAGCAATTCTTGCCACTGAAAGAACATCACCCTTTTTCATTTGATGATTTTCAATTTTTTCAAGTATTTCTTGACCAACACAAATTTCACCATAAGCAATTGCTGTTCTTTGTGTTGTGTCTTTTGAAGATACATCTACCATAATGGCATTTCCTTTTTCATCAAAATGTGTAAAATCCATATTATCCTCCTATTTCATTCATTTTTGTATAAGAAACATCCTCTTCAAAATGATGTTCTTTTGGTTTTAATTCAATTGCTTTTTCAAGATGCAAACGTAATTGTTTTTCATTATTAAGATACGGTTTTAAATCATGCATTTCTTCATAAAATAAACACGGCTTGATCTTTCCAGTACTTGTTAAACGAAGACGATTACATTGATGACAAAACTTATGATGAAGAGCTTCAATAAAACCAACATAACCTTGATAACCATTTATTGTATAATAATGCGCAGGACCATTGCCTAATTTATCTAGACATTCTTGAATTGGATATTTTTTTAAATAATGGATAACATCTCTCATTTTTTGATTACGCTGTTCTTTATTTAAAGGCATGAGTTCAATAAAACGCAACGCTATTTTTTTATCTTTAATAAGCATCAACATATTTTCCAAGCGATTCATTGTAAAAGTATCATCGACAACACAATTTATTTTTACAGGAATTTGTAGCTTATAAGCATAAAACAAATTATCTAAAACTATTCCTAAACAATCTTGTTGTGTCAATAAAAAATATTCTTTTAGATCAAGTGTATCTATTGAAAAATTAATACCATCTATTCCTATTTCTTTTAAACAATCTAAATCTTCTTTAGTAAATAAAGAGCCATTGGTTGTTAAAGTGACCTGAACATTTCGTTTTTTTAATTCTTTAATAAAGAAAAGATAATCTTTTCTAATTGTTGGTTCCCCACCTGTAATTTTAAATTTATTGATTCCTAATTGGATAGCTTGATCAACAATGAGTAATAATTGTTCATAAGATAAAATATCTTGATGTTTTAATTTTCGTGGATGATCATTTTTACAATAAGCACATTGAAAATGACAACGATCTGTAATGGAAATACGCATATAATCTATTTTTCTTTGATATAAATCCAACATAAGCCCTCCGTTGTTTTCAAATGAGAATAACCCTATAAATAATTTAATAGATTATCTTGCAAATTTCAACAAAATATTTTAGACAAAATAAAAAAACTAGAATTATTTCTAACTCTAGTTTTCGATAACTAATGTGTATGTCCTTCAACAGCGACAATATCTTCTGGATTTTCAGCAATTGCTTTACAAGCAGCTTCAATTCCTTTAACAATTGTATCAAGTGATAAACTTGGTGCATTTGTTGGACGGTTAGCAACTTGACTTGTAATAAATGGTACATGCATAAATCCACCTCGCATTGATGGGTATTTTTTAGCAATTGTATAAAGAACACCATACATTAAATGGTTACATACATAAGTTCCTGCTGAATTAGAAACACTTGCAGGAATATCTGCTTTTCTAATTTCAGCAACCATTGCTTTGATTGGTAAAGATGAAAAATAAGCATTTTCTCCATCTTCAAAGATTGAACCACTTAAAGGTTGATTTCCTTCATTATCAGGAATACGTGCATCATTAATATTGATAGCCACTCTTTCTGGTGTTAAGTCAAATCTTCCACCTGCTTGTCCAATACATAAAACAACATCAGGATGTTCTTTTTCAATAGCATTTGCAACTGTATCAATTGATTTATAGAAAACAGTTGGTACTTCTAATTTAACAATTTCAAGATCACCAATTTTGTCTTGAACACGTTTGACAGCTTCTAAAGCTGGATTAATTTTTTCTCCTCCAAAAGGATCAAATGCAGTTAATAATAATTTCATTTCATTTCCTCCTAGAAAGCTAATACATACATTAAAACAATGTGTACTGCTAACATAATTAACGCAACTGGTAATTGTGAAATTATTATAGCATATTTACTCTTCGTTTCCAATAAAGCCGCTGGCATAATATTGAAGTTTGCAGCCATTGGTGTCATTAATGTACCACAATATCCTGCAGTTAACCCTAAAGCACCTACAACAACTGGATTTCCTCCTTGAGCGATTAAGAATGGATAACCAATACCCACTGTAATAACTGCAAAAGCAGCAAAACCATTACCCATGATCATTGTAAATAAAGCCATACCAATGCAATAAACAGCAACGGCAATAAAATGATTTCCTTCAGGAATAATAGCACCTACTCCTGCAGCAATAACAGCACCTACTCCTGCAGCTGTAAATAATGAACCTAAAGCTGCTAAAACTTGTGGTAGGATACCTGTTGTTCCTACGTTATCTGTTAAACGAATACCATCCTTAAATGGTAAAGAAAATTTAGGTTTGAAAATAAAGTAAGCAACAATTAAACCAACAATAGCACTAATACCAATGGCATTGTTTGCTCCTAAATTTGTAAAGAATGTTGCAACAACAACTGCTGATAAAGCTAAAACAACAGGTGGGATAAATGATTTATATCCATATTTATCTGCGTTTTCTCTTGTTTCTTTAGCAGTAGGAATATTCATTGCTGCTGGTTGTACTAAACCAGTAGCAGTTAAGATAGCTAAAACAATAATACATGCCCCTGTAATCCATGTAGGAATATAAGGTCCAACAATGAAGGTAATAGCTAAAATAAACCAAAAGATTGCTGTTGTTGTTCGTTTTTCAACTTCTTTATTTTTTAAAGCACTGACTCCAGTAAAAGCAAAAATAAGTCCAATAATACAATAGAAAACTTCTGCTAAAATTGTACTTGTATTCCAATCTATTTCTAACATACTATTTTTCTCCTCCTTGCTTTTTACTAAAACGTTTCTTTAATTTACGATCATACCATAAAGCATAACCAATACCCACAATAACTGAAATAATAGCAATTGGAATTGAATTTAAAGCAATTTGATTAGCAGTTACTTCTTGAGCAATATTGTGTGATTTGAAGATTTCATTTAAAGTCGAAACAATTAATAAAGTTCCTGATGACCCCATGAAACAGTTTTGAGCAAAGAAATTCCCATAGTTTTCTGTTCCTGCTGCCATCCCCTTAATTTCATCTTCAGTTTTTTCATCAATATCTCCATATTTAGCAATCGCACATGCTTGTGCCATTGGGTTGATTAAAGGACGGATAAATTGTGGATGTCCTCCAATACGTAATGAAAATGCTGAAGCAATTGTACGAATGACTTGCCAAATAGATAATAAACGACCTGTTGTTGCACTCTTGATACCTCTAATAAAATCAACAGCTTTATCGCGAAGTCCCATACGTTCACATATACCAATAACTGGTAATGTTAAAATAAATAATGTTGCAGTACGGTTTGTAAGGAAAGCAGCTCCAAGTGTTGATAAAATATCCATAATAGACATTCCACCAACTAAACCAGTAACGATACCTGCAACAACTACAGTAGCTAATGTATCAAATTTTAAAGCAAAACCAATGATAACAATAACTATCCCGACAAGTTTGATAGCGTCTCCCATTATAAAATTCCTCCTTAGTGACTGTAAAATTATATACTGAATTCATCTTTTTTGCAAATTATTCTACATAATTAAAAAAATGGCATCTTTTCTGCCATTTTCGTTATTTATTGATTACATTTATCGATAGGATATTTCTTTTCATTCATTGCCATTTTCATATCAACAATTTCATCAACATCTAAATTAAGTTTGTCTAATAAATCCTGACTATAAATAATTACATCCGCTAATTCTTCTTTAACATGTTGTAAATCAAAATTTTCTTCATCCCATTGAAAACATTCTAAAAGTTCACTTGCTTCTATTGAAATAGATTTAGCAAGATTAGCAGGTGAATGAAACTTTTCCCAATGACGATCTTCTGTAAATTTTCTAATACGTGTTAATGTCTTTTCTTTCATTCTCATTTTCTCCTATTATTTCTTGTTCTAACTTGACATTATTTTTTAACATATAATCAATCAATTCATTTTGATTTTCTTTAAACGATAACAATCTCTTTCGATCATTTTGAGTTAAAGGCTTTGTATAATCCTTGTATTTCTTTAACATCTCTATATTCATTTTATACATTTGAAAAGGAATTTGCGTTTTCTTTATTAAAGATTCATAGATATGGAAGCCACCTGCATCGATATCGCCAAAATGAAAATAATGAACGCTTTCTCCTAAAAAATCATAAAGACATTTTAAAAATGCTTCAATTGCATGATTATGAAAACCATTTGTAAAAATATAGAAAGTGTCTTTTAAAGATACATCGTGAAAAGATGTTAAATTTTCGATAGTCATCACCTGTTTTGCATCAATTCTTTTTATTTTTAAATCTTTGATACAAATACTCGGTAAGACAAAGTAATAATGCATTTCATTCAAATTAATGATTTGTCCATTGATTTGTAAAATAGCATTCCCTTTTAAATAAACATACGCTGGATTTTTTCTGATATAAAACGCTTCAAAAATATCATTTTCATTATCTAATGTATCATCATAAAAATCTTTAATAATATGAACAATTTTATTTTTATACTTATCTAACTTTTTTGTATCACCCAATACTTTTTCAGAAAATCTTCTAAAAGAGATTTCATCTTTTTGATCAATCATTCCTTTTAATATTTTCATAACATTTTCTAAATCATTTTCATCATAAACTTTTAAATAAGGCAAAAGACTTTGTTGATGAATCGCCCTTTTTTTCATTTCATCAACAAAATCTTTAATAAATGCCTCTTCATGATATTGATCAAGTAATTTTACATAATGAATTATTTTCTCTTTAACTGGTGCTCTTTTTAATTCTTTATAAATTCGATCAAGACAATTTTCTTCTTGATTTAAAATGAGTTCTCTATCTCCTAAAATGCTCTTTTTAGAAAATTCAACAAATCCTTGAGATTGTAATTGAAAAGCAATATTTTCTAATTCATTTGTTTCTTCATAATGAAAGCTATGTCCATATTCAGGAAATTTTTTATGCAAAACAATAGAAATCTTTCTTGGTTTTTCACTTTTTCCTTTATAATAACTACTTTTTTCATAACGATCAATAAACTCATTTAAGATTTCATTTCTATAATTGTTCATCTTTAAAACCTTCTACAAAAGATTGTTGTCCCTGTTTAATGACAAGCAATCTTGTATTAACATAAGGAATAATCGTACTTGCTCTTGAAGGTGGTACTGCAATAAATGTTTGAATTTCACGTTCATTGTAGAATTTAATCATTTCTTGAATTCTTTGTTCATCCATATTATTGAATGCTTCATCAAAAATAACGACACAACCAAAATCTTCATTTTGATTTCGGTTACGGATAACTTGTTCAAAACTTGCTGCCATAATAACATAGAATGGTGTTTGTGTTTCCCCACCAGATTTTTCTTTATTGACTTTTGAAAAATAAGCAAAGTCTCCACTTGCATATTTGATTTTAATATCATAGTCTAAGTAATTACGATAGTCTGTATATTCCATGAGCATTTGTTCAGTTTCTTGATCATTTTCTACAGAAGATAATTTAATAAATAAATCATCCATAATTCTTCTTTGACTTTCACTTAATGTTTCAGATAAAAGATTATTCACCATATATTCTTTTCCTGATTGGATGATCTTATAGTATTCTTTAAAATCATCTCTTGAAGTTGGTGAAACACAGAATTCATAGGTTTCACCATTAAAATCTCTTTGTGCTAATCCTTTATTTAATTCAGCAATATCTTTTTTTGCATTTTCAATTTTTTCATTTAATCCAGAAATAAAAGATGTTTTAAAAGATTCCTCGCATTTAAGTTTTGCTTGTCTTGTTTTTTCTTCTTTAGAAACAATATCCATCTCCTTTAATTGATGGTATCTTTGTTTATAACTTTCAATATCTGTTAAAGCATTTTCAAAACCAATATTATATGCATCATTATAGTCTTTCATTTTCATGACTATTTGATTTTCAATTTGGTTTGCTTTTCGTTGATAACCATTTCCTTGTTGTTCAATATCATTTTTCATACCATTAAAATCTTTAGAAAAACGTTTTAAATAAATAACGACTTGTTGATCAGCTACTTGAGTAACATCAACATGCTCCATTTCAAATTGAACTATTTTTTCATGTAATAATTGATATTCTTCTTGAGTTTGTTCAAGTTGTTCTTTAAATGTTTCTAGATTATTTTCAAGACTTCCTTTTTTCATAAGTGAGTCTTCTTTTTCTCTTTTTGTTTTTTCAAGTTGTTTTTTTACTGCATCACATTCTTCTTGTAAAGAAATAAGTGAATCATCTAAAATTAATTTTTCATAGCGATCATTAATTTCTTGATATTCTTTTAGTAAATTATGATATTCATCAATTAAATCTAAGCGATAGAAGATATGATCTGCTTTGGATTGATTTAATAATGCTTGACCATTTTTTAAATCTTCATAATTTGCTTTTTGTAATTTGATTTCTTGTTTTAGGTTTTCCAATTCTTGTTCAATTGTCGCTAATTGAATTTTAATAGCACCTAATCCAATGTATGGTTTATTGTAAATACGTGGATTGATTGCACGTGCTGTATAATTTTTATAAAGCATACATGTTGGCGTAATTGCTGTAGCATAATTTCTAAGTTGTGTAACATCATCGACACATTGTACTTTAGAAAGCAACATGTTGACATACCATCTAGCATATGTATTTTTACAATCTAATTGACTTGCAAGGGTGTCTTTAACATCCACATCTTCATATCTTGACATTTTCGCAACATCAACAATTCCTACACCATATATACCTCTTTTATTTTTATATTCTTCATAAACAAGTAATGCATATTCAAAATATTCTGGTTCAATAATTAAATCAAATCTTTGACTATTAAGATATCCTTCTAATGCATTTCGCCATTTTTCATCTTTAACTTCAATATATTCACATAATGGTTTAACTTCAATTGTTTTTCCATAATGACTTGTAAGTTTTTCATTTAATAATTGAATTAATTCTTGAATTTCTTTTCTATAATAAAGTTGATTTTCTTTAAGAGAATCATATTCTTTACAATATTCATTAAAACGATCAACTGTTTGTGTCATTTCAATTTTTAAATGTGATATTTTTTCAGTAACATCCTTTGTTCTTTTAGAAACTTCTTCTACAATATTTCTAAATGCATGTGTCAATGTTTCTGTTTGATAATCTTGATTTTGAAGAATTTGGATATAACTATTTGGTATTTTTACTTTCTTTAATAATTGTATTTCCTGTTTAATTTCTGTTATAAGAGTTTGATAACTGTTTTCTTTTTTTTCTTTTTCTTTTTTGAGTTGTTCACTTTCTTTTTGTAATTCATTTTTTAAGTTATAGGTTTCGTTTTCTCTTAATGATTCATCTAAACGACGATATCTTTCTTGATAAGTTTCTTCATCTTGATTTAATTGTGTAAGTTTTTGTTGTACAAAATTTAGCTGATCGTTTATTTTTTGATATTTCTTTTGACTATTATCAATAATAGCTTGTAATTGCTTTTCTTGTAATTTTTCTTTTAAACATTCTAAAACATCCATTTGAAAGTGCGTATCTAAATAAGTGTCATATTGACTTACAACACCTTCTAATGATTCACATTCTTTTTTAGATATTTTTAATTTTTCTTCAAGAACTTTATAGTGTTTGATACTGTCTCTTAAATTTTGAATATCAACAAAGTCTTCTTTTAATAAAAAGTCAACAATGAATTGATAAACATTATCAATCGCTTTAAAAGCAAGTGCTCTCGTTACTAAATCAAAATATTTACTTTTAACACCTAAAGCATTTCCAAATAAACTTTCTCCTTCTTTAATTGTATCTTTAAAAATACCTGTTTGTTGATGATCAATTAAAGCTTTTTTAAATTCTTTTCTCGTCAAAACTCTTCTTTCTTCAATAAATGCTACATCGCTGATTTCACAATCAATAATTTGAAAAAAATCTCTATTTAATCTTCCACCAGCTGGTAAATCAATAACAGTTCCAATAATTTGATATTTTTCTGTTTTTTCATCATAAAACTCTAATGCAATATAAGTTGTCACATCACCATTTCTAACAAATTCATGCCCTTCAATTCCTGTTTTACAACGAATATAAGACTCTAATGTACGATTTCCAATATCACTTGCTGCTTTATTAAATTTACATTTACCAGCAGTTAAAACATATTGAATCGCATCTAAAATTGTAGATTTCCCTGTTCCATTTTCTCCAGTAATTAAGGCATTTTTATAGATTTCAAATTCTTCATTAGAAAAAGTATGCCAATTAATCAGTTTCACTTTCGTTAATGTTTTCATCGTGATCTCCTTTTTTATATTGTTGAATACGTTGATTGATTTCATCTATTTTTTGAATTGGTAAAATATAATTAATTGTTGGATAAATAATTAAACGTGTATCATCTTCGTTTAAATCACCAATACGTTCACATATATTATATCTTGACAAGAAATGATAGATATTTTTTAAATCTGTCTTTTTTAGACGTTCGTTATAAATACCAGTTGCTTCTATTTCACTATGAAGTTCCCCAAGGGAAATATGAATAAATTCAGTATCTTGTAACTCTTGTGATTTTTGAAAATAAAGTTTTCTAAGTAACAATAAAACAATTGTTTGCATTTGATTAAGATTTAAATGATTGTAATTATTTAAATTATGGATATAGATGACACGGTCTGCTTTATATAAATGAAAATCATAATCAAGCATCATTAAAAAATCTTTAAATAGTTGTTCATTTTCACTAATAAAATAATAATCTTCGCGATCTCTTTTTCTTCCACCACAAATAAAATTAACCGCTAATAATCGATTTAAAATACGTGAAAATTCTTCTTTTCTTTTTTCAGATAATAACAAATATGCCTGTGACATATTTTTCATCAGTTCATTTTTATTCATCTTCAACTCTCCTTATTATAAATTCTCTAAATTGATAATGATCTTTCTTTATAATATTTTCTTGTGGTTCTATTTTATATCGAGCATTTTGACTATAACCATAAAGCCATGTCAAAATAAATAAAGATAAATCTTTATTTTGATCATAATAATTTGAACCCAATATTGTTTCTTGTTGATCCAAACATTGTAAAACATTTTTTTCAATGGCTGTTTTTGTATATTTTTCATTTTGTTTTAGTTTTTCAATCGCCATTAAACGTGTTTGTTCATCTAATTGTGTATCTAAAATCAAATCCGTATTTTTAACTTTTTTTATTTGTCGTGGTAAATATAAAGAATTTTGATCTAAGTATTTATTAATTGAAATCGTTGCTACTTGATCAAACACTTCTGGACATTCTTGCCCTTCTTTAATGATGTCATTGATTTTTCCACCAATATCTTCTTTTACATTCATTAAAAACATAATACGATTTGTTGCTGAAGCAACAAACTTTTCATTTTTACGATTGATTTCATTAATTAAGTCTAAAATACTTTCAAAGGCATCAATAATATAAGATGTTTGTTTATAAAACAAATCCATTGCCTCTTGATAAGTTAAATCTTTAGAAAGCATGATATTTCCTATAATCGTTTCAGATGTTGCTTGATCATCTTGTATTCTTTGAATTTGAGAAATGATACTATTACGATATTTTAAAGGATGATCTTTAGTTGTTAGATTATAAAAAGCACGATCTACTATCTTTAATTGATAATCACTTAATAAAGAATCTAAAATTTGATTTAAATCATTTTTCATATTATCTTGAACAAGACGTTTGATATAACGCTTAATATTTGTATTCAAATTTTTTAATTTTGTCATTAAACTTTTTGTCATACTATATTGTGCATCAAGAATCTTATGTCCATTTTCAATATCAAAATTTTTAAACTGCGAATAAATACTATAAACCATACTTGAGTATTCTATGTCTCTGTCTTCTTCTAAATTCATTAAAGTTTCAATAATACTAATAGCATAATCTTCAAAACTAGCACACACATGATAGTTTTCCCCTACTTCTTCACTCAACCAGCCACATTCTTTTAATCTTCGATAAACATAAAAAGCACGTTCTCTTGGCGATTGACTTTGAAGTTCTTCAAGTTCAATTAAGTGACTACTAAAATATTTTGTTAACTCATAAATCAAGTTTTCTTTTAAAGATGCAAAGGATGCATCATCCTTAATATACTCATAAAGAACACAAATACATTCACTGATAACAACACGATCAGCTGTATTAAATATATTAAAAAAGTTTCTTGGTAATGTATCAAATATATTAACCATGGTTACCTCCAATCATTAAAAACTCTTTTTTATTTATAAATAGCTTTGCAATTATAACATTTTTTAAGTTATTAAAAAAGATGCTTTCGCATCTTTATCCTTTTAATCCTCTTGATTGTCGATCCATATCTTCAATAACAATATCATAGATTTCACCAAGTGTTGAACAATATTCTAAAACCTTCTATAGTTCATTTGTATGAAAATGAATTTTAATCAATTCATCATCTCCAACAGCTAACAAGCAATCTCCCTTAAAATGTGTTGTAAAATATTCACTAATTTCATTTTCATTTAAATTTTTTCCTTCAATTAATAATTGTGTATCATATTTAAATTCCAACATAGTTAGCTCCTTTATTTTAATAATGTATAAGCAATAGACGCCATGATTCGTGGTCCTTTATTAAGTACTTCTTCATTGAAATTAAATGATGTGTTATGAGGTGAAGCTGTAATATCTGTCAATAATTTCATATAAGTAGCTTTACCCCCATGAACTTGGACATATTCCATCATATAAGAAAAATCATCACTACCTCCTAATGGATTTAAATTTTCTGGAGGTAATTTTAAATCGGGCATTTCTTTAACACAAATATTTCGTATTTGATTCATAAAATCTTCATCACAATTTAAAGCAAATGCTTTCCCCATTTGTTTAATTTCAACAACAGTATCATGCATCAAAGCACAGGCGTTAATAATATCTCTTGCATAAATTTCCATATAACGATTTAATTCTGTCGTTACACCACGTACTTCTATTTCAAGTTTTGCTGTATCAGGAACAACATTTCTACCTGTTCCTGCATGAACCGTTCCTACATTGACACGTGTTTGTCCATCACTGTTTCGAGGAATCGAATGCAAATTAATAATACAGTTAGCTGCTGAAAGCAATGCATTCTTACCGAATTGCGGAGATTCTGCCGCATGTGTTGAAACTCCATGATAAATGACATCTAATTTCGTTGTTGCAAATGATTCATTCATTCCAAAATAAAGATCGTAATCTTTAACACGAGGCATAATATGCGCTGCAAAAATATAATCGACATCATCCAAAAAACCACTTTCACAAATGGATTTTGCTCCTCTTACACCTTCTTCAGCCGGTTGAAAAATAATTTTCAAAGTCCCATGTAAGTGTTCTTTAAGCTCCATCAATATTTTAGCAGTTGTTAAACCAATAGATGCATGACCATCATGTCCACAAGCATGCATCGCTCCTAAATGACAAGAAGAAAAACCTTCTTGTTTTGGATAATGCCCATCTGTTGAATCTTCAACAAGCCCTAAAGCATCAATATCAAAACGAATAGCTACAACAGGCCCTACACCGTTTTTTAAGATACCTGCAACAGCTGTCATTCCATTTTTAACTTGTTCTAAATATTTAGGATTTGCCCCTTCTTTTTTAGCACGTAAATAATTAATATTAAAAATCGCTTCTGGCGGTAATCCCATACGCGCATCTTTATCCATAATTTCTTTTCCTACTAAAACCTCATAACCTAAGTTTTCTAAAGTAGTTGCAATTTGACATGCTGTACGTATTTCTAACCAACCTCTTTCAGCAAAGTGGTGAAAATCTCGGCGCTGATTGATTGTTTCTTGATGGTATTTTTGTGCAAGTTGTTTGATTGCCTCATACATTTTTATCACTTCCTTGTTGATTTTATTATATCTCAAAATAAAAAATGATGATAGCTTTTTACACTATCATCAATAAGTAATACGATGTTTTCCATCTCTTTTTGAAATATACATTCTTTGATCACATTTATTTAATAAATCTTGTATTGTTTCTTCATCACGAATACCAGCAACGCCAATACTTAATCTTACGATATCATGATAAGCACCAGCATGTAAAATAACATGATCAAAGGCATCTTTAATATCTCTGGCAATTGAAACTGCCCCATCTTTTTGATAAGCTGGTAGAATAACTAAAAATTCGTCTCCGCCATAACGACATGGCTCCATAGTTGGATATTTTTGATGTTTAATATTATTTAAAACAGTTCCAACATGTTTAATAACTTCATCTCCAATATGATGTCCATAATTATCATTAACACTTTTAAAGTTATCTAAATCTAATAACAAAATAGAAAATGGTGTATTATTTTCTAAATATTCTTTATGCAATGTATCTAATTCTGCATGAATAAAACGTCGATTATAAAGTTGTGTTAAAGCATCAGTAGCGTTTTCTTGTGAAAGTTCAACATTAAGCTTTGTTAAAATTTTGGCTTTTTCTTGATTTTCTCTAAGTGCCTTTACATCACTTGTCATATCTTCTGTAATAACAAAAACACCGATTGTTTCTCCTTGACTATCATATAACGGATATTTTCTTGTATGTGCAATAATCGTATAGCCATCATGATTTTTTCCTTCAGTTTCTACAACATTAATTGCTTGTCCTGTTTCCATGACACGTTGTTCATCTTCAAAAGCTTGTTTAGCGTGTTCTTGTGAATCCGGAAACAAATCAAAATCAGTTTTACCAATAACTGCTTCCTTATTATTTTTAAATTGTGGATGTTTTTGATAAAACTGATCATTAACATATAAGATTTCACTTTTTCTATTTTTAAACAAAATAACTGATGATCCATCAGCATGAACAATTGACTCAATGAGTTTTAATGGATTCACCTTTAATTTTGTAAATAATTCATCAAATTCCATTTTCCATCACCATTACTATTTTATCTTTGAAATAGCAAAATGTAAAGCCTTTCATCATGTAATGTTTGTTAAAAATTTTTGATTTGGGCAGTATATATAGATTTATTTCCATTAACTAAATAAGCAAAAATACATATAATAAGAAATGCTATCATTTGATGCCCACCAAAGACTTCCAAACCTATCATCATTGGTGCTAAAAGTGTATTTGTTGCTGAAGCAAAAACTCCCGTATATCCTAAAGCTACACATAATTCAATAGGCAAATGAAAAATTGGGGCAAGTATAAATCCTAGAGTTGCTCCTATTGAAAATAAGGGTGTTACTTCTCCACCTTGAAATCCAATTGCAAGAGTTACAACAGTAAAAATAAGTTTTAAAAACCAATCATAATAAGTCACATTTCCATAAAATGATAAATCAATTAAATTTGTGCCTAAGCCACTGTATCTTCCTTTAAAAATCATTAGCCCTATCACTAATAAAATAGAAATATAACCTATTCTTTTATAGGGATTTTCTATTTTATTTTTAAAAAATGTTTTTAAAGCAATCAACGACGTTGAAAATATTCTTCCAACAATTCCCAAAATAATTCCTACTAAAATCATTAACATCATATTTTTTAAATCATTCATATTAATACTTTGTTGAATATTTACACTAAACTTTTCCAATCCTAAAAAATGCGACGTATAAGAAGCAGTAAAAGATGCTATAACCCCTGGAAGTAAAGCTTCATACTCTATTTTACCTATAACCATAACTTCCATAGCAAAAAACAAAGCAGTAAGTGGTGTTTGAAATAATCCAGCAAATCCAGCTGCCATTCCGGTAATCAACAAAATTTTTCCATTCTTAGGAAAATGAAAATATTTTGTAAAATAATGAGAGAGCGTCGCTCCAATTTGTACAGCCACCCCTTCTCTACCTGCACTTCCTCCAAATAAATGAGTTAACCATGTTCCAATCATAACTAAAGGAATAAGTGCTAAAGGAATCCCTTTTCTTTTTTGTTGACCTGTTTCAAAGACAAGTGTCATTCCTTTTAAACTCAGTTCATTAAAGTGATAGTAAAGCCAAGTAATCACTATTCCTGCAATTGGTAAAAAAGGAATTAAATACCAAAAATATTTATTTCGTATCTCACCTATTAAAATAAGTCCTTTACCAAAAACAGTATCAATACCTCCTACAACGATTCCCATAACACCTGCAAATATCATATACTTTAATAATTCTTTTTTATTTTCCATGTTTCCTCCTACAAAAAAAGCTAATCACCCTGTGTATTACACAGAAGTCATTAGCCAAATAGCGGTTTCGATATAAATCGAGGGAGAACCTCATTCCCATGGATTAAACTTATCATATTTTTTAAGATAAAACAATAATTATAATAAATTTTTATCTCTTAAAATATGTCCATTTGTATAATCAATATCATCAACATGATTGATCATTCCTTGATGATATCTCTTTTGATTAATATTATGATAACTTACAATATTAAAATGAACTTCTTGATCTACTGCAACAACGATTAAGTTTTGTCTTTTTTGATGCTCATTCTTTTCTTGTGCTTTAAAGACATAAATATATTTAAAACATTGTTTGAGTGTTTTTACAACATTCTTTATATTTTGACTATATTTACCACTTAATGAACCAATGATATTTGTTATATAAATTCCTTGTGGGTTTAAAGATTCTTTTATTCTTTTGATTGCTTCCAATGAATGAAGTTCTAACACTAAATTTTCACCAATAAAGACATCACTTAAAATAGCATCATATTTCTTTTTGTTCCTATTTATATAATCTCTTCCATTTTCAAAATAACAATGAAATCTATTTTTATTCTTATCAAATTTATTAATAGTTTCTTCTAAATAGAAGTATTTATTAGAAATATCATAAAGAACTTTGTTAATTTCAACAACATCAATATTTCCTTGATGATGTGCTAAAAAATATTTGGGATAATGAAAAGCACCACCACCAATTAATAAAACATCATTAATTTGTCTATCTTCTAAATAATTTTCATCAAACATTAAATCAAATAAATACATATATTCAAAAAGTAATTCATTTTGTAATTCTTCTTCTATATAAGTTGCTGATTCCATACCACCATCTATATCAAGAACTCTTACTCGATGCTTATCATGTCGACCATAGCTAATGGTAATATGTCCATAAGGGCTTTCTATTTCAATCTTATCGTTATACAATTCTTATTACCCTACCTTTAAAATTTAAACGGATCCCAATTTGGTTTTCCACTATCATAGTAATCACATGATTCTTGCCAAGATTTCATTTCATCTTTAATGGTATCGCATAAACATTTATAGTCATCTTTTTTAAATTTATCATGATTCATCATTGATTTATAAAACTTTTTAAAACGAGCTGCTGTTTCTTTTATAGAATTTGGTGAAGACCACATACATTTTCTAATAAAGAAATCTCTAAAGAACAAATCAACTTCATTATTAACTTCTTCATAATTTGCATTATTACGATTTAATAAATATTCATTGATAAAGAAATCAACATTTTGTATATGTTTCTTAATTGTTTTATCAGATAGATTTGAAAGATCTTCTTTAAAAATATTTAATAATTCTTCATGTTGTTTTACAATTTTTTCTTTGTCAAACGGTTCTTTAAAATACATAGACATATCTCCTTTGGTTTTAAACTATTATAATCAACTTTCTTTTATCTAATTTTATCATATTTAATAATTGTTCTTTACTAATTCTAAAAATAATTTAAAAACAGGAATATTACAACACAATTGTTGTTCATCCTGTTTTATTCCGTCTGTGGATATTTATTATAACAAAAATTTGTTAACATCAATGTACTTAAAGTATGCAATTTATATTTTTATATTTTTAGCTATAGATAATAATTGAACAAAAGAATCTCTAAACTCATCTAAATCTGAATTAGCTCCCCAACTAATACGTACTGAATTTTCTATTCTTTCAATCGGTAAACCCATTGCGGCTAAAACATAACTTGGTTTATATGACTTAGAATTACAGGCTGAACCATTTGAAATTCCACAATACTGCTTTGCAGAAAGCATTAGTGCTTCTGATGAAACACCATCAAAACAAATATTAATTGTATTTGGCATACAGTATTCTGGATTTCCATTTATATCATAGTCAATATCCATAGCTTCTAGTTCTTCCATTAATACTTTCTTTAAATTTCTACATTTCTCTATATTAGATTTATATTCCAATGATGCAAAAGAGCACGCATTTCCTAGTCCATTTACCAAAGCAACCGGAATCGTCCCCGGACGAATACCATGTTCTTGTTGCCCACCGTATATAATACCTTTTACTGGTGGAAGCTTGTAACGTTTCTTTCTAAGAATCAATGCTCCAATCCCTTGTGGTCCCCCAATTTTATGTGCACTCATAGAAAGCATATCATATTTTATTTGTTTCAATTCATCCACTAATTTACCAAAACTTTGTGTTGCGTCTACATGGAAATATACTTCTTTATCTACAAGATAATCTCCAATCTCTTGTACGGGTTGGATTATGCCTGTTTCATTATTGACGTGCATAACACTTACAATTAAAGTATCATCTCGAACATACTTTTTAACATCATTCAATAATATTCTTCCATCATTTCCTGGTTTTAAATAAGAAACTTCAAACCCTTTTTTTTCTAAAAATTTGCATGTTTCTAATATAGCTTTATGTTCTATAGATGTTGTGACTATATGTTTTTTGCCAGTTTCATTTGCATATTCAATTAAGCCTTGAAAAACTATATTGTTACTTTCTGTTGCACCACTTGTGAAAAAAACTTCATCTTTGTTAATACCGAGTAAATCAGCAACCTCATTTCTTGCTTTTTCAACAACTAATCTTGCTTCATCTCCAAAAATATGAGTTCTACTATCCGCATTCCCAATAACATTTTTATACACTTTAATCATTTCATCAAGAACACGCTCGTCAATAGGCGTCGTGGAATTAAAATCAAGATATATCATTTGCTATTACACCTCCAAAGCAAGCTTTAATAAATCATCCAAATTTTTAATAAAATTTGTACCTGACAAATAGGAAATACCTCTTTCCAAATGCAATTTAAAATACTTAGATATGGTATCGTTGTTGAGTGGCAAATCTTTAGATTGACACCATGCAATTATAAGTGCTTCATATAAATCGCTATCTTCTCCTCCAAAGGTAAACCAAGACATTTCCAAATTGCTATCTTGTATGATTGGTACATCTGTTGGAATAGAATCTTCTTTCAACGAATAACATAACGCCCATCTACACAATATATTCCAATTTTTTATACCAGTTTTTCCCTTTAAACGGGATAACTTATCTTTTGATTGATTCGATAGTTTTATTTGTTTAATTATCATACTCTACCCTCCATAAAATATCCAGAATGTATAGAAGTTGATTTTGTATCATCATTATAAACCAATGTAAATTCATCACCTACATTTTCCTTCATCATCAAATAATAATCTGATGTGATTTCTGAATCCGTAGATAGAATAATAGTTTGCTCACTTGCATTAGGAAAGTAACTTTTTATCAAGGTCTCCCTGTGATTGGAATCCAATCTTGATAACGGAGTGTCAATTATCACAGGAAGTTTTCTTTTTGAGCATTTTGCCAAAGCCCATAAAAGTGAAATAACCATCAATTGTTTTTCTCCGGCAGATAGTGAAGCTTTTTCGACCTCATCACCTTCAAAATTTATATATTTCAAATCCAAAGTTTCTTCATTCATAAGGATTTTATCAATAAGGGTTTTCTTGCTAGCTAACATTTTATAACACTGTGTCATTGTATCAGCTACTACTGTCACTTTTCTTTTTTGTAGTCGAATTTTATATTCATCTAATATATTATTTGCAATCTGAGAATACTTAAGCAAACGATCAATATCATCATTTAATTCTGCTTTCTGTAAATACGATTCGACTTTCTTCTTAAACTCTGCATTTACTGTTACAAACTTTGCATTCTGATTTTTATATTGTTCTTCTAAATAATAGATTTTAACTTCTATCTCAGTTATCTCTGCTTCAACTGTTTTAATATTTCTATATAATTTTGCTAAAGCTTTTTCATCGATATCAACAGACAAATAATTCTCAAGTTGATCTATTTCTCTTCTATTACTATTTTGCATTTTCATATGCTTTTGAGTAATATCTATTTTCTCAGAAAGTTCTTTATCTAATAAAGATTGCAGTCTATATAAAGTTGTATCAGACAAACCATATATCTCGTCTATATCACCTGATTCAGCATTTTCACTTATATACTCAATAAAATGACTCGCATTTTCCAAATTATCTGGATATTCTTTTTTGTAACTTTTTAGCATGTACCTCATTTGATATAGGGTCATAGACAAAGTCTTTTTTTCTTGTTCCAAAAGTGCTTGTTCTTCTATATCTAAAAGAAGTTTTTTAACTAAGGCCAATGGCAATTGTGAAGCAGCATCATTTATCAAAAGTTCATTACACTGATCAATTGAAGCAGTTAACGATATTTTCTTTTGATATAAGTCTTCCCTCTGTTTAACAACGTCCCCACCTTTAGCTTTATACTCATTTTTTAATAAATCTAATTTTCTGATTTTTTCATCTGCTTTCAGCTTCTTTTCTTTTATCTGCATTTCTAAATCAGTTAATTTCTTTGCTATGTCATCTTTAATAGATCTTAGTTTTTGAAGTTCTAAAACATTTTTATCGTCTGTATTCTTTTTCGTATTTCTAGCAATGATACGTCCCATATCATTGCTTAATACATCCAACACAGATATCCCTAATAGTGAGCGAATCGAATCTTTCATTTTTACATCCGTATCTTCCACAGCCATCTCAGCTATTTTTTCTCCATCAAAAAAGAAAAAATTAGATAGTCTACTGGGTAATATATTTTCGATAAACATAGACCAATTTTCTGTCAAAAAAGAATTTATAGTTTCATTTTTATATACAGTAATATCTTCTTTAATTCTTTGCCCAAGTCCATTCCATGCTCTTTTAATTCGGTATGTTTCTTTTTCTGAGGAATTTAATGAAAAATACAATTCAACCGCTGCTTCATTTGAACCGTCTGAAAGATTTATATATGATTTTAAATACTGTCCATAAGACTTAAATTTGCTTTCCTGATATGCAAAAGAATTTTGTCCGTATAAAGAAAGTAAAATTGCCTCCAAAAATGTGGTTTTTCCTCGACCATTCATGCCTCCTACAAGAACTATCGGCTTATTAGACACAAATTCAAAAACATTATCACCTGCATACACACCAAAATTATAAAGCTTTAATTCTTTTATTATCATTGTTTCGTCACCTCAGTCTGCTCTTCCTCAAACTCTTCTGATTCTTCTTTAAATGTAATAAAGAATTTCTCATTATACTTACCACCCATTGTTTTCTTTCTTTCAAGCTGCTCTCTATAATACAATGTTGCATCATCTTCGTTTGAGTAAAATGTCTTTTTTATACAAGATTCCAAAGAATTTAAAATACCTTTTCTTTCATTTACCGAATTTATACTTGCTTCAGTATCAATTAAGCTATACATCATTTCAAATGACAACTCTTCGTTTGGATATAAGTCTGCACATACTTGTCTTAAGATATCCCATTCATCTTTACCAAAAGACTCATTAGAAATCCATTCTGGATCATTAAATTCCTTTCCCGTTACTTCTTTATAAATCTCCGGTAAGGAATCATCAAATTCATGTTTTTCTTTAACCCAAATACGCCTAATACATCTTAGTTCAGGAATCGATATTAATTCTAAATTCGAAAACTCTTCTGGGCCATTTTGATTAATGTCCAACTGAATTTCAAGTAATTTTTTTAACCATTGTTCTCTAATTTCTTTGAGATACGGACCATGATGCAATCTTTCATATGTTCCGGTTACATAACCTTGCATTTTTCTAAAGCTTCTTCTTGCACGATCATTTTCTTCATCTCCGAACATATTTCTAAATTCTAACAACGGAGTCATCCAAGCCTTTTCATCATCATTCGATATCATAGCTTCCATTGACTTATCTTTTTCAACCATAGTACAAACCCAACATCCAAATCGACTTTTTCCACAGCTAGGAAGATCCTTATCAACCATCATTGGACATTCATTATCCTCTGTAGCACTCATATACAAAGTTTGTAATTCATGATTTGATAATCCCCATGGATTTTTATATTGCATAAGGAAAATCCAAACATCATCATCTTTCCAATTCTCCAAAGGTGAAAAAACAAGTTCATTTGCCAAAGTAGGATTAGGACTTAGCAATTCTCTAACCCTTAATTTTTCATATTTAGCCATAGTTCTCGCACGATTTGTACTCTCCGCTTTTCTCGTTCCAATAACTAAAATGATCTCACCATGTTCCGCAATTTTATTTTTTATAAAATTATTAACAGGTTGTATCTTTAATCGATCAGTGCACCATCTTAATTTTTTTCTTGGAAATGGATATCCTCTTCCTATTAAATTCACCCAAAAAGTATTGTTAGTTTCGGGCGTTAATCTATGTGTAATAAAAGGTAAATTCTGATCATTAGCCGAGTTTTGCATTATTTCTAAAGAATGTTCTACCCATTTAGAAATAATAGGAGATTCAACAAGTGTATCCGTATTTATTATATGAACTGGTTTTTTTAATCTTTCCGGATTCATTTCTTTTAAAGACATCCACACTAATTGCAATGTTGCTGTACTATCTTTACCGCCGGAATATCCTATAACCCACGGAATATCATCAGCTAAATACAATGCTCTTATGGTGTCCTTAAGATTTTCTATTTCTTCTTTTGATATTCTTGCATCATATATTTTTTCATCTTTCATATTTGTCCTCTATTCTCATTGAATTCTTTTTCAATGCTTTTTTCTTTTTCGGATAAATTTAGTTCAAGTGATATTTTCAGCATATTTGTTGCAAGTGTTATAGCTTTTTCATTATTGATCATTCTGCCATTTTCTTTGATTACTCTAAGATACCAACAATCGGCATTTCTAGACCAATTTATTTTCTTTAAGCCACATAAAACATTTGTCATATCAATATCCCTATTCTTGTAAAAATAATTTCCCAATTTACCAAACGCTTGCATAATAACAGCTTGAACAACTAAAAGTTTTTCTCTTAGTTCCTTTTTACTAAGCTCCTTATTTTGTAGTTCTATCCAAGGAACTACATTATTAGAAATGGAACTCCAATATTCTATACAAAAATCCTCAAATTTATTATTGCATTTTCCTTTTGATAAAATCCTCTTATTAGCCGTATATATAGTATTTAATGTAAACAATGATGAAGAGTACTTTCCTAAGATATCCTTTTCTTTATCTACATACTTGTTTAAAAATGGAACGCTTTCTACGATTTTTCTAGTCGTTACCGCCAATTCATCACGAGAATCATATAATTCAGCAATGGAATTTGATGTTTTAACAGCATGCTTATTAAGATCTGTAAATATCTGTTGGCTTTGTTTTAAACCAAGGTCTTTATAAAAAACTATAGAAATTGTTTCATCTCCTAAATTAGGTTTTTCAAGTAATGCTTGCTCTATTGCTGCTTTTCGATGTTGACCATCATTAAGTAAAAAATTTGCATCTAAAGAAATTTCTAATATACCTAAATTTGTATCTCCGTAAGGAACAAAGTTAAACTCCCCATCAATAGAAGCTGCCAGTGCTGAAAAAACATAAGAATTTTCATTTTCCAAAATATATCTTGAAATAACTGGTATTCTTGATTCATTTACACGTCTTTGAGCTCTATACTCTGGCAAAATATAATCATCATCTCCAGAAAATAATTTTTTAAGCATTTTCAAAGGAATCATGGCAATATAGTATTCTCTATTTGCTTGAATTCCTCTAACAACTGGAAATTTATAACAATAATTCATTTTTTCTCCTCAAATCAAAATATACTTAAGTAGTTTTTTATTGCTACTTAAGTATATTGTTTTTAGTACCTAAAGTCAATTATCTAAGACTAATTTTTAATGCTTAACATGATATTAGAAGATAAATTTTCTTTTCGAATCCAAGCAATAATTGGATCTGTTAAATCTAACAACGAAGCATTCCTATCTTTAACTTTTCTTAGGAAGCCAGCAATTTCAGTATCAAATTCCATTTGAGAAAGAATATCATCCGCTTTTATCTTTGCCTCATCGAATGCCTCAGATGCATTTTCATCTGTTGGCCAATATGAAAAATTATTCAAATGTTGTAATATTCTATTGATTTCTTGTTTTTCATTACTCACTAACTTTAGAATTCCAAGTTCTTCTTTTATCCCTGCTAGGAACTCATCTGTTTGAGTTTTCCATTCCATTTCCATTTGTTCTCGTAATTTTTTTACACTATCACGGTAACGATCAGGAGCGGTAACCACTTTATTCTCAAAAACAGATTTTGAATATTCGATTACTTTTTTAAGCTCTTTTTCCGTTTTGTCAGAAAAATTTACATGGCTATATCTGCTACAGATTACGTATCCTTTAATTACCGGAACAAAATACTTTGCATAAGCATCGAAGAATGTATTATTTCTTCTGACAACGTTTTGATACTCGTTATTCTTTTGTTTGTTTTGGGACACTTCTGCCATTAAAACTCTACTTTTGTTTAATCTCTCCTGTAACATATTAACCCTCCATCAATTTCATATCCCTTTCAAATTCTGTTCTATTTTGTTCAAATCGTGGGTCAATATCATTCGACCAAACACCGCTTCTAGTTAGTTTTTCTTTTGCTATATTCATTTCTGAATATACAGAAGAGTTGTCTCTATCTACCAGTTCCAAAAAACTTAAAAATTCTTTTGCTATTTTCATAGGATTTGAAGAATAGAACATAATCTTTTCCAAAATTGACATACAATTTAAGTTTGTATTAAGAGCTATTATTGACTTGGCAATTTCGGAACCTCTATTTTTAAATGAAATGGCATCATCGGTTCTTAAAGGAATATTAATTCCATATGTTTCCGTGTCTCTATAGAACTCTATAACTTCATTCAATAAATCTTTTATATCTTCTGTTTCTATTTCTACATCTTCCGGAAAGCAAAAATATTTCATAATATTTTTATAGAGTTCTTTTCCTTCTTCTATTTCTGTCGAAACCGCCTCATCTACTTTCGATAATATTTTCTTCAAATATTTTTTAGATTTATTTCTCTCATTTATTACATCAGAATCAGAATCAATCTCATCAATAGCAATCTCAAAGCTTTCTTTTTTTAAATCTTTGAATACATTATCCAAATAATTGTAGTTAATTATTTTTCTTCTAGCATTTTTTTCATTACCCTGAATTAAATTAAAATATCGATGAGTTATATCAATATTCTTTAAAGCATCATCTGACGCATACATGAAATTTACTAAATCAATCCATTCTCTTGAATGTCCATCTAATGGTCGTTTTTTATAAGAAATATCATTATTTAACAAAAGATCTGTTTTTATATCGCTCATTTTATTCGCATGATAATCACCATTTAGTAATCCTCTATAAACCTCTGCAATAATAGAGCACTTTAGATAATCTGGATATTTTTTTGTATCATCATACGCCTTTACTACATCAACAAATCGTTTCTTGTTTTTTTTCTAACCAACAAGTTACAACTCTAAGACTTGAGGCCGCTCCTTCAAAATCCCATGAAGAATACTCAGTGTTACCAGCTCTCTTTTTACCAAGATGAAAGCTTTTACCAATCGCCAACAATAGCTGATATGTTTCATCATCATCTTTTAAAAGCACGAGTCCTTTTCCTACTTTTTTATCCTGTCTTTCGATTTCTATTAGATCGTAATTGGACTTTTCTACCATCTGAACTGATATGAGTGGAACACCTTCTTGTTGCCAAGCAATATTAGCAAAGATAAATTTTTGAAGTTCATCTCTTACTTGATATGCCTTTGTAAAACTTTTTTTATCATAATGCCACTCAGATAGTATTTTTGCAAAATCTTCGAAGCCCTTATTTATGACAGGCTTTTTTATTGATTGCTTAGTTTCAGAATGCAAAGTAGCTTGAGTAGGAGCTTCTTCTGTTGTAACTTCATCAATCGGATTATTTTCATAAGTTACATTATCCAAAGAAATGCCTAACAATCTTTCAGCAAATGTAGTTAAACCAAATTCTTTGAATACTGTCGTATTAACTCCGCCAATATACCCTTTGATGCTAATGTCTAAACTTCCATCTCCCCAGTATCCTAAAATGGCAAACACTTTCTTAGTAAAAATATCTTTTTCATCTTCTTTTAACTGCATATTCACTACAGTATTTTTAATTCTATCAATAACATCAAAATTGAGATTGGGTTTCTTAGAAAGTAGAAATTTAGGAAATGAATTTTTATCTTGAATCACACTTTCTACCGCTGGCTCAATAATTTTTCTTATAATATATCTAGGGGTTTTATGCACATCAATACTATTGTAAAGATTGATAATAGATTTTTTTGTAAATGGATACAAACTTATTTTTTTACCAAGATAAGTATAGGAATCCCACTTTTCAACCTCTGTTTCTTCATGTACTGGATATTCACTATCTATAGCACCATCTTGATACCACTTTGTTATGATGTCCGTATTAAGCGACATTACATTCAGATACTTAGCAACAAATTGAATTAAATCATCTTGAATATTTCCAATAGCACCATCTTCAATAGTTATCATAGTGGTAATTCGGTCTAAATAATTTGAACGAAACTCTCGAAAATATTCTGTAGTAGTTCCTATAACAGAAGTTAATCGACACATTTTGTCTATTTCATTTGAACCAGTATGCTCTACAATTAACGCATCCAGTAAATCTCTATTTATTCCTGTGCAAGAAGTTATGTCTTCAATTAATAGTGTCAGATTTTTTCCTTGAGCATATAATTCTTGCCTAATCTCTTTAAATATCTGTTGAAAATCCCCTGGTTCTAAACCTGCACAAGCTTTAATTACCGGTTCAACTTTCGAATTCATATATTCAACCAGAATTTTAGGGTTGCAATCCTCATCAGGAAAACTTCCGTCAGCTTCTGGCAACAATTTGTTAGCCATTTTTACAGCCCTTTTGCTCGCATTATTTCTCAACTTTATATTGAAATCGTAGTCTAGCACAAAATCATCTACATTAAATAATGCAAGAACATCTTCACCTAATTCACTATTATTATCAACTATTTTGCTATAAATACGCTCTATTGGTCCGCCAGCCATAAGCATTTTTTCTTCAAACTCTGAGCTTGATAACAATTCCCTAAATTTTTTTCTATCACTTAATGATAAAATTGACTCATCATCATCAGCAATTTCAACTAAAAACTTATGATAAATTTCATATTTAAATTTTTGTTCGCTTACATTTTGATTAGCTTTTACTAACCTTTCATATATATCTTTATTTTTAATATTTTTAACTTCTTCAATGTTAAGAAATTGTTTAATAGTACCTTTCAAAGTATTGTCACTTCTACGAATCATTAAAACAACATCATTTTTTGTTTCTTCTGTAGATAGTTTTGCTTCTATCCATCGAATAAAATGTGATTTCCCAGAACCACTCGAACCATCTACAACAATTAGTTGATGTTGGTCATACTTTGAAGAATCTTCAAAATATTTATTAAATATTTCATCTTCAGAAATATGTTCTGAAACAGGAGTTCCTGATAAATCATTCGTTACAGTTATTTTTCTAAATGGAACATGTGTCGATAAAAAATCAGCTTGCGAACTATTAATCGAATCAACATTCAACACGTCTCTTAATCTTGTTAATACAACTTCTTTATTCATGATTTTCTCACTCCTTTGTATACTATATGGGTGATTTCATCTGTGAATTCGTGCGTATTATCACAAAATAATCTCCATTTTTCTTTACTATCCAAATTCTTTTTTAGCACAATTTCTTTTTCATCATGCATTTGTCTCAATGCATTAGACATTGCTAGGTTTAATTCTTTTATATCCATAGCATTTTGCAAGGCAACCGAAGCATACGGATAGATCTTTTCGACAAATTCTTTTACAGAGTATTCTTTATTCTTTTCTAAATCAGACATAGTACAAAAGTCTCGTAACGCTATATGCATATTAGGTAAGAAGAACATAGCTGCACCTTCTTGAATATAGCCAAAACCTAAAAATGAAACCCAAAATCTACTTCCAAGCATCATCTGCTCACTAACCAACGAAATATCCTCTTTTTCTTGTATATCTCGTCTAATATTAACGTCTGTCAAAGTCTTATATTTTAACCACTTATCATTTGATTCTAAAAACGATTTGACAATTTTAAAAAAATAAGTATCCTGATTCTTAAATACCATTGAATTACAATATAAACGGAATGTATTGTAATTTTTTAATACTTTTTTTTCGCCAATAAATTTTAGTTTATCATCTTCTTTTTCAATCAACTTCAATTCTTGAACGCATACTTCTCTTATAGCTGGATAATACGATGTTGAGCTAGAATTTAATCCTTTAGGTTCCATTTTTCCCCTTAAAACAGAATCTTTTATATCAGATTTTGATACCAACTTACACAATTCAAAAACTCTCTCTGGTATTGGCTCAGTTTTAATGTTATTGTCAAACATATCTTTCATCTCCATTCATTTTTAAGCTTGTTTATAATGCTGAATAACAGCTAATTCTGATAATCGTTTATTCTTATTCATAATAAATGGATCATCTGAAGAAAATAATATAAACCTCATATTTTCTTCATTGATGCATTTTTCAACTATATTTATTAGTCTATTTTGCATAGATACATCTGTCGGTAAACAAATGCCAATCACCCCGGACAAATAATATCTATTTGATGAAATCAACTCAATAAATTCAATGTAATTACAAGTAAATAAGCTTGAAAAGTTACCATCTAAGTTTTCGGTAGATTCAACTACTTTCTCCATCATATATTTATCGGAGACGAAAGCATTAATGCCAAATTTAATAGCACTATATATTTCCTGTTCAATACATTCACATGTAATCAGCATACACTTTGTACCAAACATGTAATCATTAATACCTTCGCTTATAGAAGGTAATGGCTTTTTTATATCAACTTTTAATGTTTTTAAATCTTCAAAATTTATAATTTCAGTATGTTCATTGCATCCAGCACAATAATCACTTGTTTTCCTATAAATTTTCGTGAACATGTCCGACCAGCAGCATTTACCTACTTTATTCAAATTGTTTCTCATTAATAAAAACTCATGCTCCGTATTTTTCCATTCGTTGTTCCTAACATAGTCAATAATCGAAAATGTTTCTTCGTTATTCGATAAAATCTTACGTTCAAGAACAGTAATATAGAAGATATATTTATGATTAACGTACTGTATATCATCAATTGTTATAAAACCATTACGTCTCAAAAATAAAATCACGTATACATTCCAATTGATATCTTGACTGCTTATTAAATCTATAAATTCTTCATCAGAATTGTAATTTGGTTTAACATAAGTATCAATCATATATTGTGAATTATGAAGTGGCTGTGTTTTCGTACTTAAAAGCATACTGAACCATCTTCCTATTAATTTTTCAGTTGTAATTACCTTACTTACAAAATTAAAAGCTGAATCAACATCTTGATTAGTATATATGATTGTACTTAAACAAGGGAGCCCATCTCTTCCGCCTCTTCCTGCCTCTTGATAATATTTATTTGGGTTTTCAGGTATGTACGTGTGCAGCACAGTTCTAACATCCTTTTTATCAACCCCAACTCCAAATGCACACGTAGCAATCATTAAATCAAAATCACAATTTTTCCATGCTTCAATTATCTGAAGTCTCTCTTCATTTCTAGTTGCACCCGTAAAAGTTTTGGTGTTATTATAACCTCTCTCTGCCAATTTTATCTTAAGATTTTCAGCGTCATCAGGCGATTTAACATATACAATCATTGGTCTTGGTAAGACATCAATCGCAGAATATATTTTTTTAAGCTTTTCACCATAGTTATCACACTTTATAACATCAAATCTTGTTTCATGTCTCAATCTTTCACAACGTATTTCAATCCATTTCTCCATGGTTGAATAAAACATTTTCAGTTGTCTTATTGTTTTATCGCTATAAGTAGCTGAAAGCAAAAATGTTCTTAATTCGCTATTTGTATTAATGAAATTTTTTCTTAATGCGTCTAAACATTGAAAATCAATTCGAAATGAAGAGCCCCATTCAATGATAATATGAGCTTCATCAACAACAATATTTTTCAAATAATGATTAGAATTTGCTTCTTCTATTTTTTCTCGTAAAAACTTATTTTTAATCAGGCTTTCCGGCGAGATAAACAACATCCTTGCAGTTTTATTCTTTAAAGCTATATAAAACTCATCTAACAATGAATCGCTGTGATAGTAAAAAATTTCATTATCCACATCTGATTTGATAATTTCTTTTGCATTATAATATTGGTCTAACATCAAAGAAATTGTAGGGACAATTACAATAGTTAGCCCTAACTTTTGATATGCTATCGTTTGTGTAATTAAACTTTTTCCACCACCTGTTGTCATAGAAACAAGACAAGAATAGCCGTTCGGAACTCTTAGTGAACCGATTACAGCTAATTTTTGTTCATTACTTTTAAAATATTTAAACCCAGTTGTTTTTCTAATAAAACCATTTGTATATAACGAATGTATAGAATCTTGTTTTTCTTCAACATAGTTTTGCATATATAATTGCTTTATGAGCGTACCATTAAAAAAAGAAGGGATAGTTAAATTTACCCATATTTTTCCGGACTCACTATCATAACGTAATCCCAAATCTTCAAATTTTGATGAAGGTTCATAGTTAGAAATGTAAATATACATTTTTACTATCATCAGATAATTACGTAAAGAACATTCAAAGTCCACCTTATATATTTGATTATCCAGTAATTTAAACCAGATTTTCAAAAGCCTTTGTGCTGTATTAAAAACATACTCTTCTCTAGAATTATTAAAACAAATAGATTCATCGAGTTGAATTATTTTGTTCTTATTTATAATATTTTGCACAAGTTCATGAATTTCTTTATCATTCATTGATTAACCTCACATAACAAGCAGAATCTAACCCCAACCTTGGGTTTGAGAAACACTTGAAAATCACTTCATTTATTCCGTCATCTTCTGATAGTCCTGTTTGTAAATAGTAATTTGATGTTGCTTTTTTAGCTCCGCTATTTTTTAATAATTCTGCTCTTAAAGCTCCTAATTGTTTTTTTAATTTTTCAGAAATCTTCTTCTTTACTGTTTCTAATGCTTTCTTATAGTTTTCATCAACCAATTCTTCCCATTTTTCAGGTGGATAAATGCTAGCAAACATATCCATGCTTGAATTAAGTCCAGATCTTTTTCCAAGGTGTTGGAATTTTTTTCGGTTGACATTATCTGATGTCATTAAATAATTATAAAGTTTTAGAATTTCAGATTCCTCTACTGACTGGCTATCAGAAACAGAAACTGCACATTGAAATTGTTCAATAGGCATAAATCCTCTGTATTTATCAATGAGATGTATTGATAATCCTTTATTTAAAATTTTGACATCATCTGGATATAAATTCCATGTAAAAATAAAGCCTTCCCAATTAATACTTGTTTTGCATGCGAACGCTGCACATGTTCCTTTATAAGAATTCAATGCATTATTAACGATACTATCAAAAATAGGATCACCCGGTGCAAAAAAATGGATATAGTCATTATCAAGTGCAATTTGTCTATCAAATGTTCCTTGAATATAATTGTTATCTGCATGAATAGCTCTATCTCCATTCATACTGCGAACTTTATTTTGTAACTGATTTATCTTATCACTAATCATCAACCTAATATTCGGTGGAACAAGCAATGAATTATAAGCCGATTTAAGAGAAAAAGAGGATGCATCAAATCTTACCATTGTATTTCCCAATTCATGTCCTCTAAATCCTGACAATGAAGACCATTTCATCATGGAATCACCAAATAATTGCTTTTCATTTGCAGCATACATTTCTCTTGTGTTATCCATAATTCGATTTATCGCTTGATACTTGTACTCAGCAACATCAAAATATCGTTCTTTTTTAATTATCTCCTTTAAACCATCTAATTCCTTTTTTACAGCTTCAATAATATTTACTAAACCATATTTAAAATCTGAACATAAAGCTCTGATAATCTTTTCATCCATAGAATTCATTATTATTTCTAAACCGCTTTGAGATTTTGTAAAAATTCCGATACCTTCGTTCCAAAATGAAAATAAATCTTCTTCCAGAGTTTCTTGAGAATAACAGGCAACAGAAACAACTGGTTTGTTTTGTTCTCGTCCAATTCTATCTAATCGACCTATTCGTTGTTCTAAATCATTTGCATTCCACGGAAGATCAATATGAACTAAAATATCAGCGTTCTGGAAGTTTCTACCTTCACCTCCAGATTCATCGGATAATAAAATCCAATAATCTTCATCAGTTTCAAATCTATATGCACTAAGTTCACATTCATCAGAATCCATATTTTTTGAGAAGAAAGCACAATGGTTTTCTCCAAAATAATTCGTAAATGCTTCCTTATATAGAGAAAATGTCTCATCAAAGTTTGTAAAAACTAAAACTTTCTGTTCATTAGCTTCCTGGTCGATGAAATCTATAATATTATTAATTCTAGATTCGTAACCAGTTGGATCTTCCATATACTTGTTTATATTTCTCAAATTGTCAGTTTCTTCTTTTTTCCATTCGCCAGCCAACTGTAATAATTCTTTTGGAACATCAAGAATTGTATTTTTTAGTTCATTTTGAAACGCAGCAGCAGAACTAAAGAACGAAGATACGACACTTTTGTAATGTTGTAAAAAAGTATCATAATCCACATTGTTTCTCTCTATCCAAAGAGCTAATTCTTTATATATGTTATATTCTGTATTATTAAAATTAGTCTGCATATCATAAGATATTTCAATCAACTCTCTTGAATTATATTCCTCATCTTCATCTCGTCTGTTTCTAATAATCGATTTTTCAAATTGATAATTTTCACACACATAAGCAATTGCAGACTGAATTCTTTCTATCCCAAAATCAGAATTTGTATAGTCAACTTTATTACATAAGCTTTTAAACATTTCATCGTTAATTAGTTTATAGATTTTTTTTAAACCATCCATAATATCTTCAAACGATTCCTCTGTTTCCTCTGTATGTTTATTGGAACCATCTTCTATTTCTTCAATATATGAATCTAAATCTTCCAAAACTTCATGAACTCTTCGTATAACGTCTCCTTGAAGTTTAAGTAATTCTTCAAACTTTTCGTCTGACATTTGCTCGTATTTCTTAGGTTGAATTAGTTGAAGTAATTTTTTATACTCATCTTTCCTTCTCTGTACTGGTGTTGCACTTAACATTAGTATATTTTTTGCACGTTTGCTAAGATTCAGCAATAGTCTATACTGAGCATTATCTCGTAAATATTTATGTACTTCATCAGCAATTACAAAATCATATGATTCTTTAGAACCCGTAATAGTATATGGTACTGTATTTTCACAATACTTATTCATTCCTACTAGATAAATGTCATTGTTATTAACATCTTTATCGGTAAGAATATGGAATTTATATGCCATTTCTATTCTCCACTGCTCAACTAAAGCATCTGGAACTAAAATCAAGATTTTAGAATTATGATTGTCTTTTAAAAATACTTTTAAAATTGCTAATGCCTCAATAGTTTTTCCCATCCCTACTTCGTCGGCAATCATATTTCTACAAATACCGTCTTGAAGACATCTAACAATAGTCTTTAACTGATGAGTTTTTAAGAAAATTTTGCACCCTGCAATTTCAGCAAAACCATATAAAGAATTATTAATTATATGCATAGTTTTACTTACAACACTTCTTCCAAAAAACCACATTGGATTTTGAAACTCATACTGTTTTAATTGCTCTAACGGTTTTACATTACCATCATTATATGAACATTCCAAAACGGTTTCGGATAAACATTCTATTTGATCAGATTCAGATTGTAGATAATAGTAATACAACCCATCTTCTTTTTTCTTAACAGAAGACTTTACTGTGTATCTTGCTTTTTTATACTTCACTATTGCTCCATTTCTGATTTTACAATGAGACACACTATGTAAGTTGTATTGTTTATTATCTGGTTTTGGATAAAATTCTCCTATTCCTGTAACATCAAAGAACTGAATTTCAACCAACTCAGAAAACTCATCTATTGATTTGACTTTTCCAATAGCATAATCACGTGAATATTTTTCTTCATCAATTGGACACCTTACAAACATTCTACTTTTAATCAATGCTATTCACCTCCTGTATTTGCCCCATATTCTAGGCAAATATCTTTACTCGCACAATACAAGCAATGTTTACCATGCTTGCAATAGAAATTTTTATCTATCAAAGCCTGTTTAACTTCTTCATCTTTTGGAACATCTAGCATTTCTTTCAATGAAATATTCAAAAAATGTTCTTTTAAATGCATTTCTCTATCTATTTGATTCGATACAATCGGAAACATATTTTTATTTTTGTTATATTTTTTCATCGAAGAAATATAACCATAAATTTCTTTATAAACAGAAGATATTAGCTGCGTTTTTTCTAACTCATCAGATATACGAAATCTGACTTCAATTACGTCATACTCTTCTTGAATTGATTTTTTTATAATTTCATCACTGTATGGTTTTCCATTTAGTTTCTTTTTCACACTGTTTCCAATTAATATTTTCAAATAAGAATGAATTAAAAATCTATCACGAAAAATGGTTCGTCCTTGTTCAATACCTTCTAAAGCAAAACGATATGGACATAATTTCAATTTCATCTTATCCTCAGCTGAAATTAACTGTATTGCATCCTTAATATCTTCTTCTTCAGATTCAATAAGCATATGCCCTAAATAATTGTTTGAAGTATAAGATGAATAATTCCTAATATTTACCCCCAATAAAGTTAACATATAAAACAAATCATTCTCTTTATTTTCTTCTGTTTTAACGTAACTAAGTTTACAGCCAACTCGGTTAAATTCTAAACCATACAGCAAAGCATATCTTTTAAAATTACGATATTCCATTTTGGATTTTAAAAATATCTGGTACTTTAAATCAAGAGCTTGATAACTATATTCAAAGAATTTAATATCTAAAGGCCACGGTAGTCTCTCATCTTTTCCTGTGCAAATATCCTTATCACTTAAACAACAAAAGTGGTAACATGTTTTTTCAGGATCTTGAGTTGCACTTCTAAGTATATCTCCATCAATTTGATCAAAATTTCTTACAATCCAATGTGCTCCTCTTGCTGTATTTTCATCCTGACTTAGATAATAACTCATTGTATGTTTCAAGGAATTAAATGTCCCATTATCAGGCAAATCAGACTCCTCTAATCTTGCTAATAATTTTTCAATTACAGTATGCATTTCTTCGTCTAACTCATTGATATCTCCTATTCGAGAGATGATAAAAGAACGAATTCTTTTATAGAATCGCCTAAAATTATCTCCTTCTTTGTCAAAATCACAAAAGAACGAATTAATTATTTGTTCCAATTCTATTAATGCATTTTTTAATTCTTGTAAAGAATCTAAATCTACATTAAAATATCCAACCTTATCTTTATCTTCGTGCTTCTTGTTAGCATTTTTCATTAATTGATTTATTTTTTCATTAATTCCAGTTATTGTATTTTCTTTCTCTACGTATGGTTCCACTATGTTAAATATACTGACAAGTTGACCGGAATTACGCTCATAAATAATTCCTGAATTTAAACACTCTTTTATATCTGAAAAATTTTCGATTTTTACAGACTTTGTTTCATAATCCCACATATTCGTAGTTGATACAAAGAAGTGTCCAATTGGGTAATCCAAAAAATGCCTTTCTCCAAATTGTTCCGGAAAATAAGCTCTTAATATATCATTAACTTTTCCAGATGCAGAATATAACTGCTCTTCCATAAAAGCTAATGGATTGTTTATGTGTGAATTTTGTCTGTTAGTTTTCTTTGCTTTATCAAAAAGCATAGCAACATAATTTGCAAATTCGGTTGTATTATCAAATTCAATTACTTCTAAATTATTTAAAACTTTATTCTTATCTATAAATTCTCCATTTGATAAATGTCCAATATAATCTGCTAAAACATTCGATTGATACGAATTAATTAACAAAGGCATTGGTACAAATTGATTATCACTTTGATTATTAATAGGTAAATCAAAAATGGAGTATATATTCATCCATGTATCATATACTGATGAATACTGTTTTTGGTAATTAAAAAGTAATATCACATCTTTATACTTGCTAATATCTTCTATTGCCACCAACATTGCTGGCGTAAATTGATGAATACCATGAATGACAATTCTATTTCTATCAATAACATTTAAATCTACATCTTTTTTATGATAAAGTAATGCGTTATCAATAGCTTTTTCAACAAACGATTGTGAAGAAGCTCTTTTAAAAGAAAAAGCAGAATTTTGTTTTTTATCAATAATTTTATATAATTCCACAAGATATTGTTGATCAATATTAAGTTCTTTTTTATTCATTAAATGTGAATCGAGTTCAAGTTCCTTAAACATCCTAAAACACGAAACAATAGATTTAGTATTGAATAATAAAGATCTCTTAACATTTTCAAGGCATGTTGTTTTATAATCTAATTCACTGATTGCATTATCAACCTCCATAATCTGACGAATGTTGGTATTGATGCTTTCCCAATCCTCATAAAGTGCATTTATAAGACTCTTAATCGTTGCGGTTGACTGCCTATTTTTAAAAATAGGATATGTTTGATTCATACCATTAACCATTGTTTGTGAAACACAAAAATGAGCACAGTCTTTTATTTCATTCCAAAATGATTCGCAATCTATTTCATATGGATTTGAATATGTGTAAATTTTTAGTCCCATTCTACATTTCCTCCAATAGTTTTCCCCAATTGTTTCCATTCGAATCAATTTTATTGAACCACACAAACTTATTAATTGCTCTTGTTAACGCAACATATAAAATTCGAGATTCCTCCATCTCATTTTCCAGAATTTCATCGTCTGTATTGAAATATTCATTACATATAGACTCACCATTCACACTAAAGCAATATCCAACTTTTCCATTAACATACGTAATATCCAATCCATTTCTATGCATTGTATCGATAGAATCTGTAGTAAAAGGAATTATTACAGTATCATACTCTAATCCTTTAGATTTATGAACAGTAGTACATACAATTCGAACATAATCTCCACCATCAGAAATAGATTTTGAAGCTTTTTCTGAGCCTGTATTGATTAAAATATGAAGAGATTCATTTATAGAATCTAATGTTAAATAACTATATTTTCCCTCTTTTGATAAGTCTTCAAATACCAAATCATAATTTGTCCTATAATACTGTTGCTTAGCTTCGTCAAGAGAATATGTTTTCCATGGTTTTGAAGCTTCATATATTTTTCTTAAAACCATCAAAACAGGTTTACTTTGAACTTCAAAAACTAACTCATTCCAGCTTAAATTTATAACATTTAAATAAAATTCATCGAGACATTTGATTAAAAAGTTAAGTTTTTCATTTTCTTGCATCTTAATTAATTTTTCAACAGGAAATTTAATATTAATATTATTTGATAGCAGTAAATCAAATAAATAAACAGGATTTCTTGAATTTGATAAAGCAGCCGTTAACTTACACAAATCAATACTTGGCTGTATTCGATATAAATCTCCATTTGAATCATTTTCAACCAAAACAATATCTTGGTTCTTTGCTTGTCTTAATATTTTCGATATTTGAAAATTTGTCCTAACTAAAATCGCAATGGTTTTTTCGGATAGTGACAATTTAGAAAAAGAAGAATTCGATTCAATTTCAGATTTTCTCTGTTTTATTTTATCAAACAGTATTTTGTAAATATCATCATCTTCTTTGCTGTATTCAATTTGTTCAACCAATTCATCAGATGACAAAAATTGATTTGTAATAACCCCTACGAGTTTATCTTTATTTTCAATATAAGGTATTAAATTTCTTTTTCCTAAATAATTAAACAGTTCTGAAAACCGCTCAAGCAGACGCATATCTGTACGATAATTAATATTTAGAGCATATTCTCTCCATTCATTTCCACTACAACCTATCTTATTAAATGCATCCATAGTGGCTCCTCTAAATCGATAAATACTTTGCTTTAAATCACCAACTATAAAAAACTTAAAACCTAACTTTTTCTGCATAGCTAAAAATGCAGCTATTTGTGAATCGTCTACATCTTGAAATTCATCTATGAAAATGTATTTGTATTGATATAGATTTTTATTAAATGATTCATCTTCTACACATCTATTCAAATACAACATATATTCCGTCAAGTTAACTGAATTGTTTTCATATAAAAAACTAGAAAATGCTTTTTCAGTTTTAATAATAACCTCTTGGATTATTTCTTTCATATAAGGCATTTTAGCAATAGACTGACCAAAGACATCTTCTGTTGCTTCTTTTATGTCATACCCTTTGTTGTATAACATATCCGCAAATTTCAACAACAATTTTCTAAAATCATAAATGCTTCCAGGAATATTCCCAAAAAACATTGGCTCTTCTTCATTTTTCTTTTTTAGATATTCATTAAAATATTGATCAAATATTTTTTGCTTATTGTAAGTACCGCTGACAGTAGAAAAATCGACACCTATTCCTAATGGTAATGATGTATCTTTAATTACCAAATTTGAAAAGCTATGTATTGTAGATATTCTCATATTTTCTATACCTGCTATCATATCCAAATACTTTTTATTGCGAGTCAGAACAAAATAATTCATAAAAGCTTGTTTTAATCTGCTTTTCATATTTGTAGCTGCTTCTGTCGTAAATGTAAGCATAGCAATCTCATTTTTTACATCGAGAATATTAGCATTACTAGCTTGATGACAAATAAAGGATATTCTAGAAATCATTGAAAATGTTTTTCCTGTGCCTGCTCCTGCCTTTACAACTATGTTTTTATCGATAGGAGCATGTTCGACCATATATTGCTGTAAATTAAACTTAGAATTATTAGCGATATATTGCAGATCGTTTTCTCTAGTTTCATCAATTAATCCGTTATAAATAATAAAGTTAGAATCTATTCTTTTCGATAAATTGCTTATAATGTATATTTCAAAATTGAAGAAGCTAACTTTCTCACCAATTATCTTCATTTTATTCTTCTTATTTGAATTGATTATAAAATTACGTCCATTTAGATATAATCCATCTTCATCAAACTTGCTGAGAATATTTTGAACAATCTGCTCTACTTCATCTTCTCGTGAAACAAAAATAAGTTGTTTAATCCCAGAAAAATATGAAAACACAATATTAGAAATATCAGAAATCGAAATGCTATTTGAATATACTCTCAATTCCGAGTATGGTACGCTAACGTCATTACTTACTTCTTCTATGACTTCAAAATGTTTTCTGCATATTGTGTACACATCACCAACCATTTTGTCATATACTGTTTGATTTGACTTTTGGTATACAGATGCAATTTTTTTTGCAAATTTCGTCGGATTTTCTATATCTTCTTTGAATAACGTGAACTCAGGTTCTGAAACAATATTTAGTCCACAATGTCTATATTCGTTTTCAGACAAAAATGGATAACAAACCATATCCACAACTAAAGGATTTATACAGTACTTATTATTACAAGTATTTACTAGAGCAAATTTATAACTTCGAGCTTGTTTTTTGGGAGAACCGACTGGATTTGAATATAAATTAGTCTCAATAGTATCAGGATTAATCACTCTAATAATGTTTGAGTAATTCCATCCTTTCACTTCAATAATAAGCATTCCCATATGTTCAATAAGTAAACAAAAATCAAATTGCTTACCATTAATTTCACGATTGTAATAACAGATTACTTCATCAGGCAAATTCGACTCTATACATTCGTATACCTTTTGTTCGCCAGCATATGTTTCATCTTTTATATCCATCATCTTTGCCATAACTTCGTTCTCCCTCTGTTAATGATTGTATTAATTTATAAAAAAATTCGCCCGTACAATCAACAATACTTTTTATAAAAATCTTCTACAATAAAATAAAACTTTTTTATTTTTTTCTAATAGCTCATAAGCTTCATAAATAATTTTATCAACATTTGATAATTCTTCCGTAGCATTAGCCACAATTTAATGAATACATCTAATTTGTATTGAAAGTCCATCAACATTTCTAAATTTATCATCCACAGTCAATCCTTTTTCTTTTGCTCTTCTATTCAAAAGGATAGATATTTTGTTCAAGAATGCTTTTTTAATATTCATGTTTCGCCCAGACTTTATATAGACATTGCACAATATAATTGCTTCGTCTAACTCCTATTTTACTTTAATCTTTTTTCCTCACTTGGCTTCTTAATATATTTGCCACTTCTTATTCTTGCATCAGCTGGTTTCTTAGCATCACTTGGCACTGCCCATGCATAGCCAATTCTCACAGCTCCTTGAATTCTATTTTCCGAACACAACACTTGAACTCTCCTTCTTGATACACCCCATTTTTCTGCTGTTTGACTTATAGATAAATATCCCATTTTTGCCTCCGTCATATAAACATAACCATTTCATTATATAAAGTATATTATAGTCCCAAATGCGAATAAAATCAATATCTCAAATACCACGAGAATTTGACAAGGCACATTTTCTAACTTGTTTTTTGGCATTGATGTTTATTAGAATAATAGAAAGTAAAACGAATAATAAAATATCGGTTGAAACATTGATAGATATCTTAAAAGATTATAACTTTCAACATTTTGAAGGAAATGGTTATGTGCCAACCTATGCACGAAATGAAATGACAGATTTATTACATGAATCATTTGATTTCAGAACAGATTATCAGATAGTGAGTGAAAAAAATATGAAAAAAATTATAAAAAAGACAAAAAAACAAAAAATATTACTACATTTTAGAGATATAAAAACCTTCAAAAACACCGCTATTTTGGAGGTTTTTTATTCATTTAACTGTCAAAGGCAGGATTTTATTTATAGTATTACTATACCATATGATGATCAACGATTAAACTTGGAAAAACCATTTGCTTTCTTTTCTATGTCTTATACATTCCACACAATGACATCAACAAACACCAAATTGTTCTTAATGGCAAAATAATGATGTAAAAAAATAATTTAAATATTGTCCACATAACCTATCACCTCTTTATTCTATATTCCAAATAACTGTTACTGTGTCTGTAACATCTATATCATCTATTTCTACATCTACTACATAATCAGATTCATCATTATCTTCTTCAAAAAACCATTTCTTGTTTTCAAATGGTGATGACGATATTCTAAGTTCACTCCACGAATAATCAATTGATAGAATATTTCCTAATTTAACACCTGAAGCATTTGCTAGAACAATTGCTTTTTCCTTAGAATTATTAATGGCGTTTTCTAATAATTTATTTTTATATTTTTCTGGATTTGATACTGTATATGATATAGAAAATGATGGATAAGACGTACTTTTAGATAATGTATATAAAACTCGACCAAGCATTTTATTACTTGCTTCAAATTCTATTTTCATTTTATGAATAAAGCTATAGCCTTTAAATTCTTCAACCCATTTATCATTTTTATCTCTATAACTATCATATTCTATATTGATATCAAAACTTTTTGTTTTGATATTTTTTCGTTCAAAGCCAATTTTTTCAAGTAATTCTTTTACTTCATTTGTCGCACTTGACGATCTTTTTAGTAACTCATCGTATTCTTTTTTTATATCTTTTATTGATAAAGTTAACTCTATTAAATCTGGTTTGACTGCAAGTTTTCCTTTACCTGTTACTCTTATTGTTCTTTCCATAATATTTTTTTCCTAACTTACATATTCTTTATAAACAGAATGTCCTTGTTCCTTTCCTAAATGATTAATTAAACATTCTTCTAATGGTAAATTTTGCATTGATGCTTCTTCAATATAATGTCTAATGTGAAGATGTCTTGATTTTAGAAATCTTTCATGAGATTCATATTTATCATAAATATGATGAAGTTTTTCAATACATTGGTGATATTCATAGAAAACATCCTCTTTATTTTCAAAAGATCCAACATGTGTTCCAGAATAATAAAGTTCATAACTCATTTGATAAATATCAAATTCAATAAATGTTTTAACCATACCAATTGTATTAATATATTCTTCTACAACAAATAATTTCTTTTCATTTTTACTTAAAGCATTTTTCAAAGAATCCATACATGTATAACTTAATATTTTCTTTCTTAAAGAATCATTTATCTTTGACATAATAGAAAAGTAATCCTCATTTCCTTCATTATAATAATAACAAAATGATCCTGGATGTCTTGAAACTAATTGCTTTGGATATTTTTCTTTTAAATATAAGATACTTGCATCATAACCTCTATCTTTTGAACAAATGACAATTCTTGTTTTCTTTGAAACATAAGAAAGTAAATTTGTAAGTTCTGCAACAATACAAAAATCCATAACATTTTTCGTTATACATTCTTTTCTGATATTTGAAATATTAATAAGTTTTATATGTTTATTATTTTTATAGTTCTTTATCTTCTCATCAATAAATGGATCACTAATAAAAAGATAAACTAATGTATGCTTTGGTATTTCTTCTGGTATTTGATAACCAATATTTTCACTATCTACTAAAACAATTTCTTTAATCAAATGATATTTAATTTTATTTATGATTCTTTTTAACATGCAAATCCCCCTTTTCTTTGAATCTATTATATAATGATAAAAAGGCTAATACCGTCTTATATAAGCAGGTATTAGCGAATGTTTTTGTTTATGATATTGATACGAGGTGATTTAAATGAATAGAAACAAAGATAGTGATTCTTATATTAAATATATATCTGTGATTGATTTAATTATTAAAAATAGTGATGAAAAAAATCCAATCACGATTAATCAAATTCAAGATTTGATTTATGATAAAGGCTATGATTTTAAAATAGACTTTAGAATCGTTAAAAAATTTGTAGAAAACTATAATAATTATTATGAAGATACAATCATTAAAACTTATAAAGAAGGAAGAAATAATTACTTTTATTATGAAAATCCAAATCTAGACTTAATGGAAGCCAAAGCGATTATTGATCTTGTTTATAGTTCTCATTTCTTTACTTTAAAAACAAAAGAAAACTATAAAAAAAGAATGCAAGATCTATTTAGTATTCATAACCAAGCTTATTTTCAAAAAAGACTAAATCTGCATGTTGTTAAAAATGAAAATGAACAAGTTTTCTATCAAGAATTAGAAGTCATTACCAAAGCTATCAAAGAAAAGAAAAAAATTCGCTTTGAATATCAAAAACCTTCTTTAACATTTAATGAAAAACATAAATTAACCGAATTAGCTCCTATCGATACTGTTTTTTCTAACAATGAATATTATCTTTTATGCCAAGGTGCAAAAGATCAAAATACATGCATTCAATATCGTTTAGACTATGTAAAAAATGTTGAGATTGTTAAAGATAGTGAAGTAAAATTTGATGATTATCAATTAAACTCATTTGAAAAGAAGCTCAATAATATGACGTACATGTATGGTGAAGGAAAAATTGAAGTTATTGAACTTGAATTTACACCAAATGTCTATTCCAATATGATTGATAAATTTGGTAAAGATATTCATCCTAAAAAAATAAATGAAAATCTTTATTGTGTCCAAGTAAGACACATTATAAATAGTACATTTTATTCATGGATCATCGGTTTTGGTGGACGTATTCAAATTGCGGATAATGATGTACATAAAAAACAATTTAAAGATTTTTTAATGGAAAATTTTATAAATAAAAATAATGCTGATTAAAACGTATTCAGCATTTTTTCATCTAATATACTTATAACAGGTGTTTTACAATTACACTGAAAATCCATTAATTTTCAGTGTAATTGTAAAGATAGAGCAATAAAATATTCATCAATATTTACAGCTTCTTCAATTGCAACAGCAATGGCAACAGTAGCTCCAACACAAAAAATTCTTCTTATTAAAAAAGAAGTGTTTTTCACACTTCCTAAGCATTTTCTTTTTTCATTTTTTTACTTAAATGAATATAGAAACATACATTTAGTATAATACCAACAATTGTCGCAATTGGTGCAGCTAAACCAATATTTGTTAAATTTGCATGAGGTTGAATTGACATATAGTAAGAAAGTGGTAAACGTACAAGAAGTGTTTGAATAAGTCCTTGTACCATGACCCATACCGTTTGATAATGACCATTAAAATAACCAACCATACTAAATAATACTGCTGTTACAATTGTTTCAATAGCAAATCCTTTTAAATAAGCATAACCTTGTAAAATAACAGCTTTTTCTGTTGTAAAAATACTTGTAAGTAAATCTCCTTTAAATAAAACTAAGATAAAGACAACAACACCAATTATTAAGCCAATACCCATTCCTGTAAACATTGCATGTTTTGCTCTTTTTTCATCACCAGCACCCACATTTTGGGCAACAAAAGAAGCCATTGATTGCATTAATGAACTTGGTACTAACATGGCAAAGTTAACGATTTTACAAGCAACACCATAACCGGATGATGCTTCTAATCCTAAACGGTTAATAAAAGCACATAAAGCTAAAAATGAAATTTGTGTTAAACATTCTTGAAGCGCTAATGGTAACCCAATTTTTAAAGCTCGAACACAATGTGGATTGATTTTAAAATCATGCTTTGTAATTTTAAATGGTAATTTTCTTTTAAATAATAACATTAAAGCAAAAACAACACTGATTGCTTGGGCAAAGACAGTGGCCATGGCGGCTCCTGCTGCATCTAAGTGTAATCCTGCAACAAGAACTAAATCACCAATAATATTAATAACACAGGCAACTGCCACAAATAAAAGAGGTGATTTACTATCTCCTAGACCTCTAAAGATCGCTGATAATAGATTATAAGCAACAATAAAGAAAATACCTGCCCCACAAATTCTTACATAAGTAGCAGTTAAACCAAGTGCTTCTTTAGGTGCTTGCATCAAAGTTGAAATTGGTGATGCTAACGTAATCATAACTACAAATATAATTGCAGAAATAATTGCAAAAACTACCGTTGCTCCTCCTATTAAAGCACCAATCGAATTCATTTTCTTTTCACCAATATATCTTGCAATTAAAACAGTAATTCCCATCGCAAATTGTGTTACCACAAATGTTATCAAGTTTAAAACTTGACTTCCTGTAGAAACTGCTGAAAGTCCTGCTGTTGTTCCAAATCTTCCAACAACAAGTAAATCAACCGCTCCATAGGCCGCTTGTAAAATAAGCGCTCCTAAAACAGGAATCATAAATAATGATAATTTTTTTAAAATACTTCCCTGCGTAAAATCCGATTTAGAGTGATCCATTATTTTTCTCTCCCTTCACACATAACTTCATAAAACTTTTCAATAGTTTGAATCATACAATCTGCTTCATCATTAGAAACATGATTCAAACACAAGGCTAATTTTTGAAAATAATCTTTATTGTATTTTTCAAAAATCATTTTTCCTGCTTTTGTAACGGTCACATAAGTGACACGTCCATCATGTTTAGCTGTTTCTTTTTTTAAATATCCTTTTTCTTCCATTGCATGAATTGTACGTGTAACTCCCGGACGAGGAAGATTTAAAACTTCACTCACATCTGAAACCTTCACTTTTTGATTTTTTTCTTCAAGTTCGATAATCGTTTCTAAATAACGTACATAGGATGGTAAAACTCCTTCAGGAAGTTTAGGCAACATATCTAAAATTCTTTTAGCCATGTAACAGCTATCTAACATTTCTTTTACTTTTTCGCTTTTCATTAATTTCTCCTATTAATTACCAAAGGTAATTACCATTGGTAATTATATATTTATAAAAAAGATTGTCAAGAAAAAAGATACTAACAAATTGTCAGTATCTTTTAATCGTTATGCTTTATAGCAAACCCAAATAACATCACTTTTTAATCTTCATCTAAAATAGAAGTATTAGTAGCTGGACCATCAATAAAATCCATGTGTTCTGCACGAAATTCTTCATATAAAATTTCACAAATTACTTTTAACTTTCCTTCCTTATAAACATCTTCTAAAGCTTTACAAGCAATTTTATTTCCTTCTAGATAACGATCATCGCTTTGATTGACTTTCTCCTAAGGTTAAGCTCTATGAATAATCATCCTATCTAAATAACCTAGTCCCGTTGTTTCAATGGTTTGAACAATACTTTCTTTGGTTACTTGACATGTTTACGGATATCTTTGCCTATACCTTTTTCATTACCATATGATTGTCCTATATCAAAATGATGATAACCTAACTTTATATTTTAATTTCAATGTGAATAAAATGTGCATAATGTGCACAACTTGTGAAAATCTATTTTATTATATGTGCCGTAATAATGGTATAGCTTGTTGCATTAATTGTTATTTTTATAGCACCATTTTCAATATACCAGTTTTTCCCTTTACGATATATCAAACTCTTTTTATCTAAAACTTTATTCTTACAAAATTCTACAACATCTTCTTCAATTCCTAAATTTCTTTTAATTCTTGATATACCTAAATGTGTTGTGTGAATTTTATAAATATTCATTAATAATTCATTCTTATCCATCTTGATGTCTCGTCCTTTTTAAAATAGTATCCTATTGTATCCCATTAACATTCCTAAACTTAAATAATGATCTTTTGATATTTGTTTTTTTGTATTCATTAAAATAACAATGACAACAATTAATAGAAATTCTTTCATACACTCACCCAATCTTTTGTTTTCTTTTACTAATCATTAAGGTAATCAAAACAAAGCTTAAGGTAAATCCTAAAACAATAATACCATTAATAATTATTGGTTGTAATGTTTCTAATTTAAAATATTCTAATGTTTTAATAAGTTCATTATTTTGTACAAAATAATACGTTGGTAAAATATGAGCAATCTTTAAAACATAACTTGGCATAAATGACATTGGCACAAAGCATCCACAAAGAAACGATGTTCCTAAAGCAACAACATTGACAATACCTCCAATAGCTTGCTTATTATGGGTAATAGTTCCAATTAAGAATCCTACGGCCAAACTACATATTGAAAAAACAAATGAATTTAAAATATATGCAATCCCATTCCCACTTAACATAATTTCTTTAAATAAGATAAAACTAATAATCATATAGGCTAACCATACAATAAAAGAAGCAAGGCCTAATGAAGCAAAAATGATCCAATTATATTTACGATATGAAAAACTGCTCATAATTGTTCTTTTACGTACACCCTCTTGATTTAAACTTGCAAGAATCATTGTCATACAATAAACTCCCCCAGCAAGTAAGGCATAGTTTAAGAAATTAAAATAAACATTCACTTGATTCAATTTAGAACTATCTAAGGATGTGTTGAGGTTTACTTTTGTTTTTTGGTTAATCACTTGTTTGACTTTTTGATTTAAAGCTTTACCTTGATAATGTTCTTTATAAAGATTTACTGTCTTTATATATTTTTCAATTAACATTTGGGTAAAAGATGCATTTTCATTACCATTTGATTTATATTCAATCGTTGGATTTTTATCATTTACAAGATCACCACCAAAGTTTTCAGGAATATACACAACATAACTTATATCACGATAAAATAAGGCATCGTCTACTTTTTCTTGATCATTGATGTCAATATCTTTTAATATCGCTTGTTCTTTTAAATACGAAACAAATCCTTTGGTTATTTCATTGTTTTGATCCTTATTTACAATCAAAATATCTGGTTTTGTTGCCTCATAATGATTTATATTACCAGAAGTTGTATTAAATAATGTAATTGCAAGTAAGATCACTGTATAAAGAATTAAGTTTCCTTTTAATTTATTTAAGATTTTAAAAACGGTACTAAATATAATCATATTGTTCCCTCCTTAAAGCCATAAAAGAAATAAATAAACATACAATAATAAATACTCCTAAACAACAAATATCTCTGATATATCGATTAAATGTATTGTAATAATATAAAGCATAAAAACCATCGGTAATCAAATTATTAGGATTGATAAGATTAACAATAGGTATATTTTTATCAATAACATATTTTAAAGTAACACCCATCATCCCAGATAGAACCGAGAAAAACATAGAAATCGCAATATTAATTCCTGTTTTTGCTTGTTCAGAAACTCTAAAAACAGAAGCAATAAATATTCCCATCGAAATACCTGCTAAATCACCAACTAAAGAAAGAATGATTATATAAAGCCATTGACTACCAAATTCAACATTTAAACCAAATTTTAAAAAGATTAAAAGAATTGCTAAACCAACAAGGCTTACTAAATAAGAACCTAGTGCTGAAGATAAGACAAGTATTCCTTTTTTATTTGGTGAAACAGAAACTCTTTTCCCTTTAGCGGACATATTCGCCAATTGATTATTAATAGCTGTTAAGCCCAACATCCCACCATACATACAAGCCATGGCAATTAAGGTATAATATTCAATTTGCATATAACTTAAATGACTACTTGATGTGTCTTTTAAAGATACTTCTTGGTTATTGAGCTTTTGAAGAATATCATGTACAATTTGTTGAACATTAAAATTGTAGTTTCCTTGTTGTATTTCATCTTCAATTTGTTTCTTTGTTAGATCTTCTATCATCCTCTTATTTTGTTTAATTTCATCCATAACAAATTGCAAGATTGTTTGTTCCATACCATTTTCTTTAATCACAATTTGTGGTTCTTGTTTATTAAAGAGAACATATCCTTCTATTTTATTATCTTCTAAAAGCTGTTCCGCCTCTTTTTTATTTACAAAATGAATACGAAATAACTGATCCTTATTTTTTTTATCAGAAAGCTCTTTAAAGGTTTCTTGATAAATTGTTTGGTTTTGATATTCCTTATTGTCAATAACTGCAATATCAAAAACTTGTAAAGCTTCGTCTTTTTCAATATTTTCAAAAGCCATGTGAAAGAAAATACCTAAAATAATAGGAAAAGCAAACATCCAAAAAATAAGAACTTTATTTTTAAAAAGTATTTTAACTGTATACTTTAGATTATGAATAAACATCAATCCCTCAATTCCTTTCCTGTTAATTTTAAGAAAACGTCATTAAGAGTTGGACCTACACGTTCAATCTTTTCCTCAATATTTGTTTCTTTCTTTAATTCATCACTTGTTCCTTGAGCAATGATCTTTCCTTTATCTAAAATAATAATACGATCGCAAAGTATTTCTACTTCTTCCATATAATGTGTTGTATAAACAATTGTAGCCCCTTGATCTCTTAATTTTTTTATACCATCTAAAATATGATTACGACTTTGTGGATCAACTGCAACAGTTGGTTCATCTAAAAAGATCAGTTTAGGTTTATGGGCAATCCCACAAGCAATATTTAATCTACGTAGCAATCCTCCGGAAAGTTGTTTAGGTAAAAACTTTTTAAAATCATTTAATCCTACTAAGTTAATTGCATCATCAACATATTGTTTTCTTTGTTTTTTATCTCGAATATATAAACCACAAAAATAATTGATATTATCATAAACATTCAATTCATCAAAAACAGCTACTTCTTGAAAAATAACTCCTATCTTTGCTTTTAAATCATAAGAATCAGGTTTCATTTCTTTACCAAAAACCTTAATAAATCCTTCTTGATATTTAAGTAATGATAAAATAGAGTTAATAGTTGTACTTTTTCCACAACCATTAGGTCCTAATAATCCTAAAATTTCTCCTTGATAAACATTAAAGGATAAATCATCAATTGCTTTTAAATTTTTATACTCTTTTGTAAGATGTGAAACCTCTATTACTTTTTCCATCATTCTTTTCCTTCCCTATTCTTTTTAATAAGTTGTGCCAAAATTTCTTCTTTTACATTTCCCTTTTTTACTTCATAAAGAAGCATTGAAACATATTGATCCTTTAACAGTTCTGCAATTTCTTTATCATTAAATTCAACGGTCTGATTGGCTGCTAAACTAGCAATCCCATTGACATATAACCACATTCTTAAATGAAACTGTTTAGCATCTTCATTTGACATTCCTGTTTGTTTTGAAATTGTTTCAAGGATTGTCTTTGCTGATCCTGTTAAATCAATAAAATCAAATGCTCCTTCATTTATTTTTCGGTTAAACATAATTTTAAATAATTCAGGTTCTTCTTTAGCAAAACGAATATAATTGATTCCAATATCCTTGTATTCTAATTGACCTGTTTCACTTTTTAAAACTTCTCGATCAAAAATCTTTACAATTTCATCTATCACATCTTTTTTTAAAACATCCATATTCTCATAAATATAAAAAAGTGGTTGTGTTGAACAGCCTAATTTCTTTGCAACCTTTCTGGCATTTAAAGCATTGAGTCCTTCATGGCTAATAATCGAAATACTTGCTTGTAGAATATCTTCTTTTTGTATTTTTCTTTTTGCTGGCATAAAAGCCTCCTTTCTATAACTAATGTTATATATAACTCTTGTTATAATTATAACAATATCTTCTTGTCATTGTAAAGAAAAAAGGATATTTCAAAATATCCTAACCATTTAAATAAGCTGCCTTTAATAAGTTTTGTACAACTTCATTTTCACTTTTATATAATTGTTGTATTGTTCCTTTTTCTATGATTTTTCCATCATTTAAAACAAGAACCTGATGGCAAAATTCATGAACCAATGAGAGATCATGACTAACGAAAAGAATAGCCATATGATATTTATAAACACATTGTTTTAATAATTCGATAATATCTCTTTGAATCACTTGATCGAGACTGCTGGTAATTTCATCACAAATAAGTAATTGGGGTTGTATAATCAATGCTCTAGCAATTGATATTCTTTGTAACTGTCCTCCACTTAATTCATGAGGATATTTTTCCAAACAAGCCTCATCCATACCTACTTGTTCTAATATCTTTTTAATAGCAGTCATCACTTCTTTTTTATTTAAATGATAAAAATAATGATAAGGTTCATAAAGAAACTTTTTGATTTTCATTCGTGGCGAAAAGCTTTCAATTGGATTTTGAAGAATAAGTTGTATATCTTTACGACTCTTTTTAAAATCAACTGTTTTTCCTTGATATAATAAAGAACCTGAAGAAGGTTTTTCAATACCTGAAACAAGTCTTGCAAGGGTACTTTTTCCACATCCACTAACACCAATAATACCAACAACTTCACCTTCATCAATGCTAAAATCAAGATGATTTAAAACAGTCTTATCGTATTTTTTTGTAAGATCTTTAGCTTCAAATAAACGCATTATTCTTTTCCTTTCATAATAGTGACTTTGTATAGGGATGCTTAGGAGCATTAAAAAGAGTATCTACATTTCCTTTTTCTACAATCATTCCATCTTTAATAACAACTATTTGATCTGCAATATAACGTGCTACTTGAATATTATGTGTTACAAACACAAAAGTTGTTTGTTTTTTTAAATTTAAAAGATAATCTAAAATTTGTTTTTGAATAACGACATCTAAACTGCTTGTCGGTTCATCAGCCAAAACAAGTGAAGGTTGTAAACATAATACTAAAGCAATCATCACTCTTTGAGCCATTCCTCCTGATAATTCAAAAGGATACTTGTTTAAAATAGTTTCTTCTAGCCCCATTTGTTTTAAATAATGAATAGCTATTTCTCTTGACTGTTTTTTAGAATATTTAAAATGAGTATGTAAACTTTCATAGAAATGTTCTTCAATATTTTGATAATCATCAAAATAAGTTAAAGGATTTTGAAAAATCATGCCTATTTTTTTTCCTCTATAACAATCTAAACCCTTTTCTAATAAATTATCTTCTTCAAATAAAATTTTACCCTCTATAATTTTTGCATCATCACTTAACAATCCCATTGTTGCTTTAAGTAATGTTGATTTCCCACTACCACTTTGACCGACAATAACTGTAATTTGATTTTTAGGAATCATTAAATCTATATGATGTAAAATTTCTTGTTCATTATAAGTCAATGTTAAATTTTGATAATTTAATATACTCATTTAAGATCAATATCCTTTGTAATCATATAATAATCAACCGGATGGCAAATAGCTCCTTTGACCTTAGAAGAAGTTACCGTATTTAAAGGAACATAAGAAACATAAATATTGGCAGCATCATCTAAAATCATTTCACTTGCTTGAATAGCAAGTTGTTGTCTTTGTTTTAAATCATAAGTTGTTGAAAATTGTTGAATCAAATTATCAAGATTTGAGTTTTTATAACGTCCTGTATTACTTGAACCCGTTGATAAATAACGTTGTTGAATAAAGATTTCTGGATCACCTGTAGGTGCACTTGAATCATTAGCCGAACATAAATCAAAAGTTCCTGCTGCTTTAATATCATTCACATTTTCAACTTGATTAAGTTTAATTTTAATACCAATCTTTTTTGCTTCACTTTGCATAGATTGCGCAATAATATTTGCATCTGCTGAACCATGATCCGCGCTTTCATAATAATTTAAAATGATTTCTTGTCCATCTTTTTCTCTAATACCATCATTATTCGTATCAACATAGCCCGCTTCATCTAAAAGACGATTGGCTTCTTTTAAATTAAGACTATAGCCATTAGAAACATCTCCATAAGGTAATGCACTTGAATAAAGACCAGTTGCTTCTTTTCCACCAATCAATTTAACAATACTTTTACGATCCACACTATATGATAAAGCTTTTCTAATTGTAAGATCACTTAAGAAAGTTGTTTCATTATTCATATAAATCACATTTGTACGTGGCCCTAAAACTTCTAAAACCTGATAATCTTTATTATTTCTAAATAATTTTAAACTTGAATAATCAATCGTATTTGCAAGATCAACTTCACCCGATTGTAACGCTAAAACACGTGCATCAGAATCTGCCACTTGACTAAAATGAACATGGTCAAGTTTTGCTTTACCATCGTAATATTTTTTATTTTTGCTTGTATTGATTGTTTTTTCTGAAACAAAATCATCCACCACAAAAGGGCCGGTACAAAGAGGATGATTGGCAATATCTTCTTCACTTTGACTTGCATCATAAATAGTAAAGAGTGGTTCACAAAGATTATTTAAGATTGCCCCACTTGATTTATTTAAATAAAGATAAATATCTTGCCCCTTTGCTTCAACATGATTTAAATCAAAATAATCAATCGCTCTTGTATTTTTTTCAAAAGCTCTTTCTAAACATGCTTTGACATTTTCTCCTGTTACTTTTTTACCATTTGAAAAAGTAATAGAATCTTTTAAAGTCAATTTCCAGGTTGTATCATCAATTTGTTCATAGGATTTTGCCAGACATGGTTCCACTTCATATTTTTCATTAAGTTTTAACAATGTTTCTCCTACCCCAATACGACTTAAAACCCAACCATCATAATTATTCGTCGGATCTAAAGATGTTGAAATCCAAAACATAGCTGCATTAAGTGTCTTACTTGATTCATTTTTGTTTGAATTAGAACATCCACATAAAGTTGTTAACATAAATAAACAAAGTAATAATTTTATTTTCTTCATAACTTCTCCTCATAATGTTTAGGATCTAAATAATCCCTTATATCTTCTGATAATAAATTAAAAATAAGCACACAAATAAATAAAACAAGTCCTGGAAAAAACATCATCCATGGAGCCACTTGCATAAATTGTTTACTTTCATAAAGCATCGCTCCCCATTCAGGTTGTGGTGGCTGACTAGCAAGTCCTAAAAAACTTAAACCTGCAAGTGAAATCATCATATTTCCAATATCTAAAAAGGCTGTTACAAGTATTTGTGATAAAATATTAGGTAATAAATAACGAATGATTCTTTGCAGTGTTGGTACGCCCGACATTTTAGCCATCACTAAATAATTCTTTTTCTTTTCCTGTTTAACAAGGGCAAGTGTCAATCTTGCATATTTTGTCCACCAAATAAGTGCTAAAGCAAATACTGTATTAAAGAGACCTGCCCCGACGATTCCTACTATTGCAATGGCAAAAATCGTATCAGGAAAAGCAAGTAATCCATTAATTATATTATTAAAAAAAGATTCAACTTTATCATTAGACAAGCCTGCAATTAAGCCAACAATCATTCCAATAAAAACAATTAAAAACAACATCAAAAAAGTCAAACCAAAAGAAGTTTTTGCACCACAAAGAATACGACTAAAAACATCTCTTCCTAATTTATCTGTACCAAAAATATGTAAGAAACTTGGTGGTTGTAATGATAAGTCATAATTAACTTTTAAAGGATCATACGGCGCTAAAAAAGAACCAAATATGGCAATAATTAATAGTAACCCAGTAAGACCAATCTCAATTTTTAACTTTCTTTTCATTGAAACGCCTCCTTAATCGTGGATTTAATACTTGTTGAAAAATACCAACAAATAGATTAACAAAAACATAGATCAATGCCATATAAATTGCATAAGCTTGAATAATTGGATAATCACGATAACGAATAGCTTCTACAACCATGTTACCTAAACCTTGATATGAAAAAATCGTTTCAATAATTGCTGTTCCACCAAGTAAATGCCCAATAGAAAGACCTAATAAAGAAGAAAGTGTCGTAAAAACATGAGGTAAAACATGTTTTAATAAAATTTCTGATTGTTTCATTCCTCTTGCTTTGAGTCCAATAATATAATCTTGATTTAATTGTTCTAAAATAGCATTTTGAATCATTCTTGTATAAGAACAAATCAGCGGAAAACTTAAACAACAAACAGGTAAAACAAGACCTTTTAAACTACTTCCACTAATAACAGGAAACAATTGAATCTTTACTGAAAAAAGCAGAATTAAAAGAAGTGCTAACCAAAAATTAGGTAAAGATAAACCTAAAAAAGAGATATTTTTTAAAATAGAATTAATCAAACTATGACGATGAGTAGCACTATAAATTCCTAAAGGAATCGAAAAAGCTAAAACAACAACAAATGAAAACATCGCTAATTTTAAAGTATTTGGTAACTTTGATAACATTTGTTGATTCACATCTTGTCCATAATGATAAGAATAACCTAAATCACCATGAACAAAATCATTCAACCAGTCAACATAGCGAACAACAATATTTTTATCGAGACCCATTTCATGTCGTGTTTCATTTAAAACTTCCTCGCTAGGTGTAATTCCTTTAGATAAATAATACATTTCAGCACTATCACTAGGTGCCAGATCCGTCATCACAAAAGTAACAAGCGTTACAAAGAAAAGAACTGAAAATAATGATAAAATTCTTTTCATTATTTAATTGCGTGTATTAAGAATTGACGAATCAATTCTTTTCCTTCCTTTGTTTTTTCTTTAGAAAGTATTTGACTTTCAACTTGTTGAAAACCAATTTCTTTTAGAATTTCTATATCATATCGAGGACGTAAAACATAAGATAACTTTAATTCCTTAGCAATATTATCAATAATAGAAGCATCAATACCTTCCATATGTTGATGATCACTATGCCCTGACCTATTATAATCTCGATCTTGATAGTGATAATAATGATTACCATCAACATTTAAAAGATGCCCTTTATTTTTCAAGACTCTCAATATTTCCTTATAAGCTTGTACTGGCTTTTCTAAATTCCATGTCACATTACGTGTGATAACCAAATCAAAAGTTTCATCCTGAAAAGCTAAATTTTGAACATCCATTTTTTGAAATTCGACATTCACTTTAAATTTACCTGCATTATTTCTTGCTTCCTCCAACATTTTGTCACTGTAATCAATACCGATAACTTGACATCCATAATTTGCAAGTAAGACAGAAAAAAATCCTGGGCCACATCCTAAGTCTAATACTTTCATTCCTTTATTTATTTTCAAATAAAAATTTATTAATTCTATCCATTTTTCTTGATCATGTAAAAGTTCTTCTTGGTTATCCAAAGAATAACCAAAAGAACGTTGATTCCAATAATCTGCAATTTTATTTAACTGACTTGTCATAAATTCTCCTTTATTTAACAAGATGATATATTTCCTGTAAAGAACATTGATGTTTTAACGCTAATTTTTTAGCACTCTCATATTCTGGATAACATCTTTTTTCACCATCAATTTCTACTTCTTTTACTTGAAGTTTTCCAAGAGGTGTTTCGATTTCTTTAATTTGTCTTTTTAAAACAGTTCTTTGTTCCTTACGATAACGAATACCAATAGTTGTTGTTTGCGTAAAAATCACTTTTTGTAAGAGCCCCATTTTTTCTTCATTACAAACGACCGTCAAGCGATAAGCTGGTCTATTTTTTTTCATAAAGATAGAAGTAAAGAAAACATCTAAAGCTCCTTGATCTAAAAGCTGTTCCATTACAAAACCAAGCATTTCTCCACTACAATCATCAATGTTGGTTTCCATGACTATAATTTCGTTTTTTTTTTAATTTCTCCAAGGGATACTTTTAAAACATTTGGAATTACCAAATCTTTTGTACCCGTTCCCCAACCTACTTTTTGAACATTCATAGCAGGCATTGTAGTAAATTCACTCGCAATTTCTGCGATGATTGCAGCACCTGTTGGTGTAACAAGTTCTGTATCTACATCAATTTGTCGAGTGATAGCATTACTTGCTGCAAAGATTTCAGATGTTGCAGGTACAGGGACAGAAATCATCCCATGTGCACATTCAATAAATCCATAACCATCATTAACGACACTACTATAAATAACATCCGGATTGATTTTACATAATAAAATTGCTGTTCCAATAATATCAACAATAGAGTCAATGGCTCCTACTTCATGAAAATGAACATTTTCTAAAGTTTCATTATGGACTTTGCTTTCAGCTTTGGCAACTCTTAAAAAGATACGTTTAGCAAGATCTTTCGCTTTTTCATCAATTTCACTTTCATCAATAATTTTATTAACATCGAATAAATTACGATGTTCATGGTGATGAGCGTGTTCATGATGTAAGTGTTCATGCTCATGTTCATGATGATGTTCATGTTCTAAATGAACATCAACATAAGTTCCTGTAATACCATTTTTCTTTTCTTTAGAAATATGAATATGATACCCATCCACATTTATTTTTTTTAATTCATTAACTAAATAATGAGGATCATCAATCAATTCAGATAACGCTCCTAAAGTCATATTTCCACTAATTCCACTACTACAATCAAAATATAATACTTTCACTATTTCTTTCCTCCTAAACAATTAATAGTATGGGCCATAAATCCTGCCCCAAATCCATTATCAATATTGACAACACTAACCCCACTCGCACAGCTATTAAGCATGGCAAGAAGAGCTGATAATCCATCAAAGTTAGCGCCATACCCAATGGATGTTGGTACAGCAATAACTGGTTTATCCACAAGTCCTCCAACAACGGAAGCAAGGGCCCCTTCCATTCCTGCACAAACAACTAAAACATTTGCCCTTTGAATAGTATCTAAACGATGAAACAAACGATGAATACCAGCAACACCCACATCACTGACGAGTTCAACTTCGTTACCTAAAAATTGAGCTGTAAGCATGGCTTCACGAGCAACTGGCAAGTCTGATGTTCCCGCACAAACAACAACAATTTTTCCTTTATTGATTTCTTTTTGATCTTCATCAATATAACAAATGTGCGATAAAGAATCATAAATCATTTGTGGAAATTCTTTTAAGATAGCTTCACTTTTTTCTTGGTCGACACGTGTAATTAAAATAGAATGGATATCATGGTCTAACATATTTTTTACAATCCCAATAATTTGTTCTTTGGTTTTACCAGCACCATAGATTACTTCATGATTTCCTGTTCTTTTTTTTCGATCATAATCAATCGTTGCATAATCTAAAGGCTGTTCAATCATTTTTTGAGCTTGTTCAATTGTTAGTTCATTATTTTTAACCTTTTGTAGAATTTCTAATGTTTTCAATATCATAACCTCCACTTCTAATTCCTTCTAAATCAAGTGTTACAAATCTAAATCCAAGATTTTTAATATTTTGAATCAATTCTTTATTTTCAATGATTTTCATAAAATCTTCTGGTTCAACTTCAAGACGTGCCACATCTCCATGTACTCTTAAACGTACATGAAGCATTCCTAAATCATGTAAATATTTTTCACCTGTTTCAACAAGTTTTAATTTTTCTAAAGTAAGCTCTGTATTGTAGTCAAAACGAGAAGCCAGACAGGCATTGGATGGTTTATTATAAGTAGCAATACCAAGCTGTTTAGAATAATCTCTAATTTCTTGTTTTGCTAAATTATTATTCGCTAAAGGCGAAATAATGCCTAATTCTTCACAAGCTTTTAATCCTGGTCGATACACTTTTTCATCATCTTTATTTTTCCCATCTAAAACATAAGCAAAGTCATGTTCTTTAGCAACGGCAATAACTTTTGACATAATGCTTCTTTTACAATGATAACAACGATCTTTATGATTAAAATGAAAAGCTTCTACGTCTAATGGATTGACTGGTAAAACCACATGATTTGAATCTTTTAATTGTTCAAGAGCACCTTCAATGTCTTCTTTTGACATCATTGCTCCTCGACATAAAACAGGTAAAACATTTTCTTTTCCTAATGTTTCAAGAGCTACATGGAATAAAAAGTTGGAATCAACACCCCCACTATAAGCAATCGCAACTTTTCCATAATTTCTTAATTCTTCTTGTAATAATTCTAATTTATTCATATAAATCTCCCTAAACTCCTCTATGACTTCTACTTAAAGACTTCATTTAACATTGAAAAAAGTTATATTTATTATTTTACTCAAAAAAATATCGTATACATAAGTAGTTTATAGTTTCAACTATAATCGATACTTCATGTATACGATATCCTCTATTTTTCTAATTTTTCAATCATAACAACAAGGTCATCAATATATTCAGATATTGATTTTGATGCAACACCTACGACTTGAGCACTGCATTTAGAAACAGGAATAAAATATTTACGCGCTTCACTTTCTCCAATAGCTTTTGCCATAGCTGGTGTAATTTCACCATACATTGAATTAGCAAAAGCAACTCCAATCGGACCAACAACAATAGAGGCATGTTTAACATTATAAACAACAGCATTTTCCCCCGTTGCAATAATATCAGCACCACCCTTTTTTAGCTGTGTTGTTGCCATACTATTGGTTCCAACACCAATGATGGTATATTCTGGATGTTTTTCTTTTAAAACTTGTATAATATTTTTTCCAATTCCGCCACCTTGTCCATCAATAACAACAATTTCCATTTTCCCTCCTGATATATAATAAACTTCTTGTTTATTTTCGATTTCGTATCTCTATATCTTATTCATGAAAATAATCAGTAATTTCTTGCATATGTTTACTCTGTTGAACATGAAATGGACATCATTTATCACAATGGTGACAAACAATACAATCACTTGCTTTTAAAGCTAAATGATGATAATGATCTGTAGCAAGTTCATCTTTTAAACGAGCAAGATCATAATATTATTAATCAAGGTAATGTCTAACCCTTTTGAACAAGGATGACAATGTTTATAATAAACAAATTGATTACAATTTTCTAATATTGGAAATATTCTTAAAATTGAATAATCTTTTTCTACATCAGATACTTCTAAATAACGAAGAGTACGTGTTAAATCATCATTTCTAATTCCTGGCAAAACTGTTAAAATAGACAGTTTATCTAAAGCATACTGCATATATTGAGTTTCTGTCAAGGCTTAATGAAATAGTGACTCATCTTCTTCTCAAAGTTTTCCTCCACAAAAGGCTTTCATTACAGTAGTACCTACGCCTTCTTTTTTAAGACAACGATATAAATCCATACGTTCATCAAATTCATCAATGGCGAAGTCTTCAAACTTCAAATCATAAGCCGAATCAATACTAAACATGTCAATATCTAAAACGTGATGAACAAGTTTTAGCGAATGTGATGATAAATCAATATGATAAATAATTGCTTTTTTTAATCTAATATATAATCTAAAGCACCATAATAGGTTTTAAATTCGTTGTCCAACCGTACTCTTCTGATGAATATTCAACACCAAAATGAATTTGTAAGTAAATTTGATTACTTCTTGATTTACTTATTCTAAAGAACCTACCCCTAAACTAATAATATTTATTTCTTCATTTCTATGTAGCAATTTTCTATATTCCGTTATTTTTCAAAATGACCTGCCACATCTTTTAAATATTGAATAATTGATAAATGTTGTGGACATACGCCTTCGCATTGACCACATTCAACACAGTCACTGGCTTTACCAAATGTTTTTGTTAAGTTGTTGTAGTATTCTCCTTGTGGTGTCCATCCTTTTTCTTCTACTTCTTGTAAATCTGCATTATATAATGAGAAGTATTTTGGAATGGCAATATTCATAGGACAACCATCAACACAATAAGCGCATCCTGTACATGGGACAGTAATTGTTGAATTAATGGCAGTAACCGCTTTTTTAATTAAAGCATATTCTTCTTCATTTAATGGTTTAAAATCTTCCATATAACCTAAGTTATCTTCTAATTGTTCCATATTAGACATACCACTTAAAACCATCATGACATTTTCTTGACTTGCTGCAAAACGAATAGCCCAAGAAGGAATTGACATATCCGGATGATATTCTTTAAACATCTTTTCAACTTCTTCTGGTACTTTCGCAAGTGTTCCACCTTTTACAGGTTCCATAACGATAACAGGTTTATGATGTTTTGTAGCTACTTCATAACATTTTCTTGATTGAACGCCAACACTGTCCCAATCAAGATAGTTGATTTGTAATTGTACAAATTCAAATTCTGGGTGTTCTGTTAAAACTTGATCAAGCAATTCAGGACCATCATGATAAGAAAAACCAATAGTTTTAACTAAACCTTTTGCTTTTTTATCTTGTATCCAGTTAAAGCAATCTAATTCATTATAAACTTCAATACTATGTGTATTAATATCATGTAATAAATAATAATCAAAATATTCTACACCTGTTTTTGAAAGTTGTTCATTAAAGATATGATCACGATCTTCTTTTGTTTTAATAAAACCTGAATGTAATTTTGTTGCAAGTGTATAAGCATCTCTTGGGTAACGTGATACAAGTGCTTCTTTGGCTGCATTTTCACTTGCAAATCCACAATACATCCATGCAGTATCAAAATATGTAAAACCTTTTTCGATAAATGTGTCAACCATCTTTTTTGTTTGTTCAATATCAATTTTTGAAGCATCATTTGGATCTAACGATGGTAAACGCATTAAACCAAAACCTAATTTCTTTTGACTCATTTCCTTTTTCCTCCTATTTATTTTCCTTAAATTAGCCTTCAAGTAAGTATTCTTACCTTTTATTATTTTATCATTCTTGCATAGTTGAGGCAAATACCTCTTTTAAATAGCGCACTATGTCTTTTAAGCATGGAACAGATTAATCATCTATTTCAATAAGTTCATATTCTCTTGAACCATATCCAAGTGCTGAGGCTGCTTCAATGGTATGAATACCATGACGAGATTCAATTCTTTCAATTAAATGATTTCTTCCCTTATCATTAGAAGCATAAACTAAATCAATACATGCTTGATCAATAGCAATTGGATCCGTTGAAATTAAAATACCAATATCATCCATACATGGATCTTCTGCCACTGCACAACAATCACAATCAACAGACATATTTTTCATAACATTGATATAAACAATGTTTCCTTTAAAATATTCATGAACTGACTTAGCTGCATCTGCCATTGATTCTAAAAACAAATCATGATCAGCTGTCCAAATCTTTTCAGGTTCTCCTGCCCCATGAATATAAGCTTTTCCATAAGATGAAGCACAACCAATTGAAAGTTGTTTTAAAGCTCCGCCATAACCACCCATTGGATGTCCTTTAAAATGAGATAAAACAATCATTCCATCATAGTTTTTCATATCTTTTCCAACATAGTTTTTTTGAATCACTTTTCCTTCAGGAATATCTAGAATCATATCAGGACCTTCTGCATCCATTAAATCTACATCAAAATATTTAGACCATCCATGTTTTTCAATTGTTTTTAAATGTTTTTCAGTTGTATTTCTAGATCCTTCATAAGCTGTATTACACTCCACAACTGTTCCATTTAACTTATCAATAATTGGTCTCCAAAAATCAGGTTTTAAAAAGTTTTGATTTCCTTCTTCCCCTGAATGAAGTTTAACAGCAATCTTTCCTATTAATTCTTTTCCTAATACTTCATACATTTCTAAAACCTTTTCAGGTGTTATTATCCTTGTAAAATAAACTTTTGATTTCATAAGTAATCCTCCTTTCAAACAAACTATAAACCTAAACTTGAGTTTAGAGTCAAGAGGATTTTTAATATTTTTTTAAAGTTTTCGTTCTCTTAAAATACCATAATAATTTTTATCAACACATGTCCCTTTTTCTACAAAACCACGCATTGAATAATAATCTTCCAAAGTTTCATTTCCACGTAAAGAATCTAATCTTAAATATTCTTTTCCTTTTGACCAGAAGAAGCAAAACGTATCTATGAAGATTTAGGTGAAATGTCGCCTGCAAGTTATGCCTTACGTTTTGCTGCTGGTTTTGATGGAATAATGATGGCTTTATCAGGAATGAGTGATATGGAACAAATGCAAGATAACTTAAGTTTCATGAAAGATTTTCAACCATTATCTTCAAAAGAACAAGAGGCCATTAAACAGGTAACAGAAATCTTCAAAAGTAAAAACTTTATTCCATGTATTGCTTGTCGTTACTGTATGGAAAAATGTCCAAAGAACATTGCTATTCCAGATTGATTTGCCTGTTTAAATGCTAAAAAAGTTTATGGAGATTGGAACAGTGATTACTACTACAGTTAAAAATGCAAAAGCAAGTGAATGTTTAAAATGTGGTTTATGTGAACAAATTTGTCCACAACATTTACACATTAGAGATTTACTTGTAGTAAGTTGCTCAAAATTTTAAAAAAATCAAATAACCAAAAAGAGAAATCGTAACGATTTCTCTTTTTAGATAAGTTTTAAATATTTAAAAGCATTATATAAACCATCTTGATCTACATCATCCGTTACATAACTTGCTGCTTGTTTAACTTCATCATTTTCATTATCCATCGCTACAGAAAAACCACAAGCCTTAAACATTGGAATATCAACCACACCATCACCAAATGCAATAGCATCTTTAGGATCAACATTTAAATATTTTAATAAAAGATGAATTGAATTTTCTTTATCAAATCCTTTAGCACGCGTTGCTCCATATAATGCAAGTTCACCTTTACCGCCCCATGTATCAACCGTCATATCTGAAAATTCTTCTTTAGCATCTAAAAAGTCTTGATAAGATTTTAAAACAAATGCTGTTTTATTAACATCATCTCTAAATAAATTTTCTCCACTTATCATGTGTCTTTAAAGTGGTGGTAAAGGTTTATCTGAGTAATCTTCTTCTAATCCATAAATATATTTATATCTTGTTAACCGTGATTTTTCTTCATAACCTTCACTTAAAAACATTCCATCATTACATTCTAAACGGAAAGCTAAATCTCTTTCATTACACCAATTTACAAAATGCGTACATTGTTCTAAAGTTAATGGTTGATGAAAGATTACTTCATTATTATATTCAACATAGCAACCATTTCCGTAGATAACACCATCAAAGTTTAAATCCATATCTCTTGCTTCTATTTCACATCGACTACATCCTGTACAAATAATAATCTTGTGTCCATTCTTTTGTGCTTGTTCTACTGCTTTTTTAGCTGAAGCAGGTAATTTTGTTTTATAATCAATTAATGTTCCATCAACATCTAAAAATGAATATTTCATATATTATTTCCTTTCCTTGTTTTATTTCATTGCATCTAGAAAAGAAAACGTTTTCAATAAAATATGACATTAATTTTACAATCTTCCATTTTAATAAAAAACAAAAGGAATCCTTTAGATTCCTCTAGTACATCCTTGAGCCACTTTTTATATTACCGACGAGTCAAAACCATCACTCGTCATCATAGGATGTTTTAAAATATTCATCTATATTATAAATATTTACAGATAAAAAACTATTACTTTATAATCATGTTCATACTATTTTTCTAATTCATTAATAATTATATTTATTTTTTCATTATAAAGGGTAAATAATTCTTCTTTTGCAGATTCTATGTTAGAAATCATTTCTTCTTTTGAAATATCTTTTTCTTCCATCATATCTAAACATTTTGCTACAGTAACTCGATTACTTTCATGAATACTTCCTATCAGCATCCACATACATTCATTCTTATTTTCTTTATTATCCATACAATATCTCCTTATGTTTTATACAAATTAAAATTATTTATTTTCTAAATTTATGTAATATTCTATTAATTTTGGTTGTATTTCAGGATATGTCCATAAATTAGGGAGTTCATTAAATAAAACAATCTTCTCCATTTCACTATGCAAATTTTCTTCAAAAGAATATATATCTGCATAATAAAGCATTCCATAAAGTTCTTCTCCAGTATCATTAACTCTATTTTTCCCAATAACAGAATAAACACAAATTGGCTTTATTTTAAAATCTATTGCACCTGTTTCTTCATATAATTCTCTTTTAGCAGTTTCTAAAATATTTTCATTTTCTTCTCGATGACCACCCGGTATTTCGAAAGTATCCCTTAATTTATGTTTACAAAATACCCACTTATTTTGGTACTTTGAAATAATAACCGCAAACTTTAATAACTGATCTTCGATTTCTTCATAAAATTGTACTTGCATATCTAACTCCTTTTTTTGATTATAACATATAATAGAAAAATATATTTAATAAATCATGATTATGTTAAATTCTTTTCATGTCATATTTGTGTTGTTGACGTCAAAAGTCTTATCATTCATTGCTCGTTATCTATAATAATTGAAGGAGGGATTAGAAATGAATGAAACATTAATTATTGGTAGAAAAGCTACAAGAAAAAATATTCTCGTTAGTTTTATAGCTTTTATTTTTTATGGACTCATTGGTGGCATAGGAACGGGTGGTTTATTAACATTTTTAACTCCATTAAATCGTTCTATTTGTATTTTTATAGGAATCATTGCTTTCTTTGTTACGATGTTGATTGTTGTTCCTCTTGCAACCATTACTGACTATCTTGAAATTAATCCTATTTTTATAAATTATTATGTTTACAAAGGATACTTTCAAATGCTTTTAGAAACAATAAATCTTATTATTGAAAAGAAAACATATCCTCAAAAACAAATAAATCTAAATGATATTAAAAACATCGAACTTTCATATGAACCTATCTCTATGTTATGGGCTCAAAAAGGTTATAAAATAAAACTATTATTTCATTTAAATAATCAATCAATAATACCTATTTATCCATCTGGACATCCTATAAGAAATAATGATTATGAAAAACTCTTTGTTTTATTAGAAAACAAGTCTATCCCTATTATTGATAAACATCATTTAAGAAATTTCTTAAAAACAAATCCGCTTGCTATAACTAATTATATTGAAAAACTTGAAAAAACTAAGTAAAGGTATCTTTTTAGGATACCTTTACTATTTTTTATCTATTATTTTTAGACAATCACTTATAGAATCAACCACATAGGTTGCCTTTTTATTTAAAGACTCTATCCCTTTATCAATGATAAAATTATGTTTATTGATTTCAAACATTGATAAATCATTATAAGAATCACCTACAACATAAAGATCATCTTCTTTTGAATGACATCTAGCTATTAATTCTTTGATAGCATTCTTTTTACTAACACCTTTAGGTAAAATATCGATGTATTGATTATTTCTTTCAATATTAAATGATATATTCTTTAATAATTGTTGGTGAATATCCTCAACAACCTTTAAATCTTTATCAACAATTTCTAAACAAATACCTAACATTTCATATGACAAACTAGCTTTAACCTGATTAAATAAACCATCTTGCCATTTTGGTAAATAAAGTCCTCCTTTTTCAAAAGATAAGCTAACACTTATTTGTTGATTAGAATATAAATGGAGTATTTCAAATATATTTGTTAAATCATCATCTTTATTAAAAGAGTGTTTAATAATCGTTTGCTGATTTTTATCTTGTATTAACGCACCATTACATAAAATAACATATTGATATGCTAAATCATAGTGTTGACTAAAAAAAGAAAATGTATTTTCATTCCTGCCTGTTGCTATAACAAACATATTCCTACTAGCAAAATCATTTATCATTTTTAAATCAATAGCTGATACTGTTTTATTTCGATAGATAGTACCATCTAAATCACTTACTAAAATTTTCATATAAGTACTCCTTTTTTAGAAGTTTCTTAGTACTCATTCCAGTTTAAACTATTTCTTAATTTTATTTTCTTTTGTCCCCTTTGAATTATACCAATTGCTTTGCAAGGAAAATATTGATTAATATGATTTAATACCTCTTCTTGTTTATTAACATCAACTATAACAATATAACCCACTCCACAATTAAATGTATTTAACATTTCTTGATCACTTACTTTTAAATATTTCTTCAAACAATGAAAAATAGGAGGTATTTTGATCTTCGCTAAATCAATATTTGCACATAATCCTTGAGGAATAACTCTTGTTAAATTTCTAGGAAATCCACATCCTGAAATATTTACTAAACCTTTGACTCTTTTTTTATCAATTAAATCTATTAAACTTTCATAATAACAGTATTGTGGTTTCATGATTTCTTCAATAAAACAATGTCCATTAACAACTTCTTTCTTTATTTCTGGAATTGTAGATATCAAAGTGTCAATTAATGAATATCCATAATGATGAAGACCATTTGATTCAATTGCTAAAATAATATCTCCTTCAGTTATATAAGAAGTATCTATCTCTTTAGATTTATCTAAAATTCCTGTAATTGTTGTAGAAATAAGACAATCATTCAATTGTAGAGATTGTGATTTAATCGAACATTGACCTGTTAATAGTTTAATATCATATTTTTTGGAGAAAATATTAAAAGCTCTAATAATTGACTCTAACATCTCTTTATTTAAATATCCCATGATAAGTGTTTCTGTTAAAAAGAGTGGTTGAGCACCTATCATTAATAGATCATTTATACAAGTACATATAATATCTTCAACTAATTCTTGAATATAACCATACTCCATTGCAATTTTTTGTTTAGTTACTGGCTCTTGTACTTTAGAAACAATTTGTAGGGATTTTTGAGAAAATAGATGATCATTTAAATCATAGATTGCCCCTCGAAATGCTGGATTATAAGAATATTGATTAAAAAGTGTTTTTAAATCTTGATTTATTAAATCAATTTTTGCAACATCAACTCCTGATTTTTCATATGAAAATACTGGCCACTTATCTTCACCTTTTAAAATCTCATCGACAGTTACATGAAATAAATTTGCAAGTTCATTTAATAAATCTACGGCTGGAATAGATAACCCTTTTTCCCATCTTGAAACTGCTTGAAATGAAATATTTAGCTGATCAGCTAATTGTTTTTGTGTTAATTGATGCATTTTTCTTTTTTCAAGTAAATATAAACCTATTTTTTTATAATCCAACATTTTTTCATCCCTCACTTATATTTTAATTTCTAACTATCTTTTTTGGTATCATCGATTAGTTGAACTTCTTTTATTATAACTCAATTATTAATTGAACTCTTTAAATTTTATAATAAACTGATTTTTTACAAGAAAGATTAATAAAATTGTTCATTTTAACAAAAAATGTAATAATGATTGTAGATTAAACATTCATAAAGGAGCTTTTAAAATGGCACATTGTACATGTATAAATGGACATTTGATGTGGAACGGTAATGGCAAACAAATTTATCTTCCATACAGATTGAATTTTTTAAACAATTTACAGATAATAATCCATCTTTTATCTTAAATTCTAATCAACATAATGAGATATACGATTGTTATGACATAAGTGAAAACGAAGTCGAAGAATATGACTGTTGGTATTGCGACGAGTGTAAAGCAATAACGACATTTAATTATGACTCAAGTATAAGATATGATTTTGTCATTACGGAAGATTTTAATAAATCCAATATTAGTTTGTCTGATTATGAAAAATTTGCAGTAATAAATGAAAAAGAATTTTCGAAATTCCAAGAATATTATAAAAACATGTCGCCATATTATGCATTAACTTCATTCTCTTTCAATCAATTTGCTTATGTAAATAAAGACAAAGATCTTTTGTTAATCAAAGAAATAGATAAAAATCAATTATTTGCATATAGACTATATGAAAAACAATTTTATTAAATTCATTAATTATCTTAAAAGAATTGTAAGAGTTTATTTCTGATGTTACCATTTCTTTATGAACAACTAAATCAAAGAGGAATAAAACATGACTACAATGGAAGTAAAAGAATTTATTAAAAAATTAAAAGAAAAAAATGATATTTGGGATGAACAAATGGTAATTGATGTTTTTGGAAATATGTCATTAAACGATGCTCTTTCTGTAAGATTTAAAGAGTTAGAAATGCTTAATGAAAATATTGTAAAAGCAAAAATAGCTGCACAAATTATTTAACAAAAAAAACGAATATCATATAAACTGAGGATATAAGTTAGGAAATAAGCTACTCCTCAGTTTTTTATTTTTAAATGATAAATATTATAAATATATGAAAAGTATATATGATATAATTGTTACAAGAATTTATAAAATAAAAAATCGTTGAGGTGTTAATATATGAGTGATGAAACAAAGAATGAAATAATAAAATCCACTTTAGAAGTTAGTTATTTACCAAATTTGGATTTTAAAAAAGAATAAGAAATACACAAAAGTATCTTTATCTGATATTGCTTTGTTAGGAGGCTCTTTTTTTCCTATCACCCCTTTTTTTAGAACTATTAATCAAACTTTTAATTATAAATTTGGCAATGAAATTGCAGGACAAGAAGGATTATACAGAGTATTCTTTAATGGGAATCAAGGACAATTGGCTAAAGCTAAAGATGGAAGCGGATTTTTAGGAACAATAGTAAATAATGGAATTGTTGGCCAATCAAGGTTGCAAAAAGTTGATAGCATTCCTGTTAATTGCAATACGACATTACCTATTAATCCCATGTTTATTGCTGCAGCAATTGCTTTAAAATCTATTGATATGAAATTAGATACTATAAAAGAAAACAGGAAGAACTCTTAGATTTTTTAAATGCGGACAAAGAATCTAAACTAATTGCTGATTTAGAAATACTTGGAGATGTTTTAAATAATTATAAATATAATTTTGAAAACGAAAAATTTATAAGTTCAAAACTTGATTTAGTACAGAATATTAATCGAAGTTCTTTATCAAATATTAAATTTTACAAATCTCAAATAAACAAGTTATTAAATAATAATGATCCAATCCATCTAAATTTTAATAATGAAGATAAAATATCTAAAGTCCTAAGTAAGCTAAACTATTACAAATTAGCAAATTATTTATATGCCTATTCAAGCTTTATAGAGGTACTTCTTTTAAAATCTTTTAATTCGAATTTTTTAAAAAAGGTTATTAATAAAATTCAAGAATCATCAAATCAATATCGATTATTTTATACAGATTGTTATAATGCTTTAGAAGATTACTCAGATAATTCAATCGAAAATCAAATGCTTAAAGGGTTATCATCATTTTCAAAAGATACTGGTAAAGTGATTTCTAATATCCCACTTCTAGGGGATTTACAATTAGATAAAACTTTAATTGATTTAGGAAAAAACATTTCAAAAGAAAAGAAAAAAAGTATAGAAAAAGTAATGAGAAAATTAACATCTAATAAAGATAGCGACCTTAATATATTTATCAATAACCTAAAAAATATTGACCAAATATATAATCATCCTTTAGAAATTTATTATGATGCAGAAAATATCTATCTTCTAAATAAAGAACTAAAATAACATTTTATCATTTAATATCTTTTTATGAAAGAGATTCGAAACATGAATAAAATATTACAATAGAAATTACTAAAACATTACAAAAACAAGCAAATATTAAAGCAAGTTTCCAAGAAAGAACTGAACAAAAAGTTAAAGAGCAATATCGAAACAATGAAATTGTTCTCGATTCAAATGATTATATTGAGACAGATTATTAATGTGTTAAAGGATAAAAAATTAAGAAAGAAATAGGAAGATGATTTAAAAGTCTTTCCTTTTTATTTACTCAAAGAAATTAAAAATAAAGGATAACAGATTCAAAAATCAATCATAATGTCTTTTCTGCATCAAAAGTGATTAAAAAACCTTTACTTTTTTTATCTAAAACATTAAATGAATTATCGAAGCTATGGAGTTATGGAACAAGATTGATTTTGATCTTAGTTATATGTCTTTTTATTGGTGTTTTCGGAAGCCTTAGCAATAACAATAACATCAACACTGAAAACTCTCCTTTAAGTGCTGAAGTTTTAGCATATGAAGGAATCATTACCCAATATGTTATCCAGTACAGCATAGAAGAATATGTACCAATCATAGAAGCTATTATGATGCAAGAATCTGGTGGTAAAGGAAATGATCCTATGCAAGCTGCTGAATGTGGATTTAATACAAAATATCCACACGTGCCAAACGGAATTGAAGATCCTGTTTATTCTATAGAAGTAGGTATTCAAAACTTTGCTAATTGTTTGGCTACAGCTAAAGTATTAAATATCAATGATAATAACAATCTTTATTTGGCACTACAAGGTTACAATTATGGAAAAGCATATATCTCTTGGGCATCCGAAATATTTGGATGCTATTCTAAAGCAAATGCTAAAGTTTATTCTGACAACAAGAAAAGTGAATTAAAAATAAAAGTATTTGGTGATCCTGAATACGTTGAACATGTTTTAAGATATTATCATTTTGGAAACAGTAATATTATTGAGATTGCAAAAAAAAATTGGAAATAAAGGTGGAGAAAAATACTGGAGATGGTATGGTTTTAATCAACGAGTAAATTGGTGTGCAATATTTCTGTCTTGGTGTGCTAATGAAAGTGGAACAATTAATAATACAATTCCAAGATTTTCTTTATGTACAGATGGAGTAAAATGGTACAAAGATCATAGCAAATGGAAAAATAAATCATACATTCCTCAAACAGGTGATATTATCTTTTTTGATTGGAACGGCGACGACCATGTTCAACATGTCGGAATCGTTGAAAAAGTAGAAAACGACAAGGTATATACTATTGAAGAAAACAGCAACGACGAGGTAAGAAATAAAAGTTATTCTTTAAATAACAAATCAATTTATGGTTATGGATCAGTCAATTAAAAAAAGAAGCTATTTATATGCCACCCACTGTCTAATAGAAAGTAGATGACAAATAAAGCTTCTTTTTTTGGCTCTATACTAAAACTGGAGGGGAAATATATCCTGCTCCAGTTTTCTTATATTTAAAT